>Ga0207667_10006749_pt1 | contig 13854 bp, 10 predicted proteins | sample KBSCornC52_FD_184301 | JGI IMG/M metagenome (GOLD analysis project Ga0207667, IMG submission 184301) | Corn rhizosphere microbial communities from Kellogg Biological Station, Michigan, USA - KBS Corn C5-2 (SPAdes) (version 2) | ecosystem: Host-associated > Plants > Roots > Rhizosphere > Soil ...
GTCGAGGAGTTGAAGCTGGTCGTGATGGGTTGCATCGTGAATGGGCCGGGCGAGTCGAAGCACGCGAACATTGGGATCTCGCTGCCGGGAACGTTTGAAGAGCCGAAGGCTCCGGTGTATGTGGATGGGAAGCTGTTCACGACACTCAAAGGCGACCGCATCGTCGAGGAGTTTCAGGTCATTCTGGATGAGTACGTCGAGAAAAGGTACGGCAAGGTACTGGTCGAGGTTTAATTCCTCCTCATCTCCGATCTCAAAGAGCCTCTCTTAGCCGGGAGGCTTTTTGCTGCGGAGTTCGGCCAGCGGATAGAAAGTGCCGCGCCATGTGACGCCTCCCTGCGTGATGGTGATGAGCATGGAGCGCAGCAGACCGTAGAGGAAGAGTGCCGCACTCACCGGGAAGAGGGTCACATACCAGGCCGAAATTCCGCTGAGGCGTCCAGCGAGACGATAGAGCAGGAAAATGGCTGCAAGCGTGATGATGGCGGGAATACGGGTCGCGGGCCATGCCAGAAATGCGATTGGGGCAAGGTAGAAGAGAGCGAGCCAGGCACAGGCGATCAGCAGGAATGAGATATGGAAGCGGAAGACGGCAAAGAGGTTCTTCGTCATTACGCCAACCACACCCAAAGCTCCCGGAGCCCAATGCACCCCAATGAGGCCGGGAGAGACGGCGACGCTCTGGCGGAGGCCGGTGAGTTTGACGCGGCGGGCCAGCGTCAGGTCTTCGAGGATCTCCATGCGGAAGGCTTCGAAGCCGCCAAGCTGTTGATAGGCTGAGGCACGTAAAAGACAGAAGGCTCCGATGCCGACGAAGTCACGGGTTGCGCTGGGATCGTCGGCTCGCCAGGGACGCGTGGGCCAAAGACCGAGGACCTGAAGAAAGCCGAGCAGCATTCCTTCGCCGGCAGACTTGATGGTGGGAGTAGGAAGCGTAACAAAGTGGTCGGCGCCGGTGGCAACGGCTTGCGCAAGGCAGCGGCGGCAGGCATCGGGGCGGAAGAGAATATCTCCGTCGGTGAAGAGGAGATAGTCGGAAGCGGCATGGTGAGCAGCGAGTGCCATGGCATGAGTCTTGCCCAGCCAGCCGAAGGGAAGATCGGAGACATGCAGGACGCGCAATTGATCCGGGCGTTCGGCGGCAAGGGCTTCCATGATCGCTCCGGTTGCATCGGTAGAGCGGTCGTCGACGGCGATGATACGGAGGTTGTTATAGTCCTGCTGCAGCAGCGATCGAAGGCAGGCGGCGATGTCGGCGGCCTCGTTACGGGCTGGAACAATGACGGTAAGCGATGGCTCTCCTTCCGGAGCCGTATCGTACTCCGGAAGTGTGATGTCGGGGATGCGCGGGAGGCCGCGAGCGGCGTCGATGGCCTTCCATACCCAGGCAATCGCTACCGGCCACGACAGATACGGAAGAAAGTGCAGAAAGTTCATGCCGCGGTCTGGACTTCGGAAGAGTGAAGCTCGGGAGCATATCTTGACCCGACGAAGAAGATCATAGCCGCGAGGATCAGGGTGATGAGAGTGGCTCCGAGGCCGGTATTGAGGTTGCTGCGGTCGCTGATGCTGCCGATGACGCGCGGAGAGATGGCATCGCCGAGGGCGTGGATGATAAAAAGCTGCCCGGCGAGCGCGGTGGCGCGAATCTCCGGGCGGACGGCGTTGACGGTCGCCGCGTTGACTGGACCGGTCCCGAGGAAAATGAGGAAGACAGCGGCGGCGAGAGCGGGCAACGTCATCGAGCGCGGGCCGAAGAAGCAGACCAGCGCAGGCGGCACGGCGAGCAGGGCGCTCCACGCTGGAACTAGGTAAAGGGCCTTGGAGTTGCTGCGCGACCACTTCTGGGCGATGGTCCCGCCGGTGATGGTGCCGAGCAGCCCGGTGACGACAGTGATGGCTCCCATGACATAGGCGGCGGAAGATTCGCTGCGGCCATCGACGCGCTGTAGAAAAGAAGGCATCCACCAGGAGATGCCGCCCAGCGAGAAGGTGACGGCAGCATAGCCGAGAATTGAGGCAAGATAGGCCTTGTTCCGGATCAGAGTGAGGACCGTATCCTTCTCCAGTTTGGCCTTGTCATGCTGGCTGGCTCCGCGCGCGGGCTCCTTCATGAAGAGAGCGATCAGCAGAGCGATGACAACTCCGGGGACAGCGGAGACGATGAAGGACATGCGCCAGCCATGATGTTCGCCCACCGTACCTCCAATGAGGTAGCCCAACGCCGCACCGACAGGGATGGCGACATTGAAGATGGTGAGGACGCGGTTGCGCTGGTCTTCGGGATAGAAGTCGGCGAGCAGGGCCGGGGCAAAGATGCCGAAGCTGGCCTCGCCGATGCCAAGCGCGGCATGGCGAAGGTTGAGCGAGTCGTAGGACTGCACCGAGGCGGTGAAGAAATTGATGCCGCTCCAGAAGAGAGCAGCGATGACGATCATCGGCTTGCGCGGGAAACGGTCGCCTAGCCAGCCGGTGAGCGGCGAGGTGAACATGTAAGCGAGCATGAACCAGAGGGTGAGCGAACCGATCTGGGCATCGGTGGTATGGAACTCGTGCTTGAACTGCTCCTGCACGCCAGGCAGGATGTACCGGTCAATATAGTTGACGAAATTGAGCGCTGTAAGCAGAACCAGAGCCGTTGTGGCTCCGGCTACAGAGGCCGCGTTCGGACTAGGTTTGGTCGCAGAAGCCATCTGGGGAAGAATAGCAGCGGATCACACTCCTTCGGCGATGGCTCTTGCATGTAAGGTAACCTTCCGTCGACCGGAGGCACATAAACTGCTAAAAATAAAGGTCAGAGCACCGATTTCGAGTGTCAGAAAGCATGGCTGAGATAAAAAATGAAACGGCCCGGCGAATGCCGAACCGTTTATCCCCTCTTTCAAGAAATGGGTGAAGGAGGTCAGTCAGATCGTCTGCTTACTACTTAAGCTCCCTGACCCAGATATTCCGGAAGCTGATCGGTTCGCTGTGATCGCCATGCGCCTGCAGCTTAATCGGCGCGCGGTCGTATTTCTTGTAAAAGGGCTTGCCGATATAGAGCGTCTGTCCCTTCAGTTCGAAGTGATTCTGCACCAGCACCCCATTGAAAAAGACGGTGACATAGGCCGGTGTTTCGAGCGAACCATCGGTCTTGAACCTTGGCGCGGTCCACACCACATCGTAGGATTGCCACTCTCCGGGCTTGCGGGCCGGGTTCGCTAGCGGAATACCCTGCTTGTAGATGCTGCCGGCCTGCCCATTGACGTAGGTCTTGTTGTTGTACGAGTCGAGGACCTGCAACTCGTAGCCATCATCGCCAGGGCCGGTGGAGGCGAGAAAGACGCCGCTGTTGCCGCGCGCCTGGTCGCTGCCGGTGATGTTCTTGGGAATCCTCCACTCGATATGGAGCTGGTAATCCTTGAAAGTCTTCTTGGTTTCGATGTTGCCGGCCTTCTTGTTCACGGTCAGGATGCCGTCAGCGACGATCCATTTGGCCGGGGACTTGTCCTTATTCGACACCCACTGGTCGAGGTTCTTACCGTCGAACAGGACGATGGCGTCGGAGGGCGGTGCGGCATCGGTAGCGCCCGGAGTCACAATGGGAGGCACAGGTTCGTACACTTCCGTGTCCTGATGCCTGGGCGCGGCAGACTGTTGCGCAAGGAGCGGAACGGCAACAGCAATCAGAGTTGCGAACGCGAGAGAGTTCAAAAATTGGATGCGCATGATCCCAATGAGAATACACCAATTGCAGCTGATGCTCGATTTCCTGGAACGTTATTCCTGTGCGGCACGTTCGAGTTGGGCGATGTCCAGCTTCTTCATCTGGAGCATGGCCTCCATCGCCCTTGGATGCCGGATGAGTTCGGACAGACGCGCAGGCACGACCTGCCAGGAAAGGCCGAACTTGTCCTTGAGCCAGCCGCACTGGCCTTCGCTGCCACCAGCGGAGAGTTTGGACCAGTAATGATCCACCTGCTGCTGTGAGTCGCAGCGAATGACAAACGAGACCGCTTCCGTGAAGTGGAACATGGGGCCGCCGTTGAGCGCGGTAAATATTTGGCCATCAAGTTCGAACGCAATGGTCAGCGGCTTGCCCTTCGGCGCGGAACCATCCCCAGGTGGGCGCAGTTCGTCGAGCCGGCGCGAGTTCTCGAAGACGGTAAGATAAAACTCGACAGCCTCTTCGGCATTCGAGTCAAACCAGAGAAACGGAGTGATGCGCGGATAACTTTGGAGTGCACTCATGGAAATTACCTCTCTCGCATAATGTTTTTGATTATCTTTCCCTTCAGTTGCGTGCGTCGATACCTGGCACGTGCATTCGCCTAAGAAAACAGGTTCTCGTCTGCACTTGGGCCGTAGATGGAAGGAACCGGAATATCAAGAAGCCGGAGATAGACGGAGAGTTGTCCTCGATGGTGATACCAGTGGTTCAACATGATGGAGCGCCACACGTTGATTCGCGGTGTGCTCATGAGTTCTTTGTCTCCGAACATCAAATGCCAATGGCCTTGTGCCGTATCTTCTGTCGCTTCCTTGAGGGTTTCTTCCACATTGCGAACGCTTTGTTCGAGTGCGGCGCTTATCTCTTCGATGTCTTTCGGGCACGGCGGAGTGAAGTTGTTTTGCGAGGCATCGAACACGTCTGACCGCGTAATGAAGGCCAAATTGCCGGGGACGGTCGCAATATGCAAGGCCAGTTGACCGAGCGACATCGATTTTGGATGCGGCTTCCAGGCCAGTTTGTCCGCCGGAACTCGTTCCATAACTCTCTTTGTAACCGCCGCTTCCTGATTGAACTCGTTCAGCATGGACTCGAACATATTCATCTTGTCTCCTTCTCTTGCCTTCTGCATGCTGCAGACAAGAGCAATTCGGCAATCGCGCCCACATGTGTATGTCGAGTTTGGTCGGCTCATAGCCAATCTTGCGAGGGAATATTCCGACCGTAACCGCCCGCTAAGTCTGCGTGGCGATCTGCGAAGCGGAGCGTTCGTGCCATTTCCCACGGGTGAAGTCGGGAAACTTCATCGGCGTGCTTCCCTGCGCCACCGAGAGCACGCTCAGCGGGCCGGGCGCGGACCATGTCGCGGCATCGTATACATCCATATCCGGAGCCAGACCTTCGCGCATGCATTGCAGCAGGCGATACAGCATGAGGTAGTCCATACCGCCATGGCCTCCGAGCTTCTGCGCAATCTCGCCCTCCCGTTTCCAGAGTGGATGCTGGTGTTGCTTCCACGCGTCGATACCGGCCCAGGCTTCGCCGCCGGGCTGTCCATCGAAGTAGATGCGCGGCGGATAATCAGCAAAGACGCCTTTCGTACCGGCAATCACATTTACACGGCTATAGGGATGAGGATTGACCGTCTCGTTCTTGAGCGTAATCGTAAGGCCGTTGGCAGTCTTGATGAGCGAAGTGTTCAGATCGCCGGTGATGTAGCGCTCGGACCACCTGGGATCAGATCGCGGCACATGCGCCTTGCGATACTCATCAAGGCCGCGCTGCGGCGTACTCATGGAGACGAGGTAGTCGAATCGATCGCCGCGCTGGATACCCATGTAATTCGCGACTGGCCCCAACCCATGCGTAGGATAAAGGTTGCCGTTTCGCTGAGTATGAACGGTTCGCCGCCACAGACCTTCGCCCTTGTCAGAGAAGAGTTCCTCGCGAAGATCGTGAAGATAGGCGCCCTCTCCATAAAGAAGGTCACCAAATAGGCCTTCGTGAACCATCCTTAGGATCAGGGTCTCGTTATATCCATAGCAGCAGTTTTCGAGCATCATGCAGTGCCGTCGTGTGCGCTCAGAGGTGTCGACGAGTTTCCAGCAATCTTCGAGTGAAGTCGCTGCCGGCACTTCGACGGCGGCATGTTTGCCATGAGTCATCGCTGCAACTGCCATCTGTACGTGCCAGTCCCATGGCGTCGCGATGATGACAAGATCCAGATCATCCCTGGCGGCCAGCGACTCGAAGTCATGATCGCCCTTGGTATAAAGTTCGGGAGACTTCTGCCCGGCCTTTACCACCAGCGACTGCGCAAACTCAGCCTTCTCCCGCACGACATCGCAGATGGCGAGAATCCGGGCGTCAGCGGCGAGCAGATTTTTAAGCAGGCTGGTCCCCCTTCCACCGACGCCGATCATGCCGATCCTGGGATTGACCGGGGCGAACTGTATTCCGATCATGCTGGCTGCCTTCGACTTCGGAGGCTGTGCGTGCAGCTGCTGCTGGAGGCTCAGTCCAACCGCTGTCATGCCGCCAAGTCGAAGGAAATTTCTACGCGACAGACCTTCCGGGGTATCGGGTAATTCGTTCTTCATGCTCTCTCCTGATTGCGAGCTTCTTCCTCACCGAGGCTCACACCTTGTCGACCCACGCTTTTCCGACAGAGGTTTTGTCGAATCGTTATACTACACTTCACCTTTGCTATGATACGTTTTCATTTCGTTATTCATATTTTGGCTTCGCATTTACATAGACTTGGCCAACATGTGCTACCTTACGAACGCTTCAGAACTCGTAGATTCACGCTAGCGGATTCAAGCTGACGCTGCACCATGAGTTAAGCGGCAGCCGGGAGACTGGATGCAAACCATGATCGTCAACGCTGGAACCGATGCACCCTCAATGGGAATGCAGGAGATCGCGGCACCGGCACCGGCGCGGAATGTTGCCGTCGATGCGTACCGTGGCCTGGTCATGCTGCTGATGATGGGCGAGGTGCTCAATTTTGCCACCGTGGCGCACGCTTTTCCGGGTAACCTCTTCTGGCACGTCCTTGCCTACAACCAGACGCATGTGGAATGGGCGGGGATGAGCCTGCACGACACCATCCAGCCTGGGTTTACATTTCTGGTCGGGGTTGCGCTTCCATATTCCATCCACAGCCGTATCCGCAAAGGGCAAAGCTTTGGAAAGCAACTGGCGCACACCCTATGGCGGAGCCTGATCCTGATTGCGCTCGGCATCTTCCTTCGCTCTCTGCATAGCGACCAAACCTACTTCACCTTTGAAGACACGCTTACTCAGATCGGGCTGGGATACACGTTTGCGTTCCTGTTGGCCTATTGCCGGCCGAAGTGGCAATGGATGGCGTTGGGCACGATTCTCTTCGGATACTGGCTGGCGTGGGCGCTCTATCCGGCTCCTGGGCCGGGCTTCAACTACGCTGCCGTTGGTGTGCCCGCCGACTGGCACCACAACTTCAGCGGATTCGCCGCGCACTGGAACAAAAACAGCAACCTTGGTCAGGCATTCGACCTCTGGTTCCTCAATCTACTTCCCCGCGCATCGCGCTTTGTCTACAACAGCGGCGGTTATCTTACGTTGAGCTTCATCCCCACGCTGGGAACGATGCTGCTCGGGCTGCGCGCAGGCGAATGGTATCGTTCGGCAGCGCCGAAGATTCCCGTCAAGCGTTTTGTCATGGTTGGAACGCTGCTCATCGCATCGGCGCTGCTTCTTCACGTGACGGGAATTTGCCCTATTGTGAAGCGCATCTGGACGCCGGCGTGGACGCTGTTTAGCGGCGGAGTCTGTTTCTACTTCCTGGTGGCGCTCTCCTGGATCATCGACGTAAAGTCCCATCGCCGATGGGCCCTCCCGCTGGTGGTTGTCGGCATGAATTCGATCGCGGCTTATCTGATCGCGGACCTATTCGGAGAGTCCATTCGCCGCAACCTGCACATCCATCTCGGCTATCGGGTCTTCCAATTATTCGGTACGCCCCTGGCGCCGCTCATCTTTGGCATCGTCACCCTGCTGCTGTACTGGTTCATTCTGTTCTGGATGTATCGAAGGAAGATATTCCTTCGCATCTGAAGCAAGAAGAATGGATCTATTTCAACGGACCTTTGGAATTTTTCGGACGGGGATAGAAGGCTTCCACGACGGTGGAGATGCCGCCGCGGGGCCGGAAATCGCCCGCCACCTTCGCCCACACCGGGTTACAGGCTTTGACCACATCGTCGAGTACCTGGTTGACGATGTTCTCCTGAAAGATCCCGAGATTGCGGTAGGTAAACAGATATTCCTTGAGCGACTTGAGTTCGAGGCAGCTCTTGCGCGGCATGTAGAGAATGGTGATGCGGCCGAAGTCAGGCAGGCCCGTCTTGGGGCAGACGCTGGTAAACTCGGGATCGTCGACGAGAATTTCGTAGGCCTTGAACTGATTAGGCCAGGTTTCGATAGCGGGGAATTTAATGTCGAGGCCGGACTTGGCGTGGTCTTCGGTGTAGCCGGTGGTCTTCCTGGTGGTCATATCGCCATTTTATCGCGTTATGGCTATAAACATTCCGGGGCCCAAGTCCGGAAAACGGGACGTGGGCGCCGACAATGCTACAGCTCTGCCTAATCGCGTCGGCTCAGCGTCGGCCGGTCGTCGCCAGTGGAGTTGGGGTTACCGGGATCGTTGTTGGAACCGCCGACACGACGCAACGTGGGTTTGTTGCCCTTGTCCTTATCATTGAGCTTGCGCTTGTTCTCGATGCGCGCAAGACGGGCCTTCACATCGTCAAACTCGCTGGTGGTGACCATATAGTCAGGCCGCGGGGGCATGATGGTGGCGATCTCCTCTTCCGAGCGGGCGATGCGGTCCGGCGTCTGGGGATGGTCGGAGAATACCTTGGCCAGCGTGCCGGGCTTGTGCTTCTCGAGCGCGTCCAGCTTCTCGAAGAACTGGATGAAGGCCTGGGGATCGTAGCCGGCCTTGTACATGTATTGCAGGCCCAGCCAGTCCGCCTCGCCCTCGAAGTTGCGCGAGAACTGGAGGAAGGTGACCGGGATGGCAAGCTGCGACGCCTCATAGATGCCATAGCCGGTCCACGATCCCTGGGCGAAGATAATCAGCGGGACGGAGCCGATCTGCATGTAGTTCATGCGGGTCATCTGGCGGGCGGCATGGTGGGCGCAGACGTGGGCGATCTCATGGGCCATCACACCAGCCAGTTCGGCCTCCTCGTCGGCAGCCATAATGAGGCCGCTATTGACATAAAAGAAGCCGCCGGGAAGCGCCATAGCATTGATCTCGTCGGAGTCAATGATCTTGATAGTGAAGGGGACCTTGCAGTCGGAGTTCTTGACAATGTTCTGGCCGACGCGGTTGACGTACTCGTTGATGACCGGATCGGTGACCATGTGAGCGGACTTCTCAATCTCCATGGAATACTGCTTGCCGTTGCGAATCTCCCAGTCGGTGGAGTACCAGTTGCCCATGCCGCGTCCGCCGATGTCGCGGGTGCCGATGGCGCTGACGTCATCTTCGCTGCCCTTTTTGATGTGCGGATCGAGATCCTCGCCCGGCGACGGGAGAGAGTCGCTCTTGCTTGCAGCTACGGCAGCTGCAGCCTTGCTCTCTTCAGGCGTAGCCGTAGGCTTGCCGGGAATCGGTGACGTTGTCGGGAGCTTCGGCGACGACGGAGTCTGATTTTGAACCTGCGCAAAGCCAACCGAGGAAAGGATGAGAAGGGCGGTCAGGGCAAGTTGCGTGACGGGTCGCATGAGAGATTCTCCTGATGAGCCGCCGCCTTGTCCGGGGACACAGCTCAACACTATTGGACGTAGTATGCGCCTTTTTGGTGAGCCATGGATAGTGGGAGTTCAAGGGTGCGACCAGCGCCGAGATACTAGTTCGACGCAGCTTTGCAGTTTCTGGTCCCGATGCGATAGACATAGGCTGAGTTGTTCGGTTTTGCGGACGGGAGCTGGAGGTGGAGCCCGTCTGCATGTTGCTGAAAGACGACGGCTTCAGACGATCCGAGGAGACTGACAGAACAGACCGGCGCGGCGAGGTATGGGTTGCCGGCATAAAGGGTGTGAATGATGAGTTCTCCGGTAGAGGGCCAGCCCATGGCGATGGCATAGATCGTATTAGGTTGCGAACTGGGTTGATCTTTAGGCTGGGTAAAGCGAATGTCCTGGGCGGTGTAGGTCTGAATATCCTTGTTCTTCTCGGTAGAGTTCTTCGGGGCCGTGGTGGGGCCTTCGCCGAAGACGGTGAAGGGACGAGTGTCGTAGATCGCCTCGCCATTGACGCGCAACCATGCGCCTATCTGGAGCAGAACCGCACGCGCCTGCTCAGGAATCGTTCCGTCCGATTTAGGGCCAACGTTGAGCAGCAGATTGCCGTTCTTGCTGACGGTGTCGATCAGTTGCTGGAGCAGCGAGGTCGCGGTGCGGTACTCGTCATGCTCGACGTATCCCCAGGAGTGGATCGAGATGGAGGTATCAGTCTGCCAGGGGAGAAGGCGAAGAGTGTCGAGCTTGCCGCGCTCGATGTCGAGCGTCGCCGTATTGGCGGGCATGTCCTCTTCCTTGTAGGTGAGCACCGGCTGCTGGTTCCGCCTGGCCGAGCTGTTGTAGTAGTACGCTGCGAACTGCTGCAGGCCGGGCTTGAAGGCAGGCTGGCCGATCCACCAGTCGAAGTAGAAGAAGTCGGGATGGTACTTGTCGACGAGTTCGGTGCTGCGGGCAAGCCAGTCGTCGAGGAAGGCTTTATTGGGCGGGAACCAACTTTCGAGATGCGATGGATTCGGCTCCTTTGTAGGATCGGTCTTGCCGTCGGCACTGGGTAGCGTCATCGGCTCAGCTGGGCCGTAGAGCCCTGCATTTGCGGGATCCTGCACATCAGAGGGGAAGGTGCGGCCGACGCCGTACCACCACCAGTGTTCGGCCCGGTGGGACGAGACGCCGAAGTGGAGGCCGCGAGCGTGAGTAGCCTTCTCCAGTTCGCCGACGACGTCGCGGTGAGGCCCCATCTTTGCCGCGCTCCAGGTCGTCATGTCGGAGTTGTACATGGGAAAACCGTCGCAGTGTTCGGCCACAGGGACGATGTACTTCGCTCCCGCGCGGGTAAAGAGATCGAGCCACGCATTAGGATTAAAACGCTCGGCCTTGAACATGGGGATGAAGTCTTTGTAACCGAACTTCGTTTGCGGGCCATAAGTGGCGACCTGGTGTTCGAAGGCCTTGTTACCGGGGACATACATGTTTCGGGAGTACCATTCGTTTCCGAATGCCGGAACGGAATAGACGCCCCAGTGGAGGAAGATGCCAAACTTGGCGTCGCGAAACCAGACCGGGGCGCGATATTGCGCCAGCGAAGTCCATGTGGGCTGGAATGTCTGGCGAGCGGCATGATCGCTATTGGCCGCGTGGACTTTGGCAACCTGGCGCGCTATGTTGGCCGAGAGATCCGGATGTTGCGGGGACTGGGCTGAGGCCAGGATCGATGCGAGAGAGAGCAGCACGGCGATAGGAAGATTGGACTTCACGGCGACACAATAGCAGAGCGCAGGGTAATTTTGTAATGCGGAATATCCAGAGGAGCTTTCTGATGCGCGGATTTTGGATGGCAAGAGTAGCGTGTGCGTTGTTCGCGGGCCTGGGATGTACAGCAGTACAAGCGCAGGGGCATCTGCTCGCAGCAAATGGCCTGCGTTGTGATGCCATAACGAAGCCTCTGGCGATGGAGGATGCCGCTCCGCGGCTGGAGTGGCGGCTGGCGGCTGCTCAGGCCGATGGGCGCGGGGTGGGACAGAGCGCCTACCGGGTGCTGGTGGCGTCTTCGCAACAAACGCTTGATGCGGATCGCGGCGACATGTGGGACAGCGGCCGGGTTCAATCTGGCGAAAGCTTTGGAGTGGCATATCGCGGTAAGCCGCTGGCTGCGGAGAAGACATATTTCTGGAAGGTGATGGTGTGGGATGAACGCGGCGATGCGGCTCCGTGGAGCACGACGGGAAGTTGGACGATGGCTCCAGTGGAGTGGAAGGCAAAGTGGATCGCGCAGTTCGGAACGACAAAGGATACGGCGGAGATGCCTCTGTTCCGGAAGCAATTCAGGGTGAAGCACAAGCTGGTACGGGCGATGCTGTACGTCTCTGCGCTGGGCCAGGGAGAGGTTCATTTGAATGGACAGAAGGTAGGCGACGCGGAGTTGGCTCCGTCATGGACGGACTACCGCAAGACCGTTCGGTATGAGGCTTACGATGTAATCGCAATGCTGCGGCAGGGAGAGAATGCGGTGGGCGTGATGGTGGGCAATGGGATGTTCAACGTAGTCAAGACACCTCATCGCTATACCAAGCTGGTGAACAGCTTTGGACGGCCGATGGTGATGGTGCAGATGCGGCTGACCTTGCGAATGGAGAGTCCGAGGTCGTCGCCAGCGACGGCACGTGGAAGGCGACCGCAGGGCCGGTCACATTTTCCTCGACCTATGGCGGAGAGGACTACGACGCTACGAAAGAACAACCCGGATGGGAACTCCTCGAAGTTTCATGACGAGGCTTGGAAGCCGGTGAGTATCGTCGACGGGCCTGCCGGAAGGCTTGCGGCAGAGGTCGCTCCGCCGATCAACGTAATGAAGACCTATACGCCGGTGAAGACAACGCAGGGGAAACCGGGAATCGTAGTTTACGACCTGGGGCAGAACTTCACCGGCTGGCCGGACGTGAAGGTGCGCGGGCCGAAAGGCGCTGTCGTCAGGATGATTCCGGGAGAGTTGCTGAATGAGGATGGAACCGTCTCGCAGCGAAGCTCAGGCGGTCCGCAGTGGTTCAGTTATACGCTGAAGGGAGATGGGGCAGATGGTGTGGAGGAGTGGCACCCGCGATTCAGCTACTACGGATTTCGATACGTGCAGGTGGAGTGGACTTCGGGTAAAGGCGAATTGATTGCTCTCACGGGGCAAGCCGTTCACTCTTCATCGCCAACGGCAGGCAAGTTCGCCAGTTCGAATGAGATGCTGAACAGCATCCATTATCTCATCGTAATGGCGATGGAGAACAACACCGTCAGCATCTTTACCGACTGTCCTCACCGGGAGAAGCTGGGATGGCTGGAGGAGACGCACCTGGTCGCTCCGGGGCTGATCTTCAACAACGACCTGCAAGGGCTGTTTGCTGCGACTGCCGACAACATCGCCGATGCGCAAAAACCGGATGGGATGGTGCCGACGACAGCTCCCCAGTACACCGTCTTCGCGAAGCAGGGTTATGGAGTCTTCGACGATTCGCCCGAGTGGGGATCGGCGAGCGTTCTGGCGGCATGGTCGGCCTACCGCGCCTACGGCGATGCGGGCGAGTTACAACGAGAGTACCCCGTGATGCAGCGATATGTGAAGTTTCTTGAGGGTAAGGCCACGGACGGCATCGTTGCCTACGGCCTGGGTGACTGGTATGACATCGGACCGGGAGGGCCCGGCTTCGGCAAGCAGACGAGCATGGGAGTGACCGCGACGCTGATGCTCTATCAGGACGCCGTCACAATGGCAAAGATTGCCAGGCTCTTGGACAAGCCGGAAGATGCAAAAAACTACGCCGCGCTGGCTTCGAAGGTGGGAACTGCATTCAATGCGCGCTTCTGGAATGCAGCGACCTGGCAATACGACAAGGGCAGCCAGACAGCGAACTCCATGCCGCTGGAGCTTGGGCTGGTGCCCGAGGCACATCGATCAGAGGTGCTCGAACATATTGTGTCGGACATCCACGCGCATAACGATCACGTAACGACGGGAGAGATCGGCTATCCCTATATGCTGCGGGCGCTGATGGCCGCCGGCCGGAGCGACGTCGTCATGGCCATGATGATGCGCAAAGATCCGCCGAGCTACGGCTCTCAACTTGCAGCAGGAGCGACGTCGCTGACGGAGGCCTGGGACGCCAATCCGCATAGCTCGCAGGATCACTTCATGCTGGGCGGCGCGGAGGAGTGGTTCGATCGAGGACTGGGAGGAATCGACATCGATCTTTCGAGGCCTATGCGCGAGGAGCGGATAACAATTCGCCCGACAATGGTAGAGGGCGTGGACTGGGTGAAGTGTTGGTATGAGTCGAAGCTGGGCAGGATTGTGAGTGACTGGAAGA
>Ga0207667_10006754_pt1 | contig 13852 bp, 9 predicted proteins | sample KBSCornC52_FD_184301 | JGI IMG/M metagenome (GOLD analysis project Ga0207667, IMG submission 184301) | Corn rhizosphere microbial communities from Kellogg Biological Station, Michigan, USA - KBS Corn C5-2 (SPAdes) (version 2) | ecosystem: Host-associated > Plants > Roots > Rhizosphere > Soil ...
GCCGAATACGTTGAAATACATGACTTGCCTCCTCTGCGTTTAGCCGCCTTGACAACCATGTTTCAAAAACTGCGGATACCGGTGCGAGGTTTATCTCTATCAAGCAACATGCGGCCCTGCACCAGATCGACAGAGTAGCCTCTTCGCGTTTCTCGCAAACATTGAAGCGTTAGCTGAATTATCTTTTTGTTAGCATTTTGTGCGGGTGCTTTGAAATCCAAGCAGTGAATGCGGACAATTCCCATCAGGTGACTTGATTAAAAAAGCCGATTTGAAAAGGGAAGGTTACGTTCAGGCTAAACGGTGCTTCCGTAAAGAAATCGAGACGAATGTTTCTTCAGGAGACCTGCACGCTTTTTACTTTGCTTCTATTCGTTTTCCGCGCGGCGTTTGTAAATGAGCTTGTTAAAGCTGCTCTTTCATGCCGTTGCCGTTCTGACGCTCCTGCCGTTGCCGGAAGCATCGCGGCGATTCGCGGAAATAGCGTTCAAAAGCGCGCGTGAAGCTTGAGGTATGTTCATAGCCAACGGTCCAGGCAATTTCCTTGATGCTGAGATTGGTTTGCTCAAGCAGCTTGGCGGCGCGCTGCATTCTTTGATCAGCCAGCAGCCGTCCAAGCCCCAAACCGGTGCATTCTTTGAACAAGTGTTGCAGGTGTGACTCGCTCAAATTGCATTCCAGAGCAAGGTCCTGAATCTTCTGTGGTGAATCCGACGCAATCATCTGCAGTACTTTGCGCAGGCGGCAATCCTCGACCACCGGGATCAGCGCACCTGGAGCCAAACCATTGCATTTGGCAGCTCCACTGCACACCGCTGTTCTTATGAGTTCAGGATTGAACGAAGTAGTTCTTGCTCCGTTCTTCTTGGCAGAAGACTGATTCGCACCCATGGAAGCCCCTTCACCATCCAGATCGTCCCGACCGGGCTGACGAATAGGATTGGTGTGAGCCGGCGGCACGCCGCCGACAATCTTGTTACAGACTGCTTCCCTCATTCCTGGTGGTGAAGTCGTTGCTGCATCGAGCCGATTCTTATCCGTCGAGATCAGCTTCGATTTTGTAACGGGTTCATACTGGGCGAACCCTATGCCCCAGCGGTGGTCCGTGATGCCGTTGTCGGACTCGCACGATGTTTAGGGATTTCACAGGAGCAATACATTCTAGTCAATCAGTATTGCTTAGCATTTGCGGCTATTTTTTAGCTTTGGACGCTGCAAGTAATAATTTTCCAATAGAGGCTGGGGTGCTGTTAGTGAGGAAAACTCGCGCTATCCATTAAGGACGGTTTCTCCTACGGAAATCCGCGGGTGGAACGCCAAACTTTGTTTGAAATCCGCGATCAAAACTCGATGAATGACGATAGCCAACACGCACGGCAATCTGCTTGATTGACAGCTCGGTTTGCTTCAGCAGTTCCGCTGCTTTCTCCAGCCGCTCATTCACGAGAAAATGGTTCAAATCCACTCCCATCTGAAGCTTGAATAAATGTCCCAACCTTGAGCTGCTGAGATTCACCAGGGTGGCAAGTTCCTGAACGTTTGTAGCTGGGTCTTCTTCCAGGGATTCCAGAACCTTGCGAATGCGGTAATCGTCCGGCATACAGGCTCCTTGAAGATCTCAATGGCTAGAGTGCGATCCGGCCATGGGAATGGGCCGGAGCAATGCAAGAGGAGCAAGCCGGATGGAAAAGAAATTTCGCCGTAAATCGAGATATCGCACCGCGCATGCAATCTCTCACTCACTTGGCATCGAATTTTCAGCTCCGTTAATATTCCATACCGAAACCTCTGTCAATCAGCTTTTTGTAAAGGTTGAATCGCTTTAGATTGTGATTGCTAGTCCAGTTTTGGGGGATAAATCTTTAAAGGTGCGCAGCTCTCCGCAACACAAATAATTGGTGACCAAAGAAGGGAATTCGCGGCCTTTCAACATGGGAGTAGCGCGGAAACTGCGAGGCTAGTGCGAAAATCGGCCCAGGCTCTCTCGCTAAACTAGCCCTCCAATTCGTCGATTACAAATGCGCAGTACTTCGCTGCCGCGTCCGGCACTGTGCGGGATGCCGCGATCATGGCGACAGATAGGCGCGGCAGTCCTTTGCGTTCCACAATCCACTAAGAGTTATGTAAGCGGCTGATTCCCAAAGCAGTGATGGCAATAAAGGCTAGTGCCAAAATGAAGTGTCTTTTGGAAGCGCTGGCGAGGCAGAGTTAGAATAATCGGGATAAAGTTTACTGCGGTCGAGCATGCCATCCATCACCCTGATTGTGAACGGAGCTGAACACAAGACCGAGTGTGCGTCCGGCGAGTCTTTGCTCTCGGTCCTGCGTAGCCGGCTAGGTCTCACCGGGACCAAGTATGGCTGCGGCGAAGGCCAATGCGGCGCTTGTACGGTTTTGCTGCGGGGCAAAGCCACCCGCTCTTGCCGCACTCCTGCCGAGTCTGTAGCCGGGCAGAAAATCGTGACCATTGAGGGCCTTGCGGCAAACGGTCATTTGCACCCCTTACAGCAGGCGTTTCTCGATGAAGAAGCCTTGCAGTGCGGATACTGCACATCGGGGATGATCATGTCCGCATATTCAGTGTTGCTGGCCCATCCTCATCCTTCCGATGACGAGATCATCCAGTACATGGACGGCAATGTTTGCCGCTGCGGTACATATCCGCGCATCATGGCCGCCATCCGCCGCTCCGCTCAGGGAGCAAAGAAGCCATGAAACATCCAGCGCCAGCGCGACCCGCCGACAACGACCTGCGGGAAGAACAACAACATGCTGTAGAACCGCTAAGGCACCTTTTTGATGTCAACCGTCGCGATCTATTCAAGCTTCTAGGCGCAGGGTTGGTGGTTGGTGTATGCAGGCCTGGCGTGTTTGCCCAGGAATCTGGACGTGGCGGGCGTAGTGAAGAAATCCCGCATGACGTTGCTTCATGGCTGCACATCGGCGCTGATGGAAAGATCACGGTCTTTACCGGGAAGGTGGAGATGGGCCAGAACATCCGCACCTCACTGGCGCAGCAAGTGGCTGAAGAGCTGCGCACTCAGACGAACTCCATCACCATGATCATGGGGGACACGGATCTCACCCCGTTCGATCTGGGCACGTTTGGGAGCCGATCTACTCCGCAAATGGGATCGCAGCTCCGCAAGGTGGCGGCCGTGGCGCGTGAAATGCTTCTTGATATGGCGGCGCAGCGCTGGCAAGCCGATCGTAGTGCGCTGGTGGCGCATGACGGTGCTATCACCAACTCGCGTACGAAAGAAAGCTTCAGCTACAGCGAGCTCACGCGTGGCCAGAATCTGGTGAAGGTCGTAGCGGATGACTCCGCTCTTACACCAGCCACGCAATGGCACGTTGCCGGAACATCGGTGCCGAAGATTGACGGCAAGGCCTTCGTGACCGGCGTCCACAAGTACACTTCCGATCTGGCGCGGCCAGGCATGCTCCACGGTACAATTCTGCGACCGAAGGCGTTCAACGCTACGCTGGTTTCACTGGATGCGAAAGAAGCTGAGAAGCTTCCCGGCATCAAGATCGTGCGCGATGGCGATTTCGTCGGCATCGTGGCTCCTGATCCGCAGACGGCACTCAATGCCCGCCAGGTGCTGAAGGCCGAATGGAGTGCGCCACATCAGATTTCCGAAGCTGCGCTCTTCGATTCCCTGCGCCAGGGCACCGAGGGCGAAGCACGCAGAGGCGGCTTTGGCGGCGGACGTGAAACCGGTTCGGTCCAGACGGCAATGGCCTCGGCGGCAAAAACTCTGTCCCAGACCTATACCGCGGCTTACATCCAGCATGCACCACTGGAGCCGCGCGCCGCAGTCGCGGAGTGGGAGGGCAACAAGCTCACCGTGTGGACGGGCACGCAGCGGCCGTTTGCCGTGCGGGAAGAACTTTCAACGGCATTTCACATCCCGCTCAATCAAGTGCGGGTGATTGTTCCCGACACTGGCTCGGCTTATGGTGGCAAGCACACGGGCGAGTGTGCCGTGGAAGCCGCCCGTCTGGCCAAAGCCGCAGGCAAACCTGTGAAGCTGGTGTGGACTCGCGAGGAAGAGTTTACCTGGGCTTATTTCCGGCCTGCGGGCGTGATTGACGTTAAGAGCGGTATCGCCGCGGACGGCACGCTGGTGGCGTGGGAGTTTCACAACTACAACTCCGGCCCAGCGGGCATTAACACGCCGTACAGTGTCGTCAATCAGAAGAGTGAATTTCATCCGGCAAAGAATCCGCCGCTCCGGCAGGGATCGTATCGCGGCCTGGCAGCCACCGCCAATCATTTTGCCCGCGAGAGCCACATGGACGAACTGGCCCATCTTGCCGGCATGGACCCGCTTGCCTTTCGATTAAAAAACATCACTGACTCACGGCTGCGCGCCGTGTTTGAAACGGCAGCCGAGCGTTTTGGCTGGGGCAAGCAGAAGGCGACGCCTACGCGCGGCTTCGGCATCGCCGGCGGCTTCGAAAAAGGCGGTTACCTGGCTACATGCGCGGAAATTGCTGTGGACCGCTCCATGGGACGGATAAAGATCGTTCGCGTGGTGCAGTCTTTTGACTGTGGCGCGGTGGTCAATCCGAACGGCCTACGCAACCAGATCTCAGGGGCCATTGTGCAAGGAATCGGTGGAGCCTTGTTTGAAGCCATACACTTCGACAATGGCCGCATCAGCAATCCCTACTTCGCCGATTATCGCCTGCCCCGATTCAGTGATGTTCCCCAGATTGAGGTCGAGTTGATCGATCGCAAAGATCAGCCTTCGATGGGCGCGGGAGAGACGCCGCTCATGGGCCTGGCCCCGGCAGTGGCTGGCGCGATCTTTAGCGCTACAGGAATTCGCTTGCGCAGCTTGCCGTTGATGGCAAAGCCGCTACCTGCCGCTTAGGCCCCGTAAAAGTAGAATTGGAAAAGAGATCAATGTGAGCTGATGAAAAGATTGGCTCCTCAGGTAGGACTCGAACCTACAACCCTTCGGTTAACAGCCGAATGCTCTGCCATTGAGCTACTGAGGAGTGGGCAAACAGACCGCCAGAGGGATGGTCGGCCGCTTGAGTTGTCTTCTTAAAAATAGCACGCATTTGGAGCGTTTAGCAATCATGAAATCGGATCTCAGGCCCTCTCTCTCTGTTCCCTTTCAGCACGGTCAGTATTCCGCTCCGGCACAGCTCCAGAATAGGACAATCGTGCGTTTGGCGGCAGCAAATCACGGGAATCGTTAATATAAACTGCGTACTGAATCTCAGTCTTAAGATGTAAGACTTTGGCACTGAGAACTGCGCCGAATCGTTGCCTCCATGAGTAAAGAACCCAAAACTTCAGAATTGTTGTCCGCTGATCCGACCAAAGCCGCACCTGAGATTTCCGCCCAAGTTCCGCGCAGGGCCCCACCTGAAGCCGCGCTTGAAGCGAAGATCAGGACCGTAATCGACGACTACCATGGCCGGCAAATCGCAGATCCTTACCGTTGGCTGGAAGATTCAACCTCGCCTGATACACAGCAATTTGTTGCGGCACAGAACGCCTACACCCGCAGCGTGCTGGAAAATATTCCCGGGCGGGACGAGCTGCGCCGTCGCATAGAGCGACTCCTGACCATCGGGCGCGTAGCTTCGCCGCGTATCGGCGGCAACAATTATTTTTATGAGCGGCGCGATGGCCGGCAGAACCAGGCCGTGGTTTACTTGCGCGAAGGACCCGACGGCAAAGCTCTTCAGAAAAAAGACCGCGCGCTGATTGACGTAAACGCTCTTGCGCCTGACGGAACCGTCGCGCTCGATTGGTGGTATCCGTCGGAAGACGGCAAATACGTTGTGTTTGGCATCTCCCCAAATGGATCAGAGCTGAGCACGCTGCAAGTGATTGAAACGAGCACAGGCAAGCTGCTGGAGGAAAAGATTGAGCGCACCCGCGCCGCCAGCGTCGCATGGCTGCCGGACAGTTCGGGTTTTTACTACACGCGTTATCCGCGCCCCGGTGACGTCCCTTCCGGCGAGGAAATGTACAACCGCCGCGTATTCTTCCATCAGCTTGGCTCGTCTGGCAATGCCGAAGGCGCGCAAGATCCATTGATCTTTCCCGCCGACGGCATTGAGCTTGCGCCGCAGCACTGGCCTAACGTCTATCTTTCCAATGATGGCCGCTGGCTGCTGGTGGATGTGAGTGAAGGCTGGACCAAAACGGAGCTTTACCTCAAACATCTTTCCTTAAAAGAACTTTCCTCTATAGACGTAGCCGCGCCGCAGGGCCGCTTTGAGCGCATCACTACGGGCGGAAACTTTCTTTATCACGCTGAAGTGCTGGACGGCCAGCTCTACATCACCAGCAATGAGGGGGCCCCACGTTTTCGCGTTTTTAAGGTTGCGTGCGCCGCACCAGAGCGCGCAAATTGGCAAGAGATCATCCCGGAGTCTGACGCCGTGATTGAAGGCCATGCCGCCATTATCGCGAGAAAACTTTTTGTGCATTCCATCAAGAATGCGAGCTCGCAGCTCAGCCTGTTCCATCTCGACGGCAAGCCGGTGGCGAATGTCGCAATGCCCGCACTGGGCAGCATCTTTGATCTGGGCGGCAACTGGAACAGTGAGTCAGGATTTTTTGGTTTTGTCTCGTATGCTGTGCCGCCTACGGTTTTTGAAGTGAGTCTCAGCGGCCAGACCACAGAGTGGGCGCGCGTGGAATCCAACATCGATCCGGCGCGCTATCAGGTGGAACAGCTCTGGTTTAACTCCAAAGACGGAACGAGTGTGCCGATGTTCGTCGTCAGTAAAAAAGGCCTGGTGAAGAATGGCCGCAATCCCACGCTACTTTCCGGCTATGGCGGGTTCAACGTCGGACGAACGCCATTTTTTAATCGCAATGTGATGTTGCTGCTGCTGGAGCAGGGCGGCGTTTATGTTGACGTGCAGTTGCGCGGCGGAAATGAGTTTGGCGAAGATTGGCATCGCAACGGCATGCTGGAAAAAAAGCAAAACGTCTTTGACGACTTCATCGCGGCGGCGGAACATCTGATCGCAGAAAACTATACTGACGCCGAGCATCTCGCGATCCAGGGCGGAAGCAACGGTGGCCTGCTGATGGGCGCGGCGCTCACGCAACGGCCAGACCTATTCCGCGCCGTGGTGTGCCAGGTCCCGCTGCTCGATATGTTGCGCTACCAAAATTTCCAGATCGCCAAGCTGTGGATCCCCGAATACGGATCGTCGGACGATCCCGCGCAATTCGAGTATCTGCGCGCCTACTCTCCGTATCACCACGTGAGCGCCGGCACGCAGTACCCTGCGGTGTTGTTCATGACAGCGGAAAGCGATACCCGCGTCGATCCAATGCACGCGGTAAAGATGGCGGCGCTGCTTCAGGCTGAAGCGGCGAATGGTCCTGAGCGGCCGATCCTGCTGCGCGTGGATGCCAAAGCCGGACACGGAGTGGGCAAGCCGATTGCCAAGTTGGTGGATGATGCCGTGGATGTCTGGAGCTTTTTATTCTGGCAGTTGGGCGTTAAGCTGTAGCGTCGCACGTGCGAATCCGCAATTCCGCCCATCTAAATATCTTCCTGATGAATAAATAAAAGGAGCCGTTTGTGGCTCCTTCATACCTTAACCGATCAGAAAATCTTCAGCTCGCATTGAGCGGCTGCGTCAACCGGAAGCCAAGTCGGCGTTCGGCAATAAATCCCACTTCTTTTTTTCCCGTGGCGTAAGCAGCCGTGGTGCCTCCGGCTGCGCCCACCGTTGATCCGATGGCTGCGCCTTTTCCGCCGCCGACTAATGCACCCAGAATCGCGCCGCCGCCGGCCCCGCCGCCAATGAATGCCAGGTTGCGTTTCTTGTAACTGCCGCCGCTCACAAAAACGCTGTTGGTTTGCAGCGGTACCGTCTTGCCATTCAGCGTGATGGAGGAAAGAGTGATGCGCAGATAGCCAGCGTTATGCAGGTGCCCGGAGTCACGAGCGGCAACCACCTTTCCGGTGACGGGAGCGCCTTTGGGAGCCAGAGTTTGTCCTTCTACCACCAGAGGTTCATCCAACTCGGCGGAAAAATTTTGCCCGGATTGCGCTGTCGCGCTGGAAATAGACTGTTGCAGCCGGACGTAAATGGCTGTATTTGCCGGAACCACCAACGCCTTGCCTTCGACAAAAGGTAACTGCTGCTGCGGCGTTGCAGGCGTGTCTGCGGCAACCGTAGGAGGCTGCGCGCCCACACCGCAGCCCGTTGCCAGCCCGGCAAGGACCAGCAAAATCAGAAAGAATAGATTTCTTGTCATGCGTTACCCCAGCAGTGTGGGGGGCACTGCCACCATAGGTAAGTGCAAGGCAAGTGCCAAAAATGCGGCTTTATTTTCTTAGGTTTATAGGACTATTATTTTTAAAACTGTGTACTTTTTACCGCTGGCAGAGTAGCTGTTTCTTGAGCACGGGAGATCAACGCGTCCCGCTGCCGGAGACACTTTCCGCCGCAGCGGTGACTTCAGGCTGCATCACAATGCCGTCAAAAGCCGTTGTTCCCAGCAAACGGCCGCGAGCTATGCGCAGATTTCGGATGCGCCATCCAGTGGTGATGGCGTTCCAGGTGCGGCCATTGTCAGCCGATTCAAAGATGTTGATGGACAGGCCGCTGGTCACCAGCACGCGATGATTTTCTTCGCCGAAGCGGATTGTCTGAATATCGGCCAGCCGCAGCGAGGAAACTTTCTTCCATGAATCGCCTGCGTCCGTGCTGCGGAAGAGTCCTGTTCGCGCCGCCAGCCAGATGTCGCCACGGTTGTCTACGGCAACGGAGTTGATGGAAAAGTCGGCGTCCAGCGTCTTGGTGGGCAGCCAGCTTTCGCCTCCACTCACGGAGACGGCCACGGCGTTACGGCCTGCAATAGCCACAACTTTGCCAGCGACACTGATGCTTACAGGAACGCCAATGCCGGGCAGCGACTCCGCCCGCCATGTTGTGCCCGAATCCGAGCTGACGAAGAGTGCGCTGGAAGTAGCGGCGAACCACTTGTCCGCGCCCAGTTCCAGGACCGTGACGCGTGGAGCGGGATCTGGGGCCGTCGCGAGGCGCGTTGAAGTTTTCTTAAGCACTGCGGCCTGCGGCTTGCTTAAAGGCAGATCGCGCGATATCCATCGAGAGCCGTTCGGTGGCAGGGCAAACAGGCCATGATCGGTACCGGCCACCAACATATTATCCGCGGCCTGCCGAAGGACAAAAACATCGCGGCCATCCAGGCCGTCACTGTTCTGCTTCCATGTCTGTCCGGCGTCGCGGGAGACAAACACGCCGCCAAACTCCTTGTCATTCAGAACTCCGGCGTAAAGCACGTTGCTGTTGCCGCGGTCCACCAGCAAAGCCGCAGCTTGCCGATGGGTAAAACCACGATTGGAAGCCGTAAAGGTCACGCCGCCGTCATCACTGGCCAGCACTCCGCCGCGATCGGTGGCCAGCAGCACGCGCGAAGGCTGCCGGGGATCGATGAGCACATCATTGATGATGATGTTGGAGCCGGTCATGTGTTTCCAGGTCGCGCCCCCGTCGATGGTCTTCCACAAACCTTCGGTGGTTCCGGCATAGACAGTATTGTGATCAGTAGGATCCATTTGCAACATTCGCGTACGCCGCGCGGAATATGGAATCCCCTGAATTTTGCGGAAAAGCTCTCCCGCTGAGTCGCTGCGATAAATGCCGGAACAAGCGCTGATGAAAATATTTGCCCGCTGCTCGTGATCAATCACAATGGAAAAAACGTCAGAGTCGTCAATCACGCCCTTTTTGATGTTGTGCCACGTCTTGCCGCCGTCTTCTGTCTTCCAGGGCAGGTGCCAGGTGCCGGCATAAATCACGTCAGGATTTAGCGGATCAATGGCAACGGATTCAACATTCTTGATTTCGGCATGGTTGGCGGGAGAGATTCTTTCAAAATCACGGCCGCCATTGCCGCTGCGGTAGATTCCGTCCAGAGCGCCCACGACCAGAATCTTTGGATCAGAAGCGGCCATGCTCAGCGCGCGCAGAGATTTGCCATGTAAGTCAGCTACGATTTCCCACGTCTTTCCTGCGTCATGGCTGCGGTAAAGATCGCCGTCGCTATTGGGTAGCTGCGCATTCCAGGCTGCGGCGAACATGTTCCGGGAATCAGCGGGATCAATGATGATGTGGTCCAGAACCATCTCCGCTGAATTGCCGGGCCGGGCAAAGCGTGACCATGTTGCGCCCTTGTCGGTTGAGAGATAAAGATTGCCGGCGCTTGTGCCAAGGAAAATGCGGTCAGGATTTTTGGGATCGATGGCCAGGCTGCGAACATTGCCTCCATCGGGGCCGATGGGTTGCCATGGTTGCTCCGCCACCAGGGCGGCAGACATACACAGCAAACTAACCAAAGCGGGAATGGCTCGTACGATGGCACGCATGGCTTGAAACGGTCTTTTCCCTGAAAAACTGAACGCAATGAGATTGACATGATGATTTTGCTCCAACAAGTTACCGAAGGGCAATGGATTTATAAACTTACAAGCTGGGCGGAGAATGTGGATGTTGGCTCAAGACAAAAAGGCGCGCGACTTGAGGACATCAGTCGCGCGCGGTTAACGGCATCTTATTTCGCGGGCTTCAGGTTTGTCGGTACTTCCACTTTGAGCACCTGCAACAGTATCTGGGTGCCAGACTCGAGTTTTATGTTTCCAGTATTCGATACGATTATCGGGCCTGGCGTGCTCACGCTTGGTGTGGTACTCAGGCTCAGGCCTTTGAGTCCGAAAATACCCTGCGGCATGCCAATACTCATCGGCTTGCCCGTTGCCGCCGTCTCCAGAAGGGCACCGGAACTGTTTACATGAGTGGAAGGCGATTCCTTTACAGTGAAGGGAGTTTGGTATGTCGCCAGCGATGTGCTGTTTGAGCCACCACTGCTAGCGCCCGAAGAGCGGTTCGACGTCGATGCCCCGCGTCCAGTAGCTGTGGGCGTCGCATCGCGTGATATTCCCATCATCGAAGGGGGTAGCATCTGCGAGGGCTCGTCGACCAGCGATCTTCTCACCACCGGCTGCGACACCGCCTGGACTACCGCTTCAAAATCAATATCGCGAAAGTGTTTCAGCAGAATGCGATCAAAGACGATTCCCAGTCGCGATTCAGGATGCGCGCTGTCCTTTGCGCTCACTTCGGTAACATGCCCAACCAGCTTGGTTTCAACCGGGATGATCACCTTGCCGCGAGATATAACATCCTGGGAAACTTCCGCCTTCACTTTGTCGCCAACCTTGAGCTTGTTAGCCTTGAGCGTCTTGCTCAACTCCACAAGCATGTAAGAGGATTTGGGTTTCGTTTCTTCCGCCCTGGCGGCGGGCGGGGTGACTGTGGCAGCGGCTGCCGCAGCGGGTTTGGCTGTAACTGCCGCTTGAACAGAATTTTTCACATTTGCGGAAGACGCGGACGATTGAGGCGTGCCATCCGCAAGTGGCTGTTGCGCGTTCATCGCGCTCGCTCTTGAGTAAGGCCATGCGGTTACCGTGAAAACCGCAGCTGCGATCCAGTAGCTCTTCATGCTGCACCTCGGGGGGAACGAAGCACCGGAAGCCTATCTAGTGTTGACCACCATTGTGCAACGAAGTTCCAACAAAGTCCATCACGTAAAGAGATGGACAAACGCCGGAGCGGGGTTGTCGGGGCCTGAAAAGACTGGGCTTTATTGGATATGGCTAAGGAAACAGCGGCCAGGTTTGGAAGCTGGCCGCTGAAAGAGCTACGCAGATTACCGTGATGCAGCAGAACCGGTTACCTGCAAAATCATTTGCGTTCCTGTATCCAACTTCACATTGCGGTTGGCAGAGCTGATAACAGAGCCCTGAGCGCTGCCGTTACTCGCTGTGTTCAGGACTACTCCCTGCATTCCCACTACGCCACGGGTTGCAGAGTTAATGGCCCCATTCGCTGCAACGCCGGTCGCCTGATTGACTGATCCGCTCACTGCGCCGTTCGCCGTGTTGGTGACTGATCCGGCAGTGTTGTTCACGGTGTTAGTAGCAGTTCCCAGCGTTGAGTTGACTGCGCCTCCGCCGCCAATGGGAGCAATGCCACCCACTCCGCTGCGTCCGCCACCCATGGAACTGCCGCTACCGCTTCCCATTCCGGATCCCAGGCATCCACCATCATCTGTGGCGGCAGAGAGCGAGCCTTGCACGGGGGCCGCCAGCGCTTGAATCACGCCGGTGAACGCCATTTCCTGTCCCCCCTTTAAAACGGCTTTATCAAAAGCTATGCCCAGCTTGGACTCGCTGCTCTCCTTGCTCTTGGCTTGCGCTTCAGTTACGTGGCCGACCAGCTTTGACCCCTTTTGCAACACCACGTGCCCGGAACTCTTTACGTCCTGCGTCAGCTTGGCCGTGACTTCGTCACCCTGCTTTGCTTTTTTTGCATCGATCGATTTTGTCAGTTCTGCTTGCAGAGTGGTCCCGCTGCTCAGAGCTCCGGTAGCGCCATTGACGTCTGCTGCGCTGTTGCTGCCCGCAGCCGCGGAACCTTTGTCGCTTTGCTTGTTCTCTTTAGAATGCGATTCCTGAGCGTTCGCCGCCCCATTCACACTGGTTGACGCGGCTGGCGTCTGTGCGCTCTGGCTGGCATTAGCTCCAGCACTTGCCTGACCGGGAGATACGGAAGCGTTGCCGGACGCCGATCCGCCTGCCGAGGTCTGCGCCGTGGCGCCCGTCGCGGCTAAGCCTGCCACCATAGCGGCTATACAAAATATCCTCATATCCAATCTTTTCCTCTCTGAAATCTAAAATTTGAAAATCCCTGGGTTTGGGCAATCTGAGCCTAAAAATCCGGGGTCAGGATCCGTCCTTGGCAAGTTCAGTCGAGAAGAATCGCTTCCCCTGTCACGATTCAGATGCAAATGGCACAAAAAGCGTCTACTCTGGTTTTAAAGCCAATATATTCATAGGGTTAGACGCCTGATAGACTTTTTTACACGGTTCGTCATCTAAGCCAGAGTACCCGCTCCAGAAAACTGGGCCTGGTGATAATCTCTACACAAGGGGAAGCGTTTGAGTACACAAGAAAAAGTCCTGATTGTGGAAGATGAAGAAAACGAACGCTCGGGATTGGCTGAGCTCGTCTCCGCGTGGGGCTACCGAACCGATACAGCTAAAGACGGTCTTGAAGGCCTGGAAAAAGTAGCTACATGGTCCCCTGGCATCGTTGTTACGGATTTCAAGATGCCACGGATGGACGGCATGGAGCTGTTGCAGCGACTTTCTGACCAGCCACAGCAGATCGCCGTGGTACTGCTGACAGCCCAGGGCAGCATTGATGTCGCCGTCGACGCGATGAAAGCGGGCGCGTACGATTTTATCCAGAAGCCGGTTGATCCAGCGCGGCTGCGGCAGATTTTGCAGAATGCCTCCCGACAGAGAGGAACATCGGTAGAGCTGGAAGTCACCAAGAAGAAACTGCGAGATACCGGCGTCTTTGGCCAGATGGTGGGGTCGTCCCGCCCGATGCAGGAGATTTTTCACCTGATTGAGATGGTGGCGCCCAGTACTGCGTCCGTCCTAATTACCGGAGAAAGCGGCACCGGCAAAGAGATGGTGGCCCGCACGATCCATGATTTAAGTCCGCGCAAGAACAAGCCGTTTGTTGCCATTAACTGCTCGGCCATTCCGGAGACGCTGATTGAAAGCGAAATTTTTGGCCATGAGAAAGGCGCGTTTACCGGAGCCATGGAGCGCCGGGCCGGATGCTTTGAGTTGGCCGAGGAAGGCACGCTTCTGCTGGATGAAATTGGAGAGATGCCCGCTGCCACGCAAGCAAAGCTGCTGCGCGTACTGGAAGACCGCAAGCTTCGCCGCCTGGGCAGCAAAGTAGAAACGCCCGT
>Ga0207667_10006755_pt1 | contig 13849 bp, 10 predicted proteins | sample KBSCornC52_FD_184301 | JGI IMG/M metagenome (GOLD analysis project Ga0207667, IMG submission 184301) | Corn rhizosphere microbial communities from Kellogg Biological Station, Michigan, USA - KBS Corn C5-2 (SPAdes) (version 2) | ecosystem: Host-associated > Plants > Roots > Rhizosphere > Soil ...
AGCTTGGCCGATGCGCAGGCGGCGGCCGCCGTGGGGCAGATCGCGCTCTCGGGCCTGTGGGCCGAACTGCTTGGCGCCCACGGGCTGACCGCCGCGCAGCTGCTGCTGACGCTGGAAGACCTTGAGGACCGCCGCCGCTACCTCAACGCCGCCGCCACGCTTGGCCGCCTGCTCGACGCGGGGGCGGTGCCGGTGGTGAACGAGAACGATTCGGTTGCGACGCAGGAGATTCGCTTCGGCGACAACGACCGGCTGGCCGCCCGCGTGGCCCAGGCCGCCCATGCCAGCGCGGTGCTGCTGCTGTCGGACGTCGATGGGCTTTACGATCGCAACCCGAAGGAGCCCGGCGCGAAGCTGCTGCCGCTGGTGCGCGGGGTGACGGCGGAGATCCAGGCCATGGCCGATGGCGGATCGGGTTCGGGCATGGGTTCGGGGGGAATGACCTCCAAGCTCCAGGCCGCCGCCATCGCCGGACGGGCCGGCATCGCGCTGGCCATCGGCAACGGAACCCCGGATGGCCCGATCGCGCGGGTGATGGAGGCCGGGGTCGGCACGCTGTTCCTGCCGCGTCGCAAGGCCGGCGCGCGCAAGGCCTGGCTGGGCGGGCGGCTGCGCCTGCGCGGCATGCTGACGGTGGATGACGGCGCGGCGCGGGCGCTGGCCGGCGGCGCCAGTCTGCTGGCCCGCGGGATCGTGGCGGTGGAGGGCGAATTCGCCCGGGGCGATGCGGTGGAGATCCGTTCGGCCGAGGGGACGGCGATCGCCCATGGCCTGTCGGAATACGACGCGGCCGAGTGCCGCCTGCTGGTCGGCCGCCATTCGAGCGAACAGGCCGGACTGCTGGGCTATGCCCCGCGTTCGGCCATCGTCCATCGCGACCAGCTCGTGCTGCTGTGATGCTGGTCCAGTGATGCGGTTCCAGTGACCCTGATCGCCATCACCGGCGCCACCGGCTTTGTCGGCCAGGCCCTGGTCGAACGCGCCCTGGCGGAAGGCTTTGCCGTCCGCGCGCTGGCCCGGCAGGAGCAGCCGCCGCGCAAGGGCCTGACCTGGGTTCACGGCGACCTGGCCGACAAGCGCGCGCTGGCCCGCCTGATGAAGCGGGTGGAATGCGTGATCCACGTGGCCGGCGTGGTCAATGCGCCGGACAAGGCCGGGTTCGATGCGGGCAACGTGGCCGGCACGCTGACCGTGGTGGAGGCGGCGAAGAAGGCCGGGGTGCCGCGCTTCGTTTTCGTGTCCTCGCTCTCGGCGCGCGAACCGCGCCTGTCGGACTACGGCGCTTCCAAGGCCCGCGCGGAAAAGCTGGTCAAGGCCAGCGGGCTCGACTGGACCATCGTCCGCCCCCCGGCGATCTATGGCCCGCGCGACCGCGAGATGTTCGAACTGTTCCGCCTCGCCCGCTGGCGCCTGCTGGCCATGCCGCCGCGCGCGGGGCGGGCTTCGCTCGTGCACGTGGACGACCTCGCCCGCCTGCTGCTGGCTCTGGTGCCGCCCGAGCGGCGCACCATGCACCGCCTGTTCGAGCCCGATGACGGGCGCCCCGGCGGCTGGAGTCACTACGAACTGGCCCGCGCCATCGGCTGGGCGGTGGGGCGCCGGCCGTGGGTGCTCCACCTTTCGCCCGCCATGCTCCACCGGGTGGCCCGGCTGGACGCCTGGTGGCGCAAGGACAAGGCCAAGCTGACCGCCGACCGGGTGAATTACATGACCCATCCCGACTGGGTCGTCACCGAACGCGCCCGCCCGCCGGCGCGGCTGTGGCAGGCCCGGATCGAAACCCGCGCCGGCCTGAAGGCCACGGCGGAATGGTATCGCGAGCTGGGCTGGCTGTAGCGCGGCGCGGCGCCGTGTCGTGCCGTGCCGTGCCGTGCCGTTATGAGGGCGGCGCGATCATAGCAGCAGGAAATCCGCGGCCGACAGCACCGGCCGGGTGGTCAGCATGGCCACCAGCACCTGGGCCGCGCCGCCGAGGCCATCGGGATCGTAGTAGAGCGACCCGCTTGTCTGGGCGTAGATGAAATGGTGCTGGGCTGTGGTTGCGGCGGTGCCGAGGACGAACTGCGACGCCGCCAGCGCCCCGGCGGGCTGGCCGCCCAGTTCGGTGAACACCGCGCGATCGAACCCGAGCTTGTCTGAAAGATGGGCGAAATCGAGGATGGCATCGCGGTTGGCGGCGCTCTCGTGCAGGTCGAACACGAACAGGTCCGCGCCGGTCCCCCCGGTCAGGCTGTCAGCTCCGGCGCCGCCGTGGAGCGTATCGTTGCCCGAGCCGCCGCCGATCGTATCGTTGCCATCGAGGCCGCGCAGCACGTTGGCGCCGCTGTTGCCGAGCAGCGAATTGGCCGCGGCGTTGCCCGTGCCGGCAAGGGCGAGGGTGCCGGTCAGCGTCAGGTTCTCCACGTTGTCGGGCAGGACGAAGCTTATGGTGGCGGACACGAGATCGGTCCCCTCGCCGGGGGCTTCGACCACCAGGTCTGCGGCATTGTCCACCTTGTAGGTATCGTTACCGGTGCCGCCGACCAGCGTATCGGCGCCGAGCCCACCGTCGAGCGTGTCGTTGCCGTCAAGCCCGGTCAGCAGGTTGGCCGCAGCGTTGCCGGTCAACCCGTTGGCGAGGGCGTTGCCGGTGCCGTTTATCGCCAGGGTGCCGGACAGGGTGAGGTTCTCCACCTCGGCCGCGAGGGCAAAGGTGACCGTGGCGGTGACCGCATCGGTGCCTTCGCCGGGCAGTTCGACGACGACGTCCAGCGCATTGTCGACCTTGTAGCTGTCATTGCCGGCCCCGCCCGTCATGGTGTCGGCACCGGCGCCGCCATCGAGGGTATCGTTGCCGGCAAGGCCGAACAGGCGGTTTGCGCCGCCATTGCCGGTGATCGCATTGGCGAGTTCGTTGCCGGTGCCGCTGTTGCCCAGCGTGCCGGAGAGCACCAGATTTTCGACATTGGCGGCAAGAGTGTAGGTAACGGCGGCGGTGACCGCGTCGGTCCCCTCGCCGGGAAGTTCGAGCACCACGTCGGCGGCATTGTCCACCTTGTAGCTATCGTTCCCGAGGCCGCCGACGAGCGTATCGGCGCCGGCGCCGCCATCGAGGGTATCGTTGCCGGCGAGCCCGGTGAGGAGATTGGCGCCGGCATTGCCGGTGATCAGGTTGGCCGCTGCATTGCCGGCCCCGGCAAGGCCGAGGGTGCCGGTGAGGGTGAGGTTCTCGACATTGTCGGGCAGGGCATAGGCGAGGGCGGCGCGGACGAGATCGGTGCCTTCGCCGGGAGCCTCGCTCACCACATCGGCCACATTATCGACCACGTAGGTATCGTTGCCGAGGCCGCCGAGCAGGGTATCGGCGCCGGCGCCGCCATCGAGGGTATCGTTGCCTGCGCCGCCCGCGATCCGGTTGGCGAGAGCGTTGCCGGTGAGGGTATCGGCGAAGGCGGAGCCGGCCAGGTTCTCGATCGGATCGGCCAGCGTATCGGTTCCGCCGCCGCCGGTGGCCTGGGCGAGGCCGACTATGGCGAGGTTGACCTTCACCGCGGCGGCGGCATCGCCATAATCGACCGTGTCGGCCCCGCCGCCGCCCGTCAACCGATCATCGCCCGGGCCGCCGGAGAGCCAATCGTCCCCATCACCGCCCGAGAGGGTATCGTTCCCGGCGAGGCCGGACAGACGATCATCCCAGGGGGTGCCGGTGAGGCTGTCAGCCCCGGCGGTGCCGGTCAACTCCAGGCCAACGGCATAGTCGGGCAGGGCGGCTACCCCGTCGGCGAAGCGCACCTGCTCCACGGCGGAGAGGCGGTCCTGCCCATCGTCGCCGTTGGCGGGATCGATGTCGGTCAGGATATAACCGCCCAGGCCATCGCGCGCGATGGTGTAGCCGGCCATGGCCCCGCGCACCTCGAACGTATCGAACCCGGCCCCGCCCGCCACCGTTTCCGCGCCGGGGCCGCCGAGCACGAGATCGTCGCCCGCGCCCGTGGCGATGAGGTTGGCCCCGCCGAGCCCGGCCTCGACCGTATCGTTGCCGCTACCCAGCGTGACGCTGTTGGTGCCGGGGCCGAGACCGATCCAGACGCTTTCGAAGCCGCGATAGGTGCCCCGGTTGCCACCCAGCACGCCGGCGCCATCGAGGCTTATGACCGAACCGGGCATCAGCGAGAGGTCCAGCATCAGCAGGTCGGCTCCGAGGCCGCCGTTGAGCGTCAGGCTGCCGCCCGAGAGCAGGGCCAAGGGTTCCACCCACACGCGGTCGTCATCGTCGGCCAGGGTGGCATCGATCTGCTCGATCCCGCCGAAGCCGCCGTTGCCGAGGACGCCGTGGAACGCGCCATCGCCGCTGAACACGAAATGATCGCGGTTGGCGCCGATGAGGCCGGCATCGTTGCGCGAGAGACTGTCCACCCCGGCGCCGCCGTCCACGTCCCAGGGGGCGAGGCCGGAGAGGACGAAGCTGTCATTCCCTGCGCCCGACAACACCACGCCGGCCTCTACCCCGAAGGCGCGGGTGCCGTTGGAGAGGGTGGCGCCGCCGGTGGCGGGGTTCCAGACGAAGGCGAGGGGGGCGGCGGCGGCGGAATAATCGGCATACCAGGTATCGGCCCCGGCGCCGCCATCGATCGTATCGATGCCGCCGGCCGACCAGATCACATCGTCCGCCGCGCCGGTGGTGAGGGCATTGGCGCCGCCGCCCAGCGCCACCGCGAACTGTTCGAAGCCCAGCCAGGTGCCCCGATTGGCGGCGACCGAGCCATCGGCGCCGACGAGGAAGCTGGTGCCGGCAAGGGCGGAGAAATCCACCGCCAGGGTATCGAACCCGAGCCCGCCCGACAGGTTGACCGTGGCGCCCGCGGCGAGCGGGGCGGCATCGACGAAGGCGTAATTGTCCCCATCGCCGAGCGCGGCGTTGATCCGTTCGATGTCGAGGAAATCGGCAGCGGCCACGCGCCCGGCGAAACTGCCGTTGCCGCCGTTGCGAAATTCGGCATCGTAGGGAAAGCCGAGGTCCCCGGTATCGTCCCAGGTCAGCCAGTCCTCCCCGGCGCCGCCATCGACGTGGAAGGGGCCGAGGCCCATCAGCAGGAAGGAATCGTCTGCCGACCCGGTGACGATGGAGCCGCCTTCGATGTTGGCGAGCGTGGTGCCGTTGGTGACATAGCCCTGGCCGGCGGAGGTATCGTAGGCAAAGCCCAGGGTGGAGGACCAGGCGGAATAGTCCCCATGCCACAGGTCAGTCCCCGAGCCGCCGTTGACCACGTCGGCGCTGCCGATGGACCAGATCGTATCGTTGCCGGGGCCGGTGAGGATCGTGTCGTTCCCGCCGAGCGCGCGCACCACGTCGGCCCCGGTCTGCATCGTGACCTCGTTGGTGCCGGGGCCCAGCACGATCTCGAACTGGTCCCACCCGGCAAAGCTGCCGCGGTTGCTGGTGACGAGGAAGTTGACCCCTTGCGAAAACACGGTTCCGGGCAGGGCCGAGAAATCGATCCGCAGCAGATCGAAGCCCGCGCCGGCATCGAGCGTGAGCGTTGCCCCGGCGGCCAGCGGCGCGGCATCGATGGCCAGCGTGTCATTGCCGGGCGAGAAGGTGAGCGCCAGTCCCTCGATCCCGGCGAAGGCGACCAGATTGGCCGCGGGCAGCAGCGCATTGCCGATGGTGCCGGAAAAGGCAGTGGCGCTTTCGGCGCCGATCGTGGCGGTGATGCCGAGCAGGGCGGCATAGTTCACCGTGAGGAGATCGAACCCGGCCCCGCCGCCAACCCAGTCCACCCCCAGCAGCGGCTGGAAGCTATCATCCACCGCCGTGCCGATCAGGCTATCATTGCCGTTGGTGCCGGTGAACGTGGCCATTGCAATCCCGCCAGGCGGCCCGCAGGCCCGCATGGCCAGGACAATAGCGCAGCCGGCGCGAAGCGGCGGACAGGTACCTCCGATTTCGAGGCTTTCGGGAGGGCGTGATGCCGGTGCCGAGAGGGCGGTTGTGGTTGGTGCTTCGACAGGCTCAGCACGAGCGGTTTTTATTGGGTTTTGTCGTGCGCCCGCCGGATCGGCGCACCTTGGTATGAGCTTGTCGTGGACCTGTCGGAGGATGGCGGGGGGCTGGCGAAACGGTTGTGACCCGTGCGATGCCCCCCGGCCTCAGAACACCGGATCGTAGCCCGGGGGCAGTTCGTCGCCGGGTTGGTCGTCGTCGCCGGGCTGGTGGATGCCGCATTCCACCTTGTCCCAGCCCTTCCACCGGCCCGAGCGCGGATCTTCGCCCTGCGCGACCTTGCTGGTGCACGGCGAGCAGCCGATCGAGGGATAGCCTTCGGCCACCAGCGGGTGGGCCGGCAGGTCATGCGCGGCGAAGTAGGCGGCGATATCCTCGGCCGACCAATCGATCAGCGGATTGATCTTGAGGCGGCCCTGCGCATCGCTCTTGTCGATCTCGAAGCGCGGCAGGTTGGCCCGGCCCGAGGACTGGAACGCCTTGCGCCCGGTGATCGAGGCATCGAACCGCTCCAGCGCGCTGGCCAACGGCTTGACCTTGCGAATTTCGCAGCAGCCATCGGGGTCGTAGGACCACCTGAGGCCGCTTTCGTCGCGCTTGGCCAGCTCTGCGGCGTCGGGCTCCAGCACCACCAGATTGAGGCCCAGCCGCGCGACCAGTTCGTCGCGGTAGGCCAGGGTTTCGGGGAAGTGCTTGCCGGTGTCGAGGAACAGCACCGGCGTTTCGGGAGCGATCTGCGACACCAGGTGCAGCAGTACGGCGCTTTCCGCCCCGAAGCTGGACACCACCGCGACGTCGCCCGCCAGCTGGTCCTTCAGCACCGAGGACAGCCACTCGGTCGTCTCCGCGCCGCGGAACATGCGATTGAGGCGCACCGCGTCGGCTTCGGTGAAGCGCGCGCCGGTATCGATCCGGTCAACCTTGCGTTCGGCGGTCACGGGGTGCTCCGTCATGGTCGGTCTGCCTTTGTCGTCGGGGCGGTCAGCCGCGGCCGTGGCGCAGGGCCCAGATGGGCGCCCGGCCATCGACCGTGGGGGTATAGACTTCGGGGTAGCGCGCGAGGGCGCCTTGCGCGTCGGCCTCGTTCAGGGGGTGGGCCGGGGCGAAACTGTCAAACCCGCAGCGGCGCATGTAGGCCAGCTGATCGACCAGCACGTCGCCCACGGCGCGCAGCTCGCCGAGATAGCCGGCTTCGCGCAGGATCCGCGCCGCGGAATAGCCGCGCCCATCGGTGTAGGCGGGGAAGTTGACTTCCACCAGCTTGATCCGGTCCAGGAACGGCAGCAGCACGCGGGCATCGTCGCCCGGCTCGATCCGCACGGCCGAGGCATTGGTCTGCTCGCCGAAGGAATCGACCGTCACGGCCGGATCTGCCACCGGCTCGTCGGCGCGGAAGCGGAACTGGGTGTCGACCATCATGCGGTTTCCTTCTGGTAGATCGCTTCCTTGAACGGGGCCATGCCGAGCCGGCGATAGGTATCGAGGAACCGCTCGCCGTCCTGCCGCTCGGCCAGGTACACGTCGGTCGCGCGTTCCACCGCATCGACGATGCCGTTCTCGTCGAAGCCGGGCCCGGTGATCTGGCCCAGCGAGGTATCCGCGCCTTCGCTGCCGCCGAGCAGGAGCTGGTAGTTCTCCACGCCCTTGCGGTCCACGCCGAGGATGCCGATGTGGCCGGCGTGGTGGTGGCCGCAGGCGTTGATGCAGCCGGAAATCTTGAGCTTCAGCTCGCCGATTTCCTGCTCCTTCGCGGCGAACCGCTCGGAGATCTTCTGCGCCACCGGGATCGAGCGGGCATTGGCCAGGCTGCAATAGTCCAGCCCCGGGCAGGCGATGATATCGCCGATCCGGTCGAGGTTGGCGGCGCCCAGGCCGGCGGCCTCCAGCTTCTGCCACAGGGCGTGGAGCTGGTCCTTGCGGACGTGCGGCAGGACGATGTTCTGCGCATGGGTGACGCGCAGTTCATCGAAGGCATAGTCCGCCGCGAGATCGGCCATCAGGCGGATCTGATCGGCCGTGGCATCGCCCGGGATGCCGCCGGTGGGCTTGAGGCTGATCGTGACGACGACGTAGCCAGGCTGCTTGTGGGTGTGGGTGTTGTTGTCCACCCACAGCGCGAAGGCAGGATCGCTGCGGTCCAGCGTATCGGACAGGCCGGTGACGAAGGCGGGCCCGGCGAACTGTGCCTTGATCCGCTCCAGCTCGGCGGCGGGCGGTTCGAGGTTGAGCGTGCGCAGATGGGCGAACTCGGCCTCGACCTGGCGGGTGTATTCGTCCTTGCCCAGTTCGTGGACGAGGATCTTGATCCGCGCCTTGTACTTGTTGTCGCGCCGGCCGTGGCGGTTGTAGACCCTGAGGCACGCCTCGGAGTAGGTGATCATCTCGTCGATCGGCACGAAGGCGTTGATGCACGGCGCGATCATCGGGGTGCGGCCCATGCCGCCGCCCACGTAGAACGCGGCGCCAAGCTCGCCGGCCGCGTTGCGGACCAGCTGGATGCCGATATCGTGCAGCCGCATGGCTGCCCGGTCGGTGTCGGACGCGATCACCGCCATCTTGAACTTGCGCGGCAGGTAGCTGAATTCCGGGTGGAAGGTGGACCACTGGCGGATCAGCTCGGCATAGGGCCGCGGATCGACGATCTCGTCGGCGATGGCCCCGGCGTACTGGTCGGACGTGGTGTTGCGGATGCAGTTGCCGCTGGTCTGGATCGCGTGCATGCCGACCGAGGCGAGATCGGCCAGGATATCGGGCGCTTCTTCCAGCTTGATCCAGTTGTACTGGATGTTCTGGCGGGTGGTGAAGTGCCCGTAGCCGCGATCGTACTTGTCGGCGATATCGCCCAGCATCCGCATCTGCGCGGAATTGAGCGTGCCGTAGGGCACGGCCACGCGCAGCATGTAGGCGTGGAGCTGGAGGTACAGGCCGTTCATCAGCCGCAGCGGGCGGAACTGGTCCTCGGCAAGGCTGCCGTCGAGCCGGCGGCGCACCTGGTCGCGGAAATCGGCCACGCGGGCATCGACCATCTGCTGGTCGTACTGGTCGTAAACGTACATGTCAGATCACCCAGGTGCCGGCCGCCGGATCGGCGGGCTTGAGGGAGAGGTCGAGCCGCACGGTCGGCCCGAGGGCGCGGATGCGGTCCTTGATATGGGCCGGGCGGACGGTGCCGTCCGGGCCGCGGGTGCCGTCGATCACCTCGGGCGAGACGACCCGCCGGGCGGCCGCCTCGCGCGCCGCGATCTCGGCCCCGTGCTCACCCACGTCGGTGGCTTCCTCGACATGGAGCGACCAGCTTTCGCCGGTCCACCAGGTCACCGCCCCCGATTTCAAATCGTTCCCCGTCAGGATCTTCACTGAACAACCTCCAGCGCAACCTTGCGCAACTCGACTTCGTTCCGGGCCGCTACCTCGCCGATGACGATGAGCGCCGGGCTTTTCACCTTGTTGTCGGCCACCAGGGGGCCAAGCCCCGCCAGCGGTCCGCGCAGAACCCGCATGGTGGGGCGGGTCGCATTCTCGATCACGGCCACCGGCACTTGCGGAGCCAGGCCATCGGCCATCAGCTTTTCGGCAATCGCCTCGGCCGTGGCGAGGCCCATGTAGATCACCAGGGTGCGGCCCTTGCCGGCAAGCCCCGACCAGTCCTGTTCGGTCAGGCCCTTGCACTGGCCAGCCACGAAAGTCACGATCGAGGCGGCGTCGCGGTGGGTGAGCGGAATCTGCGCCGCGGCGGCCGCGCCGTTGGCCGCGCTGATCCCGGGCACCACTTCGACGGGAACCCCCGCCGCGCGGCAGGCCTCGGCCTCCTCACCGCCGCGCCCGAAGACGAACGGATCGCCGCCCTTCAGCCGCACCACGTCGGTGCCGGCCAGCGCCTCGCGGATCAGCAGCTGGTTGATGCCTTCCTGCGGCACAGTATGGCGGCTGCGGCTCTTGGCTACGGACACCAGCCGGGCCGAGCGGGGGGCCATGGCGAGGATCGCCGGTTCGACCAGGCCATCGTGCACGATCAGGGTAGCGTTCATGATCAGCCGCGCCGCGCGCAGCGTCAGCAGGTCGGGATCGCCGGGACCGGCGCCGACGAGGAAAACCGTGCCGGGAGAAGGGGCGGGATTTCGCATGGAGCGGCACATGGCGCCTAACCGGCCACGATGCCAGTCAGAATGGCTTGGGCCGGGGGAAGGAAAATTTTGGCCGCCCCGGATTCGTGTCCGCCGGCGGGGAGGGGCGCCGATCGGGCGCGCCGGAACGGGCGACAGGCCGGCGACCCCCGAAAGGATCGCCGGCCCGCCGCGCCGGACAAGATCTGTTGCGTCAATCGCCCGGGAAGGTCAGGCGAACCGCACCCGCGCCGTCGTCGATACGCGATACTTGCGCCGCAGCGCCCAGGCGAGCCCGCCCAGGCCCAGGAGCATCATCGCCCAGGTGCCCGGTTCCGGAACCGCCGAGGTGAAGCCGCCGAGGCGCAGTTGCTTCATGTTGTCATAGCCGGAACCGCTGCCGGTCCACGTGACGGAGTTGAAGAACTCGCCGTTGGCCCCGTTGCCGCTCAGGTTGGTGAATGTGTGGCTGCCCAGGTTCGTATTCACCACGACGCTTTGCGGACTGGATGCCGAATCCTGGAGGTCAAACTCGAAGTTGGTGAACCCGAGTCCGCCGGCCAGCGAGAACGTCACCGAATTGAGCAAGCCATCCAGCGCCGTGATCACGGCCTGGCCGCTTGCGCTGGTCAGCAGCGTATCGGTCGTCGAGGTGAAGATGACCCCGATGCCGCCCTGGTTGGTCGTCCCGGTAACCGGGTTGCCGGTCTGGTTGTTGCCGATCAGCACGTTGTCGAGAACCGAACCGTTGTTCACGGTCTGGTCGCCGAAGGTCACGGAGGCGTGGCCTGGCGAGGCGCCCACGAGTGCCATCGGCACAGCGAGCAGCAAGAGTCTGGCGTTCATAGTTCACCCCTTCATTTGCAAACGGGCCCCAGACGGTGCTGGAACCGACGCGACAACAAGGTGACCCCCAGCCGAATGCCAATTCGACTCGTCATTAACTTCTTGTTCATCTTTTTTACCGGGATTTCAATCGAAAACATCTTTAATTAAGTTCAGGAACCGGAGAGGGACCAAGGCGTTTGAATACCTCGCGACGAGGTGATGGCGGCTTTGTCGTCCGCGGTCGGCGGGCGCGGGCCACGCCAGTCCAAATTTGGGACGGCCATGAAGAGGCGCCCAAATTCCCCTGCAACGCGGATGAGTCTGCGGACAGTCGTCGTCAGGGGCAGTTGAGCGACGATGCTCCGTCCACGAACCAGTCGGCCCCGCTGACGAAGCTTGCGGCCGGGCTTGAGATGAAGGCAGCCACTTTTCCGATTTCATCGCCCCTGCCCAGTCGTCCGAACGGGTTGTTCCTGACCGCAGCCTGGTAAATGGCTGGGTGGCTGGTCTTCCATCTGGACCATGTGCCGCCTTCGATTTCGACATATCCCGGAGAGACCACGTTGACCCGGATGCCCTCGGGGGCAAGCTCGCGGCTGAGCGATTGCATGTAATGGGCCATGCCTGCCTTCGCCATGCCGTAAGCCTTGTTCGATGGCATGGCGAAGCGGGTGCCGAGGGAGCCGATATAGGTGATCGCAGCGTGTTCCGACTGACGCAGATAGGGGAGTACCCTGTCGGTCCACATGATCGTTGCGCGGATGTCGGCCGCGATGGTGGCGTCGAGGTCGGGGGCGATGGCGCTGACGGTCGGCACGAAAATGTCGATCCGGCCCAATTCGGCCAGCCAGTCATCGATCCCGTCGGGTTCGAGAGCATCGAGCGCCCTGCCGCTGGCCCGCACCGGGTGGCACGACAGCGACTGCACTTTGCGCGCGACGCTTTCCTCCGACCGCGAGCAGAACGCGACGTTGCACCCTTCCCGTGCGAGGGCATCGACGATCGCCCCGCCAATGCCGCCCGCTCCGCCGGTTACCAGGGCGGTAAGGCCGTTCAATCCGAGATCCACCATCCACCTCCCGATTGGTATCGCGCCGCGAACGGGCGCACCTAGTCCTCGCCGCGCTCCAGCGTAAGCGGCCCGCCGAAGTGGACGACCCGTTGGGGGAAGGGGATTTCCACCCCATTCTCGCGGAACAGGTGCCACACCTGCTTGAGCACGTCGGAGCGCACGTTGCCGACGCCTTCCTCGGGATCGTCGATCCAGCACTGGATTTCAAACTCGATGGCATTGTCGCCGAAGGCTTTCAGCCAGACGCTGGGCGCCGGATCGTTGTGCACGCGCTTCACGGTGCGGGCGGCCTGGGTCATCAGGCTCTCGGCCTTGTCGATGTCGGTCCCGTAAGCCACGGTCACCGGCACTTTCACCCGCACGTCGCGCGAGGAATAGGACCAGTTCTCCACCTGGCTGGTCATCAGGTTTTCGTTGGGGATCAGGTATTCGATCTGGTCACGCGTGGTGATCGACACGGCGCGGATGCCGATCTTCTTGACCTGGCCGACGGCGATGTCCTTGCCGCTCGACACCGCGATCACGTCGCCCGGCTTGATCGAACGGTCCATCAGCAGGATCAGCCCGGCGATGAGGTTGCCGAAGGTCTTTTGCAGGCCGAAGCCCACGGCGAGGCCGAGGGCGCCGGAAAACACGGTCAGCGCGGTCAGGCTGATGCCCAGCGCATCGATCCCGATCAGGATCGTGAGCACCCACATCGCGATCGACGCAAGCTTTTCGCCGAGCAGGCGCTGCGCGGGATCGAGCTGGGTCATCCGGGCGAAGGTGCCACGGATCAGCCGGCTGGCGATCCGCCCGAACAGCACGACGGCCACCAGCACGATACAGGCCAGCACCGCCCGATAGAGCGAGATGCGGGTGTGGCCGTAGTCGAAGCCGAGGGCGTCGCCGGCCTCGGCGATGTCGGTCAGCCAGCGATGCCAGTGCGGGTTCATCCGCGGCTCCATGCGGCGAGCCCCCGTTCAAGGTCGGCGATGAGGTCGCCCGGGTCTTCCAGCCCGATGGACAGCCGAAGGCCGAAGTGGTCGGCCGGGTCGGTCCCGGCGGGCGGCCAGGGCGTGGCGCTGCGCGCGGGCGCGGGGTCGAGCGGGGTGACGAGACTTTCGAAGCCGCCCCACGAATAGCCGATTCCGAACAGCGAAAGCGCGTCGATCGCCGCATCGCGCCGCTCGGCCGTGCCGCCCTTGAGCACGAAGCTGAACAGCCCGCACCCGCCGGTGAAATCGCGCTTCCACAAGTCGTGCCCGGGCGCGCCGGGCAGCATCGGGCACAGCACCCGCGCCACTTCCGGCCGGCCCGCCAGCCACTGCGCGATGGCCAGGGCCGAGGCGGTTTCGCGCTCCAGCCGCAGGCCCATGGTGCGCAGGCCGCGCAGCGCCAGGGCGGCATCGTCGGGGCTGGCGACCTGCCCGTGGACCTGGGCGGTGCGGCGCAGGCGCTGGTACCAGTGGCCGCCGGCGGTGGCGCTGCCCATCATCAGGTCGGAGTGGCCGCCGACGTGCTTGGTCAGGCTCATCACCGAGATATCGACCCCGTGCGACAGGGCGGGAAAGCTGAGCGGGCTGGCCCAGGTGTTGTCGAGGATGACGCAGGCGCCCTCGCCGTGGGCAAGGGCGGCCAGGGCCGGGACGTCCTGCACCTCCATGGTGAGCGAGCCGGGGCTTTCGAGCAGGACGGCGCGGGTTCGCTCGCACAGCAGGTTTTCGAAGCCATCGACGTCGAGCGGATCGAACCAGCGGGTTTCGACGCCCCATTCCGAAAGCCAGCCCCGGGCAAGGGTGCGGCTGGGATCATAGGCGTTGTCGGTCATCAGGAGGACGTCGCCGGGCGAAAGGACCGTCAGCAGCGCGCCGGCGATGGCGG
>Ga0207667_10006759_pt1 | contig 13847 bp, 8 predicted proteins | sample KBSCornC52_FD_184301 | JGI IMG/M metagenome (GOLD analysis project Ga0207667, IMG submission 184301) | Corn rhizosphere microbial communities from Kellogg Biological Station, Michigan, USA - KBS Corn C5-2 (SPAdes) (version 2) | ecosystem: Host-associated > Plants > Roots > Rhizosphere > Soil ...
GGTCAGTATGGGGCCGATCCTGCCCGCATTCCTCAGCGACTTTGTCTTCACCGGCGCGCGGGCCTTGCCCCATGCCCTGTCGACCACAGCCCTGGTGCTGGGACCGCTCACCTTCTGCATCACCTGGCTGGGGCTCAAACAGTATCGCCAGCGCTATGCTGAAATGGCGCAGACCCGCCATTCCGGTTGAATGGTTGCGGATTGCACACCTAATCGATAGGAAAATCCCGGCTCAGTGACAAAAAGCCAGGGAACATCGGAAATGTCTGGAATTTCGGAAATCCGCGACGCCGGCATGGATAAGGCGCAGATCCGGAACAATATGATCCGGTTCGCGGTGGCGCAGGCCTTCGGCAGCGCCAATTCCGTCATTGTTTATGCCACCGGCGCCATCGTGGGCGACATGCTGGCACCCAACAAGGCGTTGGCGACTTTTCCGATTTCCGTCTTCGTGGTGGGGATGGCGGCTTGCACCTTGCCGACCGGCGCCATTGCACGCCGCTGGGGCCGGCAGGCCGCCTTCCGCACAGGCACCATGGCGGGCATGACAGCTGGGCTGATTTCGGCTCTGGCCGTGCTGCTGGGATCCTTCTGGCTATTCTCGGCTGCCATGTTCCTTGGCGGCGCCTATGCGGCGGCGGTGCTGTCATTCCGCTTCGCCGCGGCCGATTGCGTGCCGCAGGAGCAGCGGGCGCGCGCGCTTTCCATCGTGATGATCGGCGGCGTGTTCGCGGGCGTGCTGGGTCCCCAAATCGTCACCCACACCATGAAGCTCCTGCCGCCTTATCTTTTTCTTGCCAGCTATCTGTCGCAGGCGGCGCTGGCGGTCCTGTGCGGGTTGATACTGTCCGGCATCTCGATCCCCCAGTTGGCCGACGAAAACACCAAGGCGGGCCGCCCGCTGATCGAGATTGTGCGTCAGCGCAAATTCGTGGCCGCGATCATTTGCGGCGTGATCAGCTATCTCTTGATGAATTTCATCATGACGGCGGCGCCGCTGGCGATGAAGATTTGCGGCCTTTCTCTGGAATCGTCGGACCTGGGGCTGCAATGGCATGTGATTGCCATGTATCTGCCCAGCCTGATCACCGGCAGCCTGATCACCCGGTTCGGAGCCGGCCGCATCGTGCTGGCCGGCTTGGCCCTGACGGTCTGCGCCATCGCGATTGGGCTTTCCGGGATCACCCAGACGCATTTCTGGGCCTTGCTGATCTTTTTGGGGCTGGGATGGAATTTCGCCTTCCTGGGCGCTTCATCGCTGGTGCTGGAATGTTACCGGCCGGAAGAGCGCACGCGGGTGCAGGCCTTCAATGACTTTGTGGTGTTCGGCTTTGTCGCGGTCGGGTCCTTCATTTCGGGCGGCCTGCTGGAAACCTATGGCTGGCGGACGGTCTGCTGGGTGGCGCTGCCGCCTCTGTTCATCGCGGCGATCTCACTGGCCGCGACCGGCACCTTCCGCCGCAAGGTTCATGAACATCTGGATGCGCTCGATCCGCTGATGGCGGACGCGGTGCCCTCCGACCAGAGATAAGCCGCCTCGAAGGTAAAGTTGGCCCGCGCGCGTAGCGGTCTGACTGCGTTCCATTGGCGAAATTTATAGCGGGCGGCCACCGCGCCGCGCCGAATGATTCATGCGGATATGGCAAGGTCGCGCCCGGAGATAGCCGGAGGTGATGCCATGTCCAAAGCAGCGATCCTGGTTTTCGGTGCCGCGCTCTGTCTTGCAAGTCAGGCGACGGCGGCCCCGTCCGGCTATCATATCGTCAAGACCATTATCCTGGGCGGAGACGGGGGGTGGGATTACATCAATCGCGATCCGGCCACGGGAGATCTTTTCATCACCCGGGGATCGCATGTGATGGTGGTGGACCCGGCGGACGGAAAGATCCTGGCGGATATCGGCAATCTTCAAGGCGTGCACGGCACAGTCTTTGTCGGCGACCGCGCCTATGTGAGCGAAGGCGGCGCCAACCGGATCGCGGTGATCGACAAGAAGAGTTTCACCAAGGTGGGCGAGATCGCGGTCGGCACCAAGCCGGACGGCATTCTTTATGAGCCGCGCACGAACCGGATTTTCACCTTCAACGCCGGAAGCAGCGATGCCACGGCTGTTGACGCGGCAACCGGCAAAGTGATCGGTACTGTGGCTCTGGGCGGCAAGCCGGAAGCGGCCGAGGCCGACGAGGCCGGAACCATCTTCGTCAATATTGAAGACAAGAATGAATTGGCCGCGTTCGATGCCAGGACGCTCAGCGTCCGGGGGCATTATCCTCTTGCGCCCTGTGAGTCGCCTTCGGGCATGGCGGCGGATCTCACACATGGACGGATTTTCTCCGGCTGCGACAACAAGATGACATCTGTGACAGATATGAAGACCGGCAAGGTGGTGGGGCATTTTCCGATCGGCGATGGCGTGGATGCGGATCGCTTCGATCCCGCCACGGGGCTGATCTTCAGTTCGAATGGGGAAAGTGGCACATTGACGGTCGCGCATGAGGACAATCCCGGCAAGTTCACGGTGCTTGAAAACATCAAGACCGCAGATGGCGCCCGTACCATGGAGTTGGATCCAAAGACGCATCGCGTGTTCCTGGTGACGGCGGATCGTCGCCCGGGCACGCCGACAGCGACGCAGCCGCATCCGCGAGCCATCCCTGTCCCCGGCACCTTCCGCCTCATTATTCTGGATCGCGGATGAAAAAAATCGCTTTCACGCTGCTTTTGCTGCTGGCGGCTTGTGGGCCGGGCGCCACGCCGGAGAAGAAAGACGACAAGGACACGGGGCCAGGCGTCAGCCTGAAGGCGGAAGAGATCAAAGGTCTTGGAATAGAAACCGCCGCACCGCAGGCCGCCAGGTTCCAAAGGGAAGTCACGGGCTATGGCATCGTGACGGCCCTGGATGCCGTTGCCCAGACGGATGCGGATTACATGACGGCATCGGCGGCGGCTACGCAGAGCGCGGCTGCGGCGCGGCGGGCGCGTGCGCTGGGGACGGGCGATGAAGCCGCGGTTTCTCGCGAAGTGGTCGAAGCGGCCGCCAGCAAGGCTGCGGCGGACCAGGCCGCACTGGCGCTGGCGCGCCGCAAGGCGGATGCGGTGTTCGGCATTCATGCCCCTTGGCACAATGCGGCAGAACGCGCGGCAATCATGACGCGGCTGGGCAGCGGGAAAACCACGTTGGTTCATGTCACCTTTCCGTTGGGCGCCCTGGGCCGCGCTGCGCCGGCCCAGATCAAGATCACGCGGCTTGGCGCGGATGGCCAAAGCTGGACCTCCACCAAAGTGTGGGACGCGCCGGCGGATCCTGCCTTCCCGGGCAGAGGATTCTATGCCCTGGTCGATGGCGGCGACCTCGCGCAGAACGAACATGTGATTGCGGCCATTCCGGTGGGCACCGCCGAGACCGGTATTCTTGTGCCCGCGTCCGCGCTTCTGATGGGCGAGGGTGAAGCCTCAGTCTATGTCGAAACCGGCGACAATCATTTCCTGAGGACGCGGATCGATATCGGCAAGCCGATGGGGAACGGCTATTTCGTGCGGCCCGGTGCCGGCATCGCGCCTGGTCAGAAGGTCGTGACCAGCGGGGCCGGCGTGCTTCTGTCTCACGAGATCAATCCCAGCAGCGCTACCGAGGATTGACGATGCGCTGGCTCGTCGATCTTTGTGTGCGCTATGCCGGCGCGATCGCGACTTTGACCTTGGTCGCCTTGCTGGTGGGCCTATGGTCGGCGCGCACCGCGCCACTGGATGTCTTTCCCGATTTTGTGCCCACCACCGTGGATATCCAGACCGAGGTGCCTGGCTTCACGGCGCAGCAGGTCGAGCAGCTTGTCACCAAGCCAATCGAGAATACCGTCAACGGCGCGACCGGCCTGGCGACCATCCGCTCGGAATCCATCCCCGGACTGTCCGTCATCAAGATTCAGTTTCAGGACAACATCAATCTTTATAATGCCCGCCAAGGCATTTCCGAACGATTGGGCGAGTTGGGCTCCAGCCTGCCTCTGGGCGTGGGGACGCCAAAATTGTCGCCTCTCACCTCCAGCACTTTCGATCTTCTGAAGATCGGGCTGGTGTCCGACAAGCTCGATGCTTTTGCATTGCGGGATCAGGCCGATTGGGTGATGAAGCCGGCGCTTTTGGCGGTGCCGGGCGTGGCGCATGTGATCGTTTTTGGCGGGGCAGTGCGCCAGATCCAGATTCAACCCGACCTGCCGCGCATGACGTCCTATGGATTGACCCTGACTGACCTGGCGGATGCCGCCAGGCAAGCCTTGGCGCTGCACGGTGCGGGCTTTGTGGATCTTGCGCATCAGCGCGTGCTGATTCAGACGCCAGTTCCGGTGCCCGATCCGTCGGCCATCGCCCATGCCGTAATGACAGTCCGGTCGGGCCGGCCCATCACTATCGGCGATGTCGCGACCGTGACCGAGGCGCCGGCGCTGAAATCGGGCGATGCCCGCATCATGGGACGGCCGGGTGTCCTGATGGCGCTCGCCAGCCAATATGGCGCCAACACGCTCGATGCCACCCGCGCGGTCGAAGCGGCAATCGCGCAATTGCGGCCGGCGTTGGAGGCCCAAGGCGTGACGATCTATCCGGCGCTGCATCGCCCAGCCAACTTCATCGAACACGCGTTAGGTTCCCTGGAGCAATCCCTGGTGATCGCCGCCATTCTGATACTGGCGATCCTTTATCTGTTCCTGCGCGACTGGCGCGCGGCCTTCATTACCTTCCTCTCCATTCCCCTGTCGCTGCTCGCGGCCACCGCCGTGCTGGACCGGATGGGGCAGTCGCTCAACACCATGACCTTGGGCGGCTTTGCCGTGGCCCTGGGCGTGCTGGTGGATGACGCGATCATCGGCATCGAGAACGTCCTGCGGCGGCTTGCCGAGAATGCGAAACTGGCCCACCCCGGGTCCCGCATCCTGGTGATCCGCGACGCCACCTTGGAAGTGCGCGGACCGGTCGTCTATGCCACCCTGGTGGTGATCGCGGTTTTCCTGCCGCAGCTTTTTTCGACCAGCGTGCAGGGCCATTTCGTGGGCCCCTTGGCGCTGGCCTTCATCCTGGCGGTGCTGGCGTCGCTGGGCGTGGCCCTGACGGCGGCGCCGGCGCTTTCGGCGCTGATGTTGAACGCGCGCGATGCGCATGCGGATTTCGGCTGGATCGTTCGGCTCAAGGATTGGCAGCGACGCGGGATCGAGGTGGTACGGAAGAATTTCCGGCTGGTTCTGGTCGCGTTGGGCCTTCTCACCGCGGCGTCCGTTGCGCTTCTGCCTTTCCTGCAATCCAGCTTCATGCCCGAATTCCGGGAAGGGCATTTCGTGATGCAGGTGGATGCCTCGACCCCCGGTGTATCGCTGGAGGAAATGTCCGCCATCGGCCAGCGCATCAGCGCCGAGGTCCTGGCGCTGCCCTATATCGCGACCGCGTCCCAGCAGATTGGCCGCGCCGAGCTCGGCGAGGATACCAGCGGCCCGCATCAGAGCGAGTTTCATATCGAGATGAAGCCCGATGCCGGCGTGGATCAAAAAGAGGCGGAAGACGCCTTGCGGGAGATCGCCACTCATTATCCGGGCGTCCAGATCGATGTCCGCACCTTTCTGGGCGACCGTATCGACGAAAGCCTGACCGGCGCCACCGCCGACATATCCGTGAAGATATTTGGCGATCAGCTCGATACGCTGGACAGCACCGCCCATCAGATCGTGGGCGCCCTGGGGGGCGTCGCGGGCATCAAGGACCTGCAATTCAAGCCCCAGAGCGGCACGCCGACATTGGCGATCCAGCTTGATCCGGCCGCCCTGGTGGCGAACGGCCTCAAAGCCGGCGATGTGTTGGATGCGGTGCAAAGCGATTATGCCGGCGCCACCGTGGGCCAGACCTATTCCGGCACGCGCGCCGTCAATGTGGTGCTATTGCTGCCCCCGGCTGCGCGGGGTCGCCCCGAGCTTCTGTCTTCGCTTCTGATCGCCGGTCCCATGGGCCCGGTTCCGCTCGCCCAGCTCGCGCGGATCACGCCCACCGACACCCGCTATACCGTGACCCATGAAGGCGGACAGCGTTTCGATGCCGTTACCTTCAATGTGTCCGGGCGGTCGTTGCAGGCGACCGTGAATGACGCCAAGGCCCGGGTTGCGGCCCTGAAACTGCCCGCGGGCGTCTATGTCGAATTCACCGGCGAGGCGGCGGCCCAGCAGGCGGCACAGATGCAGATGCTGCTCTATACCGGCTTCGCGCTGATCCTGATCGGCCTGATCCTGTTCGTCTGCTTTCGCTGGCGGGTCCATACTTGGCTGGTGCTGGTCAATCTGCCGTTCAGCCTGATCGGCAGCGTGGCGGCAATCGCCGTCACGGGCGTGGGGCTTTCGCTGGGCGCCACGGTGGGCCTGGTCACGGTGTTCGGCGTCAGCGCCCGCAACGCCATCCTGCTTCTGGCCCATTACGAACACCTGGTCGACAATGAGGGGACCGACTGGTCGCCCGAGACGGTTCTCAGAGGCGCGCAGGAACGGCTTATTCCCATTCTGATGACGGCAGCGGTCACGGCGCTGGGCCTGTTGCCTTTGGCGCTCGGCATGAATCGGGCGGGGCAGGAAATCGAAGGCCCCATGGCCGTCACGGTGCTGGGCGGCCTTGTCAGTTCCACCTTGCTCAACCTGGTCGTTCTGCCGGCCCTGGCCGAGCGCTTTGGCGGCCGCAGAAGGAGTGAGCCGGATGCGTAGGCTCCTTCTTTCCATGGCCGCGATCTCATTGGCCGGTTGCGCCGCTACACCGCCACCGCAATTGCCGGCGGGCGATATTCCGCCTGCCTTCGAACAGACAGCAGGTCGCAACGCGCCGCTCTGGCCCGCCCGGGATTGGTGGACCGGCTTTGGCGATGCGCAGCTTTCCGCCCTGATGACGGCGGGCGAGGCAGACAATCTGGATATCGCCCAGGCCGCGGCGCGGCTGCGCCAGGCCGACGCCCGGGCAAAACAGGCGGGCGCTCCGCTGCTGCCCAGCCTGGGGCTGAACGCCAATGTGAATACTCTCTATGGCCAGGCGAAAGGCACGTCGCTCCACGAGACCGATTGGGGCGCCGCCCTCGGCGCGAGCTATGAGCTCGATTTCTGGGGCAAAAATCGCGATGCGCTGCAATCGGCGGAAGCGGCGCGCGCCGCCAGCGCGGCAGACCGCGCCACGGTCGGCCTCACCGTATCCGCCGGTATCGCCAATAGCTATTTTCAGCTTCTGTCCCTGCGCGAGCGGATGGACATTGCCCGCGCCAATCTCGCCGCATCGGAGGACACGTTGCGGGTGGTGCAGCGGCGCGTCGATGCCGGATACGCGGCGACCTCGGACCTGGCGCAGGAGCGCGTGAACATGGCCGCCCAGCGCGCCATCCTTCCCGGCCTTGCCCAGCAGGAGTTGGAAACGCGCAATGCGCTGGCCGTGCTGTTGGGCCGGCCGCCCGAAGGATTGGACGTGATAGGTGCGAGCCTTGCGGGTCTGTCGGGTCCGGTAGTGACGCCGGGTCTTCCATCCGAGCTTCTGGCGCGGCGGCCCGATGTGATGGCGGCCGAAGCCAATCTTGCGGCCGCGCATGCCGATCTGGCGGCCGCCCGTGCAGCTTTCCTGCCGGATATCACTTTGACGGCCAATGGCGGCGTGGCTTATCCGGCGCTGGCGGCCGCTATCGACACTTTGCCGGGGACCGGCCTGGCAGCCGGCATTGGCGCCTCCCTGGTGCAGTCGATTTTCGACAACGGAAAAATCCAGGGGCGCATCGACGAAGCCAGAGCGCATGAGGAAGAATTGCTCGCCGCCTATCGCGCCGCCGCGATCGCGGCCTTTTCCGATGTCGAGAATGCGTTGGGAAATATCGCGCATCTGGCGGACCAGGAAACGGCGCTGCGCGAACAGGTCGCCCAGGCGGAAAAAGTGCTGGCGGCGGCGCGCCGCAAATATGGCGCGGGCTATGCCGACTTTCTGATCGTGACGGATGCCGAACGGACCCTCAATACTGCCAGAGACCAGCTTGCGGACATCCATCGCGCCCGCCTCGTTGCGCTGGTCGCGCTCTATAAGGCGCTTGGCGGCGGATGGACGCGTGCGGGGGCGACTGCGCCTTAAGCGGCGTCGCCGCGAAAGCGAAGCGAAATCGCAAAGCCGTGCCCGGCGCGCGAATCGATGGTGACCGAGGCGCCGTGCAGTTCGGCAATCGCAGCCACCAGCGCCAGGCCGAGCCCATAACCGGGTCGGGTCCGGCTGGCTTCCAGCCGATAGAAGCGCTGAAACAGCTTGGGATGCTCGTCCGGCGGGACCCCCGGCCCATCATCGCTGACCGTTGCCACCGCGTCGCCATTCTCGCGGACGAGGCTGACCGTAACGATAGTCCCCGGAGGCGTGTGCAGGATCGCGTTCTCGATCAGATTGGAGAAGGCCTGGGTCAGAAGCTCCCGGTCGCCAAGAATGGTGACGGGATCGCCCGGCGGCAGGCTCAAATGATGGCGCGCATCTTCCGCCACCGGTCCGAACACATCGCCCAGCCGTGCCAGAAGGCTGGACAGGTCCAGGGGCGCGAAATTCGCGCGCCGGGCGCCCCCTTCGATTTGCGCGATGCGGAGCAAGGCGCTGAACAAGCCCAGGATATCGTCCGATGCGGCGATGGCCGCCTCCAGAGCCTGGTCATAGTCTTCGATCTTGCTGGACTGGTCGCGGGCCCGTTCCAGGCGATGGCGCAGATGCGTCACCGGCGTGCGCAGATCATGGGCGATGTCGTTGGTGATCTGCTTCAGATTGTCCATCAGCGCCGCGATGCGGTCCAGCATGGCGTTGATGGTTTCCGAAAGCCGGTCGAGTTCGTCCTCGGTGCCGCGCACGGGAATGCGGCTGGCCAGATTGCCCGCCATGATGGCGCGGCAGGTGGTGACGATCTCATCCGTCCGGCGCAGGAAGGAGCGGCTGACGATCATGCCTCCCAGAAGCGCCAGCGCCAAAGCGCCCGCGGAAATCCAGATCAAGGCCCGCAGGATGTGCCGGCGCGCCATCTGCGTGGCCTGAAGGTCGCTGCCGGCGAACACATACAGGCCGGGCGCGATGAAGCTCCCCACGCCCAGGATGGCCCGGCCCGAGGCATCGGGATGAGGAAATTCGATAACGCCGGTCCAGGCGGGCATTGGCGGCAGGTTGCCCGCCAGTTTTTTCGAACCGTTCCGCTGGAGCAGGAAGAAATCGGATGCGCCCGGCGATGCCATGCGCTGGCCCACCACTTCGCTGGCTTCCCTTATCCCCTGGGTGCGGTAACCGTCCTTCACCGAACCGATATCGGCTTTGGCGAATTGCACGATCTGGCTGCGCAGTTCCTGATCGACGACCGCCAGCGTGACGATGGCCAGGGCCGCCGCGGATACTGCGAAAATGGCGACGAAAATCGCCGCGATGCGGAATCCTTCGGTATGAAAGATCCTAATCCGCACGCAGAATATATCCGTTGCCGCGGATGGTGTGGATCAGCTCGCGCGCATAACCCCGGTCCATCTTGCCGCGCAGCCGGCTCATATGTGTTTCCACGATATTGGTGCGCGGATCGAAATGCAGGTCCCAGACATTCTCCAGGAGCATGCTGCGGGTGACCACCCGCCCGGCATTGCGCAGCATATATTCCAGCAAGCGAAATTCCTGGGGCTGAAGTTCGATCGGCTTATCGCCGCGATGGACGGTGCGGCGGATAAGATCCATTTCCAGATCGCCCACCTTGAGCGTCACCGGCGGCCCGGCTTCGCCGCGCCGGGTGATGGCGCTGATGCGCGCCACCAGTTCGGCCAAAGCGAAGGGCTTGGTGAGATAATCATCGGCCCCGACATTGAGGCCCGCGACGCGGTCATCGATCCCGCTCATGGTGGTGAGGAACAGGACAGGAGTCTGGCAGCCTTCGGTCCTGAGCTGCCGCACCAGGCTTAAGCCATCCAGGCCCGGCAGCATCCTGTCCACGATCAGGGCGGCATGCTGGCCGCTGCGCGCGGAGGCAAGGCCATCCGTCCCGCTGCGACTTTCCTCCACTTCATGGCCATGGGCGCGCAAGGCATGGCAGATATGGTCGGCGGTCTCCGGATCGTCTTCGATCAGTAGTATTTTCATGTTGTCATTGTTCGGGCCGGGGACGGCCGCTGGCAAGAGCGCAGTTTGTCAAAGGGTTGGTTTTGCCGGCACCGTAAGTTGATTTTTCGTATAGCCGGTGTCACCGGACCGACAAACCGGCATGCGATGCACCGCGCCCATAAGGGGATACATCCAGCGCATTCCGCGCCAGGCGCTTTCGCGAAATAGGCGGGAGCGTCCATGAAATCGCTCGTCCCCTTCGTATTGAGGGGACTATTTCATGTCGAGGATTTCCACCCGCCTGAACGGCACGGTTGCCTGTTTGTCCTTGTTCGCCGGTGCCCTGCTGGCCGCGCCCGCCGCCGCCCAGCAGTTGGCAGCCAACGACGCGGCCCCGGAAACCGTTGTGGTGAGCGGCACTGCCTTCAATCCGGATACGGCGCCCGCAAAAGCGTCGCTGGACACGATGGAGCCGCAGACCGTCATCAACCGCTCCTATATCGAGGATTCGGTTTCCGATACCGCCGACTACACCACCATTCTGGCCATTGCGCCCGGCATGACCGGCTTCGACGTCAACGGTCCCGGCCTTTCTGATGGCGGCGTCAAGAACACCATGCGCGGTCTGCCCGACGGCAGCTACGGCATGAGTTTTGACGGCATCCCGTTCGGCGACAGCAACGGCCCCAGCCATCATTCCCAATCCTATTTCCCGGCCACCACCATCGGCAGCATCCTGGTGGATCGCGGTCCGGGCAACGCCGGAACGCTGGGCGCCGCCACCTTCGGCGGCAATATCAGCCTGTTCTCCGATGGGCTGACCACAGACGCCCGAAACAAGGTTTCGGCATCTGCCGGCAGCTGGGGCACCAATATGTTCAACGCCAACATGCAGACCGGCGATTTTGAGCTGTTGGGCCACACCAGCCGCGCCATGGTCAACTTCCAGGCCACCAATTCCAGCGGCTACATCACCTATCAGAGCAGCGCAGCGAAGAATATTCTGATCAAGACGGAAACCGATCTGGGCGGCAATTGGACCCTGACGTCGTTTACCAACTACAACGCGCTGTTCCAGAACCTCAACGACAATGCCGGTATCACACCGGCGCAGATCGTTGCCTTTGGCAAGAATTACGGCCTGCAGATCACCAACCCGGTCGCGGGCAACTACAAGGATTACAACCATGTCCACAAGAAGACGGACATGGAATATCTGCGTCTGCAGGGCCATCTATGGGAAGGCCTGTCCATCGACGACACCTTCTATACTTACGCCTATGTGAACAAGACGATGAGCACCACCTCGGTGCAGCAGACCGCGGCCGACATCGCCGGCGGCATCACCGAAGGCAATGGCTCCATCGTGAATGGCGTCTTCTTCAAGAATGATGTGCCCGGCTATACCAAGCAGAATGCGTTCCGGATGTGGGGCAATATTTTCCGCGCCTCGCAGGATTTCGATTCCGGCTGGCTGAGCGGCCAGTTCCGCGCCGGTCTGTGGTGGGAAAATTCGGCCTCACAACGCCGCCGTTTCGATTATGACGCCACCAAGTGCCTGGCCGCGGGCTGCTATCCCTGGCACGACCAAACATTCGCCGATTCGCGCCTCTACAATGATCCCAAGAAGCCGACCGCGGTCGTCGCGACACCCACTTCGGCGCCATTCGCTGGCGGCTTTTATGAATATGAAGAGCACAGCAACTGGGACCAGTATCAACCCTTCTTTGAACTGGAGCTGCGCCCGACGGATGATCTGACCATCACGCCCGGCTTCAAATATGTGAACTGGTCGCGCAGCGTCGCCGCGCCGTTGGAACAGAAGACCAAGCCGGTGGTCCCCGTTTTTGCGAGCTTCACCACCACGCGCGATCTTCCTTTCGTGATGGCCAATTACAAGCTGCAGCCTAGCTGGAGCGTCTATGCCCAGTATGCGCAAGGCATCTATGTTCCGGACATCAGCGCTTTCGAGCAATCTAAGCCGACCACGACCTTTCCCAAGGCCCAGACCACGACCAACTATCAGCTGGGCACGGTCTATTACGCCGACAAATTCACCTTCGATGCCGACATCTATTACATCGGAGTGAACAACAATATCAGCTTCCAGCCCTGTAACCAGGCGCCCTTCACCGGATCGGCCAGCGAGACCTGCGCGCTCAATACCGGCACGGCCTTCTACAAGGGTATCGAAGGCGAGGGCACCTACGCGCTTGATGACGTGCTGGAAGGTCTTAGCGTCTTCCTCAACGGTTCGGTGGGATCGGCCAAGTCGGGCGGCAAGTGGCTGAAACAGGCGCCGATGTGGACCTCGGCGCAAGGCATTTTCTATAAATCCGGCGCTTGGAAGCTTTCGCTGATCGACAAGGTCGTCGGCCAGCAATATTCCGATAATGCCGATACGCCTTTCTACAAGCTGGGCGCCTATACCAACCTCGACTTCAAGGGCAGCTATACGGTCGGCCCGCTGGAATTCGGGCTCGGCATCTCCAATGTGCTGAACTCTCGCGATTTGGGCGCGGTCTCCATCAACGACAAGAACATCACATTGGGCAACAGCGGTTCGACGCCGGCCAGCAGCGTCCACGATGTCGCCAATCGTCAAAACAGCCTGGACCAATATTCCTACAAGCCGGAACGGGGTTATCAGGTCACCGTCAAAGTGCGGTTCTGAGGTTATGGGGGCGACGGCCAACTCCCCCTTGGCCGTCGCAACCGCGGCGCTTTGCTCCTCTGGGCAGGGCGCCGCGACTCATCCCATCTCTTGAGGCTTTTCATGCGCAACCTGGCTCTTGCTTTTGCTCTTGTCGCGGTTGCGCCGCTGTCCGCTTCAGCGGCCGAGCTGGTTGCGGCGGCGCGCATTTCCTCCGATGTCCGTGACAGCCGGAACGAAACCCTGGGCGGCATCGGGTCCGGCATGGCATTGGTTCCGGGCAGTTGGGCAAAAAACGGCAGCGGATATCGCGCGCGCCTGGCCATGCTGCCAGACCGTGGCTGGAACACCGAAGGCACAAGCGATTATCAGGCTCGGCTGCAGATGTTCGACATCGTTCTGACGCCGAAGAGCGGCGATGGCCATGAAGATGGCCTGTTGCTGTCCTATCGCAAAACGCTGCTTCTGTCGGATGCAGATGGCAAGCTAACCACCGGGCTCGATCCGGCGGCTATCCGCGCCGCGAAAGGCGCGATGCCGGAATTGCCGGCAGCCGCCAATGGCCGTGTGAGCATGGATAGCGAGGCGGTGGCTTTGCTGCCCGGCGGCAGCGCCTGGGTCGGCGACGAATATGGTCCCTACATATACCGGTTCGACAAAAAGGGGCGGATGAGGGGCGCCATCCGCCCGCCCGATGCCTTCATTCCGATCCGGCAGGGAAAAGAAAGCTTCTCCGCCAACAGCCCGCCGCATGGCGAGCATTATGATCTGGGCAACCCCGATAGCGGCCGCCAGGACAATCAGGGCCTTGAAGGCATGGGGTTGTCGCCGGATCGCAAATATCTCTTCGCGATGAATCAGAGCGCCTTGGTTCAAGATCTGGATCCCGCGGCGGCAAAGACCTCGCGCCGTCATGTCCGGCTTCTGCAATATGATCTTTCGGGCCACGCGCCTCGCCTGGTGCATGAATATGTGATCGCGCTTCCCCTCTATGATGGAAATCTGGTGGCGGCCCAGAGCGAGCTTCTGGCGCTTGACGATCACCGGTTGCTTCTGTTGTGCCGCGACAGCGGCGGCGGCTTCACTGGCAAGCGTGATGCCTCGCATT
>Ga0207667_10006760_pt1 | contig 13846 bp, 9 predicted proteins | sample KBSCornC52_FD_184301 | JGI IMG/M metagenome (GOLD analysis project Ga0207667, IMG submission 184301) | Corn rhizosphere microbial communities from Kellogg Biological Station, Michigan, USA - KBS Corn C5-2 (SPAdes) (version 2) | ecosystem: Host-associated > Plants > Roots > Rhizosphere > Soil ...
GGGTGATTTCGGCACCGTGAGTGGGGGCGCCGGGAATGCTGCCGGAGCCAATAGTGTGGTGGGAGGCGGAACCGGCAACTTTGCGCTCGGAGCCAATGACGGTCTGGGAGGCTTTGCGACAGTCGGCGGTGGAACCGGGAACGAGGCCAACAATGATTTTTCCGCGGTGGCGGGTGGCCAAAACAATCATGCCGATGGTTTTTCGGCAACGGTGGGGGGCGGCACTGCCAACAATGCGGCCGGCCGTGATGCGACGGTTGGCGGCGGCTCATTCAACACTGCCAGTGGCGGGAGCGCCGCCGTCGGAGGTGGTTTCAATAACAATGCGACCAATCTTTACGCCACGATTCCGGGCGGCCAAAGCAATCTTGCCGGGGGCACCAACAGCTTCGCCGCCGGGCAGCAGGCGCACGCGACGAACGACGGAGCGTTCGTTTGGGCGGATTCGCAGAACGCAGTATTTACTTCAACGAACAATGATTCGTTCAACGTGCGCGCTCGTGGCGGCGCGCGTTTTGTGACTGGGGGTGCAGGCATGTTAATTGACGGGCAGCAGGTGCTGACCGGAAACAGTTCGATTTCAGCGAGCCAGTTGCCGGACGGTCTTAACGGCTTTGCCAACACCGTTGGCCAGGTGGCAACCTCTGTCGGCGGCTATGAAAATAATGCCAGCGGGTTCGGCGCCTTTATTGGCGGCGGCGGTACTGATGGAGGGATTTTTGTAGGCAATATTGCGAGTGGCTCTGCGGCGGTGGTCGTGGGAGGCGTCGCGAACACCGCGAGCGGCGCCTGGGCCACAGTTGGTGGCGGTAACTTCAATATCGCGGGCACGGGCACGGGCGCGACCGTAGGCGGCGGCGAAAATAATCAAGCCACGAATTCTTTTGCCACAGTCCCCGGAGGCCAGGACAATGTCGCGGGCGGCCAATACAGCTTTGCGGCCGGCCGAGAAGCGCACGCGACCAATGACGGCGCGTTCGTCTGGGCGGATTCGCAGAACGCCGTTTTCTCGTCGTCGGCAAACAATCAATTCCTGATTCGGGCAAGCGGCGGGGTGGGGATTGGCTTCAATTCACCTCAAGCGCCTTGGGACGTACAAGCCCAAGGGACGTCCGCCGGTGGTGTTGCCGGGTTTAATGAAGTCGTTGCGCGGGTCAAAAATACGCGCGCGGGCTCTCATTCGGCGCTCACAATTGATTCGCTCGCCGGGCAAAGCTCCATTCTTTATTTTGCCGAGGATGGTTCGGCAAAATGGGGATTGCGCCACAATGCGACGGATGACGCATTTAATCTCCGCTGGCAGGATAACGGCGCGAACACAACACTTTTCAGTGTGGCGACCAATGGCAGTGTGAATGTCGGTGGGAGTGTGCGATTGAACGATAAGCCGATTTACTTTCGCACCGGCGGCGATGTCAATCACGGCCTGGCTTACAATGGTCAGGCGGTCACCAATTTCGGCACCGGGCAATTTCAATCGCTGGATGGCCCGGTGCTGTGGGGGTTCGCCGGAGGGATCCTCGGCACCAAAACCGGCGGCGATCATGCGGCACTCCAATGGACCAGTAGCAGCGTGACCGTTAATGGCACGTTCAATAACAACAGCGATCGCAATGCGAAGCAGGATTTCGCGTCCGTCGCGCCGGCGGACATTCTCAACAAAGTCGCGAAATTGCCCTTGAGCGAATGGAGCTACAAAGTGGATGCCGGCACGCGGCACATTGGACCCATGGCACAGGATTTTTATTCGTCGTTCAGTGTGGGCACGGATGACCGGCACATTGCGCCGATCGATGAAGGTGGCGTGGCGCTGGCGGCGATTCAGGGATTGAACCAGAAGGTCGACGAGCTGACGAAGGAAGTGGCGCGTCGCGACGCGCAGAATGCGGAGCTGCGGCAACGGTTGGAGAAGCTGGAACGATTGCTGGACACTCCCCAACGGCTCACCGCGAGAGACCCAGCCCGATAACGCCCGCGACCGCCAGCATGCCACCCAGCAACGTGCGCCAGGTGATGCGGTCGCCTTCGAGGTAATGCGCGAGCGGCATCACCGCCAGCGGCGTGGTGGCGACAATCGGCAGCACGATGGAGGTGGGGTTCGTCATCAATGCCCATTGATAACAACTCACGCCCAGCGCCGGACCGGCCATCGCCGCGGCGGGGACCCAGCGCCAGCCGCCGCGCCAATTGTTTTTGCCATCGTTAATGGATTTGTGCGCGATTCGCAAGTAGCCGAGGAATAAAGCCGAGACGAGGATGCCGCCGAGGATGCGTTGATAGGCGGCGTTGATGCCATCGGTCACAGTGTGAAACGGGTGGCCCGCGTCTTTAGCAACTTCGTAGGCTTTCCGGCTGATGACGGCGCTGCTGCCCTGGCAGAGGCCCGAGAGGATGCCGAAAAGAGTTCCCGCCACCACACCGTGAGTGGGTTGCGCTTCGGATTTGGAGGGCATGATGGCAACGCCGACGCCGGCGAGAATAATTAACCCCCAAAAGGCCTGAGTCGCTGTGGGCGCATGATGCAGCCAGAGCCATTCGATCAGCGCGCCAAACGGCGCGGCAAGACATTGGATCAGGACGATGGTCCGGCGGGCGCCGATGCGCGGGTAGGCCTGGAACATTGAGAGGTCGCCGATGCCGAAGCCGACGCAGCCGCTCAGAAATAAAATTGGAAAAGCCACGCCGCGCACGCCAAATCCGCACAGATGCGAAAATAAGCCAAGCACCACTGAGGCGACCAGCAGGCGGGCGAGATTCGCCTGGGTCCCGCTGACGTAATGCGAAAGCCGGCGGCCGCTGATGGCGGAGAGCGAGAAAAGAATTGTTGCCAGAAAGGCAGCCAGCATTGTGCGCAGTGTGGAGATAGTGCGGGCGAGTTCAAGCTTTCAGATGCCGTGACGGGCAGACTGGCGCGAGTTACGGGGCATGAACTGGCGCGGCAGCGTCCCGGACGCGGCAGCCCTCTGCCGCTTTGGATCCGCCCACGTTATGAGGCAAGTTTGAATTTCGGACACTGGCTCAAAAATTTCAGCGGGTTCTGGAAAATGACTTTGTCGATGGCTTCCGCACTGTGGCCGCGTTTTTTCATTTCCAGCGCCGTCTTCGGCACGGCCAGCGGATCACTCACGCCCCAATCGCACGCGCAGTTCATCCACACCCGCTCGTTGCCGTAAACTTCCAGCATATCCACCGCGCGCGGCGGCGAACATTTCGATTCAGGATACAACGTCATGCCCGCCCACATGCCCGCGTCCAGCACGAGCTTGACCGTGTGTTCCTCAACGTGATCGATGATGACGCGGCCGGGGTGAATGTTTTTGTGGTTCTTGATGACATCGAGAATCAAGCGTGTGCCTTTGAGTTTGTCTTCGAGGTGTGGCGTGTGGACGAGAATCAATTGGTTGTGCCGCGCGGCGAGTTCCACGTGCATTTCCAGCACGCGCATTTCATTGCGCGAATTTTTGTTCAAGCCGATTTCGCCGATGCCGAGAACATTGGGGCGCTCGAGAAATTTCGGAATCAACGCAATGACATCCTCGGCAAGCTTGACGCCTTCGGATTCCTTGGGATTGATGCAGAGCCAGGAAAAATGCGGCAGGCCGAATTTTGCGGCGCGCTTCGGTTCGTGTTCGGTGAGCTGGCAAAAATAATCGAAAAATCCATCCGCCGAGCTGCGATCAAATCCGGCCCAAAACGCGGGTTCGCACACCGCGGCGCAACCGGCGAGAGCCATCTCCGTGTAATCATCCGTGATGCGGCTGACCATGTGGGCGTGAGGTTCGATGTAGCGCATTGGGAAACGTGATGCGTGAAACGTGAAATCAGTTTGGTGCGCCCGGGTACGCGCCTGCTGCGGCTTTGGTTGTCGCGTTGGCGATGGGTTCGGTGGTTGGATCGCTCAAAACCATAAGAACGGATTTGGCTTTCTCTTTATTTTCGCCGGACAATTCTTTGAGTGCGGTGCGCAGGGCAATTATTCGGAAATCGTCTTCACCGTTGGCGCGGTCCACGCGGTCGAAGAATGCGGCGAGATCGATTAACTTGCTCCGCGCGTCCATAAAATAAAGATCGAGCACCTGCTGGCGTGTCATAAGGTTGATTGCCGAACTATACATGTGATTTGCGATTTATGATATACGATTTCCGAGGCAGCTTTTATTCGGAAAGCGAAGCAGCGGACGATTCAAAAACAATTATGGAGACAGGCAGGATGCCTGTCCTACGATTGTTTCATCCATCGCACCACTAGATCCGCGGAGGCATTGGCGGCGGTGCTGAGCACGTTGTGGTCGGCGCGCCACATAATTTCATACTCGCGCAAGGCAGGGCAGTTGCGGCGCAGCCAGGAGCGCACGATGAACCAGGGCACGATTGGATCTATCCCGCCGGTGATTGCGTGGATGGGGATGCGGGTGGATTTGGCGACCTCGCGAAAATCGCTTCCGGCAATGAGCCGGAGCCGATACACGGCAGCCTGTCGATCCGGTTCCACTGACCGCCGCGCGATGAATTCCTGGATGCTTGCCTGGGTTTCCGGCGAGCGACGATAGCGGTAGCGCGCAATCTTCGCGTAACTGAACATGATAAAAACCAGCCAGCGCAACGGGATGCCGCGTCCGCATTTCTCGGCGAACCGCACCGCGGATCGGATTGGATGTTTCACAAACCCGCCGGCCAGAACGATGCCTTGGATTTGGAATTTTTCACGGGCGACCATCGGCCAGAGGACTTGCGAGCCAAACGATTCGGCGAGAATCCAGCCGCGTGTGATGCCATTCTGGGCGAGCGCGGCCTCCAGGTTCGCAGCGTAATCCTCGAGCGACCAGGTGAGCGTGCGCGGGTAGGTGACTTCCACGAACCGCGCGCGATTGCCGAGCGCGCGCCTGAAGCTGGGAATGAGCGTCCAATCACCGTGCAAGCCGGGCAAATAAATGAGCGTGGGTTGTGAGGCGTCGCCCTGGATGCGGATTTGTAATTCCTCCGGCATGTTTCAACCTACGCTATGGGACGGCAGACGCTTCGGGTTTATTTTCGCTCTCTTTGTTGGCGGTGGCCGTATTGGGCTTTTTTCTCAGTTTTCCAACATTTAGCCAGAGCAGCACAATGCCAGTCACGGCGACTGCAATTGGGGCCAGATACCGGTCCATCGGCAACGAGCCTTTATCCGGCAGTTGGATGCTCGCGAAAAGTGTTTTGCCTTCGCCGGCAAAAGGAGCGGTGGCGAGCACGCGTCCGCGGAAGTTGACGGCCTGAGAAATTCCCGAACTCGCCACGCGGAAAATTGGAATGCGATATTCCGCGGCGCGCACGGGCGCCACCATCGCGTGCAATTCATGCTGCCGCTCGCCCCAGTCCACGACATCCATCGTTGGAACGATGATCAACTGTGCACCTTTCCTGACCAAACCATCAATGACGCGTGTGTAGCTGAGATCATAACAGACACAAAACCCAATTTTGCCCCACGGCGAATCCCAAACATCCTGTTTTGGCGCAGGCAAACCGTCTTTGAAAAATTGGATGGGCACACTTTTGCCCTGACGAAAAACGATGTCGCCATTGGTGCCAACGACGAATGCGGTGTCGTAGAAATTATTGTCGGGCGCAGGATCTTTGCCGCCGATGACGAGATAACGCTGATGCTCGCGGCACCATTTCTTCAGCGAATCCGGCACCGGGCCGTCGAGTGTGTATTCGCTCAGCACGAAAATATCAGCATTGGTATATTGCTTGATCACGGAATCCAGGGCGGGACGAATATCGGCGATGGCGGGAAATTCCATTTGCACGCCGGCGATGTTTACGGGGTTTTGTCTTCCCAGGCTGCCCGTAGTGGACGGAAGGATGAGTGTGCATATGGTTATGATCGTCGCTTGATACCACCGGAGAGCCAAAAACGACGCGCCAACGAGCGCGGTCAAAAAGCCCAGCCCGTACATTCCAAAAAAATGAAGTCCGGACGAATCACCCAAAAACGCGTAGCCGACGTTCATCCAAGAAAATTTCAAGTAATACAGTTCGCTCCGAAAATATTCGAGGCCCATCCAGAGCAATGGAATCAGGATGGCAGTTGCGACCGGACCAAACCGCCGGAGCGAAGCGCTGGTCATGGCGGTGAACGTCGCAATCCAGAATCCTAGAATGTACCAAAGCACGATCGCCGCTGGACCAAAGATTTTCCAGAAGCAGGTGAGTTGCGGCGCGACGCACAAAACGCCGGTGATCAATCCCGCGTAATACGCCTTCCGGGTTGTTGGCATGCGCGCGAGTTGGACGAGGCAAATGACATAACCGAAGATCGCGAGTTGGATTGGCCAAAAATTCGTTGGCCAATACGCTGCATGGAAGCATATGACGGCGCCGCCGATGAAGAGCGCGGCTTTGGGCCAGGTGAGAGGAACCGCGGCACTCCTTATTTCGCTCATGCGTCTTCAGTTTAAAAGGATGCCGAGCGAAGCCGAAGCAAAATCGATATTGAAAAAATTTGGGGAAAATCGATGAACTTGATGTGCGGCGGGGAAATCGCCGAAAATATGGCTTTAGGCAGCGTTCTGAATTGTCATTCGGACGCAGCACCGATACTTTGCCAAGGACGCGATGGCTTCGGCTCAACAAATCTCGGCGCTCGCGGCAGTGAATTGCGAGGTCGCCCTGGACAATCTCACCCGGCAACTGTATGCCACCGACGCTTCGATTTACCAGGTAGAGCCGCTGGCGGTCGCCTTTCCGCGGAGCACGAAGCAGGCGTGTGCGATCATTCAGGCCGCGAGCCAGGCGAGCATCCCCATCATTCCGCGCGGCGCGGGCACGGGACTCGCGGGCGGCGCGATTGGCGAGGGATTGGTGGTCGATTTTTCGCGCTACAACAAATCCATTTCCGACATCGATCTCCAGAGCCGAACCGTGCGCGTCGGCAGCGGCGTGGTGCTCGATCAACTCAACCGATTTCTGCATCCCTACGGGTTTTGTTTCGGGCCGGATGTCGCCACAAGTTCGCGCGCGACGATTGGCGGGATGATTGCGAACAATTCCAGCGGCGCGCATGCGTTGGTTTACGGCACCACGGCGGATCACGTGGTGGGATTGGATGTGGTGCTCGCCGGCGGAAAATTCGCCAAGCTTTCGTCGGATCGTGACTCACTGCCCCTGCAGCGCGAGGCCGTGGAAGACCTCGTGCAGTTCAACTCGCTGTTGATCGAGGAAAAATTTCCGGCGGGACTGGTCAAACGCTGGCCAGGTTACGCGCTGGATCGCTGCCTGCGCGAGCCTGGGAACATGGTCAATCTTTTTTGCGGCAGCGAAGGCACCTTGGGTGCGATTATTTCGGCGGAGATCAAAATCGTGCCGTTGCCGAAGGAGAAGGGCCTTGGCCTTTTGTTTTTCAAATCCGTGGCCGAAGCCATGCAGGCCACCGTGGAGTTGCTCGAACTCAAGCCGGCGGCGATTGAGCACATGGACAGCGTTTTGCTGGACCAGACCAGGGGGCATCCGATGTTCCAGGCGGCGCGCGATTTGATGGAGCTGGATCGCTTTCCGTGTGAATCCGTGCTGGCGATAGAATTTTTCGACGGCGCACATGATCGTTTGCTGGAACTGAGCCGGAAGCGCATTGGTTATCGGAAAAAAATCCTGCAAACGCAATCCGGCGCGGATTTAGTCTGGCAGATGCGCAAAGCCGGATTGTCGCTGCTGACCAGCCGCAAGGGCCGGGTGAAGCCGGTCACCGGCATCGAAGACACTGCGGTCCGGCCGGAACAATTGCCGGCTTACGTGAACGCGCTGCAATCGGTGATGCAACGAGTCGGGCTGGAAGCGTCGTTTTACGGACACGCCGGGGCGGGGCTGCTGCACGTGCGGCCGCTGCTCGATTTGCATTCGCGCGAGGATGTGAAAAAATTTCGGCACGTCGCGGCGGAAGTCTCGGCATTGGTGCAGCAATTCCGCGGCTCCCTTGCCGCCGAGCACGGCGTGGGCATTGCGCGCACGGAATTCCTGGCGGACCAATTGGGGCCGGAAGTGACGAGCATCATGGCGCAGGTCAAGGATTCGTTCGATCCGCATCATCTGTTCAACCCGGGAAAAATCGTCGCCGATGGGCGCTTCGAAGTGGATTCCGATTTGCGGACGCGCACGGATACGGCGTTGCCATTCGAGCCGGTGCTGGCGTTCAGCGCCAAGGACGAATCATTTCTCGGGAACCTGGAGCAGTGCAACGGCTGCGGCGTGTGCCTGAAGCAAACGCCGACGATGTGCCCGACTTACATCGCAACGGGCGAGGAAATCATGTCCACGCGCGGGCGGGCCAATATCATCCGTGCCGCGCTGGAATTGCGCGGACTGGAAAATATTGACGCGTTGAAGTCGGCGGAATTGGACGCGGCCTTGAGCAATTGCCTTTCATGCCGCGCATGCACCAACGAATGTCCGTCCAACGTGAACATGAGTTTGCTCAAGGCGGAGCTGCAGCACGCGCGCATCCAACATCGCGGCCTGACGCGGCCGGAGCGCATCTTCAGTTCGCTGGACCGCATCGGGCGGCTCGGCTGCATGTTCCCGCCGCTGACGAACCAGGTGCTCAAGTCGTCCATCATGCGGTTTTTTGCCTCGCGATTCTTGGGCATCACCTCGCGCCGCAAGCTGCCGCCTTTTGCCTGGAAACGATTTGATCGTTGGTTCGCCAAGCACCAGCCAACGGCGGCCACGCGCGGGCGGGTGGTATTGTGGGACGACACGTTCGTGCGTTATTACGAGCCGAAAATCGGCATGTCAGCGGTGGCTGTGCTCGAAGCGGCCGGGTTCGAGGTGGAACTGGCGCGCGGCCGGAAGTGTTGCGGGCGGCCGGCGTTCAGCCAGGGTAACCTCGCCGAAGCATCGCGTTTGGGCAGCCACAATATTGCATTGCTGAACCAGGACGTGGACGGCGCGCCGATTATTTTTCTCGAGCCGTCGTGTTATTCGATGTTCATGGAGGATTACCGCGAGATGGGATTGCCGAATGCGGAGGAAATCTCGCGCCGGTGTGTGTTGTTCCAGGAATTTATCGCCGAACTGCTGGAGCGCGAGCCGGCGGCGCTGCGGTTCAACGTGCGCTCGGAAAAAATCGTGGTGCATGTCCATTGCCACGCACGCGCGCTCGGGGCGATCAGCCACATGCGGCAGTTGGCGGAACGCCTGCCAGAGCGCACGGTGGAATTCCTGGATTCCGGGTGCTGCGGCATGGCGGGTTCGTTTGGGATGCTCGAATCCAAATATGATTTATCGGTGAAAATCGCCGAGCCGCTGATCCATGCCATAAAACATCAGCCATTCGGGACGACCTTCGTGACTTCGGGCGCGAGTTGCCGGAGCCAGGTTGCGCATCTCGCCACGGTCAAGTCGCGTCACGTGGCGGAAGTGCTGGCGGACGCGTTGTTGTAGGCGCAGAGGTGACGAGGCGGATTTTACGTGTGATCGATTGCGATTTATGAGTGCTGCCAAAGTGCCTATTGATGAAATTTGGGCATTGGCGGTTTACTACTTACCTTCGTTCACGGGTTGTCTCGTAATGTCTGGCATTGTTGGCTTTGCTTTTCCTAAAACACGGCAAAAATGTGAAAAGCGCTGGAGTGCCGGAGTGGTGTTTTCTTTAATGCTACTCCCAATTCTATTTTGGCTGGTTTATTTTGGTGCAACGGTGAGAAATACCTACGTTTTGACTTCGCTCGATACGGAGGATGATTCATTGGCCGAACTCATTTATTACACCCGCTTTGATGTCGATCTTAAAACTGCGATCGGACTTGCCACAGATGAAAGTGAGTTTAGCAATGTCAGATTCTATGCCTGTTGCCGCATTGCGGATTTGTTATCGATAGATAACGAATCAATAAAAACATCTGTCCTTAAAAACACAGCTAATGCGCACCCATTTCAGACGGAGTTTTTCAATACAAATCGACTGACCTGCGGTTTTTTTACTCCGGGCTATGCTGAAGGACCTTACACAGTGAACGGAGTAGTTGAAAAACGCCTAGAAATTCTCGCTCATTCAAAAAGCAAATAGAAATTCATCAATCGCAATCAGCTTGAGCCATGCCGCCATCAGCAAGCGAGTCTACTCCTACAATTTAATCTTCGGATAAAATTCTTGAGCAGCGGCGCACGTCGCCGCACTGAGTTCTTCGAGCGAGCAACTTTTGGTTTGCGCGACCACTTGGGAAAGTTCCTTCACGTACGCGGGTTCGCAGCGTTTGCCGCGATACGGCACCGGCGCGAGGTAGGGGCAATCCGTTTCCAGCATGAATTGTCCGAGCGGCGTGGCGGCGATGGTTTCGCGGACATTCTGGCCGTTCTTGAAAGTGGCGATGCCGGTGAAGCTCACCAGCGAATTCATCGCGAGAATGCGTTTCATCGTCGCGGCGTCGTTGGCGAAGCAGTGGAATACGCCGCGAACGCGCTCGGCAAACGGCTGCAGTTGCGCCAGCGTGTCTTCGAGCGCATCGCGCTGGTGGATGACGCAATTCAACTTCAACTCGGCGGCGACTTCAAGATGCTGCCGGAACAGCACGGCTTGTTTGCGTTTGTATATTTCGTCATCGGCAGCGGTGAACTCAGGTTTCTGACTGGGCAACCGATGGTAGTCCAGACCGGTTTCGCCGAGCGCCACAACGCGCGGGTGGCGGCCTAATTCGCGCAACGCATCGCGAATATCATCCGGCGCGGGCATCACATCGGAAGGATGCCAGCCCGCCACGGCGTAAATGCAGGGATATTGTTCCGCGAGGGCAATCGCGCGCCGGCTGCTGTCCAGATCGGTCCCGATGGAAATCATTTTCTGGATGCCGGCTGCCTGGGCGCGCGCGACGACCTGATCGAAATCGTCAGCAAAATCGGGATAATCCAGGTGAGCGTGGGTGTCGAAAAAAATGGGCATGAATCAAGGATTGGCGTTCGCGGGTTTCTCGCCCAGTTTGGCAGAGAGATCCTGGATTCTTTTTTCCACCTTTTCTTTGCCGGGATAATCCGGGACTTCCTGCACCAACGCTTTGAGATCGTCGACGGCTTCCTTGGTTTTGTTTTGTTCACTCAGAACGTTGGCAAGGTATTGGCGGACGCGCACGCGTTGCAGGCGCGATGGCGTGTTCTTGACGCAAATTTCGTAGGCTTCAATGGCGGAGGCGGGTTTGCCCATGGCATAATATAAGTCGCCGAGTTTTTCGGACAGCACGGCGCTTTCTTTCGTGACGGGCTGGGATTGGAGAAAAGCTGCCATCTCGGCGGGGCGTTTGCCGCCGAGGAGCCCGATATTCACCAGGCGCAAATAGGACCATTCGAGCGATTTGCTGTGTGTTTCCTGCTGCTCCTGGATCATTTTCAGCAATGGCTTTCCGAACGGCCGATAGAGCGGGTCACCGACGACGATGGTTTGCCAGGAAAGCGTTTCCTGGCAGGCATAGGCGGCCTCGCCGTACGTAAAACCCAGCACAATCCATCGCGCGGCAAAGATCGACACGTCCGGCGGCCCGGAAATGTAAGGCTCATCCACGCAACCCATCGTGGCGGTCGCGCCTTTGGCAAGCAGCGGACCCACCCATTGGCGCGTCGTGCTGCGAATGGTGGCGGCGCTGAAGGAGTGCAGGTGGTAGGCAAACGCGCCGGGCATGAATTCGACCTTCGGTTGCGCGAACGGCCCGGACGCGTCCTGATCATACCAGCCGCAGTAAAACGCAATCTGGCTCATGGTGGCATCCGCCGGAAACGTGGTGGCGTTCGTGTCCATGATGGTGTCGTAGCCGCCGTAATATTCGCAGATTTTTCCCGCGCCGCGGATCCATTCATCGCCCATGTAATAGGGGGAATTCGTGTCGAGATTTCGCGTATCAAAGTACGTGACTCCGCAAAGGCCGTTGCTCTCGGCTTCCATCGCTTTGTCAACCAGGCCGCGCGCAATCTCGGCCGTGGGGCCGTCCAGGCGGGTGACCATAAGCAGTCCGTTGGTCGGTTGAAACAATGCGGCGTTGGTCAGCGAGAGGAAGGCATTCCGAACCGGGCCGATGAGCGGATAATTTTGTTCGATGCGCGGCAGCAGGGCGAGTTCGCTATCCACCGCGGCCCCGTTCTTGCGCAATTCGGCAACCATCGTTGCGGCAACTTCCTCTTCTTTGATGCTTGGGTCGGGCTGAATGCGAATTGGAACGCCGTAGCAAAGCACCGCGTAGCGGATTTTTGAGCGCTGCACTTTCCAGGTGACTTTGTCCTTGGCGCCGTTGGTGCCGTGAAGAATTTCTGAGCCGATGTGCCAGAGTTTCTTTTTGTCGAGTTCATCCGCCAGCGGCTTTGCCAGCTTATCGTGGTATTCCGCGCGCGACATGTCCTCATTCGTGCTGAGGGCGAAGCCGAAAATCTGGTCCGCCGGGACTTGCCGGCGCTCCGCGTAATGTTCCGCCACGCTTTTGGATTCGGGAACGCGCGTGTTGTAAATGACGATTACTTCATCGCCAGGACCGGCTGCATGCAAGACGCCGGTCATGGCCCAGAAAAGTGCTAGCTTCAGAATTCTTCTCATGAAACGAGAACAGAAATTAGCTCGAAGTGCCCTGGCTCACAAGTGTTCGCAATCAATCTTCAACCCGTCGTAAGCGAGTTCCACGCCGGCCGGCAGCTCCGCTTGCGAGACATCGTGGTCGTAATCGTGCGTGAGGTGCGTGAAATAAGTGCGCGCCGCGGCGATGCGCCGCGCCGCGGTCAGCGCTTCATCGAGGCTCATGTGCGTAGGATGCGGCGCCTTGCGCAATGCGTCCAGCACGACGACATTCACGCCGCGAACTTTTTCCACCACCTCCAGCGGCACCTCTTTGCAATCGCTCATGTAGGCGAGCATTTTTTTTCCGTTTTGCACGAAAAGATAGCCATTGGTTTTCATGGAGCCATGCGGCAACGGCAACGGCGTGATTTCCAAATCGCCCAGTGTGAAGGGACCCTCAACAATGTGCGGTTCGGGAATGAAATAGCCCTTCGGCCAGGGGCCGTCATGAAACGCATAGATATATACGCGCTTGAGGACTTCCATCGTGGCCGCGTTGGCGTAAACGGGCAGCGCCGTGCCGCCGCGCAAATCGCAGAACCGCCGGCAATCGTCCAGGCCCATGACGTGGTCGGCGTGCGGGTGGGTGAAGATCACGGCGTCCAGCCAGTTGAGTTTTTCCCGGAGGCATTGCAGGCGAAATTCCGGCGTCGTGTCGACGACGAGCTTGGTTTTGTCGGTCGAGATGTAGATCGAAGGGCGCGTGCGCCAGTTTTTGGGGTTCGCCAGGAACTCCGGCGGATAATCCTTGCCGATCAGTGGCACACCCTGCGAAGTGCCGGTCCCGAGAAAAATAAATTCAAATGCCATGCGTGCAGGCAACTTAGCAGAATGAAAAGGCAGGCCAAAGGCCGAAATCCGAAATCCGAAATCCGAAAGAATCCCGGCTGCCGAAATCCGAATGAATGCCATGCCGAACGCATTTCCAATCGACAATCGACCGCTCTATTTGGAAAATTTGATTTCGGATTTCTTTCGGTCTTCGGATTTCGGATTTCGGACTTCCAGTTATTCTCTTTGCCCTTTTCGCTCCCTATATGCTTATCTGTGCCCGCCAAATGCTGACGACATTGCGCATCAAAAATCTCGCCCTCGTGGCGGACCTCACGTTGGAGATTCAGCCGGGGTGCAACGTCATCACCGGCGAAACCGGCGCGGGGAAATCCATCCTCATCGGCGCGCTAAACCTGGTGCTGGGCGAACGCGCGGATCGGACGCTCATTCGCAGCGGAAGCGATAGTTGTTCGGTGGAGGCGGTGTTTGATGTTTCGCAATTGGGCGCGA
>Ga0207667_10006762_pt1 | contig 13844 bp, 9 predicted proteins | sample KBSCornC52_FD_184301 | JGI IMG/M metagenome (GOLD analysis project Ga0207667, IMG submission 184301) | Corn rhizosphere microbial communities from Kellogg Biological Station, Michigan, USA - KBS Corn C5-2 (SPAdes) (version 2) | ecosystem: Host-associated > Plants > Roots > Rhizosphere > Soil ...
GCATCCGCGACCTGCTGCTGTTGCGCGGCGGTCAGGTTGGCATACGAAGGTACGTTGAAGTATTTCTGCGCCACGGCGTCCGCCACGGCCAGCTGCGCCGCCGTGTTGCCGGTCTTGAGACCGCCTACGGCGTTCGAGTCGAAGCCGTTCAGCAGCACGTTGCCGACCTTGACCGGGTTCAGTTCGGGCCCGAAGCCGTTGTCGAGGATGGAGGCGCTGCCGGCATTGCTGCGGTTCTCGTGCGTGAGGCGTGCGCCCGTGGTCACGGTCAGCGCGTCGGTCAGGTGCCAGTTGGCCTGGGCAAACACGGCCTCGCTCTTGTTGACGATGTGCTGGGTGCCGGACGGCGAATTGAACGCCATCGACAGGCCGTCCAGGGAGTTGAGCAGCAGGTTGCGGCCGTTCGCGTCGGCGTACAGGCGGTTGTACTGGTTGCCGGTGGCGAACCAGGCGCCGGCATCGCTGCCCCAGATCCTGCGGTAGGTGGCGTCGTTGTTCACCTTCATCAGGAAGATGCCGGTCTGGTAATCGACGAAGCCGCCCGGCTGCGAGCTGAGACGCAGTTCCTGCGTCACCTGGCGGTAGTCGTTCCAGAAGCCGCCCGAGTTGCGGTTGACGTCGAACGGCGAGCCCTCGTCGTTGCTGGCGTCGAAGTGGTAGTCCTTGTACGCGCTGATCGATGTCAGGTTGTGGCTGCTCAGGTTCCAGTTCAGGTCGAGCGTGGCGCCGTTGCTGCCCGTGACGAGCGGCCGGGCGTTGTCGTAGTCGACCGAGTTCGTGCCGCCGCCATACAGGTAGTTGCCCGCATACGTGTAGTTGCTTTGCTGCGTGAACCAGCTGCGCTGCAGGCGGGTGCCGTTGTCGGTGGCGAGGTCGTTCAGTTTGCCGTTCGACCAGAGCGTCGGCGTCGGCGTGTAGATGGTGCGGCTGTTGGTCGTCTCGCCGGCGCGCGGCTGGGCGTCGAGCGCGACGCGGGCGCTGAAGTCCTGCGTGGGCGTGAACAGGAATTGCACGCGGCCCGACACACGGTCCTTGTTGGTGAACGTGATGTCCGGGTTGTACGTGTTCTTCATGTCGCCCTGGCCCTTGGTGGCGCTCAGCGCGACCCGGTAGGCCAGCAGGTTGTCGACCAGCGGACCGCCGCCGGCGTAACGGGCCTGCACCGTGTCGAGCTGGCCCAGCGTAAGCGAGTACGACGCGTCCGGCGTGAACGATGGCCGGCGCGTGTTGACGGCGACGACGCCCACGCTCGTGCTCTTGCCCAGCAAGGTGCCCTGCGGGCCGCGCGTCACTTCGACCGTGTCGACATCCGTGAAGTCGAAGCTGGAGGAGAGGGCGTTGTAGGCGTAGTTGACGCCATCGACGATCAGGCCGACGCTCGGATCCTGCGCCTCGGTCTGGCCCTGCTTGCCGATGCCGCGGATCGACAGGCTCGACGTGCGCTGGTTACCCTGGTTCCAGGTGACGTTGGCGGCGCGCTGCGTCAGCGACTTGATGTCGGTGGCGTTCAGGCGGTCGAGTTCCTTGCCGGTGACGACCGACACCGACAGCGGCACGTCCTGCAGGCGTTCGAGGCGGTTGCGGCTGCGGACCGTGACTTCGCCCAGCGCCTGCGGTTCTTCTGCCGCGGCGGGCGTGGCCGATGCGGCCGGCGTTCCGGCTGCGGACGAGTCGGTTGCGGGGGCCGCTGTCGCCGGCGCGGCGGTCCCGCCCTGGTTGGCGATGACCTGTTTCAGTCGCGCGATTTCGGCCTGCAGTTCGGCCACGGTGGGCGTCGCCTCGGCCGCATGCAGCGGGGCGCTGAACAGGGCCGCACCGGCCAGCACGGCGGCGATGGGGATGAGGCGGAACGGTACGGCGGCGCTGGATGCAAAATTCTGATGAGTCATTACGGGCTTTCTGAAACGGGAAAGAAAACTTTCTTTCTGCAAATCCCGTACCACCCCGAAAACGACGCGAAAACGTGCCGCGCTGTTACCGGGGCAACAGCGCGGCGGCCCGTATCAGGCAGGACTGTTGAAAATTCAACAGTTCTGCTTACAGCTTGCCGCTGAAGACGATGCCGAACCAGCGGGGATACGGATTCGGCGCATAGCTGACCCAGCCCGGTTCGTGCGCGAGGCTGTTGGTGAGGTTCTTGACGATCAGGGTCACGTCGAAGTTGCTCTTGGTGCTTACGCCGATCGCCAGGTCGGTCGTGCTGCTGCCCGGCACCCAGCCCCAGTCGGACAACGTGTCCGTGTTGTTGTAGCGGCTCGTGAACGCCGTGTTGAAGCTCGCGTGGACCGTGTGGCCGCCGCGCACCGGTAGGCGGTATTCCGCACCCAGGTTGCCCGTCCAGCGCGCGGCGCCGGGCAAGGTCAGGTTGCTCTGGTCCACGTACGCCGTCGGCAGGTAGCCCAGTTCGTCGGGCTTGGCCGCCAGCGGGAAGCTGACGTAGCGGGCGTCGTTGTACGCGCCGGAGAAGCGCACGTCCAGGTTCTGGATGCCGCTCCAGGCACCGTCGAATTCCCAGCCCCGCGCGCGCGCCTTCGGCACGTTGCCCTGCGCCGTGACATAGGCGAGCGGATTGGCCTGGCCGTTGGCGATGTTGGTCTGCGTGGTGAAGTCGTCGATCACGCGCACCGTGGTCTGGTAGTCGCGGATCTTCATCAGGAACAGGTCCGTATTGAAGATCAGCGTATTGTTCAGCAGGCTCGACTTGAGGCCGACCTCGAAGGCGTGGGTCTTCTCGGGTCGGACGTTGGCCGATACGCCGTTGACGTTCAGCGCCGAACCTGATTTTTCGCCGTACTGCCACGACGCATAGGTCGTGTACTGGTCGCTGATGCGCCACGACGGGCTGAGCACCGCCGTGAACAGGTTGTCGTTGTAGCGGCTCGTCACGCCGCCGATGAGCTGGCCGATCTGGCCCGCGCGCACCGCCTTGGCGGCCGCCACCTGCGCCTGCTGCGCAGCCGACAGGCTCCTGTAGGCGTCGCCGGGATTGGCGCCCGCGCCCGCGCCGAAATAGCGGCTCGCCACGGCATCGGCGAGGGCCAGCTGGGCCGCCGTGTTTCCAGTCAGCGGCAGCGCGCCATCGCTGCCGCTGGCGAAGCCGCCCAGCGCCACGCCGCGCACCGCCACCGGATTCAGCGCGGCGCCGGATCCATTGGCTTCCAGAAGCCGGGTGTCGGTCGTCGAGCGGTTCTCGTGCGTCACGCGCAGGCCCCCCGTCAGCGCGAACGCATCGTCGATATGCCAGGTCGTGTTGCCATACCACGCCGTGCTCTTCGTCTTCACCCACGTGTCGCCCTGCACGAGGCCGTCGTTCAGGCTGTCGGCCAGCAGGGCCAGGCCCGCCCCGCGGTTGGTGCCCGCATTGGTGTCGAGCCTGGCGTATTGCGCTGTCGTGGCGAACCAGGCGCCCGCGTCCGATCCCCAGCCGGTCTTGGACGCGATGTCGTCCTTCGTCTGCAGATAATAGAGGCCGGTCACGTAGTCGAACGTGCCGCCCGGCTTCGACTGCAGCTTGAGTTCCTCGCTGAACTGCTGGTAGAACACGCCGCCGCCGCCGTTGCGGTTGATGTCGAACGGCGTGCCTTCGTCGTTGTGCGCGTCGAAGCTGTACTTGCGCGTGGCCGTCAACGAGGTGAGGGTGGCGGCCGGCAGCTTCCACGTCAGCTCCGCCGAGGCGCCCTTGTTGGACACGGTCTGGCCTTGGTTCTCGTTGAAGTTCAGGTTGTTGTCGCCGATGTAGTTGTTGTCGTAGGTGTAAGGCGTGCCGTTGAAGTCGCGGCCCGCGAACCAGGCGCGGCCCGGGGTGCGGTTGCCCGCCTTGTCCGTGTAACCCGTCAGCTTGGCGCGCACCGTGGTGCCGCTCGGGTCCGTCAGGCTGCCGTCGGCGAAGCGGTCCGGCTGGTTGTGGTAGAAGGTCAGGCCGTTCTGCAGCTGCGATGCATGCGGCTCCAGGTCGGCGCTGATGCGGGCGTTGAAATCGGCCGTGGGCGTGAACAGGAACTGCACGCGGCCACTGACGCGGTTCTTGTTGTACAGGCTGTAGTTCGTGTCGAAGTTGTTCGTATAAAAACCGCGGCTGCGGTTGACGACGAACGAGCCGCGCCAGGCCAGCAGGTCCTCTAGGACGGGACCGCCCAGGTTGGCCTTGGCGATCACGGTGTCGCGCTGGCCGAAGCCGAGCTGGTAGTCGGCGCTCGGGTAGAAGTCGGGCCGCCTGGTGTTGATCGATACGACGCCCGAACTCGCGCCCTTGCCGCCCAGCGTACCCTGCGGGCCGCGCACGACGTCGACCGTGTCGATGTCGTAGATGTCGAAGTTGGCGAGCTGCGTGAGGCCGTAGGCGACGCCGTCGACGACCATGCCCACGCTGGGATCCTGCGTCTCGGTGAACGAACGCTTGCCCAGGCCGCGGATTGACAGCGACGCGCCGCGCGTATTGTTCTGGTTGAACTGGATGTTGGCGCCGCGCTTGGTGATGGCGGACAGGTCCTGCGCCAGCTCGCGGTCCAGCTCCTTGCCGGAGACGACGGAGATCGACAGCGGCACGTCCTTCAGCTTTTCGATCTTCTTTTTGCCGCGCACGGTGACGTCGCCCAGTGCCTGCGGTTCTTCTTCCGCCGGCGCGGCGGCGACGGCCGGCGCCGGCGGCGGCGCGGCGGGCGCGGGGGCATTCTGCCCGGCCAGCGCCTGCCTGAGCTGCGCGTTCTCGGCCTGCACCTGCGCGAGCCGGGCCTGCAGCTCGGCCACGGTAGGCGGCGCGCCGGCCTGGCCCTCGGCTGCGGAGGCGATCCCGGCGGACAGCAGGCCGAGGCCAGCCAGCGCGCAGGCGAGGGGTGCCAGGCGCAAAGGCAGCGGACGGATTGGCGGACGGGGGGCGATAGTCGAAGTCGTCATTGGTTTGTTCTCTCTCGGTGGCTAGGGTCGGTGTTGTGTTTCCCTTCGTACCGCAAGGAGCATGCCAATGTGGATCGGCAATGGCGTAAACCGTTTATACGGATCGTTCTTCACTCTTGTATCCACATCTGTCACGGCGGACCAGGGCTTCCGCGATGCGGCCGGGCGGCTGCTGGAAACGGCAATAGTTGAGCAACGATGAACGGCACGGGTGTTGCAAACCGGGCAGCGCGCGGGATGTGCAGGTTTGAACACCGGACCGGCCACGCACTGTTGAATTTCCAGCAGCCGGGCTGTCGGCAGATCAGCAGTGATCAATGAAATCAAAGGCTTAGCGCCGGGCACGGTTCCTGCAATGGAACGCATACGGACAACACAAAAAGGCCTCGTCATGACTACACTGAGTTTTGAGAGCATCAGATATTCCCCCCGCAAGGCGGCGGTGCGCCGCGCCATCCGTCCGGCGCCGCGTCTCGTGGTGGAACAGCAACCGGTGAGCGCGGCGATCCGCCAGCTGCGCGCGGCTGGCGCACGCAACAAGGGCGGGCTGGCCGTGCTGGTCGGCCTGACCGCGCTGGCGCACGTCGGCGTGATCGTGGCGCTGCACCGGCCGGCCACGATCGAGCCGGCGCAGCCGAAGGTGCAGCCGCTGGCGATCGAGATCGCACCGCCGCCCCCACCGCCGCCGCCGCCGGAACCCCCGAAACCGCAGCCGCGCGTCGTCAGGGCGCCCGTGAAGGCCGCACCGCCGCTGCCGGTGGTGAAGCCGGAGGCCGTCGACAACGGCCCGCCGACGGCCGACTCGGTACAGGTGGCCACCGCGCCCACGCCTGCTCCGGCGCCGGCCCCCGTCGTGGCCGCGCCGCCGGCGCCCCCGCCGCCGGAACCGGTGACGGAAGCGCGCGGCTTCGTCGGCTACCGCAACAACCCGGCACCGGACTATCCGGCGCTCGCGCAGGACCGCGGCATGCAGGGCCGCGTGATCCTCAAGGTCCACGTGCTGGCATCCGGCAAGGCCGACAACGTCACGGTCGACAAGTCCACGGGCTTCAAGATCCTCGACGACGCCGCCATCAAGGCGGTATTGCAATGGACCTTCGACCCGGCGCGACGCGGCCAGACGCCGATCGACGGCTGGGTCACCGTTCCCCTCAACTTCAAGCTTTCCTGATTTTTCAACTTCTATAGGCGCTCATCATCCATGTCTACCCAATACCTAAATCTCATCGTTCAAGGCGCCCTGTACGGACTGGTGCTGTTCTCCATCGTCACCTGGGTCCTGATCCTGGCCAAGGGCGTGCAGCATGCACGCGTCGGCAAACAGGATAAACAGTTTACGCAGAAGTTCTGGAGTGCCAATTCCCTGGACGCCGCCACCGCGCTGGGCAACGATGCCAGCCCCAAGTCGCGCCTGGCCAATGTCGGCTTCGAAGCACTGTACGTGAGCGACACGGACGGCTCGGGCAGCGACCTCGAGCACAGCTGGGATCGCCAGGAACTGCTGGAGCGCCAGCTGCGCCAGCAGATCCAGAAGGAATACCAGTCGCTGGAAAGCGGTCTCGCGGTGCTGGCGTCGATCGGCAGCACGGCGCCGTTCGTCGGCCTGTTCGGCACGGTGTTCGGCATCATCAATGCGCTGGGCGCGATCGGCAAGAGCGGCTCGGCCAGCATCGAAGTGGTGGCTGGACCGATCGGCGAGGCGCTGATCGCCACCGGCATCGGCATCGCCGTCGCCGTGCCGGCCGTGCTGGCCTTTAACTACTACGTGCGCCGCCTGAAGGTGAAGGCCGCCGAGCTGGATAATTTCGCCACCGACTTCGTCAACCTGGCGCAGAAGAGCGGCTTCCGCGTGACCAAGGCGGCCCCCCGTCCTGCCGCGCGTCCGGTGCACGCTGGCGCCCAGCCTGTGGGAGCGCACGCATAATGGCTTTCTCGACCGGAAAAGACAGCAGCGACGTCGTCAGCGAAATCAACATCACGCCGCTCGTCGACGTGATGCTGGTGCTGATGGTGGTGTTCATCCTGACGGCGCCGCTGCTCAACAACGCGGTGCGCATCAACCTGCCCAAGACGTCGACCACGGAACCCGCCAACCCGAGCAAGTCCGTGACGGTGAGCGTCGATGGCGCCAGCAAGATCTACATCGACAAGCGCGAGGTGGACCTGGCCGCACTGGAGCCCGAGCTGAAAGGCGTGGTGGCCACGAATCCGGAGCTGGCCGTGAGCCTGCAGGCGGACGAAGGCGTGCCGTACCGCGCGGTGGCAAAGGTCATCGCGAACATCCAGCGGTCGGGCGTGACGAAACTGTCCGTCCTCACCCAGCCAGGAGGTTGAGCGCAACCGATCCGCGATCATGAACCCGAAGCGCCGGCGCAGTCAGCCGGCGCTTTTTTATTGCCAGAATGTGGGGCCGCTGCCGGTGTGTGCCGGCAGCGGTACAGGATCAGTTCGTGTGCGAGGATTCGACTGCGGCGAGCACGATGCCCGGCGTCAGCAGCTGCGGCAGCACCACGGGACGCGAATCGACGCCGGCCGGATAAAACACGTACAGCGGCACGCCGCTGCGGCCAAACTGCGCGAGCAGCGTCGTGATGCGTTCGTCCTGGCTCGTCCAGTCGCCCTTCAGGTACGTGATGCCGGCCTGGCGGAATGCGTCCGACACCTCGTTCCTGTTCAGCGCGACGCGTTCGTTGACGAGGCAGGTGATGCACCACGATGCGGTGAGGTTCACGAACACGGGTTTGCCGCCGGCGCGCAGGGCTTCCAGGCGCTCGGCGCTGTACGGACTCCACGCGACATCGGCCGGCGCGTTCGCCGCCGCGGGCTGGCGGCCCTGGATGGCCACGCTGCCCGCGCCCAGCGCCGCCAGGACGACGAGTGCCGCGCCGCCGCTGCCCGCACGGCGCCAGCCCGGCGACGCGAAGCGCGTGGCGCCGTACAGCCAGGCCGCGAACGCCACCGCCACCATCCCGGCCAGCGCGATCGCGCCGGCGTCCACGCCGCATTGCCGTGCCAGTACCCAGGCGAGCCACGCGGCGGCGCCATACATCGGGAAGGCGAATGCCTGGCGCACGCGTACCATCCACGGACCCGGACGCGGCAGGCGCCGCTGCAGCACCGGACGTGCGCTCAGCAGCAAATAGGGCAGGGCCAGCCCGAAGCCCATGGCGAGGAAGACGGCGAGCAGCACGGCGGGCGGCTGAGCCAGCGCATACGCGACCGCGCCGCCCATGAACGGTGCCGTGCACGGCGTGGCGACGACGGTCGCCAGCACGCCCGTGAAAAAGCTGCCCGCGTAGCCGGGGCGCGCCGCGAGCGCGTCGCCGACGCCCGCCAGCGACGCGTTCATCTCGAACACGCCCGACAGGTTCAGCCCCACGACACACATCAGGTATGCCGTCGCCAGCACGAAGGCCGGCGACTGGAACTGGAAGCCCCAGCCCACCTGCGCACCGCCCGCCTTCAGCAGGATCAGCAGGCCACCCAGCGCCGCGAAGCTGGCCAGCACGCCCAACGTGTAGGCGACACCGTGCAGGCGCGCGGTGCGCGGGGCATCGCGCGCGTGGTCGAGCAGGGCCAGCGCCTTGATCGACAACACGGGGAACACGCAGGGCATCAGGTTCAGCACCAGGCCGCCCAGCAGTGCGAACAGCAGGGCCAGCGGCAGGGAGGCGTCGGCCGCGACGGATGCCGCGGGCGCAGCGACGGGCAGGGGGATCGGTGCCGCGCTCGCGGCGAGTGCCGTGTCGATGGCATAGCCGTGCGTTGCGCTGCGCGTCTTCAGTACCAGCACACCCGTCAGCCGCGCGCCGGGCGGCTCGCCCGCGCGCAGGCGCAGCACGACACGGTTGCCGTCGATGCGGGCGGCTTGCGGGCCGCCCGGCGGGGTGCGGCCGCGCACGTCGTCGTAGAACCAGGCGTCTTCCAGGTCCGCGGGGCCGACGCCGGTGCCGGCCACTGCCAGCATCACGCCCTTGCCATCCGTTTCAGCCCGCACGGCGCCGGGTACGCTGATCGGCAGGGCCGCATGGGCCGGGCCCACGGGAAGCAGCCCGGCCCCGGACGGCATGCCCACGGCAAGCACGGGCAGCGACAGGGCGACGTCGGCCTGCTGTGGAATGCACACGTCGCGGCAGACCAGCCAGCTCACCCGGGCGCGTACCGGGAAGATGCCGCCGGGGCGGGCGTCGTGGGGCACGGTCAGTGTCGCCAGCAAGGTCGCGTCGCCCGCGTAGCCATAGCTCGTGACCGGACCGTTCGCGAAGCGCGCCGGTGCGGGCCAGACGATAGCCCCGGCGCTCGCGCCGGCCGGCAGGTCCCAGGCAATCCGCGTCGGCACGCCGGTGTCGCCGGGATTGATCCAGTAGGTGTGCCATTCGGGCTGCAGCACCTGCTCGACGCCGACCAGCACCTGCTCGCCGGGATGGACGGCGTCGACCGCGGCGAGCAGGCGCACCCGTACCTGGGCGGTCGCCGCCTGATCGGAAACGGGGCCGGCCACGGCCAGCCCCACGTAAAAAAACGCCAGCGCGCCCAGGGCGCGCCGGCAGATCGATGTGATGCGTCGCATGTGGATTACCAGCCTGGCGTGCTGCTGGAGGGCGTAGTTGCGGGAGGCGATGCGGAGGGAGACGCGGGCGCGGAGGTGGTCGCGACGACGGGCGGTGCCGGCACGGTCCGTTCGTGCAGCAGCTTGCCGCTGGCCGCATAGACCGCGACGACGGCGACGAGCAGTGCGATGGCCAGGCCAAGCGGGCTGCCGCCGCGCGTCTCGCGCTGGGCGACGTGGCGGCCCTGCGCATGCTTCCAGCCGGTCACCATCGGCTTGATCAGGTCGTGCTTCTTGACCAGCAAATAGAACGCAATCGCCAGGATGTGCAATCCCAGCAGCACGAGCAGGACGTTCGACAACTGGTGGTGCAGGCCCGTCAGGCTGTCGGACCGGGCTTTTTCGATGAGGCCGGACAGCGGGCCATCGAACGCGATGTCGTCGTTGGAAAACAGGCCCGTGCCGGCCTGCACGGCCAGCAGCGCGAGGAGGCCGAACACGGACAGCGCGCCGAGCGGGTTGTGGCCCACGCCATGCCAGCGGCCCGTCAGGTAGGCACGCAGGCGGGACGGCGTCGGCGCGAAGCTCAGGAAGCGCGCATGGGTCGAGCCGACGACGCCCCACACGACGCGAAAAGTGACCAGCCCGACGATCGCGAGACCGGCGCGGCCATGCCAGTCCATCCAGTCGCCCCCGAGCTTGGCCGTGACGAAGGCCACCAGCACGGCGACCACGAGGGACCAGTGGAAGATGCGGACGGGCAGGTCCCACAGGCGGATGCGAGTGACGCCCGGCACCGCGGCCGGGGCGCGGGTCGGGCTGAGGGTGGTGGTGGCGATATCAGCCTTGGCGGTACGGTAATTCATGTCGATGCTCACGATGGGAGACCGCGCGCCGCGCGGCCTCGCGTTGGACAGAAGGTATTGCGGTTATTTCGCCAGCGCCACGGCTGGTGCCGGGGCGGCGGCCGGTGCCGCGGGCGGCTTGATGTGTTCGACCACGCCGCCCTGTTCTTCATAGTCCTGCGTGCCGACGGCGCCGGCGACCTTGAAGCCGCGCAGGGTCAGCAGGTCGCCGGCCGCGCCGGCGCGATGGGCACGGTTCGACACGGTCACGATCTGCCGGTCTTTCGGGATGTACTTCAGGTATTTCTCGAGGTCCGCGTTCTGGATGCTCAGGAAGACGGGGAACGAGCCTTTCGACGGCAATTCGTCCGGACGGCGCACGTCGAGCACGAGCACCTTGCCCGGCTGGAGCAGCAGCGCGTCGACGTCGGCGCGCGAGAGCTGCTTCGTCTTGTACGTCCACGGCTGGGCTGCTGCGGCAGGCGATCCTGCCGCTGCCGGCCCCTGCTGTGCGAACGAGGCCGCGCTGGCGAGGATCAGGGCGGCGGCGATGGTGGTCTTGAGGATGTTCATGGGGCTTCTCTTTCGTTTGCTGTCGTTGTTGTTCGGGCGTCGCGGCGGCCGTGGCGACCTGCCGCTCCGTCTTCATCTCTGCAAGCACCGTGCCAATCGATCCGCCCCGGATATGCGGGTACTACGCCGCAACGGGCTGCTGGCTATTGAACCGTCTGCTGGAAAGCGAACAGTGCGCGGTCACCACTGTTCGCAATTCAGCAGTTGCGCATACACCGGTAAAAACACGATGTCCTCGCCAGGAAGCCCGGTAAATCAAGGGTTTGGCGGCGGAGACGCGTTCCGGGACCGGGCTGGCGCGATAGTTGCAAAGAGAAAGGCGAGAGCAGGAATCCAACCCAAGCACATCCACTTAGGATCAGCCAGACAATGAGGGAGTCAGTCAAATGAAAAGCAAGGCCTTGTATCTTGCCGTCGCCTTGAGCTTCACGGCGGCGGTCGTTTCCGCCGCCGATCAGGACAAGCCGGCCGCCGCGCCGGCGAAGGACGCACCTGCCGCCGCGTCCGCGTCCACGAAGGCGTGGGCTTATACGCCGGTCGTCGCGCCGGCCGAGCCCGCGGTCAACCAGAAGAAATGGGTACGCACGCCGGTCGACGCCTACGTGCTTGCGAAGCTGGAAGCGAAGGGCATCAAGCCGTCGCCGGAAGCGGACCGCGCCACGTTCATCCGCCGCGCCACGCTCGATGCCTGGGGCATCCTGCCGACGCCCGAGGAGGTCAAGGCCTTCGAGAACGACAAGTCGCCGAATGCCTACGAGAAGCTGGTCGACCGCCTGCTGGCGTCGCACCACTTCGGCGAGCGCCAGGCGCGCCGCTGGCTGGACCTGGCGCGCTACGCCGACAGCACCGGCTTCCAGAACGATAACACCCGTCCGAACAACTGGCGCTATCGCGACTATGTGATCAACGCGTTCAACACGGACAAGCCGTTCAACCGCTTCATCCAGGAACAGCTGGCCGGCGACGAGCTGTGGCCGGACAGCCAGGAGGCGCGCATCGCCACGGGCTTCCTGGCCGGCTATCCGGACAACTTCAACTCGCGCGACCTGGTCCAGCGCAAGTACCAGATCGAGACGGACATGACGGACCTGGTCGGCGAGACGTTCCTGGCCGCCACGATCGGCTGCGCGCGCTGCCACAACCACAAGATGGACAAGGTCAGCCAGAAGGAATACTTCCAGCTGCAGGCCTTCTTCGCCAACACGTCGGTCAACGAGAAGACCCCGCTGGCCAAGGGCACGGAAACGGAGTTCGACAAGGCGTACCAGAAGCAGCAGGCCGCCTACAACGAGGCGACCAAGGATATCCGCGCGAAGATGAAGGCCATCCTCGACACGGTGCGTAGCGAGGGCCGCACGTACTACAACGAGCGCTACCTGAGCGACAGCCGCGAATCGATCTTCAAGCCGGAGAAGGACTGGAACGCGCTGGACCGCTGGGTCAACTGGCGCAAGCAATCGGTTGCGTCGGATACCGAGATCGTCGCCTTCCTGAAGCGCACGGCCGAGGAAAAGGACCGTCCCGACTTCAAGCCCGAGAACGTCGCGAAGTATGAGGAGTACAAGGCGCTGCAGGAAGAACTGAAGAAATTCGACAAGCTGCGTCCTGCCAAGGGCTCGGCCAACTACACGACCGTGTTCGAGCTGACGAGCAAGGAAGTGCCCGAAACGCACGTGCGCTTCACCGGCATCCACGAGAAACCGCTGGAAGCCGTCGATCCGGGCATCCCGGCACTGTGGGGCGGCAAGGACGTCAAGCTGGACATCCAGCCGACCGATAAATCGTCCGGCCGCCGCACGGCGCTGGCGAAGTGGGTCAGCAGCGACACGAACCCGCTGACGGCGCGCGTGTACGCCAACCGCGTGTGGGCGCAGTACTTCGACAAGGGCATCGTCGCCACCGTCGCCGACTTCGGCCGCGCCGGCGCCAAGCCCACGCACCCGGAACTGCTGGACCACCTGGCCAGCGATTTCGTGAAGAGCGGCTGGGACGTGAAGAAGCTGCACCGCGAGATCCTGCTGTCGTCCACCTACCGCCAGGCTTCGAACGAGCGTCCGGACGTGCAGAAGGTCGATCCGAAGAACGAGCTGCTGGCCGTGTATCCGCGCAAGCGCCTGGAAGCCGAGGAGATCCGCGACTCGCTGCTGTACGCATCGGGCCTGCTGGTCGACAAGGTAGGCGGCCCGTCCGTGTTCCCGCCCGTGCTGAAGAACGGCGACGGCGGCGGCAAATCGCGCGACTTCAACGGCAACCGCGCCTGGAGCGTGTCCGAAGACAAGGAAGACTGGTACCGCCGCAGCCTGTACGTGTTCACGCGCCGCAGCTACCCGTACCCGATCACCCAGAACTTCGATCCGGCCAACCCGAACAACCCGCACCACAAGCGTGACGTGACGACGACGCCGCTGCAGGCGCTGACCATGTTCAACAGCGACATCGTGTTCGAGTGGAGCCAGGCGCTGGCGGGCCGCGTGATCAACGAGGCAGGCAACAACGAAGACGCCCAGCTCAACCGGGTCTACGAGATCCTGTTCTCGCGCGAGCCCAACAAGGCCGAGCGCGCGGCACTGAAGAGCTTCCTGGCGCAGGAACAGATCGCCATCCGCGAGAAGGCTGCCAGCGGGCAGTTCGTGGTTGCCGTGCCGAGTGGCCTGAAGGATGCGAAGAAGATCGATCCCGTGCGGACTGCCGCCTTCGTCGATCTCGTGCACGCCGTGGCCAACTCGAACGATTTCGCATATCGCTTCTAAACTGAATAAGGAAAGCATCATGAGTATCAATTCACGGCGGGACTTCCTGCTCAAATCCGGCCTCGGGCTCGGCGCCGGTGCCCTGACCGGCCTGCTGCCCGGCGGCGGCCTGCTGTCGGCCGCCACGGCCGCCGAACTGATCGACCCGCTCGCGCCGAAGCAGCCGCACTTCCCGGCGAAGATCAAGTCCGTCATCTGGCTGCACCAGAACGGCGCCCCCAGCACGCTGGACCT
>Ga0207667_10006764_pt1 | contig 13842 bp, 15 predicted proteins | sample KBSCornC52_FD_184301 | JGI IMG/M metagenome (GOLD analysis project Ga0207667, IMG submission 184301) | Corn rhizosphere microbial communities from Kellogg Biological Station, Michigan, USA - KBS Corn C5-2 (SPAdes) (version 2) | ecosystem: Host-associated > Plants > Roots > Rhizosphere > Soil ...
ACTCCTGCAACTCGAGCTTACTGAATCGGTCATACTCGTCGGCTTGGAGAAGGCAGTCGCCACAATTCAACGGCTTCAGAGCATCGGAGTCACGGTTGCTGTCGATGACTTTGGAACGGGATACTCTGCCCTCAGTCATATCCAGAGGCTGCCATTCGACACTCTAAAGATCGACCGGGTCTTCCTGAAGGACATCAGCCGGCGGGAGACGCAAGCGATGGTCCGTTCTCTGATCAAGCTGGCCCAGGAAATGGGCATGAAGGTAATTGTGGAAGGCGTTGAAACCGAAGCCCAGTTCAATGTGATTAGAGCAATGGGCGCAGACGAAGTGCAGGGGTTCCTTTTGGGCCGGCCGACGCCCAATCCCATGCAGCACGTCTCGCGCAAGCGAACCCTGTTCGAACACCCGCTACAGGAAGTGCAACTGCTCTCTCCTGAAGAGGGTCTAGCAGGCGTGAGCACAAGCGGGAGATGATGCATCGCAATTGATCAGATCACTGCCGCCGATCCTGTTTCAGTCACAGGGGGTGCTCATGCGTACCCAGATGGGCCGCAAACAAACTGAAATTAGCTGCGCTCCTAGTGCCCTTAGGATTCGTCTTGGGGATGGCCAGGTCCGGTGCGTGTCGGGTCAAACGAGCCACTCTCTGGGGCACCTGTTTCGGGAGCAGGGGGTCGTTGGTTCGAATCCAATCGCCCCGACCATTTCAACTCAAGCGGATTCAATGGGATGCCCTAGTTTTAACCAGAGCACCTGTCTTTTATCGCTACAGTGATGTAGACGATTTTGTAGCGGTGCATATTTTCCCGGTTTTCCATCGGGGATTCAAACTGATTTTCCTTGAGTTTATTCGCGACCCTGCTATCGTCCGGCGAATCTATAAGGACCCCGTCACAGCGACCTCTGCAGGGGTTCGGCAGAGGTCTGCGTTCCGCTTTCTGACAATCTCTTTATTCATTTAGCTTTGGCGACACTCGATTTGATGCAAGGGTGCGGAAGGGTGCCGAGAGTGTTCTAAGAGTTTGGACCGACGAATGGCGTAATCCATTCGTGACGGGGAGCCGCCTTATCTGTAGCAAGAAGCGGCAGCGGGTGAAAATGTGGAGGGCGGCTCTTCCCGACATGTCAGAAGAACTCCGGCTAGCCAGTTGTGTCGTCCAAACCAATTGCTGGATGATGAATGCGGAGGGTTTGGCATGAACAGCGTGAGTGTTCGGCTGCGTTACCGACCCGTGCGTCTGGGATGGTGCGTCCGCGACCAAAACCTAGACGATTTGCGCAGGGCGATTCGATATTCCCACGCGTTCGTTGGTGGCATCTTCAACCCCATCATCCCCGTCGATCACAAGGACTCCAAAGAATTCATCGCGAGGATGCGTGTCGATGCGTTGATGAATGTAAGTGAAGATGATGCGAGCAAGGCCTTCGTCAAACGGTTTGACTACCTGCCCTGGCCATTCAATGACGATGTCCTTTTCACAGAAAAATTTGGCCGGTGGTCACCGACCTTCCTGGACGTTTCTCATCGGCTCAATGACCGGGCGGATAACTTCCGGAAGAACGCCCAATACGACCCGAGAGAAGCCGTCTCGCTCGAAGAGACAGCAGAGTTCGCCCTAGTTCGGTGCGAAGAGGACGATGATCCTTTGCGCGACCTCCTCTTGGCTATATTCGGCGGGTATCCCGACCCGAACGAGATTCACCGCGATTACGAGGGCTTCATCCAAGCTAATCTCCTTCCGTATGTGTATACCGCTCGGAAGGATCAGCCGATTCCACCACTGCTCCTGACAAAAGAGTCTCCGTCCTCGCTGACGGATCAAGGGTTGACCTGGGATCGTATTCCGGGTGGAGCGACGATAGGCTTCTACGTCGGATCGGCGGACAGCTTCGACGATCTGGTGAACTTCTGGAATCTGCGCGCGTCGGGCGTAGATGTAATGTTTCTCGACCCGGATCACGGCGACCGGCTGGCCCTCCTGCGTGACGACTTTACGAAGCATATCGCGCAGATACAGGCACGGGTTCGAGAAACGGACCACACAATAGCTGTTTGGAGCAGATCGCAGGACGCCGTCGTGCGTCTGGAGTTTGCGCATGATCTCGTGCCGACGTTCAATCATGTTGGTGGCTTGAATATCGCTTCGGGGAATCATCCGCCGCCACTGCACTACATGGTCGAACGCAGTGTGTTGGGAACACTGTCGGAGAGCTTCGGTATCCCAACGATCGCGTTCCAGCTTCCAGAGAAGCCGTTCCCGATCGAGCAGAGGCTCGAACTCAACGAGCAGCATTTCGTGGTCTCGGTGAGCCGTATCAATACGGGATCGGCTGAAAGCCACACTTTCTGGGCACCGTTCCTACCAGCGATCAACCCGTGGGCTGGCAGGCGTCTGTGGATGCGTTCGATAGAAGTTAGGACAGAGATCGAAGGGTTCGGCATCATCTGCCCAATCACGGAAGAGCATCTTGAAATTCGAGCGATACCAAAAGCAGAGTTGGCGAAGCGCCTGTTCGAGTTTGCCAACATCAAGGCAGAGCCTAGCGCGGCAGGCAGGATCGCGACTCGCCTGATTGCTCAGCTGGGAGGTCTACAAGGCGCACGTGTGCTCAAGCTGGCTGGGGTCAGGCGGCTCATTAAAGAGCACGGTGCGCTCAAGGAGTTCGGTTGGAACGCTGCGTTACAGACAATCTGCAGGGGTACTGAGGAACATCCTCAACCCAAGTTCACAGAGTATGAAGATCTGTTTCTCGAATCACGGCCATGGAATTCCAAACTGAAGCCGGAGAGCGTCTTTCACTACCTGCTAGAAAAGGGCGTGTTCCGACCTGGGCTCACGCTGAAATGCCCCAAGTGCGAGCTCTCGTTCTGGGTGCAGTTGGATGACGTGGCAACCGAGGCAGAATGTCCCTATTGCGGCAACCGGTTTAACTGCACCCGGCAACTCAGCAAAGACCCCTGGCAGTATCGCAAATCAGGACTGTTTGGTCTCGATAACAATCAGGAAGGCGGAGTGCCTGTTGCGCTGACGCTCCAGCAACTGGACACCCTGTTGAGCCATCGCTCTGCCTCGTTGCTGATGACGAGCTTCAACTTGACTCAAGATTCACCCGCTTTGAAATGCGAGACAGATCTGTTTGTCGCGGTGGATAGCTACGACCGAGTCAGCATTGCGGTGGGCGAGTGCAAAGATGCGAAAGGTGAGATTTCCGCCGATGATGTGAGGAACATGATGGCTGTGGCAGATGCGTTCCCGCGCAGTCATTTCGATACCTACGTGATCTTTGCCAAAACAGCACCATTCACACAGGAAGAGATTGATCGTTGCAAAGAGGCTCAAAAAGGAGGCGCTCGATCAAGCATCATTCTGCTCTCGGATCGAGAACTGGAGCCCTACTTCGTCTATGAGCGGGCAGCGAAAGACTTCGAAATAGACTCAACAGCCATTTCTCTCAGCGATCTGGCACGAACGACCTACCGCCTATACTTCCATCCGACACCAAAGCCTAAAGTCCCTTGAGCGTCACGATACCGTGCCTGATCCTCTTCGATATCTGATCTTCCGTTATCGGGCGAAATAGGGGAAAAGGTTGAAGAAGACCATCGTTTTCCGGTCGAGTATGCCGAACGCGAGATCATTGAAGTGCCACCCCAAAGAAGGTTTTGCAGGCCGCCTAACCGTCTGCCCGTCTCTCAGGATGGGTCGTTGGCTATAAAGCTGATCGACAAAGGTAGCATCATCTAGCAGTGGATCGAGCCGCTCGATTTCAGCCTTGCACTTCATACCGAACATCATAATGATTGCGGAATGCCCGGAGGACATCACTGGATTCAGCATGAAACCAGAACCTCTTGGAATATCTCGCGTGCAGTATGCGGTGCAAATCCGCGAGAGGGTTTGCTGCTCGACCGTCCCCAAAGTGAACGCATGATGGTCCGCTATCGCTACGATCCGAAAGTCGATGTCCGCAACCTCGGCAAAGACGAGCGCCCCACTACGCCCCTTTGGATTTTGCAGTGTGATCTCTCCGACGTGGAAATGGTGCATTCCATATCGCGTGAGGACAGCATCGAGGTCTTTACCCTTGTCAGCAGGACTGGCCCCTGGCAGTATGACGCCCTTAGTATCGACCAAATAGGAGAGATGCGGCGTTAGGTCCTGGCCCGTTTCGACTTTTTGCAAGAGTCCGCGGAGGCGCGGCTTCGCGGCTTCAAAATCAGAAGGCGTGATCCCCCCAGACCACAGGCTGACACGCCGGGGCTTCGCAGGAACCTGTCTTTGCCGCCAAGTGACAAACGTCGAAATCAGCCAGGAAGTAGGTTGGCTCTCCATATAGGAGCGGGATGCCTTGTTGTTCGGAACCCTCGGTATCGAATTGATGATTTCCGAGCGCAACTTGCGCACGCGAGGTGAATCGACCATGAGCTTTGCGCTTTCTGAACTGCCTCGAAAGAATTATCTCAAGCTTGTCCACTGTGCCGAGCCAAGCGGGAGAACTGTCGAAGTTCCGTAACGAGACTGAGTAGCATTGATATTAGAGGTATATAGGGAGGAATTGGCGGGATGGAAGACATGGGCAATTTCATCACTTCAGACATCGTGACCGACTCCGAGAGTCAATTTGCGATCTCTGATCTCTTGACGTGTGATTACTTCCAGCGGCAGAGGCATGGCTACTATGGAGCGCGAGAAGCTAGCTGCCTCAACCCCTATAGAAACTACGTGACATTGCTGGAAGATTTAAATGACATTCATTCTTACAATGCGCAACATGCGAAGTCCTACGCCAAGCGATTCCGTGGGAGCTCAACGGATTGGCGAAACTGCGAAGCGATATTTTCAGAAGTTATTGTCTACCGTTCGTATGTTCGATCGGTCCATGAAGGGTTGATACGAGGTATTGATCTTGAAGAAGCAGAATCAGACATCATTGTGGAGCGGCTTGACGGGTCCAAGATGTTCTTGGAAGTGTTTTGCGTGATGCCGTCCTTTCCGCGACCCAATGAGGATGGGACACCCGCGGCTTACAGCGTGATGACACATACACAGACCGCAATGGCTTCCGTCCGTCAAAAACTTCTACGCAAGATCGCGAAGCAGGGACAACTCTCTGAACCCCGCGAGAACTATGCCGTCATCGAGTTGAACGATGTGACGATTGCGGGAGATTTCTCAGTACTGTCGTCGCTCTCCGGCGGCTATCAGCTGAAAGTAGGGCGGGAAAGTGGAAAGGTCTTGTCCAGCGGCTATGACTGGAACAACTCGGTGTTCGACGATCCCAGCACGAAATGGTTGAAGGCGGTTACCCGCTCAACGATCAGGCTGCGCTCGAGCTCAGCGATGGCTCCGATGATCACGACCACCGCTCTGCCCAAGGGCCCACCGGTGTCGATCTGTTCACGGAAGCTGATGAACTCGATCTGTAGGCGGTTGAGCTCATCCAGCACTTCGAGGAAGTGCCTGGTCGAGCGTGCGATGCGATCGCACGCCCACACCAGAACCACCTTAAAACGGCCGCGGCGCGCATCACGCATCAGGGCATCGAGTCCAGGCCGGCGGGCTTTGGCACCACTGATCCGGTCCGTATACTCCTCAACTACCTGATAGCCACGTTGACTAGCCATCTGACGGAGGTCATGGAGTTGAGTCTCCGGATGTTGATCGAGAGTGGAGACGCGCAGATAGAGAGCGGCGGGCTTCATGGAGGGGATTTACAACATAGCAAATATATCTGAGATATGTAAAGCGTGCTAATGCCCTCCATAGGACAACGAGATTCAGAAGATCAAGAACCTCTCCATCCAGGTATCAGCACCCTCTCCTCTGCCTCTGAGTTCCTCGAAGCCCAGTACCTCCAGTATCGAAGCAGCTGGCGTTCAGTACGCAGCGTTCACCGTATGCAGGCCTTCTATGTGGAGAACCAGATCCTCAACATGCTGGGCATCCGCGGTATGACCATCGATGGCATCACCACTTCAACCCTGCCCAACATGGCCGATACCCAGCAGGTCGAAGTGTCAGGCATGCAGTATGAAAACATCTTCGAGGTATCGAGTCCGTTCCGGATCAACGCCATTGATGCAGCGTATGCGACGACGGCGCAGAAGATTGTGAACCAGACCAGGTCTCTCGCTTCCCGGAACACATCAACATCCCGCACGCGCGCGCGGAGCCGCCGAGCCTTGCAGATACCACATCATCCTTGCTCGTCCATGGCTCGGCCTCGGTGTTCCCGCCCCGCCACTCACCCGCCAGCCTAGGCGCTGCTTGGAGACTGTTTACTCGGAGTCTTACCCCATTTCGGCCACTCAGATCCCCACACGAGTGCCAGCTCACCGGGCCGTTCTCTGCCCTTCTCTCCGGTCCGGATCACGTTTGGTCGACCCTGGTTCCCGGACCCAGCTTACCCCTGTTTTCAGGTCGCCGGGGGCTAAAAATGGAAGGTCAAGTTGATGTGGACGTTTGTCGCCGCAGGGGGCGAAAACGCCACTTTTAACAAATCAACTGATAGTTACGTTGCAATTCCGCACCCAAATCCCGGTTTCAGCCCCGCCCTAGTATTAGGAGCTCCATGCCAAATGGCCGGTTTCACGGAGCTGACTAGCTCAATTTAAGTCCGAATCCGGGTCCGATGACCACCAGAATCAGGACGCCCAATGAATGTCCCAGAAGGAACATGGCCAGCCAGCTTGGTGCCCCGCCGACGGTTCCGTGTTTCTCTCGTTGGGTGCAGTGACGGTTTACTTTGTCCCGGTTTCGTCGCCTCGAGCCGGGCCGCGAAGAACCCAACCGGCATCATCCTGCTCGGCTGGACCGTACTCGGCTGGGCCATTGCGCTCACCTGGTACGTCTGCGCCGAAGCCCCGGCCGAAGCCCCGGCAAAGCCGGCGGTTCCCGCAAGCTGATGGGTACCTCGGCATACACGCGGCCCCCCCGCGCGCCACATCATCGTACGCTGCGGTATTCGGGACCACCCCGGGGCCCTGAAAACAAAGTGGGGGGGGGTAAATTGGGCGGTGCGCCGGAGACGTTATCTCGTGGCCAGAGGTTTGCCCCGCGTGTTCTGGAAGCCTCTATAGGCAGCGCCGTCGCGTGGAAAGATTTGCAAAGCAGAGCCGTACCGCGAATGGGCGGTGGCGATATCGCCCTTGGCAAGCGCAGACACGGCTTCGCCCATGAAAAAGCCATAACGATCAAGTCTCAAGGCGGCATCAAGGGAGGAGTCATGGGGACGCCTGAGCTTCGCATGTTCCAGAAAACTGATGGCTGCGAGGTAATTGCCTTGCCGTGAACGGATCCAAGCCATTCCCGCAAGTGCGCCAGCGTCACCAGGATCTTTCGCAAGCACAGCCCAAAGACGGACCTCATCCTGCTTCAGTTGTGCGTGATCACTCAATCCAGCCAATGTGGCCTCGGAGTTCACTCGTTGAGTTGATGATTGCGCATCGGCGAGCCCAGCGATGGCTATGAGCCAACTTGCCCCGAATAGAGTTGCGGCGTGAGCGCCGCAGCGGAGAAAACGGACAGCTGAGGCGAAGTGCGCCTCACCGCCCGATGCTGTACCGCGGTCCAGGAACAAAGGTCTCATCGATGCTTACGCGGAAGAAAGCATACAAGCTGCAGGTGAGGGTTCAAGTAACACTTAAGTGTCAGTGGGATCCGACAACATGCTTGCTTTACCGCAGGCGAAGCCGCCTATACTTTCAAAGTCAAGCGAGGTAGAGCAGTGATCGCGCTAATAATCGTAACCCTCCTTCTCCCCCCAGCAGTGTTGTTGGGTTGGTACGGACATAAGATCTACGTTCGGATCCAACTCTGGGGTGAGAAGTTGAATGAACAGGACGCCATCTTTCAGGCTGTTGCTCCCCGGGAACCAGGAGATACCGCACCTGCACCCGGCCGGAAAGCTCTACCTCAACAGCCGTGTTTTCCAGATCCGGTCCCGCTCAGATGACTCAGCCGAGCAGTCGGATCATTGCCGCAAAGGCGCTTCTTAGAACCCGAGGAGCATCGACTTCGCGGCATTCTGGAATCGGATCAGAGTTCTTCTCTGGACAAATCTCAGGCAGCAAAAGATCTCGAGATTCTCACCAGGAGAAGAGCTTTCTCATTGGCGGGGTTGGAGCAGGAGGAAGAGCCTGATGAGAGCAACACCTGAGCCGGAGTACTTGGCCTGTCACTTGTTGTATCGAATCGTCTGCTCGATCGTAAAAGATCCCGATAGGGTATCGATCCATGCGATCTTGACCGGGGACGACATGACGTTCTCAATTTCTGTGGACCGGGATGATTCCACGGCGTTCAGGGGTGAGGAAGATCGCAATTTAGAAGCGATCAAGACCCTTTTCGGAGCAATAGCTTTCGGCGAGAAGAGGTTCTCTGTCATAGCTGGACCAGAGGTGGACGATACTCAAACACTTCAGGAACGCCTAGCGGCTGAAGAGGTAGCTTGACCTGCCCTATGTTTTCTCCGCTCGCGAACGCGTGCTCACTCTGAGAGTGTTTACGGTTGCGCCCTGCTCTCGGACCCACACCCAGCACCGCTTGGATGCGGGTTAAGGCAGCTCCTGCGCTATCTTCGACTGCACAGCAGCAGAGGACACATTCCTCCCTGGCATCGGCAAACTGTCAGGCCAGAACGATGACCCTAGGCAACAATCACCATTACACGATCAGCAGCGTCAATGTTGTGCATTCTCCCACGAGGTCGTCCAATGGGGTACCTGCTCGAGCTAGCGCCCAACGAGCTTCCTCACCTCACCGTAGCGTCAGCCCATGGCTGTAATTCTGTAAACGAACAGACATGAACCTCCAAAGCTGGGTTGTTCCTAACCGGAGAAAAACGTCACAGGCCAGTGAAAGATCATAGAACGGTAGTGGGATAAACCTCTCCACCCCACCTATTCCACAGCTTCGGTCGAAAAGCTCGTTCTCGTAAGCCCGCGCTACGCTTCGTTTGAAGCTGAGTCCATTTCGGCGGGATCTCGTTGCGCGGCCCCAAGAAGGCGCGGACGAAGAGGACGATTGCTCTTACCCGGTGGTCCGCCAATCCGGTATCCAGTTCCGCGTACCGCCTGAATCAGCCAGCTCTCAGCAGGGCTATGCGCTGGCTCTAGCTTGAGACGCAAATAGCGGACAAATACGTCCACTATTCCACTTCCCGTATCCAGTTCCATCTTCCAGACCTCTTCTAGAAGCTCCCTTCGGGAGACGTTTTCGCCGCGTCGCAGCATGAGGTATTCCAAAAGTGCGAATTCCTTTGGCGTTAGAACGATTTCCCGACCGGCGCGGAACACTTGTCGATGAAGCCGATGCACTTCGAGATCGCCGTGCCTCAGCACTGGGCTATGCCCCTGAGCTCGCCGCCTGAGGAGCGCTCGGCAACGAGCCGCAAACTCGATTAAGCTGAAGGGCTTCAGGAGGCAATCGTCTGCACCCGCGTCGAGGATTTCGGCCCGTTTTATCGGGTCAACCCACGCCGTCAGGACGAGTGCGGCCGCGTCGCACCCCTCCGCCCGGATCTGTTTCAGAATGGGATGAGCCCCCGTCTCATGAGCTTCCGAATCGAGCACAAGCAGATCCGGGTATTTGCTTCTGACGTGTTCCACGATGCAATCAGCATCGAAGGTAAGATCGACGGCGTGCCCCCCATTCTGAAGAGTCTCCCTTAAACGAATTCCAAGGTCTCGATCTTGCTCGGCCACCAGCACCTGCATGTATTTCTCCCTTGTTACGGCATCGCCTAAATTGTCGCGTCTATCCTTACGCTCTCGACTAAAGCGTGATTTGTAGGAACCCTCGTGTCCTTGAGCATCCTCGTCATTTGATTCCCAAGGAATGGCCATGGTACGCGCGAGAGAGCGGGCCTTGTGACCGTCGCAAAATGGATCTAGGAGCCTCGCGCAGACGATCGCGAGCCGTGGGAAAGAGGGACAAGCCCACGATCTTTGAGGATCACCGGTATCTGTTGTGAACTGAGAGGATCGTTTACCGGAAGAGGCGTGGCCTCGACGTGTTCGGCAAGATACTGATCTTCTTCACCGTGGAAGACTTGGCTTCGGTATACCTGATTCCACTTCTTCCAATACGCAACTACGCTCGCCAGCGGACTTTTCATGCTGTGCTCACCTTCTCTACTGAGCGGCTGCCACGGGAATACCGTTCCCGAAACATTGGAAACATCTTACATCCATGCTCGCCTTTTTTTGCAGGAACCAGACGCTCCTCTGCAGCTCTCTTGTCGAGCGGATTCTGAACTTCACCAGCTCCGTGTTCGTGCTCGTATAGATGGTGTCAACCTATCCCCAACCCGATGTCGCGGACGGCTCTTCCCGGCTCATCGGGATGGCAAGTCACGGACCTGCATTCAATTGCTGTCTAACAGATGGAGCTGCTGCCGGAACCGTTCCGGCGCTTTTTGAAGGTAGTGTTCCGTAGCCGTGAGGCTTCCATGTCCCATGTACACCGCCAATGCCGGCAACATACAGTTCAAATCAGATCCGTCTCGGATCCAATTCGTGATTCTGCTAACCGCAAACGTCGCCCTGAAGTCATTTAGTCGCGGCCGGAACTTAGTTCCATCGCTCCTAACTACTCCAGCAACATTGCAAAGCCTGCGGTAGGTATGCCCCAGAGTTGTCTCAGGTATAGAGCGCCCTCTTATGGTTGAGAAGAGGGGATCTGAAGCTGCGGAGTCCTGGTGTCGATTTGCGATGTAAGAGACTAGTATGCGTCGAAGGTCTCCGTTGACAGGTAGTTGACGCCGAACGCCTCTGGGGGTTTCCCTGAGGGTTAGGGTAGTGAGATTATCAGTTAGGTCGCACACTTGTAGGCCCAAGATCTCCCCTAGCCGCGCTCCGGTTGCGTAGAGGGTAAGAAGCAGGCTTTTAAGCGTTGAACTGCTAATTGAGCAATTGATATCTGCCTGGCAGGCCTCCACTGCCATAATCAACCGTTTTATCTCTTGTTCGCTGTATACATAGGGCATGAACAATTGCCGGCTTTTACGTCTAGGTGACGGAAAGGCTAGATGTGGCATCTCTTCTCGGAAGTGCCAAAACTCGAAGAACCTTGCCAATGTAGAGTGCCTGTATCGTGAGGTGGCGGCGCCGATCGAAGTAGCACTAAGGTAACGATTCAGGTCTTCGCCTGTAACGGTGGCCAGTTCTGGGTTCCCGGCTGTTCTGCAGAAGGCCAATAACGTATAGGTTTGGCTGATGAAGGTATATCCCCAACCATTCATCCTCTCTACGTAGCGCGATTGCGTCTGACAGTCTCAAATGAAGCCCATCTTGAAATCAGCCACTTTCTTGAGAAGGTCCCTGTCTAGCTTGGCGTAGATGCTGACCGACCTAAGATCGCGATGCCCAAGGAAGTCTGCTATATCGCGGAGAGATGCGCCCATCTTAAGGAGCTGGGTTGCGCAGGCGTGGCGCAATGCATGTGGACCGGACCTTTCTGTCTGAATGCCCAAGGCCCTCATCCGCTTTGTCACCAGATTTTGCACCGTCTGTGTCCCAATCCTCCGGTGCGGAGGGCGCACGGTAACAAAGAGCTGTCTACAGGTACAGGAAGGGCGTTCTCGCTGCTGATACCTTAGGATCGCTTCTTCAAGCTCCACAGTAATCGGGTATTTCTGAATCAGCCCCCGCTTGGCGCGGCGCACGAAGAAGCTTCCATTTTGCCAATCAAAATCATTTAGCAGAATCGCGGTAAGCTCGCTGACTCGCAGTCCATAAATGGAGAGCAGCGTTAGTATTGCTTTTGCCCGCAGCGGGGATTGCGGCAGGTCCTTCGTATCAAGCATTCGCCGCACATCCGACCACTTCGGGCCCTGTGGAAGTGCGGCATATCTCGCCACACGAGGACTTTTGATATCGGAGGTAAATCTAGATCTTGTCCAGCCGCGCTCATTCGCATACCGGAAGAAGCAGCGGAGTGATCTGGTGAGGGTCGCGATACTCCTCGGCTTCCAGCCTTCCACGCCTTTTGAGGCTATATAGTTCTCGATGTCAATCAACTTGATTGATTGGAGCGATAATGAATGAGCTCGTACCCAAGTGAGAAACGCGGCGAGATAACATTTATGCCCCCGTATCGTTTCGCCGGCTAATCCTTTAGAACGTTGAGAGCTGAGGAATTCGTGGAGTGCTGCATCCAATTCATCTAACGGCTCAGGGGTGGCCAGCGATTCGTGAAACCGAAGCCATCGTAATGCCAAACCATTGAACGACTCGGCTGAGGTAGGCCCCACCACACGGGTATAGTGGGCCGAGGGATCACGTAACCAGTGACTGCAAGCTTCATCGATCTCCGATGCTCGTACAGGACGCATTTTCTCCATAGACAACAGACGAACGATGTGAAGGAGCATACCGGCCGCGGTTCTGACCCGTTGCCGGCTGACGCCATTCTCAAGCAGGTAGTCTAGATATCCCTCTCGTTCTCGAAGCAACGGCGCTGAGATCTGAAGTTGAATCTTTCGTTGCCAAGTGAAGATATGAGCAATCACCTATACCTCCATCCAGGATCTGGCGAGACTCGGACAGGGCAAGTCAGCGATCAGCGGTTGCGTCCAAGCGCTCCACATTTCCGCGGCCAGTACGAGCCCGAAGGTGCTCAGAATCTTTTTAGCTTTTTGAATGGAAAGCGAATTCATGGCAGACGCACTTTCGTCGGCAAGCACCTCATCTTATGACCTTCCTCTCTCACTGCTTTCCTACGAGGTGGTTGTTTGCCAGAGATTGGCAAGGCTGCATTGGCCATCAATTTTGAACCGGATATTCCCGGGACCCCCTTTTCGAACATGCACTTATCTGCGGCGTGGCGCGAGAGGTGCGAATCGGCGCGAGGGGTACGAGAGACCCGTCACGCCAAAACGACTTAGGTGGTGATCACGTGCAGCTTCCTTCGAATTATTCCAGCCAGCGGGAAAATACCCGTGCCGAACAGCCAAAGCGAATTGGGCTCAGGAGTGGCACCAGGCATCGCGCCGATTGGAGAGTCGCTAGTCCTGGTAAATACGAGTTCGTCGTCGGAGTAACTCTCGTCACCTCCGTTAAGCAGGTCCTCCATCGCCACAAAAGTTCCAGGCGGCACGTTGATTCCGCCGATGGGTCCGCCGGAATACGATGTGATGTAGCCATGGTTTATTCCGTCAGCGCTATAGCTCGCGGCCGACGCGAACAAGCCAGCGGGCGAATCGATATAAAAGATCAACTGGTCACCAGAGTTGATTTGTCCCGGAGCATTACCAACGGTTAGCGTGGCTCCGACAGCCGTTAATTGATTATTGAAAAAGTCACCGCTATTGAAGCCGGTGTTCACGTCATAGATGCGCACGTAATCGGTGTAAATGGCGCCTCCTCTACCGTAGAAGTAGACATTCACCCCTCCCGATTCTGGGGCGTAGATCGCAACTTGGGGGGCGATTGCACCCCCGCCATATGGGATCGCGTCAGCGAACAGCGAGGGCGTACAAAGCACGGAAACTAGAACAATGGAAGCGAGTCCGAAACCTGATGAACTCTGTAGACGGCGCGATCTGGTGGACATTTTCCAACCTCCCGAGAAAGAACTGTTTCCTTTATCCTCGGTCGGGGTTCAAGCCCAAAGCATCATTGCAGCAATTCACCAGCTCCTAGTTCCAAAATGGAACGGCACGTTAAAAATCCCTTAGAAGTTCTGTCATTTCGCTGCTACACTTCTTTTCTAGGGGGCATCTCTTGTTCCCAAAAGGATCGCAACACGATGCATTCACATCAAATTCCGGGCAGAAAGGCGGAATCTGCAATCCTGTCGGGCGGCATGCTGCAGCGGTAACCACCATAAAACTATCAA
>Ga0207667_10006765_pt1 | contig 13842 bp, 11 predicted proteins | sample KBSCornC52_FD_184301 | JGI IMG/M metagenome (GOLD analysis project Ga0207667, IMG submission 184301) | Corn rhizosphere microbial communities from Kellogg Biological Station, Michigan, USA - KBS Corn C5-2 (SPAdes) (version 2) | ecosystem: Host-associated > Plants > Roots > Rhizosphere > Soil ...
CAGGGTGAGGGGCTCGAGACCTTCGGAAATCTCCTTCGGACGATCGACGATTTCGCCGACGCCGACGATGACGGGAATGCGGTCGTCGGGGACGGGGGAGGCTGGGCTAGCCATGGTTTTTTGTTTTCACTTTCGAAACAGAGGCAGGTCCTGTCTTTTTTCGTCATTGCGAGCGAAGCGAAGCAATCCATAGAGTGGCGAAGCAAGAGTGGATTGCTTCGTCGCTTGCGCTCCTCGCAATGACGAGACCTATTCCGCCACCAGCGCGTTCATGTGCTCGACCGCCTCGATAAAATCCTCCTTGAATTCCTGCACCACGGCGCCTGCGGATTTCACACTGTCGATCAGGCCGACGCCTTGGCCGACGAAATAGCTGACGAGGTCGCGCGCCTGCGCATTGCCTGAAGCCGCAGCGCGATCGATGGAATTGAAGGCGTCGCGGCTGATGATGCTTTGCAGCGGCATCGGCAGCGCGCCGGGGCTGTCGGGCCCGCGGTCCCATGCGTCGGTCCAGACCGAACGCAACTGCCGCGCCGGCTTTCCGGTGCGGCCCCTGGAGCGGACGGCGTCGCGCGAGGAGGCCGCGATCATCTTTTCGCGGAAGATCTCGGTGGTCTCGGATTCGACGGTCGCCAGCCACACCGAGCCGGTCCAGACCCCGGCGGCGCCCATCGCCATGCAGGCCGCCATCTGCCGCCCGGTCATGATGCCGCCGGCCGCCAGCACCGGCACGTCGCGGATCGGCTTGATCGCCTTGATCACCTCGGGCACCAGCACCATGGTCGAGACCTCGCCGCAATGGCCGCCGGCCTCGGTGCCCTGCACCACCAGGATATCGACGCCGGCCGCGACCTGACGAAGCGCATGCTCCTTGGCGCCGACGAGGGCCGCCACCGGCACGCCGTGCTTCTTGCCCATCTCGATCATCGCCTTCGGCGGCACGCCCAGCGCGTTGGCAATCAGGCGGATCGGATGCCGGAACGACGCCTCCAGAACTTCCAGCGCGCGTTGCCCGTCGAACGGCTGCGGCTGGTTGTCGGCGACGTTGGTTGTCGTCAGTTCGATGCCGTATTTCTTCAAGAGGTTGCGGGTGAAGGCGCGATGTTCGCTGGAAATTCGCGCCTCCAGGCTTTTCCAGGTGACGTCCTTCTCGCCTGCGGTCGAAATGTTCTCGGGGATCAGCACGTCGAGCCCGTAGGGCTTGCCGTCGACGTGATCGTCGATCCATTTCAGTTCCTGCTCGATGGATTCAGGCGAATGCGAGGTGGCGCCAAGCACTCCGAACCCGCCGGCGCGGCTGACGGCGGCAACCACGTCGCGGCAATGGCTGAAGGCCAGCAGGGGAAATTCAATTCCCAGCATGTCGCAGATCGGCGATTTCATGGTTGTGTTCACTTCCTGCGGCAGACTTTTGGTGCTGCTCATACTTTGTTTGAATTTTGCGAATTCTCAAGACGACGCTAGCGCATCAGGGGCAGTCATGCCAAGCGCCTCCGACCTCATCCTGAGGAGCGGCGTCTTCGCCGCGTCTCGAAGGATGTGCCACACGGCGTCTCATGGTTCGAGACGGCGCACCGGACAGCGCAAGTGCGCTGCCGGGAGAGCGCCTCCTCACCATGAGGGGCGCGCATTCCGTGAGGCAAAATATCCGGGGCGCGAAGGGGTCGTTTTGGCTCTTGCGCTTTCGCGCCGCGGGTAGAATGCTGACCGCAACACGAGAGAAATCTTTGGGGAGATCGAATGTCCGCCTTGCAATCCGCTTCCGGCAAAAGCCACGCCGCAGGCGTTGAGACCTACGATGTCGTCGTGGTCGGCGCGGGCTTCGCCGGAATGTACATGCTGCACAGGCTGCGCGGGCAGGAACTGTCAGTGCGGGTCTACGAGCAGGGCGGCGATGTCGGCGGCACCTGGTACTGGAACCGTTATCCTGGGGCGCGTTGCGACGTCGAGAGCATGCAATATTCCTATTCGTTTTCGGAAGAACTGCAGCAGGAATGGGACTGGAGCGAGCGCTACGCGCCGCAGCACGAAATTCTGAGATACGCCAACCATGTCGCCGATCGGTTCAAGCTGCGCAACGATATCCAGCTCGATACCCGCGTCGATCGCGCCAGTTTCGACGAAAGCGCCAATTCGTGGTCGGTGACCACATCCGACGGCAAGACCGTCACCGCAAAATACGTCGTGCTCGCCACCGGTTGCCTGTCGAATGCGCGGGTGCCGGATATCAAGGGGCTGTCGGATTTCAAGGGCAAGGTCTATCACACCGGCCACTGGCCGCATGAGCCAGTGGATTTCACCAGCCAGCGCGTCGGCGTGATCGGCACGGGATCGTCGGGGATTCAGTCGGTGCCCGTGATAGCCGAGCAGGCCAGCCACCTCACGGTGTTTCAACGCACCGCCAACTTCAGCATTCCCGCCCGCAACGCCGCGCTGACTTCAGAGGAACGAGAAGCGGTTCGCGCAAAATATCCGGAAATCAGGCGCTTTGCGCGGGAAGAAGCGCGCAACGGCATCTATACCGAAATGCCCGACAAGGGCGCGCTCGACGACGGCGACAATGAACGGCGTTCAAAATATGAAGCGCGCTGGAGTTACGGCGGGCTCACCTTCATGGCGGCCTACAACAACTTGGCGCTCGACAAGGCGGCCAACGACACCGCTGCCGATTTCGTCCGCGAAAAGATCGCGGAGATCGTGCGGGATCCGCAGACGGCAAAGCTGCTGCAGCCGAACAACCACCCGATCGGGTCGAAGCGCATCTGTGTCGACACCGACTATTTTGCCACTTTCAATCGCAAGAACGTGACGCTGGTCGATATCAGGTCCAATCCGATCGAGGAGATCTTGCCGAACGCCGTGCGCACCCGCGAAAAGGATTACGAGGTCGATGCGCTGGTGCTGGCCACCGGCTTCGACGCGATGACGGGGTCAGTTGCAAAAATCGATATTCGCGGCCGCCAGGGGCAGACGCTCAACCAAAAATGGGCAGAAGGCCCCAAAACTTATCTCGGCCTGATGAGCGCGGGCTTCCCCAACCTGTTCATCATCACCGGCCCCGGCAGCCCATCGGTGCTATCAAACATGATGGTCTCGATCGAGCAGCACGTCGACTGGATCACCGATTGCATCGGCTGGATGCGCGGCCGCGGCTTTGAGGCCATGGAAGCGAAGAAAGAGGCTGAGGACAATTGGGTGGCGCACGTCAACGAGGTCGCGCACACCACGCTCTATCCGCAGGCCAACTCCTGGTACATGGGCGCCAACATCCCCGGCAAGCCGCAGATCTTCATGCCCTATATCGGCGGCGTCGGGGTCTACCGTCAGATCTGCAACGACGTCGCGGCGAAGGGCTATGAGGGGTTTACGATGACGGCGGTGGAGCAGCCGCGCGCCGCAGTTGCGTCTTAACTGCCGTCATTCCGGGGCGGTACCAGCGGGTCCGGCCTTTGGCCGCCCCGATGACAGGCTCCACATCGATTATCGATGTGCAATTGCAGATCTGAGGTCTGGTGCCGAGGACCCGCTGAACCTTCGGCCTATGCATCACCTACGCCTTGCGCCGGCGGAAACACCACTCTGTCGTCGGTGCGGCAGTAACGGTCTGCGAACATGCGGCCGACCGGATGATAGCGGTCCATGTGCACCCGCATGGAGTCGCCGTCCCACAGTTCGTCGCGGATGTAGAAATTGATGCCTTCACCCATGATCAGCTGCCGCTTGCCGTCCACGTCCATCGTCTTCCAGGTTTTGCACTCCATTGCCCACGGCGCGTCGGCAAGCCGCGGCACCGTGACCTTGGTCGAGGGCGCCAGCTTCAGGCCGAGATAACCGGGTTCACCGATTTCAGGCGGAAAGTCGCCGCTGGAATCGTGCATCGCGCGCGCCAACGGCTCATCGGTGAGGTTGACCACGAATTCCCCGGTGCGCCGGATATTGACCACCGTGTCCTTGACGCGACCATCGGGCCTCGGGTTGGCGGCGAACATGCAGAGCGGCGGATCCTCGCAGAACACGTTGAAGAAGCTGAAGGGCGCAGCGTTGACCACACCAGTAGGGCCTACCGTCGTCACCCAGGCGATCGGCCGCGGCAGGACGAATCCTGTCAGTACCTTGTAGCGCTCGCGAGGGGTGAGATCGTTAGGGGCATATTCCATTGTGGATTCCCTGTTGCGCCGGGCGCGCTCTCTGCGCGTCGCCGGCAATCTAGACGGCGGCGCGGCTATTACACAAGCCGCAGCGTCAAGGCGACCTCCGCACCGACGGCAGCGAACTAGCCTCGGAGCCGCTTGACCAAAGCCGCAACGAAGCGGTCGGCATCGGCCTCGTCGTTAAAGACGTGGGGCGAGATACGCATGCGGCGAAGGCGCGCGGCGACGTGGATGTCTTCGCTTGCGAGTCCCTCGATGAGGCCCGCCGGAATCCCACCCTTGAAGCCGAGGCTCAGGATATGCGGTGCGCGCATGCGACGCTCCGGCACGCTGACGCCGATACCGCGCAGGCCCTCCGCAATTCGTTCGGTCAGCATCAGGAGGCGTTGCCCAACGGCCGCCGCGCCCCAATCACCCATCATTTCCATGCCGATCGAAGCCATCTCCATTGAAATAAAATGGTCGCGCTCACCCATGTCGAAGCGCCGTGCATCGTCAACGTAGCGAAGATCCGCGAAATAGACCTCGTTCTCGGCGCGCACGTCACGGCGGCCGAACGACGTCTGTTCAAGCGGGATACCGCCCTGATGGCGCTTGGCAACGTAGAGAAAGGCTCTGCCGTAGGGCCCGAGCAGCCACTTGTATGTCGGGAAAATCACAAAATCCGGATCGAGACGTCTCACGTCCATCGTCAGCACACCGGCGCTGTGCGTCGCGTCGAGAAGAAAGCTAGCTCCCCGCTGCCGGAGCGCGGCGCCCACTTTATCGATGTCGATCAGCCCGCCGTCCGACCAGTGCACCGATGAGATCGAGGCAAGGCTGACCGGCGGTGCCCCGGGCCGCTCGATGGCCGCGAGAACCGAAGATGTCCAGTCGCCGTCCTCCGGTCGACGAACCGTCTCGACCGTAAAGGTCAGCGCATTGGCCCGCGCCTGCCATTCCAGCACCGGCGAGGAATGATCGTCTTCCAGAACAACGATGCGAGTCCCGCGGTCGATGGTCAGAACCTTCGCCGCCGTCGCGACGCCATAACTGATCGAGGGTATCAGCGCGATGTCGGCGGGATTGGCATTGATCAACCGGGCAGCGGCGGCCCGCGCACGTTCGTGCTGGCCGTTTGCGAACGCGGGGTCGAGCGTCCAGGGCGTGCCTTTGCGCCGGACCGCAGCGCGGCCGGCTTCCTGAGTTCGCAGCGGCAGCGGGCTGTAGGAGGCCGAATTCAGGTAGCAAATATGGCGCGGCATATCGAAGAGGGCGCGCTGCGAGGCAAGCATGTGGATGATCTCTTTTTCGGGTATGCCCCTCATGGCCTATCTTGGCCACGCCAGTCATCCTTCGAGGCTCGCTGACGCTCGTTCCTCAGGATGACGGCACGGGAAACGATCAAAACGCCGTATAACCGCCGTCGATCACAAAACAATCCGCGGTGTGATAGGACGACGCCTTGCTCATAAGGTAGACGGCGATGCCGCCGAAATCGGAGGGTTCGCCGAACCGGCGCATCGGGATTCGCGGCATCACGGCGCCGACGAATTTCTCGTTGGCCATGATACCAGCGGTCATGTCGCTTTTGATCCAGCCGGGCAGGATAGCGTTGGCGGTGACGCCCTGACGCGCCAGTTCGACCGCGAGCGCGCGGACCAGCGCGTTGATGGCGGCCTTGGTCGCGGCGTAGTGCTCGTTGCGCGCGGTGCCGAACAGCGATGCCAGGCTCGAGGTCGCGACCAGCCGGCCGAAAGCATCGCCGGATGTGGCGCGTTCGGTCATGTGGCGCGCCGCGGCCTGAAACACGTGGAAGACGCCATCGAGATTGGTCGCGAACATGGTCCGCCACTGCTCTTCGGTGCGGTCGATGAAGGCGTGCCGTCCACCGCCGCCGATACCGGCATTGGCGAAGCAGCCATCGACCCGGCCGAAGCGCTCCAGCGTTGCCGCCATTGCCGATTTGACCGAGGTGGGATCGCTGACGTCGCAGACGCCGGTGTGCACCTTGCCGGCGCAACCGGACATGGTTGCGGCCGCGCTTTTGTTCTTCTCGGCGTTGCGGCCCCAGATCGAGACGTTGCAACCGGCAGAGGCGAGCGCCTGCGCGATGCCGAGACCGATGCCGCCGTTGCCGCCGGTGATGATGGCCACGCGGCCGGAGAGGTCGAATATGCTCATGGGCGTTTCCATTTGGTTTGGCGCGCGTTAAGGCCGTGCGTCCGATGGCGGGCAGATGTTCCCGTACCAACCATGGACAAGGCCGCCTTAAAAATCAAATATGGGTTCGAGATTGAAACCTTTGCACCGCGCCGGAAATAGCGCGGCCCACAACCCACGAGGAAACAAAATGCAGTTCAAGCACGTCACGCTCGATATCGACGGTCCGGTCGCCATCCTGAAGCTCGACCACCAGGAGGTGATGAACGCGGTCTCGATCGACATGCTGGGCGGCCTCGCCGAGGCGCTCGATGCCATTGACGACAGGAAGGCCGAGGTCCGCTGCCTGGTCATCACCGGCGCGGGCCGCGCGTTCTGCACCGGCGCCAATCTGCAGGGCCGCAACAACCAGAAGCCGGGCAAGAGCAACGCCGGCGCGGCGCTGGAAACCGCGTTCCATCCATTCCTGCGGCGGTTGCGCAACCTGCATTGCCCGATCGTCACCTCCGTCAATGGACCTGCCGCCGGCGCCGGCATGAGCTTTGCGCTGATGGGCGACATGATCCTGTGCGCGCGCTCGACGTATTTCCTGCAAGCCTTTCGGCGCATCGGCCTGGTGCCGGACTGCGGATCGACCTGGCTGTTGCCGCGGCTGATCGGCAAGGCGCGCTCGGTGGAGTTGTCGCTGATGGGCGAACGGCTTCCGGCCGAGAAGGCGCTGGAATGGGGCCTCGTCAATCGGGTCTATGACGACGCGGCTCTCATGGAGGAGACCATGAAGCTCGCGCATGAACTTGCGAACGGTCCGACGGTTGCGCTGTCGCTGATCCGAAAATTGTACTGGGACAGCCCGGACAATTCGTTCGAGGATCAGCTCAACCTTGAATTCGAGTCGCAGCGGATTGCGGGTGCGGCGGAAGATTTCAAGGAAGGCGTCACCGCGTTCCTGGAAAAGCGCCCGGCGAAGTTCAAAGGCAAATGATCGAAGAGCAACTCGGACGTGGGGTAGCCTCGTGGTGTCCGGGCGCGACCGGCGTGGCCGGCGCGGTCAGGCTCTCCGGTGGCGCCAGCCAGGAGACCTGGTCGTTCGATATCGTCCATCCCGACGGCAATATCGGCGCGATCCTGCGCCGCGCGCCGCCGGGCTATGGCGCGTCGCCGACGCGGGCGGCCGGGCTAGATGCCGAGGCTACGCTGATGCAGTTGGCTCATGACGCAGGCCTACCGTCGCCACGCGTGATGCACGTGCTAACCCCGAAGGACGAACTCGGCACCGGCTTCATCATGCAGCGGGTCGATGGCGAAACCATCGCGCGCAAGATCCTGCGCGATCAGCAGTTTGCCAAGGCGCGGCCGATCCTGGCGCGGCAGCTTGGCAAGGTCGCCGCCGGCATCCACGGTCTGCCCGCGTCGAAACTGCCAAAACTTCGCCAGATGACGACAACGAAGGAGATTGCCGACCTGGAGCGGGAGTATCGCAGTTTTGATTGGCCGCGGCCGGTGTTCGAGCTGGCACTGCGCTGGCTGCGCCAGCGCGATCCCGGTCCGTCGGATCAGATGACGCTGGTGCATGGCGATTTCCGCCACGGCAATCTCATCATCGGTCCCGATGGCGTGCGCGCGGTGCTGGATTGGGAACTCGCGCATATCGGCGACCCCATGGAAGACCTGGGATGGATCTGCGTCAATTCCTGGCGTTTCGGAGAAATCGATAAACCTGTCGGCGGGTTCGGATCGCGCGAGGAATTATTCGCAGGTTACGAATCCACCGGCCGCCGCGTCGATCCCGAGCGCGTAACATTCTGGGAAGTGATGGGCACGCTGCGCTGGGGCGTGATGTGCTGCGGCATGATGCAGCGCTTTCGCAGCGGACCCGAGCATTCCATCGAGCGGGCGATGATCGGCCGCCGCTCGTCGGAGACCGAAATCGATCTGCTAAGGCTGCTGGCGCCGCGGCGGGCATGATCCCGAAAAGTGGATACCGGTTTTCGGATAAGATCATGCCCAAGAATGAGAGGGTAACATGCAGGACGAACCGACACCGGAAGAACTGATCAAGGCGGTTGCCGATTTCCTGCGCAGCGATATCGCGCCCGGGGTCAGCGGGCATAACGCGTTCAAGCTGCGGGTCTCGATCAACGCGCTCGATCTGGTGTCACGGCAACTGACGCTGGAGCAGGACAGCGACGCCGCGGAAGTTTCCCGGCTGTCGCAGTTGCTGGGCGTGCAAGGTTCGCTCACCGCGCTCAACCGCGCACTCGCCGATCGTATCGCGAAAGGCGAACTCGATTTGCAGACGCCCGGGCTTGCCGAGCATCTGTGGCAGACCACGATGGACAAGCTCGCCGTCGATCAGCCGAACTACGCGTCGTACAAGAGGGAGTTGGGAGAAGGCGGTCCAGCAACAAAGCCGTCATCCTGAGGAGCCGCGCATTTTTGCGCGGCGTCTCGAAGGATGGGCAGCAGCTTGGCGGTTCCCCGTATCTCCACCCTTCGAGGCTCGCCCAAGCGGGGCTCGCACCTCAGGGTGACGAGCGGAGAAACCGCAAAATGGATCGAGCGAAGCAAACTAGAAGCAGTCCCCTTCAGACGGATCACGAGGGCGACTCAATAGGTTGCCGACCTCAGCTATTCCGGCGTCAGAGACAGCATAGGAAAAAGTTTGCCGCAAAAGCGGGTAGTCCAACGCTTTACAAACGCGATCCCGATCCATCTGAGATAGGCGTCTTCGGATTTCCTCGACGCTGTCATCCCATCCTGGTTTGGAGTCTCTATTTGTAGCGATAAAATACAAGAAATCCTTTGTGAGTTTATCATAACGGGCCTCACTCGCTGGATCGATTTGTTCCCCGCAATAAATCAAGGTTTCGTGCGCTTGCCGTAACAACGCCAGCTCACATTTGACGGCCATATTGTTAGCGTGTGCATTGCCCATTAGAGCAACTAGCCACGCAATACCGATCCATTGTGATTTTGAATGCAAGAGCTTCTTCCTCCGTTCGCTGTGGGCTCCAAGCTCGCGACTCCGCCTCACCCGGAATGACGAAAATATCATTCCGTCATTGCGAGGAGCGCCGGCGACGAAGCAATCCAGCTTCTTCGTGCTAATGGATTGCCTCGCTCGCAATAGCGGCGGTCGGCGTTCCCCTTACTTCCCTATCCACTTCGGCGGGCGCTTTTCGGAAAACGCCTTCGGCCCCTCGATATAATCCTGCGACGCCGCCATCGCCTTCACCGCGGGATATTCGCGCTGCTCGGCCATTGCCTGCTCCAACGAGGCCGCAAGGCCCTTCTGGATCGTCTGCTTGGAGGCGCGGATCGACATCGGCGAGTTCTTGCAGATGATCTCGGCCCAGCGCTCCGCCGCCGCCAAGGCTTCGCCTGCCGGCACCACCTCATTGACAAAACCGAGTTCGTGGCCTTCGCGGGCGGTGACATGGCGCGCGGTGAGGATCATGCCCATGGCGCGCTTGAGCCCGATCTGCCGCGGCAGCCGGTGCAAGCCGCCGGCCAGCGCCGCGAGACCGACGCGCGGCTCCGGCAATGCGAACATCGCATTCTCGGAGGCAATGATGAGGTCGCAGGCGAGCGCAATTTCAAAGCCGCCGCCCATGGCGACGCCGTTGACCGCGGCGATGATCGGCTTGTCGCAGTCGAAGCGCGAGGTCAGCCCGGCAAATCCGCCGGTGTCCCAGCCGCGCTTTCCGCCCGCGGCCTGCCATTTCAGATCGTTGCCGGCGCAGAACGCCTTGTCGCCAGCGCCGGTGACGATCGCGACCCATTGCTCCCGATCGGCGCAGAAATCGTCGAACACCTTGTTCAGCTCGAAATGCGCATCCGTATGCAGCGCGTTGTACACTTCCGGGCGCGACAGCGTCACGATCGTGATCGGACCCTTGCGGGTGACTTTAGAAAATTTCAAGTCCATGTTTGCTCCCATCGAGTGTTGTCATGTTCCAAGCGTTTCTGTTCCAGCCTCATGGTGAGGAGGGCGCTCTGGCGCGTGTCTCGAACCATGATCGATAGAGAACACCTCATCCTTCGAGACGGCGCAAGTGCGCCTCCTCAGGATTAGGCCTACTGCGCTTGACTTGGCTTGCTGTTGCCACCTTAATCTTCCGCTGAAACCACGCCACGCGGTGTCGCAACAACAATAAAACATTCCGGGAGAGACTGCCTTGGATTTTGCATTGCCGGCCGACCTGGTCGCCTATCTCAGTGAGCTCGACCAATTCATCGCACGCGAGATAAAGCCGATCGAAGAGGCCGATGACAACATCCGTTTCTTCGATCATCGCCGCGAATGGGCGCGGACCGATTTCGACAATGGCGGACTGCCGCGGCATGAATGGGAAGCGCTGCTGCGAAAAGTGAAAAATCTCGCCGACAGCGCCGGGCACCTGCGCTTCGCGATCCCGAAACGCTACGGCGGCAAGGACGGCTCCAATCTGTGGATGGCCGTGATCCGCGAGCATTTTTCCTCCAGGGGGCTTGGCCTGCACAACGATCTGCAGAACGAGCATTCGATCGTCGGCAACCTGCCGCTGGTCACGATGCTCGACCGCTACGGCCGCGACGACCAGAAGGCGATGATCGAAGGCTCGATCACCGGGAAATATCGCATCACCTTTGGTCTCACCGAGCCCGAGCACGGTTCGGATGCGACCCACATGGAAACAACAGCCGTGCAGGCGACCCGCGACGGCATATCGGGCTGGGTGATCAATGGCGAGAAGATGTGGACCACCGGCATGCATGTCGCGACCCATTGCGCGCTGTTCGCCCGCACGTCGGGCAATGACGGCGACGCCCGCGGCATCACCTGCTTCCTGGTGCCAGCTAAAGCTGCGGGCGTGAAGGTCGAGGAATACATGTGGACCTTCAACATGCCGACCGATCACCCGCGCGTTAGTTTCACCGACGTGTTCGTGCCCGATGATGCGCTGTTCGGCGAGGTCGGCCGCGGATTGTCGCTGGCGCAATGTTTTGTGCACGAGAACCGGATCCGGCAGGCCGCGAGTTCGCTGGGGGCCGCGGTGTATTGCATCGAGGAAAGCGTGAAATACGCCAGGGAACGCAAACCGTTCGGCCGCGCGCTGGCCGAGAACCAGGCGATCCAGTGGCCGCTGGTGGAATTGGCGACGCAGGCGGAAATGCTGCGGTTGTTAATTCGCAAGACCGCGTGGGAGATGGACAAACTCACGCAGGCGCAGGTCGAGCACACGCTCTCCGACAAGGTTTCGATGTGCAATTACTGGGCGAACCGGTTGTGCTGCGAGGCCGCCGACCGCGCCATGCAGGTGCATGGCGGCATGGGTTACTCGCGTCACAAGCCGTTCGAACACATCTACCGGCACCACCGCCGCTACCGCATCACCGAAGGCAGCGAGGAAATCCAGAAACGCAAAGTGGCGGGATTCCTGTTCGGCTATATGGGGGCGGGGAAGCATTGAGGGGATTCTTCCTCGTACGAAAGCGCAATGCCGCTCGGCCAAGCCGTCATACTCCGCGAAAGCGGAGTATCCAGTAATCACCGCCGTGCAAGAGTTATGAATGCTGCGGAATACTGGATCACCCGCTTTCGCGGGTGATGACATCTTTCAATGTAGCTGCCTCGTACGCTTCAATTGTCAATTCACCTGCCGGTCTTTGCCCGCCCAATAGGGATCGCGCAAATGGCGCCGCAGGATCTTCCCCGACGCGTTGCGCGGCAGCGCGTCGATGAACTCCACCGACTTCGGCGTCTTGAAGCCCGCGATGCGTTCGCGGGCAAATCCGATGATGTCCGACGGCGTCGCCTTCCTGCCCGGCTTCATCACCACGATCGCCTTGACCGCTTCGCCCCATTTGTCGTCGGGCACGCCGACCACGGCGACCTCGGCGACGTCGGGATGGTCGCAGATCGCGCTCTCGACTTCGGCGGGGTAGATGTTCTCGCCGCCCGAGATGATCATGTCCTTGATGCGGTCGTGGATATAGAGATAGCCGTCACTGTCCATGTAGCCGGCATCACCGGTGCGCAGCCAGCCGTCGCTGCCGAGCGTTTTGGCGGTGGCTTCCGGCAAATTCCAGTAGCCGGCCATGTTGGAGCCCGAACGCGTCGCGATCTCGCCGACTTCGCCCGGCGGCAGTTTGTTGCCGTCGGCATCGAGGATCGCAAGCTCAACGCCGGGCAACGCCTTGCCGGCCGAGCGCATCCGCTCCAGCCCCTCGACGTGATCTTCCGGCGGCAGCGCCACGATGGTGCCGGTGGTCTCGGTCATGCCGTACATCTGCACGAAGCCGCAGCCGAACACCTCGATGCATTCCTTCAGCAGCGCGGCTGGAATCGGCGAGGCGCCATAGAGCATGTATTTCAGCTTTGAAAAATCCACCTCGCGCGCATGTGGTTGCCGCACCACGAACTGCATCGCGGCGGGCACCATGAACAGTTTTGTGATTCCGGACTGCTCGAAGAAATCCAGCACCCTGGTGGGATCGAATTCCCGCGCGATCACGCCCTTGGCGCCGTGATAGAGACCCATCACGCCCCAGCCGGAGCCGCCGATGTGGAAGATCGGCATCGCCACCAGCGAGACATCGTCTGCGGTCCATTTGTTCCAGTCGGGCTTCTGGTCCCCGCCGGTCTCCACCAGATTGAGAAAATTGGCATGCGACAGCATCGCGCCTTTCGGCTTTCCGGTGGTGCCCGAGGTATAAAGCTGAATCGCGATGTCCTGCCGGCTGATCTCGACTTTCGGATCATCGCCGCTCTGCGCGTCGCGCCACGCCGTGTAATCCTGCCATTCCGGCGCACCGCCTTCGGTCGTGATCACGCTGCGGAGGTCGGGCAATTGCGATTTGATGTTGCGAACCTGGGTGATGAATTCAGGCCCGACGAACAAAACCGGCGCCTTGCAATCCGCAACGATGAAGGCGATCTCCGGTCCGGCCAGCCGCCAGTTCACCGGCGCCATCACCACATTGGCCTTCATCGCGCCGAGCAGCAGCTCGAAATAGATGTCGCTGTTTTTGCCGAGATAGGCGATGCGCTCGCGCGGTGCGATGCCGAGCGCTTTCAGGCCGTTGGCGACGCGATTGGTCTTGATATCCAGCTCGGTGAATCTGGTCTGGCGTCCCTCGAATTCGAAGGCAATGGCGTTGCCGCGGGTCTTCGCCCGCGCGCGCAGCATGTCGGCAAGGTTTGCCGGTTCTTCCAGGACGGACATGTTTCTCCCGTGGGTTTATCTTTGTTGCCGCGATACTGGCGTTACCGCTCGGCAAAGACAATACGGGAGCGGGGCTCCTGACGTTTCAACAGCGTCGTCCCTGCGAACGCAGGGACCCATACGTCGCGGCTCGTCGGTAAGGCGGTGGGGGTAGTGACCTTGCAACAATTGACTACGGTGATTATGGGTCCCTGCGTTCGCAGGGACGACCACCTTACCCCCGCGCGGCGCGGTCCTTTTCGTTTTGCGCCTTGATCGATTCGCGTGCCCGGATCCAGTCGGCGTCGGACCAGTCGCGCAACTCATAAAAATTTCCGCCCGTGGCCAAGGCCTGGGCGCCA
>Ga0207667_10006767_pt1 | contig 13841 bp, 10 predicted proteins | sample KBSCornC52_FD_184301 | JGI IMG/M metagenome (GOLD analysis project Ga0207667, IMG submission 184301) | Corn rhizosphere microbial communities from Kellogg Biological Station, Michigan, USA - KBS Corn C5-2 (SPAdes) (version 2) | ecosystem: Host-associated > Plants > Roots > Rhizosphere > Soil ...
TCGCGACCGGACTTTGCGGGCGTCCAGACGTTCAGGTAGAGGCAGTCCTCGCTCATGCCGTTCGAGCGGAACACCATGTCCCCGAAGATCGGAGGCTGCATGGCGCGCGGCCCAAACGCATCCGCCTTCCGAACGCCCTTCCAGCGCTTCGCCGGCTGCGGCGCCTTCCAGCGCAGCTCCCCGACGGGCGGCGCGGCAAACGGTATCCCCCGGAACGACCGAATCCCGCTCGCAGAGTCCGCAAGGCCCTCCAGCTCGCCCTCCGCCACCTTCACCCGAGTGCTGTCCGCGACAGCCGCCCCGCCAATTGTCGCTGCCATCGTCGCCAGTCCCCATATGATCAGAGCTCGCATCGACTTCCTTCCACCCTTCCGGCCCACGGCGCAGCCCGCCCACGGCGCGCCCGGCGGACGGCTCGTTTCTTGGAATCTCAGACACTTTGGCAAATGCTGCGATCGACTCCTCGTTTGGCTGGCCGGATACCGCTCTTGCAAGTGCTCTGGTATTCGGGGCCGGCTGGGTGAGCGGAAGTGGCTAACGCCCGAGGAACGCCGCTATGGCATCCGGGTCCGACTTCAGATGGTCCGCGCGCAGTTCCGCGCCAACGGCCTCGAAGCCCGCGACAATCGGCTCCGCGGTGAACTTTCCGCCCGTATTGTGGAGGTAGAGCCGCGCCGGCGCGACCAGCATGGCTGCCGTCTGGAGGTCGCCGGCCCGCCGGATTCCAGGGGCGTAGAGGTCGGTGAGCCACTCCGCGTCACTCCTCGAATCGATCTGGCTGACGTCCGCCACCACGTTCCCGACGTTCGGAGCGAGCGCCCGCGCCAGCAGGCAGACGCGTCCCGCTCTACCAACACCTACTAAGTCCACGCGCTTGTGGTTCTGCGACATTAGGGTGGAAATCTTGTCGAGGATTCGCTGCGCCTGCGCGCCCGCCGGGGTCTGGTTGTAGCAGGAGTAGAAGTTTGCCCACTGCGCGTCGGGCTTCTCGACGGTCGGCTTGACGACCATGATCTCCGCGCCCGAGCCGGTCGCCCGCACTGCCCGGACCACCCTGTCGGCCTCGCCTTCGTCCGGCTCCTCCGCCACGACGAGCGCGATCGGCCCGGCGACTCCGGTGGACGCGTGACCACCACTGTGCCAGCGCGTGCTGAGAGACGATTCGAGGGCCGGAAGCATCAGGTCGCGGAACTTTTCGAGCCCGCTCGGACGAGTCGGCCAGAGTTCCGTGAGCTGGTCCTGTGATCGCTTGATCAGCGATTCTGTCAGCGCCGATTCGCCGAGCGCGTCCGCGGGAAGCGGGTTCTTATCGTTCCAGACATGCATCGCCACAACGTCGGCCGTGAAGGGTTTCTCCTTGAAGTGGCTCTTGTCGGAGTCGTTCAGCAGCCACCTGCCGAACCATGCGTACATCGCCTCGCGGCTCTCGACGTTGTAGTTATGCTGGTAGTTGAACTGCTTCACCGCCGTCCGATCGCCCGCGTCATAGAGGTCGTAAACGCGCCTGACGGCGGGCCACTCCTCGGTTGGGTTGTTCTTCGTCCAGTCGCCGGTTGCAGCGACCATCAGGAGCGGCTTCGGCGCGAATGTCGCCGCGATCTCCACGTTGTCGGTGCCGACGCGGAGGCCAGGACCGTTCTCACAGAGGCAGCCCCCTTGCATATAGGCGGAGACCATGTTGACGGGAACAGCCGCCTTGATTCGGTCGTCCACCGCCGTGAGGAGGAACGTCTGTGAGCCACCGCCGGATGCGCCAGTCGCCCCGATTCGGTTCTTGTCCACCTCCGGAAGGGACTGGAGGAAGTCCACGACGCGGATGGAGTTCCAGAGCTGGAGGCCCATCTCGCTCACGTTCCAGAGCCAGGGCTGGAGGCCGTTGGCAAACTTGTGGTCCACCTGCCGCGTGTCGTTGTAGCCGACCGCGTCATAGGCGAAGACCACGAATCCCTGTCGTGCCAGATTGACGCCGATCGAGACGAGATTGCCGCTTCCGGGAGCGGGCGGGGCCGGCGGCGGAGCGGCGATAGGGACATCCGGTTCAATTTCGAGCCGGCCGTTCACCCAGTGACCATGCGGATTGACGATTCCGGGCACGCGGCCGATGCGGCCTTTTGGCTTGTAGAGGTTGCCGCAGAGATAGAAGCCGGGCAGCGTCTCGATAGCCACGTTCTCAATGGTGTAGTCGGGCGCGTCGATTCGGCCGGTCACGCGCGGATTCAGTGCACACTTCTTCGGCATCGGCCAGAGGCCCGCGCTGAAGAGAATCTGCTGGCGCAGCTCCTTCTTCCGCTGCTCCCAGGCGGACCGGGAGGAGGGCGTCGAGAAGAGATGGTGCGAGTCGAGATCCCTCGGCTTCTGCCCCTGAAATGCCACAGCCATCGCAGAAACACTCCTCGCGCCCAATCCGCGCGCCGCGCTCTGCGCGCTCGCCCGTCCGGAAGCCGTCGTCATGCCCACCATCGAGGCGCTGACCGCCAACATCCCGAGAATTGCCCGATTGCGCATCTGTCTCCCCTTTTCTTTACGCGTCCGCCCTCAGCCAGTCGCAAATCTGCTTGAGATGGTAGCCATCATGCCCCAGAATCATCGCGGTCTGCTGCGCGATGGTAATCGAACCGAACTCCCGCCTGGCGGCCCGCTCCCACTGTTCGGGCGAAAGGTCGCTCAGGAACGCCGCCAGCCGCTCACGGCCCGCCCGAAAGCTGTCGAGCTGCCCCTGGACGTCCAGGGTCGCATAGTGGTGGTCGATGGCCCACTGCCCTTCGTCGTAGCTCTCAAGCATCGGGTTCTCTTCCCGCACCATGCGTCCGGCCCGCTCCAGCCAGACGCCCTCCCAGTCCGCAAGATGCGCGATCACCTCCCGGATGGTGAATCGATCCGCATCGGGACGCCGGTCGAAATCCGCCTTGGTCGCCCCTTCCAGCAGGGTCGTGATCACGTCCGGCGTCGCCCGCAGCCCGTGAATCATGTAGGTTCGAATATAATCAGCGAGCATGTTCCACTCCTTCCAATTGGGGGATAACCGAAGCCGGGGAATCGTCGGGCGCCACGGGCATTGACAGCGTGAACGTGGTGCCGACCCCCACCTCGCTCTCCACGGCGATCCGGCCGCCCTGCGCCTCCGCTGCCCATTTCGCGATATTTAGCCCGAGTCCTACCCCGCCGGCGTCCCGGCTTCGTCCGGAATCGACGCGGTAGAACCGATCGAAGATTCGCGGCAGGTGCTCGGCGGGAATCCCCGGCCCGGTGTCGGATACCGAGAACTCTGCCCGGCTGGTCTCCCCATCCCGAGCAATCCGAACGGCCAGCGTCACCGACCCGCGTTCGGGAGTGTACTTGATGGCGTTGTTGGCGAGATTCACGGCAATCTGATTCATCCAGAGCGGGTCTGCCTCGACCGCGGCCTCCGCCAGCTCGCCGAGGTCGAGAGCCACGCCCTTGCGGTGCGCAATCGGCTCCATCTGCTCGTAGACGCCGAGTACGAGCTCCTGTAACGCTATCCGCTCGCGCCGAATCTGTATCTGGTTGGCGTCCGCCCTCGCAAGGAGCAGCAGGTTCTCGACGATGGCCGACATCCGCTCCACGTCGTCCACGATGGAGCGCAGGGTGCGCCGATACTCATCCGGCTCCCGGTCCCCCATCAAAGCAACTTCGGCGGCGCCCCGGATCGACGTGAGCGGCGTCTTCAGCTCGTGCGAGGCGTCCGCGCTGAACTGCTGAATCTGGCGGAATGACCGGTCCAGCCGCTCCAGCATCTGGTTGAAAGCCTCCGCGAGGTGCGCGATCTCGTCGTCGCTGCCGGTCGGCTCAATCCGGTGCGCCAGCCTCCCCGGCTCCATTGCCAGCGCCGCTCGTGTCATGGCCTCCACTGGCCGCAGCGACCGCCCCACCAGCATCCACCCGCCGACGAGCGCCAGCACGAGAACGGACGGAGTTACTACGAGAAGGATGGACGACGCCCTCGCCAGCGCCTCCTCCACCCCGCCCAGCGATTCCGCCGCCTGGACGAGGTAGGGCACCTTTCCTCCGACGACCACGGGATACGTCACGACGCGGACCGGGAATTCGCCGAGATTCGTGCGGGTGTTGAACGTCGTGTCGCCGCGCGACCCGCGCAGCCGCTCGTCCATGTCGGTCGGCAGCCGCGTATCGGCGAGACCGGCCGTGTGGTCGCGGATGTTGCCGGTCTGCGCGTCCACGAGCTGGACCTCGCGGCCCCACTCCCGGCGAATCGCGCTCGTGAAGAAGTGGTCCGGCTCCCGACCGCCGTGAACCGAGGCCTGCTGAAGCGTGGTCGCGACGTTCGCCGCGGTCTTCTCGGCATAGTCCGCCAGCGCGCCGTCGAGCCGGGAGCTGAGCACCGTCCGAAGCAGCACGAGGGTGATGGCGGAAAGCGCGACGAGCGTGAGGGCGAGGAGCCCCGCCTGCCAGAGCGCGAGGCGCGCCCTCAGACTACGCGGCCACATTTGAGCGCCTTCCGGCCGACCGCCAACGCCACCGCGAGCGTCCTGACCGCATCATCCGCCTCGTCGCCGGCTCAATGGGCATCTTGCATGATCCGGGTCCCGTCCGGCAGGGCGCCCGGCCGAAGGCCCGCGAGACACGGATTTTACATCCGTGGTACCGAAGGACCGCGAGACATGCATTTCACATGCATGATTCGTCCGGCAGGACGATTGGCCGCAGGCTCAACAGCCACGGATATTACGTCAATTCATTGCCTCGCTTCCGCAGGCCCACCAGCCACGGATATTACGTCAATTCATTGCCTCGGTTCCACAGGCCCACCGGCCACGGATGCTCAATCGGGATCTTCACGCAGAACGTATCCCACTCCCCGCACGGTGTGCAGCAGTTTCTTACCGAAACTTTGGTCGATCTTCTTGCGCAGGAAGTTCATATAGACCTCGAGTACGTTGGACGCATTGTCGAAGTCATAGCCCCAGCAGTTCTCCATGATGGAGGTGCGCGTGTAGACCTGGCCGGGATTGCGGATCAGCATCTCCAGAACCGCGTACTCCTTGTTGGTCAGATCGATAGGAACACCGTCGCGCGACACCTTCCTGGTCACCGGGTCCACCACGAGGCCGGCATACTCCATCCGGGTCGTCTTCTGTGCAGTGGAGCGGCGCAGCAGGGCTCTCAGGCGGGCCAGCAGCTCGTCGAAAGCAAACGGCTTGGGCAGGTAGTCATCGCAGCCGCTGTCGAGGCCGGCCACGCGGTCGTCGAGGCCGGCGCGGGCCGTCAGCGCGAGCACGGGGGTCGTGATGCCCCGGCCCCGCAGCTCACGCACCACCTGGAGCCCATCCTTGCCGGGCAGCATGATGTCGAGCACGATCGCCTGGTACTCGTTTGCGCGCGCGAACTCCAGCCCGTCCTCACCCGTGGCAGCCCAGTCGACCGTGTAAGCGGACTGCTCAAGCCCTTTGGTGATGAACGAGGCGACCTTCTCTTCGTCTTCAATTACCAGGATTCGCATGCGATAGAACCAGTGGATTCCTGCGTCACGATGCGCCTTTTCGCGGCAGCGGCGGACCGACGATTGGCCAGTTATTCCGGCCCTGATAGTGGCAGATGAACGCGCGCCGGAAACGATCCGCGGTCCGATTCGGCGCGGAGCCATGGATGGTGAGACCGTGGAAGTAGACCACGTCGCCCGGATTCAGCGCAATCAGGTCCCGCGGCAGGAACTCCGGCACGACGGTCTCACTGTCCGTGAATGAGGTTTTGGTATCCGCGAGCTGGCACGGCAGCAGGCCGAGCAGATGGCTCCCGCGCACCATCTCCATCGCCCCGTTCTCCGCATCACAGGCGTCGAGCGCCACCCACGCGGCGGCGACCGGCGTTACGCGGAGGTAGAGGTTGTCCTGGTGAAAGGACTGGCCACGGCTGCCCGGCGGCTTGAAGTAGACCATCGTCTGGAGGAGTTCGGCCTGCTCGCCCATCAGCGCGGAGACCGTGGACGTCAGCCGCTCATCGTTCATCCAGAGGCGGGTCCGGGTATCCCAGTCGTGCATGTTGATGAGGCGCGGATACTTCGTCAGCGGGTCACTTCCCGCTCTCTGGCCAGGAACGCCGGCGAAATCCCCGGGGTGCGGGCCCTCCGCGCGAACCTTCATGTAATGCGCCGACATCGCATCGACTTCGGCCTGACCGAACACGGCGCGCTCGATGAGATAGCCCCGCAGAGCGTACCCGCGCCGAATCTGCTCATCCATCCCGTTCCCCCTCGCAACGGCTCAATTCTTCACCGTTCCGGCCGTCGATTCCTGCCTGCCGCCGACCTGACGGGCGCTCGCAGTGAGCCCGTCGGAATGGAAACGGCCCCGTTCCGCGCAATGGCCGCAAGGCTATCCCGGAACCCTGGATTGGGAACGATATGATATCGCCGCGGGCCGCCGTCCGTCTCCTCCATGAACCAGAGGACGTCGTGGTCCCGCAGCCACCCGATGGCATATTCGAGCGTCTTCCGCTTCGCGTCGTCAGACGGCCGCGGAATGTCGAACGCCCACCCGGTCGCGTGATAGTTGAAGTCGCCCGGCGGACCGCCGCCCGGCAACGCTGTAAGAAGGGGATTCGGCGGCCAGGGCGATGCCACATGGCCGTTCGCCAGCTTACGGATTCGCTCCGACGACACCGACATGTCTCCGATTACAAGTGGATCCTTCCCGCCCGCGCGATGATACTCCGTCCCAAGCAGCCGCAGGAGCCCCGCGGATTCGGGCCGGAGGGCGTCCGTGCCGCGCGAAACAGGCCGGAGCGCGACATTCGGCGATGCCGCGACCCCGACGAGAGCTCCTGCCCTGACACCACCCTCCACATCCGCAGGGGTGGTAAACGCCTCGTCCGGCCCCTGCGGGTACCACATCGCCTCCTTCGCGCGGCCCGGCAGAAGCGATTCCCACGTCCGCCGGAACGCAGCCGGATCCCTTCGGTTGAGCGCGAACGCCTCCTCCGCGGCCCGCAGCTTCCACCAGTAGTGCCGGTGGTCGTCGCCGCGGCCGTAGAGATAGCTGAACGCCGCCGCGTGGCTCGTGGGGCCGGAGGTGAAGTAGACGTGCTCGTACGTGAGCCGCCTGCCGCGATTCCCCGCGCGAATCGCGTCCGCAGGCGTGCCCTTCCATCCAGGCCCCATGTACTTCGCGAGCGTCCGCGCGACCCCCGCCTCTCCACCGTGAAACGCCTGGAAGACCCACTGGAGGTCCGGGAACCTGCGATAGAGGCCGAGCAGGTAGCGCGTGTGAGCAAAGAGCGCCTTCTCCGGATCGTAGCGCTCGTCGACCATTCGCCGTTGCGCTCGAAGCTGCTCCAGCCGCGCATTCTCGCCTGGCAGCCTGGCCGCCGCCTCCGTAAGGCTGATTCGCGGAGAGCCCGGCAGATTCGTCTTCGGTCCGGGCGCGGCGAGATATTCCAGCCACGCCACGTCCCTCTTCAGCGGATCGATTTGCGCCGTCAGCGCATTCGACTGCGGCAAGTCCACCTTCAGCCCCGCCCGCCGCCCCGTTTCGTAGATCCACTGTGCCACCCCAACCGCGTTGGCGCTCGAAACATCCTCCGGGTCGCCTCCTGATTCTAGCAGGATGTCCGCCTCCTGGAGCCGCACCCACCGCTCCCGCGCCGCCTCCACGGTCGTGCCGTCGTCTTCCGCAATCCGCTCCAGCGGTGCCACAACTTCCGGCTGCCGCGCAGCCCGCTCCAGGATGGGCGCGATGTCCATAACGATTCGCTCGACATCGCGCATCGACGCCCGCCGCCCCATCACCGGCTTCTGATAATAGGAGACGATGATTCGCGCGCGGTCGGGTTCCGGAAGGTCGAGACGGAGTGAACGCTGCGGTTGGGATGCGCGGGCGCGTACAGGCTGCGGGGCGACAACATGCCGACGGCAGCCGGCGAGCAGAAGCAGGGCGAATAGGAACGCGGGTGGCAGCCGGGAGGCGCCCGCGCGGAGAGTGAACAACGAATCCATTATCCGGGGATTACGCCTGCGGCCGCGCCACGCGTTCCCGACGCTGCTCCTGCACGGATCCGAACCATGCGGACCGGCTCCTCGAGACCCCGGACGGCTGCCTCAAACGGCTCCGGCTCGAGTCGGAGCGTGGAGAGGAGCCCGCTCACGCCGCCATCACCGGCGAGCGCGGCGCTGAGCACGACATCGCCGCCCTCCGACTGCGCCTGAATCCGCGAGGCGAGATTGATGGTCTGCCCAAAGTAGTCCAGCCGCTCGTTGGCCGTTACCGCGATTGCAGGACCGTAGTGGAGGCCGAGCTTCACGACCGGATGGTCCGGCATCGAGGACGTCTCGCGCTGTACCGCCAGCGCCGCCTTCACGCCGTCCGCCGGGTCGACGAATGTCGCCATCACCGCGTCCCCGATAGTCTTCACGATCGCGCCATTATGTGTGTCGATGATTCGGCGCATCAGCTCGAAGTGCGTGCGCACGGTCTTGTAGGAGGGCGCGTCGCCGTGCGTCCGGTACATCGAGGTCGAGCCGCGAAGGTCGCTGAAGAGGACGCATATCTGCCGGATGGCCGCCTCGGTGCCGGGCGACAGCACCTCCGAGCCGAACTGGTCGCGGAACGCCTGAAGAGAGGTGACGAGCGCAGCCGTTGCCGCCTCGCCGGTCCATTCGGGAGTCTCCAGCCGCAGAACCACGGCCCGATCGGTCATGTTCTGGAGAATCCAACAGGCGTCCGGATTCACCGGCCCGTCCGTCGCAAGCTCCATCCCGATGCGGCCGGCCCGCTCCTGAATCGTGCATTGGATCGTCGAAGCGCTCCGCTCCTGCACGCAAAACCGGCAGGACGACACCGATTGTGCGCTGGTCAGGTTGTATTCGCCGGGCGGCAGTCGGATCTCGTCCGTCCTCCGTTCACCGGCCCGGAGATAGAACTGCGCGACGGTGTGCGGCGCGCGGCCCGGCCCGCCGATGCAGTGGGTAACCTCCTTCACCGGCCGGACAGCGGGCGCAACGTCGAAGCAGACCTCCACGGACCGGTCGAACTCCGAATCGAATCGGATGTTGCACGATTCACAGTGCACCTGCGAAGAGACCTGCGAGAGATGGGACGCCGCGGAGGGTCCCCCGCGGCAAACCGGGCAGAGCACGCGCCACCGGAGCTCCAGGAGCCCCACGGATCCGCTCGCGGCCAGCAGAAACGTCTTCAGCGCCGCAAATCGGTCCACGCCCCACGCGTCGGCAAGCGCGAAGGGCCGCATCCCCATAGTCGATTCCGGCGGGGAGTCGGCGAGAAACGCGCCGAGCCGCTCCACGAGATGCCGCTCTCCCCCGGCGTCTGCCAGGCTTCGCAGCTTCTGGTCGAGCCGCACCCGGTTTGGGGGTGGCTCGCTGGTGTGACGAGGGTACGGCGTGGGTGCCCTGCCCTTCAGGAACTCCTCGAATCCGCGGCAGGCACGCAGGAAGTCCGCATTCGCCTTCGTCCCCACCGCCCTGCACGCTACTGCGCCGAGCGGACCCGACGGCTCGATCTCCGACCAGACGACAACACGCGTGCCACCCTCCACCGCCTCGAGCGTCGCGCCCCCGACAATTTCGCGAATCGGGCCGCCGGCGAACGTGCGGCGAACGCGATAGTAGCAGGGCCGGACCCAGTCGAAAGGGTGCTCCCGATAGCGGAGCGTGAGTCCTGCCACCCGGATTTCGGCGAATGTATCCGCTCCGCCATCCGTCCGCGGCACGAATCGGAACGGGATGGGCGGCAGGCCCATCTCGCGGTTGAGCGGATCCGTGTCGGCCACCAGCCCCCACACGGTCTCCCGCGGCGCGGAGAGGATTGTGGAGTTCTCGAATCGCATCGTGTTACCCTTTGGTCGTCCGGCGAGCGGATAGTTCCTCGCGGGCGGCCCGAATCCTCCGCGTTGACACCCGGCCGAGCCGAAGGATATACTACGGCGACCCGGCAGCGCCGGAATCCGAGAGGACAAGGGTGATGGAGAGCGACGAAATAATGCCGATTCCGGCGGAGGTAAAGGATCAGGCAGCCAGGCTACGGCGAGGGGCACTGGGCGTCACGCCGGACCACGGGCTCGAAGAGAAGCTCGCGAAGTCGGTCCGCACCGGAAAGCCGCTCAACGTCAAGCTCGGCCTCGATCCGACCGCCCCGGACATCCACCTGGGCTTCGCCGTGGTGCTGCGCAAGCTGCGGCAGTTTCAGGACCTCGGCCACCAGGTCATCATCATCATCGGCGACTACACCGCGCTCATCGGCGACCCTTCCGGCCGCTCCGCCACCCGTCCCATGCTCTCAAAGGAAGAGATTCAGGAGAACGCGCGCACCTATGTCGATCAGCTTACGCGAATCCTGGATCGCGACCGCACGACCGTCCGATTCAACAGCGAATGGCTCGGCAAGCTCTCTTTCGCCGACATCGTGAGCCTCACCTCCAAAATGACGGTTGCCCAGGTGATGGAGCGGGAGGACTTCCACAACCGCTACACCCAGGGCCAGCCAATCAGCCTCCACGAGCTCCTCTATCCGCTGGCGCAGGCCTACGATTCGGTCGCCATCGAGGCGGACGTGGAGATGGGCGGGCAGGACCAGATGTTCAACATCCTGGCGGGCCGCGGCCTCCAGCGCGAGCTGGGCCAGGAGCCGCAGGTCGCCTTCTACATGCCGCTTCTGGTCGGGCTGGATGGCGTGAAGAAGATGTCGAAATCGCTCGGCAATTACGTCGGAATCGCGGAACCGCCCGACACGATGTTCGGCAAGCTCCTCTCCATCTCCGATGAATTGATGCCAATGTACTTCGAGCTCTGCACCGACGTGCCGCTGGACGAGGTGACCCGACTTATCGACGATTCAAGGGCGGGCCGGTCGAATCCGAAGGACGTGAAGCGCCGGCTCGCCCGCGAGATTGTCACAATCTACCACGGCGCGGACGCGGCCACGACGGCCGACGCCGAGTTCGAGCGCGTTCATGCAAAACACGAGCTGCCGGACGAGATGCCCGCGCTCGTTATCAATCCCGAAATGCTGCGGGATGGACGGGTCTGGATCTGCCGCCTCGTGGTAGAGGCGGGATTTGCCAAAGGGACGGGCGACGCGCGCCGACTGGTTCAGCAGGGCGGCGTGAAGCTGAATGGAGAGAAGGTATCGGACCCGGCCGCGGAGCTCGACCCGGCTGAGCTGAACGACGCCGTATTACAGGTTGGCAGCCGCCACTTCGCGCGCATACACGCGGCATAACGCCAGCCACCACCAAATCGATGCGGCCGGGCGGACTTCCGCCCGTCCGCACTCCTGCGTCACCTGGTTCGCCTCGTGTAACCTCCCCGTCGGCCGCAAGGTTAAGACTGTCTACCGGCGCTTCCATGCGCGGCTTGTCTAGTCAAAACAGACCATGAAGAACGTACGGTATAATATTCTACTCTGATTGGAACAAAGGTGACACTCGATACGTCTGAATAGATGTCAGTCGGTCCGCCCCCGTTGGCGAACCTGCTCGTGTACCGCACACATCCGTTGCTTCTTCACAAAACTATAACGCATCCTTCGGGGCGGCACCCAGTGAGGCCAGGCAGACTTCACGCTTCCCTTGAAGGTAGATCGGGCCGCGACCGGGGGGGAAGGTCGCGGCCCGATCTCTTATCTGCGACATTTTCTCTCCTTCGTCCGGCAGGACGATCGGCCGCGGGCCCACGAGCGAGGTCAATTCATTGCCTCGCTCCATCCTTTGTCCCGCCAGGCGGCCCGATCTCTTGTCTGCCGGGCGCCGGTGCTATAATCCCGCATGGACCAGGGACTGCCACCGCGAATCGAGGCTGTGAACATCGCCGCCGGGTACGGCGACCGGACTGTTCTGCGGGGGATTGACCTCCGGGTTCGCGCTGGAGAGATGGTCGGCCTGATCGGGCCGAACGGGTCGGGCAAATCCACGCTCCTCCGCGTCCTCTCCGCCGGTCTCCGCCCCTCCGCCGGGTCCGTTCATCTCGACGGCGAAGACATCCTCGCGCTCCGGTCCCGCGATATCGCGCTCAGGCTGGCATTCGTCCCCCAGTCCGAGCCTGCCGTCTTCGACTTTCCCGTCAGGGACGTCGTCCTGATGGGCCGGCATGCGCATGTGCGCGGCCTCGGCGGCGAGACGTCGGCCGATTTTGAAGCGGCAGCGCGCGCAATGGCAGCCGCCGACATCCTCGACCTTGCGGACCGGCCGGTAACCGCGCTCTCCGGCGGCGAGCACCGCCGCGTGCTCATCGCCCGCGCGCTCGCCCAGCAGGCGCCCACCCTCCTCCTGGACGAACCCGTCGCGCACCTCGATATCACGCACCAGGTCGAGATACTGGCGCTCGCCCGCCGCATGGCCAACCGGGATTCCGTCGCCGTCCTCGCCGCCCTCCACGAACTGAATCTGGCGGCCGAATTCTGCGACAGACTAGTGCTGCTGTCGGACGGCAAGGTGCTTGCGGAGGGGACCCCGGACGACGTGCTGACGGTCGACCTCCTCGAGCGAGCCTACGGCGCGGCGCTTCAGGTCGGCCACAGCCCGGCGAGCGGCAAGCCGATGGTCCTTCCCCTGCCCGCGCCCGACACAGCGACGGTAAACTGCGCGCGGATTCACGTCATCTGCGGCGGCGCGACCGGCGCGGCGCTCCTCTCGCAACTCGTACGCCGCGGATACACCGTGACGGCCGGAGTCCTCAATCAGCTCGATTCCGACCAGCGGGCCGCCGAAGCGCTCGGCATCGAGCACGTCGCCGAAGCGCCTTTCTCGCCGATTGGCGAGCTGGCGCGGACCAGGTGCCGCGACCTTATCGGCCGCGCGGATGCAGTCATCCTGACCGAGGTGCCCTTCGGTAACGGAAACCTGTCGAACCTCCGCCTCGCCCTCGAATCCCGCCGGAGCGGAAAGACGGTCATCGTCATCGAGTCATCGCCATTTGCATCGCGCGACTACACAGACGAAGGCGAAGCATCGGTCCTGTGGGACCAGATAGTCGCGGCGGGCGCAACAGTCGTCGGGGATCCGCGCGAGGCTGCAAACGCGATCCGGGTGGCTGCGGAGGACGCTGCCCATGCGCATTGAAGCGACACCCGCGTCCGAAGCCGCGCAGCTCGCGCTCGCGATCTACTCCGACATTCTCGACGCCGTGAATGCCGACACGCTCACATCCGCCTTTATTTCCGTCAACAGTAATCGGTTGCGGCTGGGCGACCAGCTCCTGGACCTGGGGAAGTACAGCCGAATCATCGTCGTCGGCGCGGGCAAGGCGTCAGGGGGAATGGCCGCCGCGGTTGACAGGGCGCTCGGAGACCGCATTTCGACCGGAGTCGTGGTCACGAAACACGGTCACGGGACATACGCCGGCAGGATTCGTATCATGGAGGCGGGCCATCCGACGCCGGACGAAGCCTCGGTAACGGCGGGCGAGGCCATCTTCGAGGCCGCGCAGTCGGCCGCCGAAGGCGATCTCCTCCTCTGCCTGCTCTCCGGGGGCGCCTCCTCGCTTATGGAGCTTCCGCGTCCACCCGCTACTCTCGACGATCTCCGCGCGACGACCAACCTCCTGCTGCGAGCTGGCGCGCCCATCCAGGACCTCAATGCCGTGCGCGCCTGCCTGTCGCTGCTCAAGGCCGGAGGTCTCGCCCGCGCCGCCGCGCCTGCAAAGGTCGTCTGCCTGGTCCTCTCGGACGTGCTCGGCAACCCGCTGGAGGTCATCGGCTCCGGCCCGTGTGTTGATGTGCAGCCCGACCCCGCCCGCGCCCGCGCCGTCCTCGACCGCTACGGCCTTTCCGCACTGGTCCCGCCCTCCGTACGCGACCTGACAGCGCAACCGCCTGTCGCGCATATCCAGCGCGCGGCCGCGGCCCATTACATCCTGG
>Ga0207667_10006768_pt1 | contig 13841 bp, 8 predicted proteins | sample KBSCornC52_FD_184301 | JGI IMG/M metagenome (GOLD analysis project Ga0207667, IMG submission 184301) | Corn rhizosphere microbial communities from Kellogg Biological Station, Michigan, USA - KBS Corn C5-2 (SPAdes) (version 2) | ecosystem: Host-associated > Plants > Roots > Rhizosphere > Soil ...
CACCGAGATACGCACGCTCCTGTCTGCGGATCGCCTTGTCGAGCGCGTCGGAAACGAGCACTTCGCATTGCCGCGCGCGGCCCGTGCTCAACAGTATCTCGCCATGCTTCCAGGCCTTGATCGAATGGAACAGCGCACCGCCCTGCTTTTCGATCTCGTTTTCATAGCCGTCCAGCAGCATCGCCTCGGCATCGCCGAACTCGCCGATCGCGCTCAGATAGCACGCCCGGAAAATCCGGACCGCACCGCGCGAACAGGCCGGTGCGCCGGCCGGTATTGCGTCGAACCCACGGGTCAGGCTCCCGAGCCGCTCGACGTCGTTGAAGAGCATCGCAAGCCACGCGGCACCTTGCAGGTCGAGCGCTCGACCGGGCAAATCCGGCGGATCGAGTTCCGCCCGCTCGGTCAAACGGCCCATGGCATCGCGTGCGTCGTCGAGTGCGCCAGTCTGGTAAGCGGCGAGACCTTCGAACGTCAATGCGAGTCCCGCGACATCGGCACCTGAGACGCCAGGCCGCCGACCGGCGCGGCCGATGCCGGTCAGCCCGCCACGGGAAAGCAGCGCCAGCGCTTCCTCACTGTCGCCGAGCCAGAACAGTGTGTTGGCCAGCGCCACGTGCGCGTCGTCGAGCATCGCCCGATCGTCCATCGCGTGCGCGCGGTGAAGCAGCTCCTGCGCAGTGGCACGCGCCCGCGTGAGTTGCAGCGTCACCAGTTGCGTCATCCAGATGCCGAACCGCGCCGTGGCGAGTTCGCGCGCGTCGCAGACGCCATCGCCGATCGACAATGCAGCCTCGTAACAAGCGGTCGCTTCGGGAAACTGCCAGCCATGAACGCCTTGCAGCACAATGGCGAGCAGGCGATAGGCACCAAACTGCAATCGGCGGCTCTCCTCGGTCGGACTGGCCTTTTGCAGGAGATCGAGGCAGCGGTGCAGCAGCGCGACGGATTCGCGATACTGGATGGCGCCGGCCAGCGCTTCCGCACGCTCCAGGCACTGTCGAGCCTCCCCGTATTGCGCTTCGCGCGCCTTGAGCCGGCGCTCGACGACCTTCCGGCCGACACCGAGCAACGCGGCCGCGGCGCTCTTGTTATACGAAGTCCGCTCCAGCGCGCGGTCGATGAGCAGGCGTTCGGCCGCGGCCAGCTTGTCGCTGCCACCGAACTCGAGCAAGCGGTCCGCCAGAAGCGCACATGCCGTCGCGTCGGGCGTGTCCGTGGCCAAAAACGGCGCGAGCGTTTCGGCGTCGATCCGCGCATGCTCCGCGAACACGCTGAGCTGGCTGACGAGATTGCGCAACTGGCGAACGTTGCCGGGCCACGGATGCTCGCACATGCGCTTGATTGCCGCCGGCGTGAACGCGATCGCGCGCGTTTGCTGGGCTGCAAAATGCACGGCCAGCAGCGGGATGTCTTCGCTCCGTTGCGCGAGTCCCGGCACATTGAGGATGAACACCGCAAGCCGGTAGAACAAGTCTTCCCTGAACCGGCCAACGCGCGCTTCTTCCAGCAGGTTTCGATGGGTGGCCGCAACGATGCGTCCGGCAAAACGCTGGCTTGCCGATGCGCCGATCGGACGGAACGTGCGCGTTTCGAGCACGCGCAGCAGCTTGGGCTGTAGCGCAAGCGGCAGCTCGCCGATCTCGTCGAGAAAGAGCGTGCCGGCCCCGACCTGGTCGAACAGGCCGCGGTGGTCTTCGACAGCGCCCGTAAAGGCGCCGCGGACATGCCCGAAGAATTCCGCTTCGATCAGATCGTGTGGAATGGCGCCGCAATTCACGTCGATAAACGGCTTGTCGCACCGCGGGCCGTTTGCGTGAAGGCGCCGCGCCACCAATTCCTTTCCGGAGCCGGTGGGTCCGACAATCAGTAGCGTATGTTCGGTCGGCGCCACCCGATCGATCATTCGGACCAGTTGGCGAAATGCTGCCGACACGCCGATCAGCATCTGTGCATCAAGCATGCCGTGGCCGTGCGCGCGCCCGTCCGGGACGCAAGCGGCCCTGTTCTGGATCCCCTTCATCGCCCGACGCCTGGCAATCGCGACACATGTGCAGGCAAGACGATGTCGAGCCGACACGTGGTGGTCTCGCCGCACGCCGCCGCGCCGCAATCGTGCAATGTGCCCGCGCTGCGGACATCTGTCCCCGGTCTTTGCATGCTCTTTCCTATACGGTCAGGCTCTAGAGCGGTTTTTTTCAATTTTCTTGTTTTTTTAAAACCAGACACCACCACGGCACTTCACGCATCAACCTTTCAGCCCCGGTTGCGGTAATCCGTGCAACTGAATAACAGCCGTGGCTGAAGACAGTGTAGATGGATTTATTCGAGCGGGAATATAAATAAAATAGGGCTTGATTTACTTGCAGTCCAGTCAAAAGCAGAAATAATCGTCACGTTTGTTCAATAATCTCTACGCGCGTACAGTTGCCCGACCCAGCAGCGGATGTTCCGTCGCATCAATTCCCGTACGGGAGCGTCAGTGATGCATTTCTTGCGAAAAATAGAAGCCATTCCCTCGTAAACATCGACTTTTTGCGGGAAGGCAGATTCACGGCCCGTTGCGGATCAGCAAGTCGTTTCATTCACAAACATTCGAATATCGCAATCGGGATGATCTGTTTATCTTTTGAATCACCCGTACCCGCCAGTCACGAATAACTTGAAAAAACAGAAAGTGGCTCCGACAGAGGAATTCAGCGAATTTCGGCGAAGCATCCCACTGCCGAAAAGCTGCGCCCGGGCTAGAGGCGGGGTCCGACAACAAACGATCAAGCGTGACGGCTAAACTCACGCCCGGCCTCTCGCACTGCGATGCGGGCGGACGGCCCGTCGTCCGTCACGCACGCTTCAAGCCGCCAGCCCCGCCGATGGAACCGCCTGCATGTCAGGATTGAACCGGGTCATGCAGTTCAGATCGAGCGCGCGAATCTGCTCGGTCATGAAGTCGACGAAGATCCGGATGCGCGTCGGAAGATGCTGCCGGCTCAGATAGCAGATGTAGTGGCCGCGATCCTCCGGCACATGCTTCGCCAGTGCGACGACGAGCTCCTTCGACGCGAGATGGTCGCGGATCTGGTAGCCCGCCATCTGCGCGATGCCCGCTCCGTTCAGCACCGCGCGTAACACCAGATCCGCGTCGTTGAACGTGAGGCGCGACGTCGGCAGGTACTTTTGCATGCGGCCGTCGACATTGAACTCCCATTCGAACACGCGACCGCTCGCAAAGCGGAAATTGATGCACTCGTGCTGGTCGAGGTCGTCGATGCGCTGCGGGAGGCCATGCCGTGCGACATACGACGGCGCCGCGCAGAGCGCCATCTGCATCGGAATCAGTTGCCGGGCGATGATGCTCGAATCCTCGATGCGCCCGTTGCGGAACGACACGTCGATCCGCTCAGACACCAGGTCGATCGGCCGGTCATCGAGCAGCAGATCGATGATGATGTCCGGGTAGGCCTGCGCGAATTTTTCCAGCAGCGGCGCGACGATCTTCCTGCCGAACCCCACGGCCGAGCTGATGCGGATGAGGCCGCGCGGCGGCCCCTGCCGTAACTCCAGCATGTCGTTCATGGCTTCCACGATCTGTGCCACGCCCTGATGGCAGTTCTCGAAGAATCGCCGGCCTTCGCACGTCAGTTCGGTCGTGCGCGTGGTGCGCTGGAACAGCCGCGTGCTCAACTGCGCCTCCAGCTTCTGCACGTTGCGGCTCACGGCCGGCCGTCCGACGCCGAGCAGCTCGGCGGCTTTCGTAAAACTGCCCTCGCTCGCCACCGCGACAAAAGCAAGGATGCCCGCGTAGCTCGCACCGAAGCTCGCCGAAAGTGCATCGGCACGACCGGCCAGGTCTCGACGAGCGCCGTGCTCCGCTGTATCCGATTGATTCATTTCAGCTTCCCCAGACATACCGCTCATTCCGATTGTCCGTCGCTGGCCGGAGCCAACGAACCGCCACACTTGAGAACGCGAATCAGTTTCTTGCGAGCCACTGGTCGAGGCTGATGCGGCCGAGTCGCGCAGGGCCGAGCGGCACCAGCGATTTCTCCTCGACGCGGCCGCCGTAGTAGCGGGCGTCGCGATCGGTCACCACCGCGCGCGTGTCGCCGACCGACTTCAGATAGCGCGCGACGATCTCCGCGAACGGCGCGCGATCCGGGCCCGCGATCTCGATCGTGCCGTTCTGCGGCGCGGCGAGCGCGGTCTGCGCGACGAATGCCGACACGTCTTCCGCGGCGATCGGCTGAAACAGCCCGTCGCCGATGTGGACCGTGCCGTCTTCCGCGCCGGCATCCGCGATGCCGCCGATGAATTCCATGAATTGCGTCGCGCGAACGATGGTGTACGGAACGCCCGCCGCTTCGATCGCCTGTTCCTGCGCGACCTTCGCCGCGAAATAACCGTTCTCCGGCATGCGGTCGCAGCCGACGATCGACAGCGCGACGTGATGGCGCACGCCTGCAGCCACTTCCGCCTTGCCGACATTGCGTGCCGACGTGCGGAAGAAGTCCAGCACCGCCTGCGGCTCCCACGACGGCGCATTCGCCACGTCCACGACGACGTCCGCGCCGGTCAATGCGTCGGCCAGGCCTTCGCCCGTGATGATATTGACGCCGGTACTCGGCGACGCGGCAAGCACCTGGTGGCCGGCTTCGCCGAGCAGCGTGACGACACGCGAGCCGATCAGGCCCGAACCACCGATGACAACGATCTTCATCGCAAAATCTCCTGACGAATGGATTGCATTGGACTGCTCGAGGTACGCGACGGCGCTGGATCCGATGAAAGGCGGTCGTAACCTCGCATCACGTGCCGCAATTGTGGAAGAATCATGTCCTATCTCATAAGTGCCAAGAATCGTCGATCGGACTGGTCCATACCGCGTCTGTTCCTGTCCTGTTCGCGCTACCCGAGAGACCGTGATGTCTGCGCAAACGCCCCCGCTGGCCATCGAAATCGACCGGCACCACCAGTTGCCCGTCTATCTGCAGATTTGCGAGCGGTTCAAGGCCGCGATCGCCGCCGGTCATCTGCGCCCCGGCGATCGCGTGCCCGCGCTGCGCGGCCTGGCGACGCAACTGAACACCGCGCGCGGCACGGTTGAACAGGCTTACACGATCCTGGTCGACGAGGGCTATCTGCAAATGCGCGGCGCGGCGGGCACGTTCGTCGCGCCGTCCCTGCCGGCCTCGCTGACGCAGCCGCCGCCCGCGCGCGCCGAACACGCCGACCCACAACGGGCGTCGCTCGCACCGGACGGCACTCCGCCGCCGCGGCGCCCGCAGCCGATCGCCGTCGCGCTGAGCGGCGAGCCGCGCCCGCTGCAACCCGGGCTTCCCGCGCTCGATGCGTTTCCGCGCAAGGTCTGGCACCGGCTCATATCGCAGCGCGCGCGCAGCAGCGAACGCGCACTGCTCGGCTACCCGAATCCAGCCGGTTACCGGCCGCTGCGCGAGCACATCGCCACCTATCTGACGCTGTCGCGCGGCGTCACCTGCGTGCCGGAACAGGTGTTCGTCACCGGCGGCTACCGCGCCACGCTGGAACTCGTGCTGCGCAGCCTCGCGCGGGCGGACGAGCGCGTGTGGTTCGAGGATCCCGGCTATCTGCTCGCGCGCGGTTTCCTGTCCGAGACCGGCGTACAACTCGTCCCCGTGCCGGTGGACGCCGACGGGATCGACGTCGAGCGCGGCATCCAGCTGGACGCGCAGGCACGCTTCGCGGTGGTGACGCCGTCGCATCAGAGCCCGCTCGGGCATACGCTGTCGCTGTCCCGCCGCATCGCGCTGCTCGACTGGGCCGAAAAAATGTCCGGGTGGATCGTCGAGGACGACTACGACAGCGAGTTTCGCTATCTCGGCCGCCCGCTGCCCGCGTTGAAGAGTCTCGACCGGCGCGATCGCGTGATCTATTGCAGTACCTTCAGCAAGGCGATGTACCCCGGTTTGCGGCTTGCCTACGCGGTCGTGCCCGAACGCGCCGTGGAGCGCGTCGAACGCGTGGCATGCAGCATGAATGCCGGTTCGCCGCCGCTGCTGCAGGCGGCGCTGGCCGATTTCATCGAACAGGGGCACTTTGCCCGGCATCTGAAGCGCATGCGCGCGCTGTACGGCGAGCGCCGCATGCTGATCGTGCACGCATTGCGTCAGGCGTTCGGCGAGCGGTTGATCGTCGAATTGCCGGTGGGCGGCATCCAGTTCGCGGTGCGATTCACCGACGGGCCCGACGGACCGGTCGACGACGTCGCCGTCGCCGCCCGCGCGCGCGAGGCCGGGCTCGCGGTCGTGCCGCTGTCGATCTGGTATACGAACAGCCACACGCCGCAAACGCCGCGCGGCCTCGTCATCGGGTTCGCGAACATCGTCGACGCGGACGAAGCGCAACGTCACGCAAACGCACTGCGCGCCTGTCTCGAGCGCTGACGGGCGGCGGGGTCGCGCGTCAGCGGCCCGATTGGTGTCCGACGGGAAACATTGAATCGCCCGCGACGGCCGTACCGTCGCCCGGTGCGCTCCGCTAGCATGGAGGCGTCCTTCTCCATGGACGAACCCGGATTCGGGCTGCACCGGAAGATCGCTGCATTCCGCATACGATCGTTCGCTCCACCTGTTCGTGAAGACGCCATCTGCCCGGGCCGTGCAGCCCCCTTCGCAACACGCTTCGACACATGAACGACGGGGATCGAAGCGTCGCTGAACTCGAGCACGCATCATGAATGACAACAAGCTGCAGGCCCCTCCGCTTTCCCTCCTCGACAGGTATCGGGGCCGGGACTTCCAGCCGCTCTATACGACGAGCGTCACCGTGTCCGGTGGCGAGACGGGACACGGCCGCGCATCCGGCGTCGTGCGCTCGGACGACGGAAACCTCGCCGTCGATCTGCGCCTGCCCACCGAGTTCGGCGGGCCCGGCAACGGCACCAACCCCGAGCAATTGTTCGCGGCGGGCTTCGCCGCGTGCTTTCACGGTGCGCTGAACCTGCTCGAGCAACGCGCCGGCATGGAACCCGCCGATACGGTCGTGGAGGTGCGGGTTTCGTTCGGCCGCGATCCGATGGACGGCGGCCATGCATTGCTCGTCGACGTTCAGGTCCGGATGCCCGGCGTCGATCGAAGCATCGCGGAAGAACTGGTTCGAGCCGCGGAGCGCGTGTGCCCGTATGCCAAGATGGCCAGACAAGGCACCGTCAATATCGTGACCGTCGTCGACTGACGCGACGCCCGTCGGGCGGTAGCGGCACCTGTCCGCTGAAGACCTTCGTTGCTGCTCCCTCGCGCGTGGCCGCTGCGCCGTGCCTTCGGGGCACGCTGAGTCCTCGATGAGGCAAATGAAATGCATCTCGGAAAATCGTACAAGCTGTCGGAGTTCCTGATCTGGACTCGCTGGAACATCTACGAGCTTTGCGTGTTCGGGACTGTGCCGGTGATTCTGTACAAGTTCCTGTGCGTCACATGGTTGTCGATCCCGCTGACGATCGTGGTTCTGCTCGGCACCGCGACGTCGTTCATCGTCGGCTTCAAGAACGTGCAGACGTACAACCGCGCAACGGACGCGCTGGAAATCTGGACCGAAATCGTGAGCAAGAGCCGTCGCTGGGGGCAGCTCGCGCGCGATTTTGCCGGCGACGAAGCGATTTCCCGCACGCTGATCGATCGGCACCTCGGATGGCTGACCGCGCTGCGCTACGACCTGCGTCGCCCGCGGGTCTGGGAAAGCACGAGCAAACGCTACAACGCGGAATACCGCCGGTTCTATCGCGTGCCGGAGTGGGAACAGGACATCGCGGAAGTGTTGCCGAAATACCTGTCGCCGTCAGAAACGGCACAGGCGCTCTCTTCCGCGTCCATTTCGACATGCGTGCTGAACCTGCAATGCAGTGCGCTCAGGTCGCTTCATACGGCCGGTCAGCTGAATACGAGCTTCTACATGGAGCTTCACAAGACGATCGGCGATTTCATCGCGCTCCAGTCGAGATCGGAGCGTTTCAAGAACTTCCCGTATCCGCGCCAGTACGCGACCGTCAGCTCGCTGTTCGTCCGGTTCTTCTGCCTGTCCCTTCCGTTCGGTCTTCTGAGCGAATTCAACCGGCTCAACGATGGCGTGACCGGCTTCATGCACGGCAACATGGTATGGTTGGTGGTGCCATGCAGCGTCGCGGTGTCGTGGATGTATACATCGCTCGATCAGGTCGGCGAAGGCACCGAAAATCCGTTCGAAGGCGGTGCGAACGACGTTCCCATTTCGACGTTGTGCGGCACGATCGAGCGCGATCTGAAAGCGATGCTGGGAGAACCAGCCGGCCAGCCGTGCGGCCACACGGTCATCGCGCTATAGGGAACCGGGCGGTTGCTCGCGCGCATCGGCGCCGAAGGCGGCGCAATGCCCGGTTCCCCTCCGTACGATTGCCTGCGGCCCCGTTCAGTGCGCGCCGCCCGCCATGCCGCCGCCGCCCTTGGCGGGCTTGGTGAGCCAGACCAGCGGCACGATCATGATGAAGATGATCGACGACAACCAGAAGATATCGTTCAGCGCGAGCATCGCGGCCTGGGCATTCAGCGTGCGTTCGAAGAACGTCGTGGCCTGATCCGCGCCGCCGCCGAGCGTCGCCTGCAGCTGGGCGATGGCAGTCGCATAGGTGGGGTTGTTCACGCTCGATTGCTCGGCGAGCCGCGCATGGTGCAGGATCGTCCGGTCGTTCCATCCGGTCGAGATCAACGACGTGCCGACGCCGCCCGCGAACACACGCACGAAATTGGACAGTCCGGCGGCCGCCGGAATGCGCTCGGGCGGCAACCCCGACAGGATGATCGCGGTCAGCGGCGTGAAGAACAGCGCCATCGGAATACCCTGCAACAGCGTCGGCAGCACCAGCGTATACGGGTCGACGCCCGTCGTGTAATGCGAGCGCATGAAGAACACGCCCGCGAAGCCCAGGAAGGCCAGCGTCGCGAGCACCCGCGCGTCCGACTTCGGCATGATCTTCGCCATCAATGGCGCCAGCATCACGGCAAAGATCCCGAGCGGCGCGGTCACGAGGCCGGCGTCCACCGATCGATAGCCGAGATAGCCCTGAATCCATTGCGGCAGGATCACGAGGTTCGAGAAGAACACCGCGTATGCGACCGAGATCGCAATCGTGCCGCCGCGGAAATTGCGCAACGCGAAAAGGCGAATGTCGACGATCGGGTTCCGGTCCGTGAACTCCCAGATCAGGAAGAACAGGAAACTGATGGCGGCGATCACGGCAAGCGTGCAGATCACGGGCGAACTGAACCAGTCGAGGTCCTTGCCTTTGTCGAGCATGATCTGCAGCGTCGCGACCCACACGATGAGCGACATCAGGCCGACCTTGTCGATCGGCACCTTGCGCACCTGCGTCTCGCGGTCGCGATAGATCATCCACGTCACGCCGGCCGCGAACAGGCCGACGGGGATGTTGATGTAGAAGATCCACGACCAGCTGTAGCTGTCGGTGATCCAGCCGCCCAGCGCGGGGCCGGCGATCGGGCCGACCGTCGCGGTCATCGACCATAGCGCGAGCGCGGTGGCGCTTTTCTCCTTCGGATACGAACCGAGCAGGATCGCTTGCGACAGCGGAATCAGCGGCCCCGCGACGACGCCCTGCAATACGCGTGCGGCGAGCAGCACGAGCAGGTTCGGCGCGACACCGCACAACCACGACGAAAACACGAACAGCACGATCGCGGCCACGAACAGCCGGATCTGCCCGACGCGCTGCGTGAGCCAGCCCGTCAGCGGAATCGCGACGGCATTGGCCGCGGAGAACAGCGTGATCACCCACGTGCCTTCGTCGACGGAGACGCCGAGGTTGCCCGAGATGGTCGGAATCGCGACGTTGGCGATCGACGAATCGAGCACGTTCATGAACGTCGCGAGCGCGACGGCGAGGGTCGCAAGGATCAGTTTTCCGCCCGTCAGCGGCGGCGGTGAAGGTTTCGTTGAGGAATGCATCTGGCTTCACTCCGGAGTAACGACCGCGCCGGCGTATCGATCCGGCCGGTCAGACGATGGGATCGACCGGCGCGCGACCGTCACGCACACCGGGTCGACGGTTCAGCTGGCGCGTGGGGGTGTGGCGCGTGTGGTGCGGGTGCCAGTTGTGTCGTGCCTGACGGAAGCCGCCGGCGATCCGGCATGCCCCGTCGGCCCCGCGTGCTCGATGACGACGTTGCGCGCGATGATCTTCTCGATCTCGGCATCCGCCTGTGCGCCGTATTCGGCAAATACATCCGTGCGATACGACGTGTTCAGCGCCGCGCCGAGCTGCGGGCCCGTGTCGTCGCGCGTATCCACATCGACATCCATCGACAGTCCGATACGCAGCGGATGCGCGTCGAGTTCCTTCCGGTCGAGCTGGATGCGCGCGGGCAGGCGCTGAACGATCTTGATCCAGTTGCCCGTCGCGTTCTGCGCGGGCAAGCTCGCGAATGCGCTGCCCGTGCCGGCCGAGAAGCCGACGACGCGGCCGTGGTACGCGACCTTTCCGCCGTACACGTCGGCCGTCAGCGTGACGGGTTGACCGATGCGCATATTGCGCAGCTGGCTTTCCTTGTAGTTCGCATCGACCCACACGCCGTCGAGCGGCACGATCGCCATCAACGGCGTGCCGGGCGACACGCGCTGGCCGACCTGAACCGAACGCTTTGCGACATAGCCCGTGATCGGCGCGGGGAGCACGTTGCGCGCGTACGCCAGATACGCGTCGCGCACTTTCGACGCGGCCGCCTGCACGTTCGGATGCTGGCCGATCGTCGTGCGGGCGGTCAACGCGCGGTTGGCTTGGGCCTGCTGACGCGCGGCGTCGAGCGCGGCCCGCGCGGCCGCCACGGTGTCGCGCGCGTGCGCGATGTCTTCGGCCGACACGGCGCCCGGCTCGGCCACGGCCACGCGGCGGCGCAGATCGTCGCGGGCGCGGGCGAGATCGGATTCCTTCTGGGCGACGTTCGCCGCATACAGGTCGTTGTTCACGTAAAGACTGCTCACCTGCCGCACGGCCTGCCCCAACGCCGCTTCGGCGTTGCCGAGCGCGACTTTCGCATCGGCGTTGTCGAGCGTGACGACCGGATCGCCCGCCTTCACGATCTGCGTATCGTCGGCATTCACCGCCACGACGGTGCCCGCCACCTGCGGCGTCAGTTGCACGAGATTGCCGCTGACGTAGGCGTCGTCCGTGGATTCGTGATAGCGCGCAACCGTCAGGTAGTACACGCCATACGCGAGCGACGACGCGACGACCGCCGCCGCGAGCAGCGCCAGCAGTAGACGGCGCCGTCGGGTCGCGTCTTCGCTTGCGACATCGTCGCCGCCCGGCGGCGACGGGTCACGCTTCACGCGTGCGGCTTCGGCCGGCTTGCGAACCGGCGGGTTGATTTCACTCATTTCAATTCTCCAGGCAAATTCGATGAATCGAACCGTCGCTCAGCGCACGGCGACCGCGGGCGCGGCCGCTGCGGGCAGCTCGGCAGGTGCCGCGGCCCCCGAGCCTGCGAACGACGTATCGACGAAACCGCCACCCAGCGCGGACGCCAGCGCGATCTGACGATCGCGGCGCTCCATGCGCAGATTCGCGACGCCCTGATCGGCGGAAAGCGCGTTGACGTCGGCGTTCAACACGGTCAGTTGATTCGTGAGACCGGCCTGGTACTGAGCCAGCGCCAGCGCGGCAGCTCTCAGCGCGGCTTGCTGCGCAGCCTGCGCATCGACCAGTTGCGCGTCCGTCGACCGCACGCCGGCGATTTGCGTCGCGACCTCGCTCAACGCGGTGACGAGCGTTTGGTTATAGGTCGCGACGGCGTAGTCGAAGTCCGCGTAGCGGCCCTTCAGTTGCGCGCGAAGCGCACCGGCGTCGAAGATCGGCAGGTGGATTGCCGGTCCGACCGACGCAGTGCGGCTCGCTGCCGTGAGGAAGCGCCCGAAGCCGAATGCATCGAGCCCGATCGCGGCGCTCAGGTTGATGTCGGGATAGAACTCGGCCTTCGCTTCCTTCACGTCGTGCGCGAGCGCATCGACACGCCACCGGGCGGCCACGATGTCGGGGCGCCGGCTCACGAGATCCGCGGGCAGATTGTCGGGGAGGCGAACCTCGCTGCCGCTGTTAAGCATCGGGCGCGCGATCTGCAGGCCACGATCGGGGCCCGCCCCCATCAGCGCGGCGATCTGATAGCGCGTCGCGAGAATCCGGCCGTCGAGCGATTTCAGCGACGCGCGGCCCGTCGCGAGATTCGCGCGGGCGGTCTCGCGTTCGACCTGCGTGTCGAGCCCGGTCGCGATCCGGCCTGCGGCGATGCGATCGATTCGCTCGCGCCGATCGATCTCCTGTTGCGCGATGTCGCGCAACAGGTACAGGCGGGCAAGCTCGTTATAGGTGCGCGCGATCGACGTCGTGAGCGTCAGCCTGACGGTTTCCGCGTCGGCGCGGCTCGCCTGAAGCGACGACACCGACGCCTTCAGCGCCTCGCGCTTCTTGCCCCAGAGGTCGAGTTCATACGAAGCGCCGAGGATGCCGCGGTTCTCCGTCTGCCACGATCCGCCATGCGGCGGCGGAACAAGCGCCGTTCCGGAAAATTGCTCGCGTGTGAGCGCATAGCTGGCGTCGATCCGCGGCATCGTCCCCGCTCGCGCGGATTCTCCAAAAGCCTGCGCGGCCGCCACGCGCGCCCGCGCCTGATCGAGTGTCGGGCTGCTTTTCAATGCCTCGTCGATCAATGACTTCAACTGCCCGTCGCCGAACTGATCGGCCCAATCCGCGGTGGGCCAATGCCCTTGCTCCAACGGAAGGCTCTGTTGCGTCCCGTACTGCCGTGGATCGCTCATCGCCGCATCGCCGTGAATGCCGGCGTAATTCACGCATGCCGACAACACGGTCGCGACAATTGCCGGCACACCGGTCTTGCACAGGCTGCTCGACGCGAGACGCCCAACGATTGAAAGGATGTCCATTGATCGTCTCCTTACATGGCGCAATCGAAAACCGGATGCCTCGACCGCCCTGCCGTGCCGGAATACTAGAAGCGGCGTTCATGCGCAGATAGACCTGCGTCGGAACACTTTCCCGTTCCTCATCGACACCAATCGGTCGCGCCACTGCAGTCGTGGAAAAGATCGATGCGCCCTCGCGCCCGTCGCGCTCACCGTATTGGTACGGAGTAGGCAACACCATGCATCCCAAGCTGATCTGGTCCGGCGGCGCGTCTTTGCCTAGCATGGCAAAGAGCGCGTCGGCCATCGTTGGAATGGCTGCCATCGGGATCGATTTGCCGGCAGGGCCTGCACCCTTGCGCCGATGCGCGTCGACGCACCACGCACCGTCCGGACACGCAAGGTTCGGAACGTTCGCGTTCGCCGATCACAGACCGGGAGACGTATGGAGAACGAGAGGTTGCAACCTCCGCCGCTGACACTGCTCGACAAATACCGGGGGCGGGAATTCGCCCCGCTCTACACGACGACGGTCACCGTGTCCGGCGGCGAAGCCGGGCACGGCCGTGCTTCCGGCGTCGCGCGCTCCGACGATGGCTGTCTCGTCCTCGATCTGCGGTTGCCGACCGAGCTCGGTGGCCCGGGCGGCGGGACCAATCCCGAACAGCTGCTGGCCGCCGGCTACGCCGCGTGCTTTCACGGCGCGCTGAGCCTGCTCGCGCAACGCGACCGGATCGATATTCGCGACGCCACCGTGGCCGTCGAAGTGACGTTCGGTCGTGATCCGATGGATGGCGGATATGCGCTGATCGCCAATGTCACCGTCCGCATGCCGGGTATCGACCGGCAGGTCGCGGAACGTCTGGTGCGCGACACGGAGCGCCTGTGCCCCTATACGAAGATGG
>Ga0207667_10006769_pt1 | contig 13840 bp, 10 predicted proteins | sample KBSCornC52_FD_184301 | JGI IMG/M metagenome (GOLD analysis project Ga0207667, IMG submission 184301) | Corn rhizosphere microbial communities from Kellogg Biological Station, Michigan, USA - KBS Corn C5-2 (SPAdes) (version 2) | ecosystem: Host-associated > Plants > Roots > Rhizosphere > Soil ...
GCAATAAAAGAACGCATACAGCCCCAGGATGCGCCGGATCATTCCTGCCCAGCGCCACCCGGTCAGGCGCTTCACCGGAGTGCACGCGAGCGTCAAAAACAAAAAGATGAATGCCCACGCGCCCGTGTCGGCGATGGCGAGTGACACGACTCGGTAGTCGTAAGCGCGAATGAAATGCGGATTCATTCGGCGGAGCACGAGCCACAGATCGAGGGCCGGAGCAGCGCACCAGGTGCACAAGCCCCATTTGAGGAGCGAGAAAACGAGCGCGCGCTTCGGCACGTCTTTAGAGTAGGCGCGCTCGAGGCGAGAGACCATGCACGGCGACGCATTTACGCCCCAGTACCGCTCGGCTCGTTCCGGCGGCTCTAACGCGCCGCCCGCGACCGAATCGCCGCGTGAGCTGTCACTCTGTGACAGGCTGCCTCATAAATTGCGCTAAATCCCGCACTTAGCCAGCAATGGCGGCTGGCACTCCCCTTGCTCTATTCGGGTCAAGACACCAATGACCCCTGTTCCAATAGTCGAGCCAGCCGTCGCCATGGGCGCCCACCGCGCTCGACGCCTCAGCTCTAGCGACTTCGGCGAGGGTGACATTCTGGCGGAGAAGTACCTGATCGAGGCCGTGCTCGGCGAGGGCGGAATGGGGATCGTGCTCAGCGCCACTCACTTGGAGCTCGGCTGCCGTGTCGCGATCAAGGTCATGCGCTCCGAATTCGCGCATAGCGACGACGCGGTTACGCGGCTCCTGGTCGAGGCGCGCGCTGCCGCCAGCATCCGCTCCGAGCACGTAGCGCGCGTGCTCGACGTGGGTCGCTTGGAATCGGGTATTCCGTTCTTGGTACTGGAGCACTTGGAGGGCCGGGACCTCGCGCAAATTTTGAGAAAATCCGGGCGCCTCGCCAGCCAAATCGCGGTCGATTTCGTACTCCAAGCCTGTCAGGCACTGTCGGAGGCGCACAGCGCCGGCATCGTGCACCGCGATCTCAAACCGGAGAACTTGTTTCTCAGTTCGCGCGCGGACGGCACGCTGCTGGTCAAGGTGTTGGATTTCGGGATCTCGAAGCGCCTGACTCAAGACGGCCGCGAGGCGGCGGTCACGGGCCCGTCCGAGCTGCTCGGTTCGCCGCTCTACATGGCGCCCGAGCAAATGAACAGCACGCAAGGGGTGGATGCACGCGCTGACATTTGGTCGCTCGGCGTCGTGCTGTACGAGCTGTGCACCGGAATATCACCGTTCTTCGGCGAGACCATCCCGTCGATCTGCGCGCGCGTGATCGGCGTCGATCCCACACCCCCGAGCTCGCTCGTACCGGACATCCCCCTCGGGCTCGAAGCCGTGATCCTTCGCTGCTTGAGTAAGGATCCTGCGTCGCGTCCCGCCGATGTCGCGGAGCTCGCGGCTGCGCTCGCGGAGTACGGCTCGGCGGACGCTTCGGCCTACGCCCAGAGCGCGCGGCTCGTGATCGAGGGTGCGCGGACCAACCCAGCCCTGCCCGGTCGCACACTACGGGCGTCCCGGGTACGAGAGAGCATCCCGATCGGGCTTTCGGCAACCTTGCCCGTCTTTGGACAAGGGTTGCGTCCGTCACCTCCGCGGCGCCTGCGTCTGGGTGTGGTCGGTGCCGCGGCGGTGTGCGTGAGCTTGCTCGGTGGCGCCTTCAAGCTGCGTTCCGGCCAAGCGCATGAAGCGACGGTGTTGGCCGCCGGGCTCTCGGCTCCGCCCGTGAGCTTGCCCGCGCAGCCCCTGGCAGCGCCCAACGCCGGCCCAGCGCCGCGCACGGCGAGCCTGCCCGACCCGTCCATCCGCGTGCTGGCGCCCGCCCCGAAGCTGCCCGTCACGCGCCCCAGAGCAGCCGAAGCAACGCGCAACACGGCGCCGAAGCGGTCGATCAAGCGCGGGCTCAACGCCTGGGATCCGAAGAGCTTCGGCGGCAGGTTGTGAGGGCGAGATGAGGCGCCTCGTCGCTGCAATCTGCTCTGGTGCGCTGTGCGCCACGTCGACGTTGCCCGCGTTCGGCGCGGACGACAGCCGGAGCGCACGCGCAGACACTCTCTTTCGCCAAGGGCAGACCCTGCTCGACGCTGGCAAAACCGAAGCGGCCTGCGCCAAGTTCGAAGCCAGTGAAGCCTGGGAGATCGGGCTCGGCACACTGCTCCACCTGGGTGATTGCTATGAGCGCGCCGGTCGCGCCGCCAGCGCCTGGCACACCTTCCTCGAAGCGGAGGCCGTTGCTCAGGCGAAGAAGGACACGGAGCGCCAGCAGATTGCGGTCGAGCGCGCTGCGGCACTCGAGCCCAAACTGGCGCGCGTGGTATTCGTGGTGCCGCCGATGAGCCGGCTAGCGGGGCTCACCGTACAGCTCGGAACCAACACGATTCCAGCCGGCTCCTGGGGCATGATCATTCCGGTCGACGCAGGCAGTCAACACATCACTGCCTTCGCCAAGGGCTATCGCCCCTGGCAGATGGACCTCGAAGTGTCCCGCAGCGAGCCGCATGAATATCGCATCACGATCCCGCGGCTCGAACCCAGCCCAGTGCCCGTTTCCAATCGACGCGGCGCGTTCCGCACCGCGGGCGTGGTGACGGGTAGCGTCGGCTTGGCCGGCATCGGTGCTGGCGCCGTGTTTAGCGTGCTCTCGAAAAATGCCGAAGATGCGAGTACCTGCGCGCGCGGCGTCGTCCAATGTACGCCCGAAAAATCGAGCAAAGCCAGCGGTTATTCGGAGGCGTCGACGGTGTCGTTGGCCGTGGGCGGCGCGCTGCTCGCGACGGGCGTCACGCTGCTCGTGCTTGCGCCGAGTCAGGACAATCAAGAAAAGCACGCGCCGCTGCGCGTGGCCGCGCACGTTGGCGGCAGCGGCGGCCGCCTGCTGCTCGAAGGTGCTTGGTAAAAGCCGGCTCCGGTCACTCGATCGCGGCCCGCAGGCGCTCGATCAAGGGCGCGATCTCGGCGTGGCGCAGCTTGAACAGCGAGCGATTGGCGACGAGCACGCTCGAGATCGGACAGATCGTCTCGGTCTCGACCAAATTATTCTCGCGCAGCGTGGCACCGGACTCCACCAAATCGACGATCGCGTCCGCGAGGCCGACGAGCGGCGCGAGTTCGACCGAGCCCTGCACGTAAATGACCTCCGCTTGCACGCCCTTGGACGCAAAGTGTTCGGTCGCAATCCGCGCAAACTTGGTCGCAATCCGTGGCAGCTCGGGGATCACCGCGCCGGCGACGGTCGCGACGACCATGCGGCATTGTCCGACTTTGAGATCGAGCGGCTGATACAAGTCGTAGCGGCGCTCGAGCAGCGTGTCGCGCCCGGAGATACCGAGGTCGGCGGTGCCGTACTCGACGTAGGTCGGAACGTCGTCAGGCTTCAACAACAGGAAGCGGTATTTTCCGTCCGCGCTCTCGCGGATCAAACGCCGATCGTCCGCCAACAGCGCGGCCGTATCGAGCCCGGCCCGCGCGAAGAGCGGCGCGAGGGTCTTGATGATGCGGCCCTTCGGCACCGCAATGGTCAACGGTTTCATCAGCTCAATCCTCGTCCGCGATGTTGATGCGCTCGATGTCGGCACCGGCTGCGGCAAGCTTCTTTTCGATCGCCTGATAACCGCGGTCCAAGTGATACACCCGGCGCACGATCGTTTCTCCGTCGGCGACCAAACCGGCGATCACGAGCGAGGCGCTGGCCCGTAAATCCGTCGCCATGACCGACGCACCGGAAAGCATCTCGACCCCGCCGACGATCGCGGTGTTGCTGTGCGTCTCGATGTCGGCCCCCATGCGCAAGAGCTCCGGTACGTGCATGAACCGATTTTCGAAGATCGTCTCGGTGAGCACGCTGCGACCTTTGGCGCAGGTCATCAAGGCCATGAACTGGGCCTGCATGTCGGTCGGAAATCCGGGATGCGGCGCGGTAGTTACGTCCACACCGCGCAGTGGGCGCTCACGGCTGACGCGCACGTCCTCCCCCTCGCGTTCGATGTCGAGGCCAGCTTTGCGCAACTTCACGATCACCGGCTCGAGATCGTCGAGCGGGCAGCCCTGCAGGAGCACGTTGCCGCCTGCCGCGCCCACCGCCGCGAGAAACGTGCCGGCCTCGATCCGATCGGCAATGATCGCGTGATCGAACGGCGCCAGCTCATCGACGCCGTGAATGTGGATGATCGACGTCCCAGCGCCCTCCACCCGCGCGCCCATCTTGTTCAGCACTCGCCCGAGCTCTTCGACCTCCGGCTCGCGTGCGCAGTTCACGAAGGTCGAACGACCTTTGGCCAGGGCTGCGGCCATCATCAGGTTTTCGGTGCCGGTCACGGTCGGAATGTCGAATACGACCTCGGCCCCCTTCAAACGCGAGGCCTCCGCCAAAATGTAGCCGTGCTCGACCGAGATTTTGGCACCGAGCGCCTCGAGGCCCATCAGATGCTGATCGACCGGGCGCGCACCGATTTGGCAGCCCCCAGGCAGCGACACCTTCGCTCGCCCGAAGCGTGCCACGAGCGGACCCAACACGAGCACGCTCGCTCGCATTTGGCGGACCAAGTCATACGGCGCTTCGGGCGGCACCTCGCGGCGACCGGCATGCACGCGGACGTCAGGGATCCCCACCGTTACCTCGCGGCCGAGGAAGCGCAGCAACACCGCCGTCGTGTCGATATCGCGGAGGCCCGGGACGTTCCGCAGCAGGCTCTCGCCGTCCGAAAGCAACGTGGCGCACAGGATGGGCAGCGCCGCGTTTTTCGCGCCGCTGACCTGGATTCGACCTTCTAACCTGCGGGTACCGCGAATTCGGATGGCGTCCATCGGACACGGGGAGTAGGCCGTTTCCTCGCCATCTGCAAGGGTTAAGGCCCGGCGGCCGTGCCGCTACCGCCTTCCCGGTCAGCTCGCCGGCGGCGCCACCGATTTACGCCGAGCGTCGAGCTCGGCGTCGAGCGCGCGTTCTTGCGCGGGCGGTAGCTCGTTTCGCAGCAGCTCAGAGACGCGCTGATAGCCGCGTTTCAAGGCGTCGAGATGGGCCGCGGCTTTGCCGAGATCGTCGCGCTCGGCCTCGAATTGCAGCGCCTCGGCTTCGTGAGCCATCAGCTCGGCGCCCACGGCCAGGCAGCTGCCTTTGAGCTTGTGCGCTTTTTCGCGAACTCGCCGACAATCCGCCAGCGCGAAGACGGCTTCGAGCTCGGCCAAATTTTCCGGCACGCGCGCGATGAACAAGGACACCAAGCGCGCGGAGCGCTCGATCGTCATGTCGAGCTCGGCGAGCGGGCGCCGCGCTTCTTCCTGGCCGTCGGCGGGCGTCGCGGCCTCCTGCTCTTCACCGACGTAGCGTTCGAGCATGCGCTCGAGCGAATGAGGGCGGAGCGGCTTGGACAGGTAGTCGTCCATGCCCGCGGCCAGCACCTTGTCGCGTTCCCCTGCCATGGCGTGCGCGGTCAAGGCGATGATCGGCGTGTGGAAGCGACCTGCCTCCCACTCACGGATGGCACGCGTCGCCGCGTAGCCGTCCATGATCGGCATCTGACAATCCATCAAGATGGCCGCGTATTTGCCGACCTTGGCGCGCTCCACCGCTTGCTCGCCGTTGGACGCGACGTCGGCTTCGAAGCCCGCTTGCTCGACCTGCTCGACGGCCACGAATTGATTGATGTCGTTGTCGTCGACGATCAGGATCCGTTTGCCGCGGTTCTTCACGCTGCGCTCGCGCGGTCGCGGGCCTGGGCTGCGCAGATAGCCGCCGGCGAACGCGCCCACGATGCAGTCGTACAGCTCGGACAAGCGGAGCGGCTTGGAGACCTGCGCTGCGACCTCTTTCTCCACCTCGGTCAAGGTGGCGGTCGCGCCGAGCTGAGTCAGCACGATCAGCGGTAGCTCCTTGGCGGCCGGGATCGCGCGCAGCTCTTTCACGAAGGCTTCGATCGAAATATCGAGGAGTTGCGCGCCGATGATGGCAACGTCGAATTTTTCGCCCTGGTGCAGGCGCTCGAGCGCGGGGCGGCCATCTTGGAACAGCTCGCATTTGAGCCCCCAAGCCTGCATGTGCTCTTCGATGATGCGCGACCAGCGCCGGCTCGCCTCGACCACCAACGCGCGCCGCCCGTCCGGCAAAGTCGCGAGCGAGGGCCGAGTCGGCGCGACCGAGCGACTGACCCGGATCGTAAACCAGAATTTACTCCCGACGCCGCGCTCGCTCACGACGTCGATCTTGCCGCCCATCATTTCGACGAGTCGCTTGCTGATCGCGAGCCCCAAGCCGGTTCCGCCGTAGCGGCGCACCATCGAGCCGTCGACCTGCGAAAAAGCGCTGAACAGCTTGGCCTGGTCCTCGGGGCTGATACCGATGCCGGTATCCTGCACCACCGTGCGCAGCACGTACGATGTCTCGTCCGCCTCGTCCAAAGTCAGATCGACGAACACCTCACCGTGATCGGAGAACTTGATGGCATTGCCGACCAGGTTGTTCAAAATCTGCCGGTAGCGGTCGGGATCGCCCGTCACGACCTGGGGCACGTTGGGCGCGCGGCGATAAACGAGCTCGAGCCGCTTGTCGATCGCGCGGTTCGAGAGCAGCTCGGCGGCCTCTTGCAAGACCACGCCCGGATCGAACGGCACCGACTGGAGCGTATATTTGCCGGCCTCCATCTTGGAAAAATCCAAGACATCGTTGATGATCGTCATCAGCGCGCTGGCGGAGGCGTCCACCGTTTCGGCGTAGCGCCGCAACTTGCCCTCGAGCGGCATCTTCAAGATCAGGCGAATCATGCCGATCACGCCGTTCATCGGCGTGCGAATTTCGTGGCTCATATTGGCCAAAAATTCGCTCTTCAGGCGCGACGCTTCGAGCGCCGCCTCCATCGCGTCGCGCAGGCGTCGCTGGGCGTCTTCGTTCGCCTGCTGCATGTGGTTGAAGGCTTGGCCGAGCACCTGCAGCTCGTCGTCCGTGCGCACGTCGACCCGCACCCCTTGCTGCCCGGCCGCGATGCTCTCCGCCGCCGCCGTCAAACCGCGCAGCGGCTCGACGATTTTGCTCGACGCGCGGCTCACCAAATAGAAGCCGAGCAAGGTGCTGAGTACCGTCGAGCTGATCATCCAGACCAGCATCGTGCGCAGCGTGGCACGCGACTCGGCACGTACCCGCGCCAAAGCCTCACGCAGTGGCTTCGTGCTGAAGCCGTAGCGGATCATGCCCAGCACCTCGCCCTCGTCGACCACGGGCCGGGCCACCTCGAACACCTGTTGCTCGAATTGGACGGCGTTCCGCTGGCTGGGCGCTTTGTTCTTCCAGCAACCCGGCGGCAAGGACAGCTCCTGCCAGTGCTCGAGCGCCGCTTGCGGATCGTTCTTGTTCAGGCCCTTCGTCGTGGGTGACGAATAGGCCAACGGCGAGCCGTCCGCCGCGACGAAGACGCCGTAGATGATGTCGGGATCGCCTTCCACGGCGCGCTCGACGATTTGGCGTACGTCGGTGAAGGCGTTGTCGGCGACCAAGCCACGCAGCGCGAGCGCGTGATTGTCGACCAGCACGTTCGCCTTGCTGGCGATGTTGGCGCGCACCTGCGATTCGATGTCGGCCAAGCGTCGGCCCTCACTCTGGGTGCTGAGCCAGGTGACGACGCTGACGGTGGATGCAGCGACGCAGAAGAACACCGCGAACACGATGCGCAGCAGCTTACGATTGAGCGAGTGTCGAGTAGTAGCTGCGGTCATCTCGTTCCCTTCTGCCGGTCCTCCTTCAAACGCCCAACTAGGCTAATGCTTTAGGCCGGGCGCGAAGCGCGGGCGCGCCGATGGCACGCCTGCATGACCGCGGGTTCGAGCCCCGCGCGAATATTGGATTTCGAAAGCACGCCATCAGCCTGCGCCAGCAGCGCGAGCGCTTTCAGCTCGTCGATCGGCAGGCTGGAGACCAAGACGATTGCGAGGGCTGCGCCCCGAGAATTCTGGCGCAACACGCGCGCCAGCTTGTCCCCGCTGATATCGGGCAGGTTCACGTCGACCACCACGGCGTCGATGTCCTGTTCGAAAATCACCCGCGTGGCGCCGATGGCAGTCGCCAGATCGTGCACTTCATGACCCTGGCGTTTGAGGGTGCTGCACAAGAGCTCGCGCACAATATCGTCATCATCGATGATCAGGATGCGCATGGGTCGATTTCAGCGTCGATCGAGTCCGCTTCGGTTTCGAAGATCCAGCCTCAAACAATTACAAACAAAGGTAGCACGCGAATCCGGGGAAAATGTTCTTTCTTAATTCAGGTTCGTTCGCGCTGACGCTTTCCTTCCGAGCGACGCCCGGCCTCCGCACCTCACCCCCTTCGCGCATCTTCGACTGGAGTCGCGGCTCGTCCAGAGGCCGCACCGAGGTGCACGCATGTGGGCCGATGTGTAACCCGTAGACCAATTAGCCGAATCGATACCGGCCCGCGAGCGACGACGGACTCGGCCGTCGCGCGAAGCGCAACGCTCGACGAAGTGTGGCCAAGATGAGCGAAGCGCCCGGGCAGATGCCCCATCACTCGAGCACGCGATCGACCTTTTGCAGCGCGTCGGCGCGCAGCTCGAAGCGCTCTTTTGCCTGCACCAGGTCGACCGTGGTGGTCGTCGACAAAGGCGGCTGAATCACCGAATCTTGCGGCAAAACCCAGCCATTGTCGGCGATGTCGAAGAGCAAGTTCGCGGCTTGCGAGCCGAGCGCGGTGTGGTCGGGCAGGACCGCGAACGTGCCAAATGATTGCCCTGGCGAGACCAAGGAGGCAGCGCCCACGATGGCCGGGCTCCAGGGCCGCTCATTCAGGCCGGGTATCCAGCCCTCCATGATCAACTGCGGGGTGAGCATGCGGTCGTCGTTGAGGATCCATAGCGCGTCCACGTGCTGCTTCAGCTTACGTAGGGCCCGCTTCAGGTCGGACGCATTGGGTCGAGGATCGACCTGTTCCTCGAAGACCGTGATCTGTTCGCGGCGGGCGAGCGCTGCCTGCCGTTGCACAAAGCCGCTCAGCGCCGGCCGAAGCACCACGCCCACTCGCTCGATCGGGCCGACGATCAGCTTCCTCAAGTTGGTCACCACCGTGATCAGAGGAACCTCGTAACTGATGCCGGTGGCGGCCAAAAGATGCTGCGAATGGCCGTCCAAGAACGAGGTCATCACGATCACCGCCGGCGGAAAGACGGTCTGGGGACTGCTTTTTTGCAACGCCCGGTACGCGGCCACGGTGGGATTGTTCATCAGCACGATCCCGGACGGCCGATGCCTGCGCATGCCTTCAGCAATCGCGGCGCCGGATTCACGGGCATCCGCGTGCAACGCCACGAGCCGGTAGTGCTTGCCCAGATCGTCGCTCAGACCCGTCCAGACCTGGCGTGTCTGGGAGGTATCCGGCATGCAGACCAGCACGGTGCCCTCTTTGCTGGCCGTATTTCCAGTCACGCTTTCACGGTAGGTAGTGGCGCGAGCGGCATCGCGAGTCGTCGTCGCACAGGCTACGAGTGATGCGCCGGCTGGCAGTGCGTACAGAAATTCGCGTCGAGTCAGCGCCATTCGTCCACTCCCATTGCGGCAGACAATTGAGCCGGCAAGCGGCTGAGCGCGCCGAGGATCTGCGGTCCGCCGGCGGATAGGGTCGCGGCCGCAGGCAGCTCGACTTTGGTCGCGAGATCTCGTTGAAATAGGCTGAGGCGGCTCGCCTTCTTCAGCTCGGTCACGAAGCGGGCGGCCAGTAGGATTGCGTCGACACGTTGCATTTGTAGGAGCGGCAATAGATCTTCGACCTTGGTGACTCGCTCGACCTTCGGACGAGCCCCAAGTACGCGGTTGACGAACGAATCGGTGCCATCGCGGCCGAGCAGATCGAGCGCTCCGACGCTCTGGATTTTGGCTGGATCCGGCATCGAATCGGCTCCGACCAGCGCATAGACTTCGTCCTGTGCGCCCTGCCGCCGGCCGTGCAGGGTCGCGCCGATGCCGCGCGCGGCGAGTACCAAGGGCAGCGTCAACACGGCGTCGGGGTGATCCTGAAGTGAGCGATCGAAGTCACCGATCCGGCCGACCGCGGTCACATCGATGCCGGGTAGCGCGGACTGAAGCTCGCCTTGGAACGCCCGCTGCTTCACGGCCACGTGCAAAAATACCAGCAATTTCTGCGCTTCGGTGCTCACGTGGCGAACCTGCAAACGGTAACGGTCCAGCCGGTCGAATAGTTAACGAGCGAGCTCCGAGCGCGCCCGTTCATGATCCGCGCCTCATTCGGCGCAGCTGCGTAAAGCCCATTCTGCTGCCGGACTTTTTTGAGGGCAACCGTGCCGCGCGCCCGAGAAATGCCGCTATCCTTCATCCGCATACACTCCACCGCGCGTGGAACGCGCGGAGCGCGAACTTTGCCGCGCACTCAATTATCTTTGCAAGGGGACGTAGGTGCTTGCAGAGTGGCGACCTTGAGTAGTGAGCGCGAACAGCTCCCAAGCGGCGACTCGCGTCGTGCGCTCGCGTCGAACGACGGGCGGCGGACGATTCGCCCGAGCAAGCTCGGGTTCGCAGGCTTCACCCGGGGCATGGCGCTGCTGGCGCTGCTTTGTGCGACCACTTCGGCGCGCGCCGCCGGCCCGGCCGGCGAAGGGACGCCCGAATCAGTCGATGATTTGGATCTGGTCAAGCTGCTCAATGTCGAGGTCTCCACCGCAACCAAGACGGCCGAAAGTCTGGACGACGCGCCCGCAGTGATCACGGTCGTCACGCACGACGACATCGTGCGTTGGGGCTATCGAACCGTGGCCGAGGTGCTAAACCACACGGTCGGCTTCTACTTGGTCGACGATCAAATCTTGCCCAACGCCGGAGTGCGCGGCATGACCGGGGGGCTGGGCGCCGAGAGCGGCGTGATCAAGCTGATGATCGACGGCCGTTCCGTCGCCTATCGGACCACCTCCGGCAATTGGCTGGGCGTCGAGCTCATCCCACTCGAATCGGTAGCGCAGATCGAAATCGTGCGCGGCCCGGCCTCGGCGCTATACGGCGCGGACGCATTTCTCGGCGTCGTCAACATCATCACCGTGCGGCCCGAGGATTTGCGACCACTGCGCGCGCGCGTTTCAGCGGGTGTCAGCGAAGGCCACGCGGGCGAACAGTTCGACGTGGTCGGCGGCGGGCGCAGCGGGAACTTCGACTTCATGCTCGGCGCTGCCGGTGAATCCGCCGATCGCAGCGGGCTTTCGCTGCCGTCCGAGTCGCCCGCGCTGACGCTGCCGCCGCAAGTCGGATCGCGCCGGAGCGCGCTCGATCTCAAGCGCCAATCGCTCTCGTTGCAAGCGCGCGCGGGCTACACCGATCCGAAGGTCGGGCATCTCTCACTCAGCGCCTACGCTTCCGGCATTCGGCGCGGCGGTGATTTCGCGCACTGGGCGCAACTCACGAGCGGCGTCGACGCTTCGGGCCAAGCCGTGGGCACGACCGTTTCGCTCGGCCAATACCGGCTCAACGCCGACGGCCTGCTGCACGCCTCGCGCACGCTCGATCTATCGCTCCAAGGCACCTACTTTCAGGGCGGCGTGTTACCCGCCGACCGCATCGAGATCGGCAGCGACTTGTTCTATGTCGAACGCCGCCAATCTTACCACGGCATCGACGCCACGGCCGAAGCTCACTATACGCCGAGTTCGAGCTTCAATCTGATTGGCGGTGTCGAAACCATCTACGATCGAGAGATGCTGGGCGCCCCGGAGCGCTTCAACGTGGCGACCGGCACCCCCGTACTCCAGGCCGGCGCAAGAGACGTCCACGCCAGCCTGACGAACGTGGGCACCTATTTGAGCTCCAACTTGAAGCTGTTCGATCCGTGGCTGAAGGTCACCGGCGGCGTGCGCTACGACAACCACAGCGAGTACGGCTCGGAGCTCACCGGACGAGCCGGGCTCACTTCGCGTTGGGGCAAAACCGTGGTCGCCAAGCTGCTCTACGGCAGCGCGTTCAAGGCTCCTTCGCCCTATCTTTCGTACGCAGCGCCGCTACGGCCCGGTGACGTGGTCGGGAACCCGACGTTGAAGCCGCAGCGCATTCACACCGTCGAGTACCAACTCTCCTGGAAGCCCAGTCGCTTCTTCGGAGTCACCTCGGGTGTGTCCTACAATTGGCTGCTCGACAAGGCCGAGTTTACGCCTCAGGGCATCAATTTGACCGCGCGCAACGTGGCCAGCCAGCGCACCTTCACCTGGGAGACCCGAATCGACGCGCGCCACTACGAAGACTTCACGACCTATGCGGCGTTCGAGTCGGTCTACTCGGTGCGTGACCTCGGTCAGGAGGGTTATGCCGCGTCGCTCGTCGGCACGAAGAACGTCGTGTACCCGCCGTGGATCGCGCGCGCGGGGCTCAACGTGAGCGTGCCTTCGGCACCCTCGGTGCCGCTCACGCTGGCAGCGGAGGGCATGCTGGTTGGGCCGCGGCGCGCGTACGACACGAGCATCGTCGAGCGCGGCCAAGACTTCTATCTGCCCACCTATTTCTTGCTCGACCTATCGCTGGCGACGCGTGAAATCTATCTGATCCCTGGTCAGGAATCGCGTTTTGCGCTGCGCTCGCGCAACTTGCTCGGCACGCGCGCTGCGGACCCGGGCTTTTCGGGCTTCGAGTATCCGATCAATCCCGCCGAGCTATTTCTGGAATTCCGCCACACTTATTGATCATGTCCGCCCTTCGCCTCCACTCACGCCTGGCCGCCGCATTCGCCCTGCGCGCCTTGGGCTTGGCCGTGCTCGGCGCCGCGCTGACTTCGTGCAGCAGCACGCCGAGCGCGCCGAGCAACGCGCTGACGATCGGCCTACTTCTGCCCTTTACCGGCTCGAGCTCCGGCACGGCGAGCAACTTCGAGCGCGCGGTGCTGTACGCCGCCGATCGCGTGAATGCGGGTGGTGGCGTGCACGGCCGACCACTTCGCATCCTGTCCGCCGACACCCACTCCGATCTGGCGCGCGCGCAACAATCCGCGGTCGAGCTGGTGAACGCCGGGGCAACCGTGATCGTCGGCCCGGAGAGCTCGGAAGTTGCCTCGGAGCTCGTGCCTTATTTGACCGCGCACCAGGTTGCATTCTTGTCGCCGCTCGTGGGCGCCGCGAACGACGCGCAGGTCGACTGCAGGGCCTCGTGGTTTCGCCTGGCACCGTCGGCGCAAGCACTGGGCGAAGCGCTGGCCAAACAGGCCATCGCGCAAAAGGTTGGCAGCATTGCGCTGATGTATTCCCGTACCGCCTACGATGAAGCGCTGCGCGACGCAGTGAGCACGCGCTTCACCTCGCTGCGCGGCACGGTTCGGCTCACTGTCGGCCTCGATCCGAACGGACAGAGCTATGCGGCTCAGGTGAACGAGGCCCGCGCCGCCGACGCTGACGCGATCGTGCTCACGAGCTCGCCGCGCGCCGGCGCCTTGGTGGTGAACGAATTCGACGCGCTCAGCGCCACGCCGCCGCGCTGGTTCCTCTCGCCCTTGTTGAAAACCGATTTGTTGGTGCAGAACGTGGCGCCCGAAGCGCTGGAGAACGCGCGCGGTATCGCCCCCAAAATCTACGACAAGAGCGCAGATTTCCCGACCGCCTTCGCTGCCCGCTGGCAAGGCGATCAGCCGCTCGAGGGCGCTTACTTTTACTACGATGCGATCGCCTTGCTGGCGTTCGCGCTCGACCGCGCGACGCCAAACACGGATGGCACGTACGACCTCCGCGTGTTGCAATCTGCCGTACGCGCCGCGGCTGCGCCGCCCGGCGAAGCGGTAGGTTGGAACGAGATCGAAAGCGGCCTTTTGCGCCAAGAGAGCGGAGACTCGATTTACTTTTCTGGCCTCACCGGCCCGCTCTTGTTCGA
>Ga0207667_10006777_pt1 | contig 13836 bp, 10 predicted proteins | sample KBSCornC52_FD_184301 | JGI IMG/M metagenome (GOLD analysis project Ga0207667, IMG submission 184301) | Corn rhizosphere microbial communities from Kellogg Biological Station, Michigan, USA - KBS Corn C5-2 (SPAdes) (version 2) | ecosystem: Host-associated > Plants > Roots > Rhizosphere > Soil ...
TAAGCGTATCGCTCGGGCCGCTTGCGCGAGAGTCGGATCTTGCGCGTCGAAGGCCTCTTGGTCACTGAAGCGGGCGCGCAGTCGTTCGAGTTTGTCCTGGTCGATCATGTCCGTATTCGCGGCGTAGGTTAACGAAATTAACTTGAAGCTGGACACTTGTCAAACGGCGCGCTTTTCGTCACCAGCCGATCACACCCGCAGACTTGCCGGGCTGTGCGTGCGCATCGAAACACTAGCGGGGCAGGGTCCGATCGGTTAATCTAATTAACTACGCAGCGACTCGGGCGGGCGCTTGGGTCACGCGCAGTCAATGGGAGAGTGCTGTCATGAAGCATGCTGGATTCAGCGGATCGTGGGTGGGACTCGCCGCCGCGACGCTCGCTGTGGTCGCTTCGAACTCCGCCGATGCAACGAACGCAAACGCGACCGCGGACCTCGTGCTTCAAGGTGGGTACATCTACACGGTCGATGAGCGCAACACGATCCAGCAGGCGATCGCAATTCAACGGGGGCGTATCGTTTATGTCGGCACAGACCAAGGCGCCCGCGCGTTCATAGGCAAGCAGACGAACGTCATCGATCTGCATGGCAGGATGGTCATGCCCGGGTTGGTCGACACGCACAATCACGCCATCGCCGGCGGCTCTCAGTTGCTGGATTGCGACCTGAACTACGCGCCGCTGACTATCGCGCAGTTTCAACAGAAGATTCAGGCCTGCCTCGACCAAACGCGTGCGAAGGAGCCGGATGGCTATCTCACGGTCGTGGGTTGGTATCGGCAGGCGATGCAGCCATCAGGCACTCAGGTCACGAAGGCCAACCTGGATACGCTGAGCTCGCGTCGTCCGATCATCGTTCGCTCGACAGATGGGCACACAACCCTCGGCAACTCTCGGGCACTCGCGCTCGCCAAGATCACGCGCAATTCCCCTGATCCCCATGCGGGTCGAATCGATCGCGAGGGGGCCGGCGAACCGAGTGGCATCTTCGAGGACGCCGCCGAGGGGCTCATCAGCCAACCGATGCCAGCGCCCACCGCTGCCGAGACTCTCAAGGCGGCCGAGGCGGCGCTCGATGCCCTTCGTAAGGACGGCCAGACCGCCTTCATGATGCAGGGTCCCAGCAAGCCTGACATCGAGGCGTGGTCGACACTCCAGAAACAGGGGCGCCTGACCGCTCGGGCCTACATGGCACCTGACGTTGAGCAGGACGCGGTCTCAAAGCCGGAGCTTGCCGTCCAGCGCATTCTCGATCTCGAGCGCGAGTTCGACACGGGCCCGATGGAATCGCGCGCCAATCTCTGGGTACGCAATTCCGGCGAGATCTTTCAAGACGGGGTGCTTCAGTGGCCGGCGCAGACCGCCAGCATGTTGCAACCCTACCTCATCAACAAGGGGACAGGGGAGAAGCCCAACTGGGTGCCGGGACCGACCGGCGGCCCTGACCCCTATACCCCGTTGCCGCAGCTCAAAGTCTTGCTATTGGCGCTCGCGAACGCCGGAATTGATCCGGAGGTGCACGCCATCGGCGACCGGGCCGTGCGTCACACCCTCGATGCCTATGCATATGTACGCCAGCAACTGAACGGGCGAGACGCGCGGCTCCAGATCGCTCACGCGGAGCTCGTCGATCCATCCGACGTGCCGCGATTCAAGGAGCTGAACGTGATTGCGGACATGGGCTTCCAATGGGCGAAGCCGTCCTTCGACTCAATCGACGCGGCGAAAGATTACCTCGGTCCAACACGATTCAACCGGGTGGAGCCGGAAGGCTACCTCAACGAGGCCGGAGTGCGGATCGCCCAGGGCAGCGACTGGCCGGTCGATCCGCTGTCCGACTGGTTCGACATGAAGGTGTTGATTACCCGCGAAGGTACCATGGGGGGCAAGTATTCCGGACCCCTCGGCACGGGCCCGGGTGTGCCGGTGAAGGACGCGATACGCGCATTCACCATCAACGGGGCCTACGCGCTCCACAGCGATCAGTATTTCGGCTCCCTCGAACAGGGCAAGCTCGCGGATCTGATCGTGATCAACCAGAACCTGCTGCAGATTCCGGTCAGTCGCATTGCCGACACGAAAGTACTCTTGACTCTCGTTGGCGGGAAAACGGTTTTCCGAGATCCATCCTTCTAAAGCGTCAGTGCCCGGAAGTATCACGGGAAGTTCGGAGAAAGACGATCGTGAGTATGTTGCACCGTAGCCTGCTCCTCGCGGTGATGTCAGGTGTCTTAGCAACCGCGTGCACCAAACAGCAGGAGGCGCCCGCCGCGGCTTCCGCGGCGGGCGCCGAAGAGAAGCTCCTCAACTTGTACATCTGGAGCGACTATCTCGCAGAGGACACGATCTCGAACTTCGAGAAGCAAACCGGCATCAAGGTTGACGTGAGCAACTACGGCAGCAACGAAGAGCTCGAAGCGAAGCTCTCGTCCGGCCACTCTGGGTATGACATCGTGGTTCCTTCGGCCCCCTTTCTCGAACGGCAGCTCAAAGCTGGACTCTATCTCGCGCTGGACAAGAGCAAGTTGCCGAACCTGAAGAACATGGACCCCGATATCCAAAGACGCCTGGCTCAGCACGACCCGGAGAATGCGCACGCGGTCCTGCATATGTGGGGTACGGGAGGCATCGGCTACAACGTCGACAAGGTGAAGGCCGCCATGCCGAACGCGCCGCTCGGCAGCTGGGACATGATTTTCAAGCCCGAGGTGGTCAAGAACTTCCAGAAGTGCGGCATCACTGTGGCCGACTCGGCTTCCGAGATGTACGCGATGGTCCTCATCGCGTTGGGCAAGGACGCAAACAGTCAGAAACCGGACGATCTGGCCGCGGCGACGGAAGCACTCATGCGACTGCGTCCGTTCGTTCGCTACGTCGACACGCAGAGGATGATTTCGGATCTCGCCAACGGCGAAGTGTGTCTGGCAGTTGGCTACAGCGGTGACATTCTGCAGGCCGCGAGCCGTGCGAAAGAGAACCAGACCGGCCAGAAAGTGGCGTACTCCATTCCGAAGGAGGGCACCATCATGTGGTTCGACAGTTATGCGATTCCGAAAGATGCCCCGCATCCGGGCAACGCGCATCTGTTCATCAACTACATGCTCCAGCCTGAGGTGATCGCGGCGGTGACAAACCTGGTGCACTACCCGAACGGCAACAGTGCCGCACGTCAGTTCGTGAGCAAGGAAATTCTCGAAAATCCGAGCATCTATCCGCCGCCGGAGGTCATGGCGAAGCTGGTTCCCGTCCTCGCGGTCAGCGAAGAAAGCACGCGGCTGATGACGCGCGGCTGGCAACAGTTCACCACGGGACACTGATGGTCGCGCGCATTCAACGCGCAGACTTGTAAGCATTTGCTGAGAGTCGTTTCCGACGAGGAGCATTCCACTGTGACTGAGCTGGCACCGTCTGTTCCGCCGCGCTATGACACGTCGCATCTGCGCCGCGAAGATCAGCGACATTTCGTTCACCCGTTCACTCACTTTGACAGCTTCAGGCAGGATGGATCGCTCGTCATCACCGAGGGTCACGGTGCCTACGTGTCCGATTCGCAGGGCCGGCGTTATCTCGACGGCGTGGGCGGCCTTTGGTGCATGTCGATTGGGTTTGGCGAAGAGGAGATGGCGCAGGCCATTGCCGCGCAAGTTCGGCGCCTGAACTTCTATTCGGCCTTCGTCGACACGACGAATCCGCCGGCCGTGCAGCTTGCGAGCAAACTCGCTTCGCTCGCGCCGGGAGACCTCAACCGCGTGTTCTACACATGCTCGGGGTCGTCGGCGAATGACACCGCCGTGCGCCTCATTCACTACTACAACGCCCGGCGCGGCAAGCCCGAAAAGCGGCATCTGATTTCGCGCATCGGTTCCTATCACGGCAGCACGTATCTGGCGATGTCGCTGACTGGACGCGAGAGCGATCGCTCCCCGCACTTCCACTACCTGAGCGACTTCATCCATCACGTTTCGTGTCCGTACGTATATCGGCGCCCTGCGGGCCTCTCGATCGAGCAGTTCTGCGATCAGCTCGTCGATGAGCTGGAACAGAAGATTCTGAGCATCGGGCCCGAAAACGTTGCGGCGTTCTTCGCCGAGCCCATTTTAGGAGCGGGCGGAGTCATTGTGCCGCCGCCGGGCTATCACCGCCGCACGTGGGAGATCTGCAGAAAGTACGACGTGCTCTACGTTTCGGACGAGGTGGTCACTGCCTTCGGCCGGCTCGGGCATTGGTTTGCCTCTCGCGACGTGTTCGGAATTCAGCCCGACATCATCGTCTCAGCCAAAGGCATCTCGTCGGGTTATGTGCCGCTCGCGGCGGTCCTGTTCAGCGATCGCATCTACGACGTCGTCGCAGCTCCCGATCCGGACGGCTGGTTCACACACGGATTCACGTACTCGGGGCATCCGGTTGCGTGTGCGGCCGGGCTAAAGAACATCGAAATTATGGAATCACGCGATATCTGCGGGCACATCCGCAGGATCGGTCCCTATTTCGAGCAGCGTCTGCAGACATTGCGCGATCTGCCACTGGTAGGCGACGTGCGCGGCAGTCACTTCATGATGTGCACCGAGTACGTTGCCAACCGCAAAACGCGCGAAGTGCTGCCAGACGGCATCAGCGTGGGCAAGCGAATCTCCGACCACTGCGAGAAGCACGGTCTGTTGATCCGCCCGCTCGGCCACCTGAACATCATGTCGCCTCCGCTGGTGATGACCGAAACACAGATTGATGAGCTCGTGGCGGGCTTGTCGGCGGGCATTCGTGCCGCTGCCGACGATCTCGTGCGCGAAGGCCACAGGATCGATTGAGAAAATAGTCCGGGGAGAATCTAACGTGAGCGAATGCAAAAATGCGCGCGGCTCGAGCGCGCCTTGGCAGACCAGGTTGTTCGGGGCATTGCTCTGCGTGCCCTTCGTAGCGCTCGCGCAGGCTCCGGCGCCGCGCGCCGATCGCATCTTCGTGAATGGCAAGATCTGGACCGCCGACGATGCGCGTCCGTCCGCCGAGGCGCTCGCCATATCCGGCGACAAGATCGTGGCCGTCGGCTCCTCGCAGGAGATCCGCGCGCTGGCAGGGCCGAAGACCGTAACCGTGGACCTCGGCGGCCGCCTCATGCTGCCGGGCTTTCAGGACTCTCATACGCACTTTCCAGGTCCCTCCATCAACTCCGTGAAGCTCGATGGGATCGAAACACTGGAGGGCTTCCAGAAGACACTCGGAGACTTCGCCAAGTCGCATCCGAAGCTCGCGTGGATTACCGGCGCCGGCTGGGTCTACTCCGGGTTTCCGAACCAGACGGTCGACAAGAAATACATCGACGCGGTCATCTCGGATCGTCCGGTGTACGTGTTGGAACGCGACGGCCACATGGGCTTGGCAAACACGAAGGCGCTGCAGCTCGCAGGGATCACCCGGGACACAAAGGACCCTCCGAACGGACACATCATGCGCGACTCGAACGGCGAGCCCACCGGCGAGCTGAAGGAAGCTGCGCAGTCTTTGGTCAGGGGACGCTTCCCGCGCGAGACGGCCGACGAGGTCTATCAAAGCTTCCTGAAGCATATGGACGAGTTCGCTGCGGATGGGCTCACGGCGGCACAGAACGCGTCCTGGTCGCCCGACGACGAGCCGATCTTCGAACGCGCGCTCAAGGAGAACGCGTTCAAGCTCCGTATTCGCTTCGCGCCTTTGATCCTGCCGAAGGATGGCGGCTCGCCCAAGGGCCATTACCTCAAGACACCGCTGACCGAAGCCGATCTCACCGAGTACAAACGGTTGCGCGATACATTCAAAGGTCCGGTGATGGAGTTCGGCTCCATCAAAGGATTCCTGGACGGCACAGTCGATGCGCAGACGGCGGCGATGTTTGAGCCCTACGTCGGTACCCACAACACCGGCATCCCCTTCTGGGAGCAGGATGATCTCAATAAGACCGTGGCGCTGTACGACAAGGAAGGCTTCCAGGTCCTGCTGCACGCCATCGGCGACAAGGCCATCAACATGGCCCTCAACGCTTTTGAGTACGCCGAGAAGACGAATGGCACGCAGGGGCGGCGACATCGGGTCGAGCACGGTGAAGTACCGCGTCTATCCGATTTGCCTCGTTTCAAACAGCTCGGTGTGATCGTGTCGACTCAGCAGTGGATGGCAAGCCCGGACGCGACGGAATTGAACAACTACGCAGTGCTTCTGGGGCCAGAGCGCGCGTCGCACGCCCTAGCCTTCAAGCTCTATGACGATGCGGGTGCGGTGCAGGCCTTCGGCAGCGATTGGGGCGGGTTCGACATGGCGCCTCTGCTCGGCATACACCTTGCGGTGACGCGCCTCACACCGCAAGGAACACCCAAGGGCGGTTGGTATCCGCAGAACCGCGTCAGCGTGGAAGCGGCTCTTCGGCACTACACCCGCGACGGTGCGTACGCGAGCTTCGACGAGCAGAAACGCGGCACGCTGACGCCGGGCAAGCTTGCCGACATGGTGGTGCTGTCGAAGGACATTCTGACGATCCCGCCGATGGACATCCTGAAGACGAAAGTGCTGCTCACCGTCATGGGCGGCAAGGACACTTACCGGGACAAAGATTTTCACTGAGTGGAATGCGTGTTGCAATGACGGGAATCGGAATCGCAGAGAAACCGCGGCCGCAGATGGGGCGTCTGCGCGAGCGAGAAGCGCCTTGGAAGGATCCGGCGGCGACTGCATACATCCGTATCGAAAGGGTTTCGAAGAAGTTCGGCGACTTCACTGCCGTTGATGACGTCACGCTAGACATCTATCGCGGCGAGATCTTCTGCCTGCTGGGCGGCTCGGGTTGCGGCAAGACGACTCTCTTGAGGATGCTCGCTGGGTTCGAGGCATCCACCGGCGGTCGCATCTTCATCGATGGGCATGACATGGCAGGCGTGCCGCCCTTCAAGCGGCCGGTGAACATGATGTTCCAGTCATATGCCTTGTTCCCCCACATGACCGTCGAAAAAAACGTCGCGTTCGGGCTGAAGCAGGAAGGCATGCCCAAGAATGAGATTGCCCAACGTGTTGCCGAGATGCTCGCGCTCGTGAAACTGGAGGAGTTTGCGAGGCGCAAGCCTCATCAGCTCTCCGGCGGACAGCGCCAGCGCGTGGCGCTCGCGCGCTCGCTCATCAAGCGTCCCAAGCTGCTGTTGCTCGATGAGCCGCTCGGCGCATTGGACAAGCGGCTGCGCGAGCACACTCAATTCGAATTAGTCAACATTCAGGAGCGCCTCGGCGTCACCTTCATTGTCGTGACACACGATCAGGAGGAGGCAATGACGTTGGCTACGCGGATCGGCGTCATGAACCACGGTCGCATCGTACAGGTCGGTACGCCGCACGAGATCTACGAGTTTCCCAAGACCCGATTCACAGCCGAGTTCATCGGCAACGTGAACATGTTCGAAGGCAGGGTCATCGAAGACGAGCCCGGCCACGTGCTCATCGAATCGGCCGATCTCGGCGGCCGCATCCACGTGGGCCATGGAATCAGCTCCGCGCCGGATGCCGCGGTATGGGCGGCTGTGCGCCCTGAGAAGATGATCCTGGCTCGTGAGGCGCCTCGGGAGCGTTTCAACGCGGCACCCGGCACGATTCGCGAGGTCGCTTACATGGGTGATGTTTCCATCTATCTGGTACAACTCGACAGCGGCAGGACTGTTCGCGTCACGCAACCCAATACGCGCCGTCACGCCGATGGCGCATTCACGTGGGACGATCGCGTGTGGGTGTGGTGGCACGAGTCGAGCGCCGTCGTGGTGACGGAGTAGGGCGGGCGCAGTGGTGCACACATTGAGTCTGCTGCAGCGTCGCTTCGGGATCACCGGGCGCCGCCTCGTCATTGCCGTGCCATGGGTATGGTTGCTGCTGTTTTTTCTGATTCCTTTTCTTATCGTACTGGAGATCAGCTTCGCCCACACGCGGCTCGGCGTGCCGCCCTACACGCCACTGTGGGAATGGACCAGCGAACACGCGCTGCACCTTTCGCTGAGTGCCGCGAACTATCTGTTTCTCGCTCGCGAAACGCTTTACCTGGACGCGTTCCTGAGCTCGATGAAGGTGGCCTTCATCTCGACGTTCTTCTGCCTTCTGGTGGCTTACCCGATGGCGTACGGCATCGCGCGCGCCAGCGCCAGATGGCGAAACACATTGCTGTTGCTGGTGGTGTTGCCGTTTTGGACGTCGTTCCTCGTGCGCGTGTACGCGTGGATCGGCCTCCTGCGCAATAACGGGCTGATAAACAATGTCTTGATGGGGCTGGGCTTGATTCACGAGCCCATCGTGATGATGCAGACGGACTTTGCCATGTACATCGGCATCGTCTACTCATACCTGCCGTTCATGATTCTGCCGCTGTATTCGAATCTCGAAAAACATGACAACACGCTGCTCGAAGCCGCTGTGAATCTCGGTGCTACGCCATTCAAGGCCTTCCTGCAGATCACGCTGCCGCTGTCGCTGCCCGGAATGATTGCGGGCTCGATGCTGGTCTTCATTCCGGCAGTAGGGGAGTTCGTCATACCGCGCCTCCTCGGCGGCAATAACACACTGATGATTGGCAGGGTGCTATGGGATGAGTTCTTCAACAATCGAAACTGGCCGGAAGCCAGCGCGGTGGCGATGACACTGCTGCTCGTGTTGGTGCTGCCGATCATGATCTTCCAGCGTTACCAGGCGCGGGAAGCCGGCGCAGGGCTGCATCGCTAAAGGCGCGCAATGAGTTACAGACGCTCCAGGGTACTCCCAGCGCTGCTCGCGATGGGGTTCGCGTTCCTCTATATCCCCATCCTTTCCGTCATCGTGTACTCGTTCAACAACTCGCGCTTGGTGACGGTCTGGGGCGGCTTTTCGACACGGTGGTATGGCGTGCTGCTCGCCGATCATCGAATGTTGGAAGCGGCGTGGCTCAGCCTGCGCATCGCCGCCGTCAGCGCTACGATTGCCGCTGTCCTCGGCACGCTCGCCGGTCTGGTTCTGGCGCGTTTTGGCCAGTTTCGAGGGCGCACGATTCTATCCGGAATGGTCAGCGCGCCACTGGTAATGCCCGAGGTCATCACGGGGCTGTCGTTGTTGCTGCTGTTTGTTGCCTTCGCACCGCTTCCCTTCGTTCCGGATGAGCGCGGTTTCAGCACCATCGTGATTGCACACGTGACACTCACGATGGCCTATGTCGCCGTGATCGTGCAGTCGCGTCTTTCCAGCTTGGACGACTCGCTGGAGGAAGCGGCAATGGATCTGGGTGCGCGGCCCGAGCGCGTATTCATTCTTATCACGCTGCCCATCATTGCGCCGGCGATCGCCTCCGGTTGGCTCCTGGCTTTCACTTTGTCGCTGGACGATCTCGTGATTACGACTTTCACTGCAGGCCCATCCACCAGTACGTTGCCGATGATGATCTTCTCCAAGGTTCGCCTGGGAGTGACGCCGGAGATCAACGCGCTCGCCACACTCATGATTACACTCGTTGCCCTCCTCGTCGTCGCTGCGGGCGTGCTGATGGCTCGGAAGGAAAAGACCCGCCAACGCGACATGTATCTCGCCCAGGGTGCAGGGAGTGCCCTATGAGTGGCGTGCTGGATGACTATGCGATTGCGCCTTCGATACGCGAGTTCATCGTTCGCCCGCATGGCATCCTGATCGATGGGCAGTGGCGCGATGCTGTCTCGGGGCAGCGGCTCGACGTCTTCGAGCCCTCGAGTGCAGAGTGCATAGCCAGCATTGCTGCCGGAAGCACGGATGACGTAAATCTTGCGGTGGAAGCCGCACACCGAAGCATGGAGGACGGTCGTTGGTCTCGCCTGGCACCCGCAGACCGCGAGCGAATCTTGCTGAAGCTCGCGGATCTCATCGAAGCCAACCTCGACGAGCTAGCGGTGCTCGAAACGATCGACAATGGCAAGCCACTGTCCGCTGCCCGCGAGATCGACTTGCCAGACGCCCTGCGTTTTGCGCGCTACATGGCGGGATGGGCGACCAAGATCGATGGTCGGGTCGTGGCACTGTCCGCGCCCAATGCGCCGATGGGAATGACAGTGCGGGAACCGGTGGGTGTCGTCGGCGCGATCATTCCCTGGAATTTCCCGTTCAACATGGCTGTGCAGAAGGTGTTCCCCGCGTTGGCTGCAGGATGCTCCGTCGTGCTGAAGCCTGCGGAGCAGACCTCTTTGACTGCGATTCGGCTCGGTGAGCTGGCTCAGGCAGCGGGTGTGCCAGATGGCGTGCTCAACATCGTGACGGGGCTCGGGCCGACCGCCGGTGACGCGCTGGCGCGCCACCGACTGGTCGCGAAGCTGACCTTCACCGGGTCGACGGCCATCGGCACACAGATCGCCACCGCCGCGATTCAGAACATGACGCGACTGACGCTCGAGCTCGGGGGCAAGTCGCCCATGATCGTGCTCGCTGATGCGGATCTCGATCGGGCCGCGCAGGGTGTGGTGGATGGCATTTTCTACAACGCCGGGCAGGTCTGCTGCGGCTCGTCGCGGTTGTATGTTGAGCAAACCATACACGACGCTTTGCTCGAGCGCGTGGCTGCGCGCGCGAACGCCCTTCGGGTCGCGCCCGGTTTGTCCCCAGGGTGCGAGATGGGTCCGCTCGTCTCGGCGCGCCAACGCGATCGGGTCATGGAGTACATCGCGACAGGCAGGCGCGAAGGGGCGAGCGTCCTCGCGGGCGGCGAGTGCCCCGGTGCCGGTTATTTCGTGCGGCCCACTGTGTTTGGCGGGCTTCGGCATGACAGCCGCATCTTGCGCGAAGAGATCTTCGGCCCCGTACTCGCGGTCTCCGCCTTTGCAACGGACGCCGAGGTCGTGAGGCGGCGAATGACACACGTTATGGGCTCGCGGCGAGTCTCTGGTCGAACGATCTGGCGCGCGTGCGAAATCTTGCGGGCGCGATTCGTGCCGGCACGGTGTGGGTGAATGCACACAATCCGATCGATGCAGCATTGCCGTTCGGCGGCTTTGGCCTGTCGGGCTTTGGCCGCGAAGGCGGGCCGGAGCAGTTGGAGGCGTATCTCGAAACCAAAGCCCTATGGTTCGCGACGTGAACTGCAAGCTGCGCGCAGTGGCAGGCATCACCACTCTTTCTAAGGTGTGATATGGATTCGAGAATGCTTCTCAGGCGTCGCGAGCGATCACTCGGGGCCGGTGCGGAACTGTTCTACCGTCACCCGATTCAACTGGTGCGGGGACAGGGAGCGTATGTCTTCGACGAGACTGGCCGGCGTTATATTGACTTCTACAACAATGTGCCCGCGGTCGGGCACGGTAACTCGTATATCGCCGACGCGATCTCGAATCAACAGCGTACCCTGAACGTCAACAGTCGCTACCTCCACGAAGGTGTAGTCGCCTATGCCGAGCGGCTTGCATCGTTGCATTGCCCGCGCATCGAGAGTTTCGTCTTTAGCTGCAGCGGCACGGAGGCGAACGAAGTGGCGATCCAGATGGCGCGCTTGGCGACTGGCAGGCGGGGCATCCTGTGCACGAATGCTGCCTACCACGGCAATAGCGACTTGGTTGGGCGGCTCACCAACGTTGGACGTACGCAACCGGAAAGCCCGGATGTCCACGCCTTTCCCTTTCCCGACCTGTACCGTCCGATTGCAGAGGCGTCGAGTGAGCAGGAACTCGAGGATGCCTATCTCGCCAGGGTTCAGGAGGCGATCGAGAGGTTCGAGGCGTCGGGGGTCGGCCTCGCGGCCATGCTGATCTGCTCCATCTTCGCCAATGAGGGCCTGCCCAATCTGCCCAACAACTTCATGGCACGCGCCGCTGAAATGGTCCGCGCGGCCGGTGGGCTAGTGATCGCGGACGAGGTGCAGGCGGGCTTCGGCCGCACCGGCCATTGGTGGGGATACGAGGCCACGGGCTTCGAGCCCGACATCGTGACTCTGGGTAAGCCGATGGGCAACGGCGTGCCGATCTCCGCGACGGGCGCCAGCCGCAATCTGATCGAGCGTTTTCGCGGCAGAACGGATCACTTCAACACCTATGCCTCCAGCCCGCTCCAGGCAGCAGCCGGGATGGCCGTGCTGGATGTTATCGAGCGCGACGAGTTGGTCGGCAATGCGCGGCAGGTCGGAGCAATGCTAAAGGAAGGGCTGGAGAGGATCGCCGCGAACGACTTGCACTTGGGCGATGTGCGCGGGCGAGGGCTATTCGTCGTAGTCGACGTCGTCACGGACCGTAAGTCTAGAACGCCGGATCCTGAACGGGCAGCCACGTTGGCGGACCGCCTCAAGGAACTCGGCTTTCTCACGGCCGCCGCCGGCGCGTACAAGAACCTGTTGAAAGTGCGCCCGCCGCTCGTCGTCTCAAAAGACGATGCGGCATCGTTTCTCGAAGCTTTCGAGACTGCAAGGCAGGACATCTGTGGTTGATCTGCAAAGCGGCTCATTCCTGGAGGCTGCCCACCAGGCGTTGGACCATTTTCCTATCAAGCCAGTCGACGTGTCGCTGCTCGCACGGGCCGAGAACATCACTTTCAAGGTCGCCGACGACGTAGGCAAACTGTATACGCTTCGCCTGCACCGTCCGGCCTACCATACACTGGAGGAACTCCAGTCGGAGCGGTTGTGGACCAAGGCGCTGTTGCAGGCTGGCATCCATGTGCCCGAGCCGATCGCCACACGCGACGGCCGGGACTATGCTGGCGTTGATGTTGCCCCGCTCGGTCAGCACTGCCATGCGAGCCTGGCCCGTTGGGTTCCTGGCGAACTGCTCATGCAGTTGATTCGCGACGATACGCCGCGCGAACGGCTGGAGGTGCATTTCCACAAGCTCGGCGCGTTGATAGCAACGATGAACAATCAAGCCGCGCAATGGCATCCCCCTGCCAAATTCCGGCGCCACGCGCTGGATGAGAACGGGCTCATGGGCACTCAGCCCTTCTGGGGCCGGTTCTGGGAGCGCAGCGATCTTTCCCCTGGCGAAAGAGCATTGCTCGTCGAGACGCGTACTCGGCTACACGAACTGCTGATCCGCTATGGCAAGGACGCATCGCGATACAGCGTCATCCACGCGGACCTGCATCCCGGCAATGTGCTGGTGAACGGCGATATGTTGGCAGCGATTGATTTCGATGACACCGCCTGGGGCTGGCACATGTACGACCTCGCCGCGGCCCTGAACCAATGCCAGGAGCTCGCCGAGTTTGGTGGCCTCTACGCCGCGTGCGTGGAGGGATATCGCAGCGTTAGGCCCGTCACTGAGGAGGATCTGGCCATGTTGCCTTTGTTCCTTCTCGTGCGCGGCATGGCCGAGATCGGCTGGTTCGCTGACCGTCCGGAAAATGCCACGCCGGCGGAGCTGACAGCCATGAAGGAGTTCGTAATCGCGCAATGCCGGGATTTCCACGCAGGACGCTTGTCCGTGCCAGTTGCCGTATCGCACGGCTGACTGCGTTCAGCCGCGGGTTGTCCGCACTGGTACGGCGCTCGAGCAATTCGGCGCGCGTGACGCAGGAAACAATATGCACGATGTGGCATAATTGTCGCGCTGCGTGACTCGGCCTCCGCGGGCTGATCTCAGGCGCCAGCCAAACCACGTAGCGTCCGGGCTCGACGATTTCCGGAAAAGGTCATCGTCCCCGCGGCTCCGATCGTGCCTGCCCGATATGTTGAGGAATTGGTGCGCCATGGTGGTAAGCATCGACTCAACCAACTCCGCGATCAAGCCCGTGAGATGGCAACCGAGCTCGGATACGAGGAGCAGTTCACGCGATTGGACAGCCTTGTCGGTGCGCTACTTGGAACGCAGGAAGCTACATACTTGACCGCGAAGCAGGCATTGGCACGCGCGGCGGCCGGCCGTATGACCCAGTT
>Ga0207667_10006778_pt1 | contig 13835 bp, 12 predicted proteins | sample KBSCornC52_FD_184301 | JGI IMG/M metagenome (GOLD analysis project Ga0207667, IMG submission 184301) | Corn rhizosphere microbial communities from Kellogg Biological Station, Michigan, USA - KBS Corn C5-2 (SPAdes) (version 2) | ecosystem: Host-associated > Plants > Roots > Rhizosphere > Soil ...
CTGGAGACAACGAGGCGAGGCGATCCGAGCTGAAGTGTTGCGCCGGCTGAATTCGAACTCAGCGTACCGCACACTCTTTGGGCAAGTCTTCCCCGAAGTGCACACGGGCACCCCGATTAACTTCGACATGTTTGGGAGGGCTATTGCTGAATTCGAGTTCAGTCTGATCTTCGCGGATGCGCCGCTGGATCGATTCGCCCGGGGCGACAGAAATGCCATGACCGCGCCGCAGAAGCGCGGGGCGTTGCTATTTTTCGGCCGCGCGGGCTGTGTCTCTTGTCATTCGGTTGCTGGGCAATCCAACGAAATGTTCAGCGACTTTAAAGACCACGTCGCGGGCACGCCGCAAATTGTGCCTCGTACTACGAACAACAATTTCGATGGCCCTCAAGCCAACGAAGACTTTGGCCTTGAGGAAGTCACCGGCAATCCGGCAGACCGTTACAAATTCCGCTCATCGCCGCTGCGCAACTTGTCACTGCAGCCCCCCTTCTTCCATAACGGCTCGTTCTCCCGCCTGGAAGATGCGCTGCGGTATCACCTTAATCCCAGAGAGCAGACGAAGCTCTATTCTCCAGCCCGCCAGCATCTCGATGAGGATCTCGTCGGACCCACCGGCCCCATCGAGCCTGTGCTGCAACGCCTTGATCCGCGGCTAAAGCAAGGCACGCCGCTCACTCCCGGGGAGTTCAACGACCTGCTTGTGTTCCTCCGGCAAAGTCTACTCGATTCACGAGCTCTCCCCGAAAACTTGCGTTCCCTGGTGCCGCCGTCGGTTCCCAGCGGCAGGCCAGCGCTGCAGTTCCAATTCACAAAGAAAAAAAGGAGAACACAATGAACAACCGAATGAAATCACTCGCCCTGGCTCTGATCGCAATACTCTTGCCAGTCGCGGCACAGGCATCGCAATGGGGCTTTGCCATCAACCATCCGACCACAGCAGTAAACCCCGACACAGGGCAGCGGATCCGGACCAATGGCGCCGGTTTGTTTGACGATGTTTCCGGTGCTGTATCGGGAGGTGGGGCGTATTCCATTACGAATGCGATTGGCAAAGTGATCGAGCGCGGCACATGGGCAGCAACTTCCTACGTCGGATTCATCCCGCAGGGCGGCGACAACAAAGGCATTCAAGGAGGAACGCTTCGTATCCTGATCACCCTCATGCCTGTTCACGGATCAGCGAGAACAGGCCAAGAGATGACCATCATCTGTCCATTCGAAGAATCGGAAGGATTCGACGAGTCTGACGATTCCGCCACGGTTGGAAACTTCAGCGTGCCCGCCGGCGGGGTAACCGTCTTCCATCTGATTCAACCTTGAGAGCAAGTCAAGTTATCGACTCTTTTGTTGAGGGAAGTTGGTTCGGGTTAGCGGCCGGGTCCCCTACTGATTCGCGTTTTTTGTGACTAGACAAAAGGGCGAGAAGTGTGGGCACCCGGCAGATATCGCACAGCCGTCTTGATTGGGCGCATCGCACGAATAGCGATCATCGAAAATTACTGATCAGGATGACATCGCTGCTTTCGCTTCCCCGAGTCAACGCCAGTTGCCTGCCATCAGGCGACCATTCAAAGTCGAAAATCTCGCCCGAGTCAAAGTGTGTGACCTGCTTCGGTGGTCCGCCGGCGAGACGCTGTTGCCAGATGTTGGAAACGCCGTCCTTGGTTAACACGTACTCAATGGCTTCTCCTCGTGGCGCCCAGCGGGGCCGCCAGGCCGATGCAGGCCAATCAAACTGATGCATGAGGGTCCCGCCATCGAAGGCAATTACCTTCAGCTGATTGGGTTGCGATCCAGAGGGCGAACTGGGGTTGATAACCGGAGTCCCCGGGGCGGCGACATATGCGATCCGCTTGCCTTCTGGAGAGATCGCGAGAACATCTAACTCCCAAGCCGCCGGGCTCTGCGTGATCATTTCCGGAGGTTTCTCGGCCGTGATCGCCACACGCATCAGAGTCAAGGAAGGAACCTGGACATAGATTACCCACTTTCCATCCGGCGAACATTGGGGTGAAGTGGCGACGGGTTCGTCCGCGATGCGGACCGGGTTGGAACCATCGGAGTTCATCCGCCAGATTCCAGCTGTTTGTTCACGGTGGGTGGAGTAAACAACATAGCGCCCATCGCCACAAACCGATGGGTCCCCGCCTTGATAGTCATTGGCGGTCAGCTGGGTACGCGCACTCCCATCGGAATTCAGGACTGAAAGATTGCCATCGCCGGCAGCGAAAAGGACCCGACCTCCGGGCGTCCAGGAGAATCCTCCAACAGCATGGTCATTTCGCGTAACCTGCCTGGCCCTGGCGGTATCGCCAGCAGGTGCAATCCACAGATCCGAGACTCGCGTCTGCGCGACGTCAACTAGAGTCCTGCCGTCCTGAGTGACACTCAAGGAATCGGGCTGGTAATCCATCAAATCATTCGTAAGGCGCCTTGTTTGTCCCTGAGGAAAAGAAATGAACCAGAGTTGCCCGCGAAGGGACTGATAGATGTTGCTGCCAATCGGCGCCAAAAGGCCACTTCCGTCCGGCAGCCAGCAAGGACGGCCGATCTGGTTGGGTGTCGAATAGACTTCACGGACGGATCCATCGCCGACCGAGACTGCCCAAAGTATCGAACGAATGCTTTTCTTCGATTCCACAGTTGAGAAGGCAATGGTTTTGCCGTCGGGGGACCACGCTGTACCAGCAGTAAACCCGTCAAGATAAGGACGCGTCGCGAGCACGCGTTCATTGCTCCCATCAGCGTCGGCAATTAACAGGTCAACTTGGTCACCACCCTTTACCCGTAAGAAGGCGAACCGAGCGCCGTCCGGAGAATAGCTGGTTGAGAAGTCCATTCCCTCCTGCATCACGAGATGCGAGGGTCCTCCCAGCGTGGGAATTCGATAAAGAAAAGTGTTAACGGCGTTGTTCTTCTGGGATCGGACAAAATCAATGTAGTTGGCGTCGCGCGAAAAGGTCAGGCCGTAAATCAAAACTTCATCCGGTGGCAAAATCTGCACGTCGCTGCCGGTAGCTACCTGGCGAACATTGAGGCCCTGCTTTTCCCCTTCACGCAGAGCGTAAACCAGGTAGTGCCCGTCGGGCGAAATCGCCGCATTGACAGCGTTCCCGCTCTGCGTCACTCGGCGGAGTTTCATGGCCTGGAGGTCCCATTCATTGCGGCTTCGACTCGGCTTGATGGACAACACGGCCACCGCAACAACCGCCAAGACTGCCAATATTGAGACTCCACCGAGTAGCAGTTTGAGTCGTCGAGAGACAGGTTTTCGCGCACCAGCTTGCGAAACGGGCAAAGCACCCGGACTTGTGACTGTTGGCGCCGGACCGAGGTTTGATTCTGAAGCCGGCAACGTTTCTCCTGCTGGCCGGGAATCGACCAGCGGCGCTATAAAGCGGTAGCCACGCCGCGGCAGAGTTTCGACAAAGCGCGGATTCTCGGCCGAGTCCCCCAGAGCTTCCCGCACGCGGTTGATGGCGGCGTTAAGACCGCCATCGAAATCCACAAATGTGTCGGATGGCCACAGCCGACTCTGTAGCTGCTCGCGGGTAACCAGGTCGCCGGGATGTTCCAGTAAGATGACCAGAATTTGGAATGGCTGGCCGGTGAGCTTGACTCTTATTCCATTCTTGCGCAGTTCTCCCTGGCGCAAGTCCACTTCAAACATTCCAAACCGCACCACGTGAGAATTGGGAACTTGTTCCAGCACAGGCAAACCACAAGAAATGCCGACAGTCTAGCACCGCCGTGCAACTTTTAAAGCTCTGGTTACAGCCTCTAACATCCTGGGTTAACCCCCGTTTTTGCAATAACTTAACGATCGACCTCCTTCCAACATTCCTTTGACAACTAATTGAGGCTCCATCCATTGAGGTAGCGGGACTCTGGGCAGACGTTGTCCCCAGCGCGGCACTCCGCGAGAGGGGACAACGTGACAAGAACATTCAGAAATCAAGAATCATGGGCCACCTGCCACCCAACTGCGGGCTGCCGATTGAGCCTGGTTCTCCTGACCCACATTCTGATGACCGTGCCTTTTGTGTTCTCGGCACACCCGCTTGCCGCACAGACAAACGGTACTGCGAGCGCCCAGAAACAAGCCCCCAAGCAGCACTTTGTCTGCAGCTACACACCGAGAGAGTGCCAAGCCGCTATGACCGTCTTAGGGAAGACTCTAGAGCGATACCATGGGGAAGGGCTCGGCGAATGGACATGGGTCCTGGTGCGCACTGAGGACTGGAAACGACTTCTAGCGGAGAGAAGGTTCGATCCAAACCATCCGGCGTTCAGCTACCTGCCGAAGCGAGAAACGTTTCTCGACGGCGCCTTGGTGGTCAGATCACCGATTCGCGGTGTGGAGCTTAGTGCGATATGGCATATGGCCATCGAAGAGTTGTTCGATCTGGCGATTCGGCACGAACTTGCACACGCTTTGTGTAACGATCCGGACGAAACCAAAGCCGAACGCGCAGCCATTGCCCTGAAAAATGGGGCACCATTGTCCTGCCGAATTATCGAGCGGGCATCGACTGCAAATCCGAAATGAACACTCCGCGTTCCACCCTGCGTCCCCGATTTGCGCTCGCGTGATACCATGCCGCTGTGAGCGATGCGGTTTGCGTCTCAAGTCCTGGTTCGGCCGCCCCAGCCGCGACGGCGACTGCGCGGCACTCTGCTCTGGTGCGCGTCACTCACTGGATCACCACCCTCTGCTTTTTTGCCCTGCTGGTCACTGGATTTGAAATTGTGATCTCTCACCCTCGCTTCTATTGGGGGGAGACCGGCAATGTATTGACTCCGCCGTTGTTCAAGCTGCCGATTCCTTCCTCGCGATCATTGGTGCCGACCGGGTACGGCTACGTCATGCCGGACCAGAACGGCTGGAGCCGGTATCTGCACTTCCAGGCTGCCTGGGTGGTGGTACTGACCGGCTTGCTTTATGTTGTCTCCAGCTTTTTCACGGGACATTTGCGGAAAAATTTGCTCCCGCATAAGGCCGATCTTTCGTGGCGGGTCTTCTCTAAGGCAGTCGCAAACCAGCTGCGCTTCGCGCCGCCGAGTGCGGCAGGGGCCTGGTCGTATAACCTGCTGCAGCGGCTTGCCTACCTTTTCGTGATCTTCGTTCTGTTTCCCCTGGTGATCTGGACGGGCCTGGCGATGTCTCCGGCTTTTGTTTCCGCGGTTCCGGCGACCGTCAATTTGCTCGGCGGCCAGCAGTCGGCCCGGACTCTTCACTTCTTCGTCTCGCTCGCTCTCCTGCTCTTCGTGCTGGTCCACGTGGTGATGGTTTTTCTTGCCGGATTCAGGAGTCGCATGCGAGCGATGATCACCGGCCGCGCCGGTGAACATATGGAGCACACATGAGGGAATCGTCATCTCGAGATTTGTCGCGCCGCAAACTGATCACGACCGGACTCGCCGCCGCGGCGGGCGCAGCCGGCCTGGGCGTGGCTGCGCGCATGGCGCAAAAGTATGGACTGGTCCCGCCCGATCACGGTGGAATCTACGGTCTCGGCGAAACCCTGACCTACGCCTCACAGCGCCTGCTGACAACACACTCTCTGGCCCGGGAGTTTTCCCGGAGCCAGATTTCTAAGCCTCCGCTGGCCAACGAAATGCCGCCGTTGAATGACGAGTTCAAGCGCCTTCAGGCCGGAGGATTCGCTGACTGGCGGCTCTCGGTCAACGGCATGGTCGCCCGGCCGGCATCGTTTTCGCTTGACCAGGTGAAGAGCTACCCGTCTCGCAGCCAGATCACCATGCTGCAGTGTGAAGAGGGCTGGTCATATATCGCCGAGTGGATCGGGGTGCCGCTCGCTCACGTGTTGGACGTTGTGGGAGTTCTCCCGCAAGCCAGGTACGTTGTGTACTTCTCAATCGATCCCGGCTGGTGGGAAAGCATTGATATGGCCGATGCATTGCATCCGCAGACTTTTCTCGCCTATGGCATGAATGGCGGTGAACTTCCTGTCGGCAACGGCGGGCCGCTTCGCCTGCGACTGCCCCGTCAGCTCGGTTACAAGAGCGTGAAATTTATCACCCACATGACCGTGGCCGACAGTCTGAAAGGCTTCGGCAAGGGTCTGGGCTCTGCCTCGCCCGAAGCTGGGTATGCCTGGTATGCGGGCATCTGACATTAAAGTCAGCGTCTAGCTCGTGGCTTCTGGCTTCTAGCTCCTGGCTTCTAGCTAAATCTAAAACTCTCTCGATCCGAGCTGCGCGACAAACCTCAAATGCGTTTTTGCCGACGACTGACGACCGACGACCGACGACTGAACTCAAGTCAGGCCGCCTTCACTGCCAGCCACCAGCGCCGCAGCGCTACTATCGACCAGACACCCTCCACAATCCCAAACGGCCAGGCTCCCTGCAGGAAACCGTAAATCGAGCCCAGCACGCAGGCTACGCTGAACCCCAGAATGAACCAGCGGCTGCGGTTCTCGAAGGCATAGCACACCAGCATCGCGGTCACGGCAAAGAGTCCGAAGAGCGTGAGACCGTTCAAGACACCGCTCCCTGAGTCTGCTTACCAACTCCCCTGCTTTCGTCCCATCCACCATACCAGCCCAATCGTTGCCGTATTCTGGTCCTTCTTGAAAACAGCGGTCTGGTCGCTCAAAAAGAATGGTTGATTGGAAAAATCCCGCCGCCACTCGGTGCGAACCAGGAACCCGTCCGTGAACCTGTATTCGTAGGTGAGAGTTGTCTCCTTCAATGCCTGGGTGGTACCGCTGAACAAGCCGCCGCGATCTGACAGATATTCGGCCCGCGCGGCCAGCCCAACTTTGGGCGTCACCTGGTAGCGAACGTATGCAGCTCCTCCGTCAACATGGGCCGGAGCCGAATGCGAGTGGACGCGATTGATCACGTAATCGCCTTCTGCGGCCAACGTGAGTTTTCCCGTCGGTGTCCAGGTCGCATAGGAATCGAAAGCATGAAACCACCCGTTCGGAGCTGGCACAACCGGAGTCACCGGCAGGCCAGGCTGGGTAGGTTCGGTGGGGAACCCCGGATTCAGTACAGGTACAACGTCACGCTGCTCCTGCCCGCCGTAGTAGTTGATGTTCCAGCTCACGGTTTTGGAAGGATGAAGCGTAAGAAACATGAGTTGTGACTTGAAGCCATTGAAGTCTTCGGCTTGTCCGACGCCGTTCACAACTCCATAGGTCAGTGTGGCAAAATTGTTGAACTGGTAGGTTGCCCGTACGCCGGTGTGATAAAACGGCAGGAGATTGAAGAAATACGAGCGAGAATAGTTGATTTGATCCTTGGTGTAGTTCCCCTCCAACCCCAGGGAACTGGCCCATTTTCCAAAGTCCACGGTTAAGCCTTTGCCGAGAGGCAAAATGTATGTCCCATATGCCTGCCAGATGGGGCGATAGGTTTGCGGCCGAAGTTCGTTACCCGGATTCCCTTGACTGGATTCCGTTGCCTGTCCGTATTGCAGATCGAGCCGAACCCCAAAGCGATTCCCCGCGGAAACGTCCGCCGCATGTTCGATGATCAGGTTCGCCTGGTTCAGACTAAAGCTGTTGCTGCTGACGTCATAGGCGCGCAGCAGGTTGACCCTGCCCACGGGTTGATTGAAGTTGTATCCGTAGTAGCCGTCAATGCCCAGGTTGATGGTGGTCCCACGGAAGAAGTCCAGGACGCCGCGATCATCGGGGCTGAGCACAGCAGCGGCAACGGGAGCGCTGTTCGCCGCTTGTGGCGAGGCGGCGGGGTTTTCCGCCGCGCCTGCAGCCGGTGGCTGCTTCGGTGCCTGGCTCTCCAGAGCTGCGACTTTTGCCTGCAAATCATGCACCAGCTGCCGGAGTTCTTGAACCTCCTGCGCAGTGGCCGGAACCGGCGGTTCCTGCTGCGAGTAAAGGAAGGGGACAGTAAACAGCATGGCCGCTGCTACGCCAGCTATGCACCTGATCCATCCCGGTCCAGATACCGGAGTGGCTGAAGTTCTGCGTGTGTTGATTCTCATTTCTTCTTCCTTATCCTTTCCCTTTCTCCACCATGCGAGGACATATCAGTCACACTTCGGGCTCCTTCCAGAGGGAACCTTGTGAAGGGTGACATTGAGGGACCGCCACTGAGCGACCACCAGGAGGTAGTGGCCGGCCCTGGCCGTGGTCGGATGGCTATTTCGAGAGCGAATCGAGGGCCAGATTTGTCTCCAGTACGCTGACCCGAGGCTCTCCGAAGAATCCCCATTGCCGGCCTTGAGTGTGCTGAGCCACGATAGTCCGCACTGCTGCTTCGCTCAGGCCGCGTGCCTTGGCAATACGCGGGACCTGGAACTCGGCCGAGGCAGGCGTGATCTCGGGATCGAAGCCCGAAGCAGAAGTCGTGACCATATCCACGGGCACGGGCTTGCCGGGATTCTCTGCCTGCGCGGTGGCCACGTCGGCATTTACCCGATCGATGAGCTTCTGATTGGTCGGCCCCAGGTTGGATCCGGCGGAAGCAGTGGCATCATAGCCATTCGCGCCGGCCGCGGAAGGCCGCGGATGAAAGTATCCCGCTCCCACGAAGGGTTGGGCGATGATGCGCGAGGCCACGACCGTGCCGTTGCGCTCGACCAGTTGTCCGTTGGCCTTGTCACGAAAAAAGAGCTGCGCCAGCGCCGTGACCACCAGGGGATAGACCAGGCCCAGCAGTACGGTGGTGACGATGGTCATCAGTACGGAGATCAGGAGGTTCTTTTTCATGGCGGTTCTCGTTACTTCTTACTTCTTGTGTCGTTAATCTGAATTCTGAAATCTGAAATCCAGATTCTAAAATCCTAAAATTACAACTCCCTAAGCCATCCCGATACGCGTGATGACTATATCGATCAGCTTGATGCCGATGAAGGGCACGATGATTCCGCCCAGGCCGTAGATCAGCAGGTTGTTGCGCAAGAGAGCGGCCGCGCCCATGGCGCGATACTTCACGCCGCGCAGCGCCAGCGGAATCAGGGCTACGATGATCAGCGCGTTGAAAATGACGGCTGACAAAATCGCCGACCCCGGCGTCTTGAGATGCATGATGTTGAGCGCGTTCAGCACCGGGAAGGTGCCCGCAAACATCGCCGGGATGATGGCAAAATATTTCGCTACGTCATTGGCGATCGAGAACGTGGTCAATGCTCCGCGGGTCATCAGCAACTGCTTGCCGATTTCGACGATCTCAATCAGCTTGGTGGGATTCGAATCCAGGTCCACCATGTTGCCCGCTTCTTTCGCGGCCTGGGTGCCGGTGTTCATGGCGACGCCGACGTCGGCCTGGGCCAGCGCGGGCGCGTCGTTGGTGCCGTCTCCGGTCATGGCCACCAGTTTTCCGTCGGCCTGTTCGCGACGGATCAGGTCCATCTTTTCCTTGGGCGTGGCCTGGGCGAGAAAATCATCGACCCCGGCTTCGCGGGCAATGGCGGCCGCGGTAAGCGGGTTGTCGCCCGTGATCATGACGGTACGAATGCCCATGGCGCGAAGCTGGCTGAAGCGTTCGCTGATTCCGCCTTTCACGATGTCCTTGAGATAGATCACTCCCAGGGCCCGCTTGTTTTCTGAAACCACTAGCGGAGTGCCGCCGGAACGCGCGATCTGCTCCACCGTCGCCTGGACTTCTTTGGGGAGGCCGTTGCCGTTCACCGCGGAGATATATTTTGCGATCGCGTCCGACGCGCCTTTGCGGATCTCACGGCCATCCAGATTGACGCCTGACATGCGGGTCTGCGCAGTGAAGGGCACAAAGTGTGCTTCGTGATCGGCAAGGTTGCGTCCCCGCAGGCCATAGCGCTCTTTTGCCAGCACCACAATCGAGCGGCCTTCCGGGGTTTCGTCAGGAAGCGATGACAGCTGGGCGGCGTCGGCGAGTTGCGCCTCGGTGACTCCCGGCGCGCAGACAAACTCCGCCGCCTGCCGGTTTCCCAGGGTGATGGTGCCGGTTTTGTCGAGCAGCAGGGTGTTGACGTCGCCGGCGGCCTCGACCGCGCGGCCCGACATGGCCAGGACATTGTGCTGCACCAGGCGGTCCATGCCGGCGATGCCAATGGCGGAAAGCAAGCCGCCGATCGTGGTCGGGATCAGGCAGACCAGCAGCGAAACCAGCACGAACACGGTCTGCGGCGATCCTGAATAAATTGCGAAGGGCTGCAGCGTGACCACGGCGAGCAGAAAGATAATGGTCAAGCCGGCCAGCAGGATGTTGAGCGCGATTTCATTGGGCGTCTTCTGCCGCTCGGCGCCTTCGACCAGCGCGATCATGCGATCGAGGAAGGTTTCCCCGGGGTTGGAACTGATCTTGATCTTGATGTGGTCGGAGAGCACGCGCGTGCCTCCGGTCACGGCCGAGCGATCGCCGCCAGCTTCGCGAATCACCGGAGCAGACTCGCCCGTGATCGCGGACTCGTCCACTGAGGCCACGCCTTCGACGATTTCTCCGTCACCAGGAATGAATTCGCCCGCGGCCACCAACACCATGTCGCCGGAACGCAGTTTGGAACTGGCAATCTTTTCGACCTTGCCGTCGGGCAGCACGCGGTTGGCGACCGTCTCCGATCGGGCCTTGCGCAAGGACTCAGCCTGGGCTTTGCCGCGCCCTTCCGCCATGGCTTCCGCGAAATTGGCGAACAGCACGGTAAACCACAGCCAGAGCGTGATCTGGAGGTTGAAGCCAAACTGGCCCTGGTGTCCGAGCACATCGCGCACCAGCAGGACCGTGGTCAGCACGCTGCCCACTTCCACCACGAACATGACGGGGTTGGCCATCATCTTGCGTGGATTCAGCTTCAGGATGGATTCCCAGAGCGCGCCTCGCACGATCTTCAAGTCCCAAATCGCCTTACTTTTTTTTTCTGCCATATTTCCTCAGAAGGTTTTTCCGGCTTGCATCATGAGGTGCTCGAGAATGGGACCCAGGCTCAGCGCCGGGAAAAACGTCAACGCACCTACAATGACGATCACCCCCACCAGCAGGACGCTGAACAGGGGAGTCGTCACCGGGAACGTGCCCAGTGACGGCGGAACATATTTCTTTTTTGCCAGATTGCCCGCAATGGCCAGCATGGGCAGGATCATGAAGAAGCGCCCGATCAGCATCGTGATACCGCCGGCGATGTTGTACCAGGGCGTGTTCCCGTTCAGCCCGCCGAAAGCGGAGCCGTTGTTCCCGGCCATCGAGGTGAAGGCGTAGAGAATCTGCGTGAGCCCGTGCGGCCCCGCATTGCTGATGCTGGAAGTGCCGAATCCCTCGACCGTCGAGATGCCGGTCAGCACCAGAATGACCAGGGGAAAGACCAGCGTCACCAGCATGGCCATCTTCACGTCGTAGGACTCGATCTTTTTTCCCAGATACTCCGGCGTGCGCCCGACCATGAGTCCGGCGATGAACACAGCCAGCACAACATAGATCAGAATGCCGTACATGCCCGCGCCCACTCCGCCAAATACGGTTTCGCTGAGCATGATGTTGGCCAGCGGCACCATCCCGCCCAGCGGAGTGTAGGAATCATGCCAGCCGTTGATGGCGCCGCAACTGGCGTCCGTCGTGATGGTGGCAAAAAGCGTGGAGTCCGCGATGCCGAAGCGGACTTCCTTGCCTTCCATGTTGCCGCCGGATTGCAGCAGGCTGGCGTGCTGGTCCACGCCCTTGAGCAGGGGATTGCCTTTGGCTTCCGCCCAGTACGCCGTGGTAACGCCGCACACGAACAGGATTGCCATGGCCGCCCAGACCGCCCAGCCGTGGCGCGGCGATCCCGTCATGCGGCCCAGGGTGTAGGTCAGGCCGGCCGGAATCACGAAGATGGAAATCATTTCCAGGTAATTACTCAGCGGCGTGGGATTCTCGAAAGGATGCGCGCTGTTGGCGTTAAAGAAGCCGCCGCCGTTGGTGCCGAACATCTTGATGGCTTCCTGGGAAGCGACCGGCCCCTGGGCGATTACCTGGTCGGTAACTGTGTCCATAACCGGCTTGCCGTCGGGGCCGACAACTGGTTTTCCGTCGGCCACCCGTTGCACCTGCTGCGGCTCGATCAGCTTTACCGTGTCATATGGTCTGAAGTTCTGCACCACGCCTTGCGAGACCAGGATCAACGCGTAAACGATGCAGGTGGGCAGCAGTACCCAGAGCGTGGTCCGGGTGAGATCGACCCAGAAATTGCCGATGGTTTCTTTTTCGCGCCGCGAGATGCCGCGGATGAACGCGATGGCAAGCGCGATACCAACCGCCGCGGAGACGAAGTTGTGGTACGCCAGCCCGGCCATCTGCGTGAGATAGCTCATGGTGGACTCGCCGCCATAGTTCTGCCAGTTGGTGTTGGTGGTGAAGGAGGCGGCTGTGTTAAACGCAAGCTCGGGAGTCACCGCCGCGAGCTTCTGGGCATTCCAGGGCAGAAACTGCTGCGTGCGCTCGATCAGGTACAACACCAGCATGGAGACGCAACTGAACAGCAGCATGGCGAAGGCGTATTCCGTCCAGCGCATCTCGTGTTCTTCGTCCACCAGCGTGAGGCGGTAGAGCAGACGCTCCACCGGACGCAACACCGGGTCGAGGAACGTGCGTTCGCGGTTGAACACGCGCGCCATGAACACGCCCATGGGCTTGGTTATCGCCAGGATCACGGCGAGATACACGATGATTTGCAGCCAGCCATTTGCCGTCATGGGAATTAGAACCTCTCCGGGCGCAGCAGGGCGTAGAGCAGATAGACCATCAGTCCTGCGCTCACCAGCAGCATGATGATCGATTCAGGATCCATGGCATTTCACCTCAGCGAATGCGATCGCAGAACTTCACATAGGCGATGGAAATCAGAAAGAAAGCAATTGTCAGTGCAACGAAAATGATGTCTCGCATGTCTGGGCTTCTCCGATTCGTAGGCCGCTTCAGCCCGAGCGATAACGACGCTCGGATGTGGCCCCAGCTTCTCGACCGGCCTTGCCGGCTGCCGCCGCATGCAGCGGGTCCCCCGCCGTCTCCCTTGGCTTGCTGCCGGTATTCCAGGTGAGAGCGGTGGTGATTCGGACCACTCCAATCGCCAGGTGGGACGAGGAATTCGCCAGCACAGCGCGGCGCCGCGTCCGGGCCCGCGACGCATCTGCTGCGTAGTGTAGTCCCCCCGGGCGGACCGCGTGTCCGGAATGCATCTTCCCATCACGGGTCAAGGCGACCAGAAAACGGACCATGAATACCACGCCCAGAAGGCACCCCATCAGCATGAGTACGCTTGCACTCGCAGATGTCACCAGGTGAGGCATTGTGGTCTCTCAATAGCATTGGATAATTCCGACCATAAAGTTTGTGTAAGAAGTGCATAAAGAGATCGTAAAAAGAGGTAAGCGATTGAAGACTCGGGAGTTGGTCCACGGGATGGGGTTGTGTCGGCGGCCGCGTGGGGACAGCCGCCCGCGGCTGTCCGGGCGAGCTCTGCTCGCCAGAGGTTCTACGACGCATATGCAGGCTTCCGCCTAGCGGAGCTTCGCTCCGCCGGACAGCCGGGGGCGGCTGTCCCCACGTAGATCAGCCGGATCAAACAGTGCCGGCAGGTTCGAAGCGGTATCCCACCCACGGTTCCGTGATGATGTAGCGTGGCGTGTCCGTGGAATCGATTTTCTTTCGCAACTGTGCCACCAGCACGCGCAGGTGTTCCGGTTGTTCCACGCTGTTGGGCCCCCAGATGGCGAGAAGAAGGGCGCGATGCGTCACCACCCGGCTGGCGTGTCTGGCCAGATAAAGCAGGAGTTCGAACTCCTTGGGAGTAAGCCGGACGTCGCTGTTCTTGACCGAAACCCGGAATGCGTCCGCATCAATCTTGAAATCGCCGATGGCGATAGTGCGCTTAGCCGGATCCTCGGTGG
>Ga0207667_10006781_pt1 | contig 13831 bp, 13 predicted proteins | sample KBSCornC52_FD_184301 | JGI IMG/M metagenome (GOLD analysis project Ga0207667, IMG submission 184301) | Corn rhizosphere microbial communities from Kellogg Biological Station, Michigan, USA - KBS Corn C5-2 (SPAdes) (version 2) | ecosystem: Host-associated > Plants > Roots > Rhizosphere > Soil ...
GAACGCCAAGCAGAAGGAAGAGTTCGTCGGCACCGTGACCAAGCACACGATGGTCCACGAGCAGATGCAATTCTTCTTCCGCGGCTTCCGCCGTGACGCGCACCCGATGTCGGTGCTGGTGGGTACGGTCGGCGCGCTGGCGTCGTTCTACCACGACTCGCTGGACATCAACGACGCCAAGCAGCGCGAGATCTCGGCAATCCGCCTGATCGCCAAGCTGCCGACCCTCGTCGCGATGGCCTACAAATACTCGATCGGCCAGCCGTTCGTGTACCCGCGCAATGACCTGTCGTACAGCGCGAACTTCATGCGCATGATGTTCGGCAACCCGTGCGAAGAGTACAAGGTCAACGACGTCCTCGTCCGCGCCCTGGACCGCATCCTGATCCTGCACGCCGACCACGAGCAGAACGCATCGACCTCGACCGTCCGCCTGGCCGGTTCGTCGGGCGCCAACCCGTTCGCGTGTATCGCAGCCGGTATCGCCTGCCTGTGGGGCCCGGCACACGGCGGCGCGAACGAAGCCGCACTGAACATGCTGAAGGAAATCGGCAGCGTCGAGAACATCCCGGGCTTCATCGAGAAGGTCAAGGACAAGAACTCGGGCGTGAAGCTGATGGGCTTCGGTCACCGCGTGTACAAGAACTTCGACCCGCGCGCCAAGCTGATGCGCGAAACCTGCCACGAAGTGCTGAACGAACTGGGCCTGCAGGACGACCCGCTGTTCAAGCTGGCAATGGAGCTGGAAAAGATCGCCCTGAACGACGAATACTTCGTGTCGCGCAAGCTGTACCCGAACGTCGACTTCTACTCGGGCATCGTGCAGTCGGCACTGGGCATCCCGGTCTCGCTGTTCACCGGTATCTTCGCGATGGCCCGTACCATCGGCTGGATCGCCCAGTGGAACGAGATGATCGCCGATCCGGAACAGAAGATCGGCCGTCCGCGCCAGCTGTTCGTCGGTTCGACCGTTCGCGACGTGCCGAGCATCGACAAGCGTTAATCAGGCGTTTGTCGTCATCGAAAGCGAGCCTGCGGGCTCGCTTTTTATTATCGTAGGCATGCGTCGCGGTTAGGTATGCATTGCCCAGCCAAACGAAAAACGGCCGCCGGATTGCTCCGGCGGCCGTCGTTTTATGCGTTTTCGGTTGAATCAGACGGCGTAGTACGCCTCGACCGTGCCTTTCAGCTTGATCAGCATCGGCCGGCCCTTGCGGTCCAGGACCTTGCCGGCGGCGACCTTGATCCAGCCTTCGCTGATGCAGTATTCCTCGACGTCGGTGCGATCCTTGCCGTTGAAACGGATGCCGACCGGGTGCTTGAAGACCTCCGCGTCGTGGTGCGGGCTCTTCGGATCGATGGACAGATGGTCGGGGAGGGGTGGGAGTTGGGTAGTGTCGTTCATGACCCAAATTATCCATCATTCCGCGCGCGTACGCGAGCGCGGGATGATCGCAATCATTGCCGTGCATGTCACATTTCGTTATGCTCGTCCGACTGTCAACTTGAAGATCATGCCATGGCACAGACACCCGGCAACGTCTATCGGATTCCCCGGCGTTTCAACTGGCCGTTCGTGATCGGCGGTTTCGCGGTGCTTTCGCTCGCGATCATGCTGTGGCGCTGGGGCGGTACCGTCGAGGACTCGCTCGCCTATTTCGATACGGCCCGCTGGGTGCGCGGCGAGATTCCCTTGCATCAACTGCGCGCGCCGTTTCCCTACCGGTTCGCGGTTCCCGCGCTGGCGGCCATCCTGCCCGGCGACATCCATAACACGTTCGCCGCGCTGAACTGGCTCTTCGTCACGGCGACGGCGTGTCTCGCGACGGCGACCGTGCGGCGCATGGGTTTCGGCACCCGGCGCGCGCTGGCGGCCGGGCTGCTCGTCGTGCTGTCGCTGCCGACGTTCTGGTATGCGCCTTACCTGCTCGTCGATCCGGGCGCCATCTGCATGCGCATGCTGTTCGTGTTCGCCGTGCTGACGGGGCAGGTGCGTCTCGCACTGGTGGCCGCTCTTGCCGCGACGGTCATCCGCGAGGAAAACATCCTGCTGCTGGGCTGGTCGCTGGGCTGGCTGCTCTATACGCGCCGGTCCGGCGTCGTGCATTGCCTGGCTGCATTGGCGGCGGCGGCCGGCTGGCTCGTCGCGGTGCGCTGGTGGATCGTGCCCGGGTTGCCGCACTATGTGTGGATACCCAACCTGGATACCGTCCGCGCCCTGCTGGCCGATACGCGCGGCCTGCTGTCGCTCCTCGGCTGTTCCGTCATCGTGGTGCCGCTGGCGCTGGTCGGCATGTGGCGCGCGCCGGCGCGTCTCGCTCCGCTGAAGAGCCTGCTCGTGCTGATGGTCCTGCCGCCGTTGTGGGCGGCGCTGAGCGTGCGCGTCGAGGGGCGCATCGTATGGAGCCTGTACCCGTTCCTGATCCCGTTCGCCGTCGCACTGGGCCTGCCGCGCCGGTCCGAGACGGTGCCCGACGTGCGTCCGCTGCGAACGTCGCGCCGCGCCTGAGTCTTACTGACACTTACCCCTGACCTTGGCCACGGCGACGAAGGGCAGGGCCAGCAGCCCGCCCAGCCGGAACGGGCCGATGCCGGTGGGCTGGCGCTTCAACCCATCCGCATGGAGGCAGTCCGGCACGGTGGCCTCGTCGACCTGGCGCGCGAAGATGTCGTAGCGGTTCGCGCGCAGCGTGTCTGCCTCGTGCAGGCGCGGGTTGTCCGGTTTTTCGTCCAGCGTCTCCCGGATCGCCTTGCGGATGGCATCCTCGTCCGGGCGCCTGGCGAGCGGTAGCGCCTGATCCGCGGCGCAGGCGCCATGGATAACGCTGGTCAGGAAGACGGCGAGGACGAGTGTTCTCATGATTGTGCGCGTTGTGGCAGTTCAATAAATGTACACGAGTCCGGATCGTGTTGTTGAACATGCACATTTCGTTACACAATGCGTTCTCTGCCCCCACCAGGAATCAAGCATGAAATCGTTCATTCTCGCGTGCTGCCTGTTCTTCTCGGGTCTTGTACACGCCGCCGGCATCGACCCGGTCCTTGCGCAGCAGGTGAATCTGTTCATGGATGGCTGGCACGACGACGCCGCCCACGCGCGCATGCGCTACTTCGACAAGATGGCGCCGGACGGCGTCTATATCGGCACCGACCGCAACGAATTGTGGCAGCGCGACGCCTTCCGCGAATGGGGCCGCAAATACTTCGAGGGCAAGCAGGCGGCCTGGGTGTTTCACCCGACGCGGCGCAACCTGTACGCGACGCCGGACGGTTCGCTGATCTGGTTCGACGAGCTGCTGGACACGCAAAACATGGGCCATTGCATGGCGAGCGGCGTGATTCGCAGGACGGCCGCCGGCTTCGAGATCGTGCATTACCAGCTGTCGCTGGCCGTGCCGAACGAGGTCGCGAAACAGGTGATCGGCGTCGTCAAGGCGGCCGAGGCGGCACCGGCAGCAGCGCCGGCACCGGCAGCAGCAGCGCCGGCACCGGCCCCGGCATCAAAATAACTCGAGGTTCTGCTGCCCCGGCGGCGTCTTCGCCACGGGCGTCTTCGGGGCTGCCCATGCCTTCATCGCCTCGGCTGGATAGGGGCGCAGGAAACTGCGCGCGAACTCCGGATCGCGGCAGTGCAGCCAGGCGTCGACGTCCTGCGGCGGCAGCACGACGAGCGCGCGTTTTTCGTCGTCCGGCTTGTGGAAGCGCCGCATCAGCGGGTGGTCGTCGGCATTGATCGTGATCTGCGTGAACGAGGCCGCGACGGTGCCGTCGGCTTCGGACCACTCGCGCCACAGGCCGGCCACGAAGAACACGCTGTCGTCGTGCATGCCGATGCCGAAGCGCTCGGCGCGGCCGCTCTCGTAGCACGGTTCGTAAAAACAGGTCATCGGCACGGCGCACAGTTGGGCGCGGCGCCAGGCTGGCGCGAACGAGCGCTTTTCGCCGAGGGATTCCGCGCGCGCGTTCATCGTGTCGAACGGTTTCACACCGGCCGGGATGTGGCGGCGCGGCACCATGCCATAGCTGGCCAGCTGCAGCATGCGTTCGCCGCCGGCGCCCGCGCGTACGATCGGCGCCGCGTAATCCTTCCACGTCTCGGTGGGCCAGTCCCAGTCGCGGTACAGGTCGACCAGGGTGCCGAGCACCATGTCGAGTTGTTCGGGCAGTGGAGGGCGATAGTTGACGCACATGGCGGTAGCGAAAAGAATGTGACGGACCGCCAAGTTTGACACAAAACACGTCCGTCAGCGGGGCGTTCGGCTGGCCTTGCGCCGCCACCACACGGCCAGCCCGGTCAGCATGAATGCGGCGGGCGCCACGCCCGCGACCGTGATGGCCAGTCGCCCCGCGCTGCCGAACGCCTCGCCCGTATGCAGCGGGAATTGCCAGTCGAGGAAGCGGTCGCCGGCCGGCGCCCGCAGCGGGTCGCGCACGCGCAGGATGCGGCCCGTCGCCGCGTCGATCGTGACGCGGGTATTGCCGTCGCCCTGGTGGACTTCGCCGGGCTGGCGCAGCCGAATCTCGTACGGCGGCCCGGCCTGAGCGGGCAGGCCGACGCGGGATACGCGCGCGGCCGGGAAGGCATCCAGCGCGGCCTGCGCCGCCACCGCCACGCCGACCATGCCCTGGCCGGCCGCGACGTCAGGCCGGGACCTGGCCGGCGGCGTCACGGCCGCGACGCTGGCCACGACGGGCGTGATCCACTGCGGCTGGTTGAATAGGCAGCCGGAAAAGCCGAGTAGCGCCAGCACCGGTGCAACGATGAGTCCTGCCGCGCGATGAAAGCTGTAGTGGAAGCGCGGCCACGAGCCGCGGTGTGCGATCGTCAGGGCCTTGCGCCACGCCGCGAAGGTCGCCTTCGGCCACGCCAGCACGAGACCGAACACGGACGTGCACAGCAGCGCGAGCCCGGAGACGGCGATGACGGTCTTGCCCACGTCGCCCGCGAGCAGGTAACGGTGCAGGTGGAACAGGGTCGGCATCAGGAGAGGCCGCGACAGGCCCGGCTCGCCCCACACGCGCTCGCCCGTGACGACCAGGCTGTCCGGGTCGACCATCACCTGGCGCGACCGGTCCAGCGTAAAAGGCCCGCGCCCGTTCCGCGGCGGCAGGCGGTACCACGCGATGGCGACGTCGCCGCCGCGTTCCGGCAGCGTCAGCTGGCTGGGACGGCCGTACGCCGGATCGGCGGCAAGGCGGTCGACGATGCGGCCGATCGCCCCGGGCGCGAGCGGACCGGGCGCCGGCGCCGCGTAAAACAGGTCCGGATTGAGCGCGGCGTCGAGTTCATGCATCCATGCGAGCGCGCAACCCGTGAGCCCGGACAGGCCGAACAGGCCGCCGAACACGAGGGCCACGACGAGGTGCACGCGCCGCAACAGGGAACGGAAGGGTCCGCTGACCATGGCGCTCAGAACCGGTAGCGCGCGCTGACCAGCACCGTGCGCGGCTCGCCCGGCATGTTGTAGTCGTTGGCGCCGCCGTGCGCGGACACGAAGTACGCGCGGTCGAGCAGGTTGCGCACGGTGACCGTGACGTCCATCCTCGTGCCATCGTAACCGGCGCCGAGCTGCAGGACGCCATAGCCGGGCAGCGTGGTCAGGTTGTCGGGCGACGCGTAGCGGCTCGACTCCGCGCGCGCGCCGGCGGCGACCCAGAACCGCCCGTCCAGGCGACGCTTGATCCACGCATTGAACGTGTGGCGCGGCGTGAGCGCGGCCGTATTGCCTTCGAACGGGGTGCCGGCCGACGTGCGCTCCGTCGACTCCTCGATCTTGCCGCGCATGTTCGCATAGCCGGCGATCGCATCCCAGCCGGGCGCCAGCTCGCCCATGAAACCCAGTTCGAGGCCGCGCGTGCGCTGGCGGCCGACGGGCAACGAAAAATTCGTGTTGGCCGGATCGGCGACCTGGATGTTCGACTGCGTCATGTCGAACAGCGCCGCCGTCAGGCTGGAACGCGCCGACAGGTCGAGCTTGACGCCCGCTTCCTTGTTGACGGTCTGCGTCGGTTTCAGCGTGTCGCTGTTGACGCGGAACGTGAACGCATCCGCGATGGGCTGGAACGAGCGGTTCCACGACGCATAGACCGCGACGCGACCCGTCGGCTGGTAGACGGCGCCGAGGCGCGGCGACCACGTGTCGTCGACGCGGTGCAGGTCGACGTTCTTCGCGGTGCGGTCGTCGCGGTCCTGTTTCAGGCGGTCGTAGCGCACGCCGGCCAGCAGCTTCCATTCCGGCGTCAACGCCATGAGGTCTTGCACATATAGTGCGGCGATGTCGACGCGGTTTTGATTGTCCGCGCCAGGCGTCACGGAGTCCGGCAGCAGCGGCAGGTCCACGAGTACGGGATGGAACAGGCTGTACGTGGCCACGTTGTTGCGCGAGCGGAGGATCTCGCGCTTGTTCTGGCGCCCCAGTTCGAGACCAACCAGCAGCTTGTGGTCCGTCATGCCCCAGGCCAGCGTCTGCGCGAGTTCGTTCTGCAGGTAGCGTCCGTCCTCGTCGCGCAAGCGATGGCTCTGGCCGATCGTGACGGTCGGGTCAAGGCCATCCTTGATGCCGCCGATCGACGTGTAGTTGCGGTCGAGCGCGTAGTCGTAGGCGCGCAGTACCGTATGCAGCTTCAGGTCGGGCGTGAATACGTGGTCGAGCGTCGCGGTGGCGCTTTTCACGTCGCTCTGCACGAATGCGCGTGCGGTGGCGTTCGCGGCGCCGAAGTAGGTCTCGACCGGCACGTCGACGGGGCGCCCGTGGTAGCTGGGCACGCCCTGGTCGGCCAGGCGCTTGTCGTGCAGGTAGTCGGCCTGGATCGTCAGCGTCGTGTCCGGACGCAGCCGGAATGTGGCCGACGGCGCGAGGGCCTGGCGGCGCAGGAAGTAGCGGTCGCGGAAGCTTGTGGAGTCCTCGATGGCGCCCGTCAGCCGGAACAGCGCATCCTTGTCGGTCGTCGTCGTGCCCATGTCGAATTCTCCCCGGCGTTGTCCGCGCGAACCGAGCGTGACGCCCGCCTCGACGGGCGGATCGGCGCGCGGCTTCTTCGTGATCCGGTTGACGAGACCACCGGCCGACCCGCGCCCGTACAGCACGGACGCCGGCCCTTTCAGCACTTCGACGCGCTCGATGTTCGACAGGTCGCGGAAGTACAGCGCGTCGTCGCGCACGCCGTCCACGAACTGGTCGCTGATGGCGGAGAAGCCGCGGATCGTCACCTGGTCGCGCTGGCCGTCGCCGACGGAGAACGAGAGGCCCGGCACGTTCTGCAGCGCGTCCTGCAGCGACAGCGCGTTCTGGTCGCGCAGCACGACGGCCGGCACGACGTTGACGGTCTGCGGCACGTCGCGCAGCGGCACGCTGATTTTCGTGGCGCTCGTGGCGTCAGTCGCCTCGTAGGCGTCCACACCGATTTTCCTGTCCCGGACGGTCACCGTGGACATGGCGATGTCGTCGGCATGGGCCGGCGTCCACGCACAGCATGCGGCGGCGACGAGGCAGGGGAGGGGACGAAGTGCTTGTTTCATGACATTCCTGTTGGTGTTTGTATGGATTGGAAAACGGTGGCGCGGGCGCGGATGGCGCGCATGCCGAGGGCGGCGACGGCGTACAGCAGGGCGACGGTCCAGAACATGGCCGGCAGCGGCACCCATGCCAGCGCGAGGCCGCCCGCGCCCGCGCCGGCCAGCGCGCCCGCCTTGGCGGCGGCGTTGCCGGCGCCGAGCACGCGGCCCTGCGCGTCGTCCGCCGCGTCGCGCGAAAGCAGGCCATAGAAGACGGGCAGCAGCGCGGCGAGGCACACGCCCCACAGCACGCGCGCCAGCACGAACAGCACGACGTCCGTGGCGAGCGCCTGCAGCGCGACGATGGCGACACAGGCCCACAAAATCCATTCGACCTGCGCGAGCACGCGCGCGGCCGGCTGCGGCGCGAACCGCCGGGCCCAGAACGGCGCGGCCACGCACAGGCCGAGCGCCGTGCCCGCATAGCACAGCCCGGTCACCCGGCTGGACACGTGCAGCACCTCCGCGGCATACACGCCGAAGAAGGTCTGCGGCATCATCTTCCCGGCCTGCACGAGCACGATGCCGAGCAGCAGGCCGTAGACGCCGCCCGCCAGCTGGACCATCCGTGGACGCGCCGCATCGGTCCGCGTGGCCGGCACAGGTGCGACGGATGGCAGGACGGCCGCGGCGACCGCCGCGCACGCGAGGCACGCGGCGCCCGCCCATACGTTCACCGCACCGAACCCGTGGGCGTCGAACAGCCAGCCGCCGAGGACGGGACCGGCTACGGACCCGAGCGCGGTCGCCACCTGCAGCTGCGCCATCAGCGCGCCGCGCGCCTGGCGCGTCACGAGGCGGGCGCCATAGGCCTGCGCCGCCGCGATGGTGCCGGCAAGGGCGCCCTGCAGCAGGCGCACGGCGAGGATGACGGCGACGCTGTCCGTCGCCGCGATCCACCACTGCGTGGCCGCCAGCGCCAGCAGGGCGCGCAGCAGCATCGTCTTGTGGCCGATCCGGTCGCCCAGGCGGCCCCACCAGGGCGTCGTGCACATCGCCATGGCCATCGGGCCGGCGTAGGCGATGGCGCTGGTCCACGCGAGTGCGTGCGGCGACAGGTCGCCCAGCCGGCGCAGGTGCAGGGACCAGAACGGGCCGCTCATCTCCATGGCGCCCATCGCCACGAGCTGCAGCGCGCACAGCCAGCGCGTGGCGGTCATGCGAGCGGGTTTGGCATCGTGCCGTGCACGTCGTCCGACGTGTCGGTCAGGCGCATGCGCAGGAAGGCCTTGGCCGGCCAGTCGTGCTCCAGCAGCGCCTGCCGTTCGGCGTGCCAGCGGTGCGCGTCGACGCGCGGGCGCAGCGCGGAGAACACGGCGTCGATCTCGCGCCGCAGTACGTCCCAGAAGCGCTGTTCGGGATGGCCGTAGGCGCGCGCCAACAGCAGCGCCAGTTCGGACAGGTGGCACAGCAGCACGGCGTGCAGCAGCTTGTCGCGCACCGGCGCGTCGTCCTCGTACACGGTGAAACCGGTGCGGTACGCGGCTACGCCCAAGCCGGTGGCGCGCAGGGTGGGGCCGTGGATGCGCAGGTCGCCGAAGTCGCGCGCGAGCAGCCGCACGGGCGCGTAGCGGTCGTCGACCATGATGAAGCTGTTCTGCTGGTGTGCCTCGAAGGCGATGCCGTACACGAGGTAGGCGGACAGCAGCGCCGTCAGCACGGTGCGCGCATGGGTCTCGAACCAGGCGACGGCGCCGTCGGCATGGTCGCCGTGCGCCAGCGCGACGAGTTCCGTCGCGAGCGGGCGGCCGCTGAACGGCGATTCCGCGAACAGGGCGCCGACGGGGACGGGGAAGCGCGTGCCGTCCGCCCGGGTCATCGGGTTGGCGCGGTACAGGATCGCCAGGTGGCGCGCGCGGTCGTCGTCGCCGTGCGGGTCGACGTAGTGCAGGCCCACGTCCTCGCGCACGATGTCGAGCGTGCCTGCGAACCCGTCCTCGCGATCGAGGATGGCGGCGAGCAGGCGCGTGATGCGCGGGCCCATCACGGTGGACTTCGGCGACACCGTACGCTGGACGCTGGTCAGGCGCAGCGATACCGGCAGCTTCAGGTGCGGCAGCACCGGCGAACCGTCCGGGACGACGGTGCGGAACGACATGGTCGGCGTCGCGTCGAGGGCGACGTCGTCGAACAGGACCAGGTCGCCCCGCGCGATCTCGGCGGCGAACTTCTGCGGGATCACGCGGCTGGCCTGGAACGGGTGGAGGGGCAGCGGCAACCAGTCATCCGGCGCCTCCCCGAGCGCCGTGAGCCGGGCTGCCCAGCGCTGCGCCGCCCGCGGGAAGTGCCGCGCGAACCACGCGCCGTAGTCGCCCGTGCCGTCCGCGAACGTCACGCGGGCCTTGTCGGCGCGCAGCGCGGCCAGCGGCACGGACAGCGTCGGCTGGAATTCCGGCGACAGGGCCAGCACCTCGTCCGGCGACAGGCCGAGCTTGGTCTTGAACGTCGGATGCCACGGGTGGCCCAGCGTGCCCCATTGTTCCAGCAGCAGGGCGGCGTTGGGATGGCCGGACTGGCGCAGCGCCGCGATGAAGCAGGCGTCGGCCGCGCCCAGCTGCGCGCGCAGCGCCTGCGCCCACGTCCGGCGGTAGCCCAGGCACAGCACGTCGTTGGCAAGGCTGTTGTCGAGTTCGTGGACGAGCCGTTGCAGGTCCGCGCCCCGTCCCCCGTCCGGCAGGGAAGGCGCCACGCAGGCCAGCAGCGCCGCCGCATGCGTTACCGGCTGCGGCCCCGGTTGCGGCCGTTCTCCGGTGGCGTAGTACGACACGCTTCCCATAAGCCGGCAATCGCCGATGCGGCCGATGGCCAGACCGTCGAAACGCAGCATGCCCTGCTGCGACCAGAGCGGGAGCCACGACACCGCGCCCTCCGTGATCAATTGGTCCCGGTTCAGGATGTGCTCGCGGAACAATGCCTGCAGCGTTCTCTGCAGGCTGCGCCGGCGCGCTTCGGACCAGGCCAGTTCCGTGGCCACGGCATCGAATGGATGATCGGTGCCGTGCACGGTGTCGTATCGCTTTGGTATCGCGTTCATATCTTGCCTTATCAATAACGGGAAAGCAGGATAACGTAAACGCGAATGATTCTCAATACTATTCTCAATTGGGCCGCAATGGATAGTACGGCGCGCGGTATGCTAAGGTTGCGCCCATGCTTACCCCATCCCAAGGCGGCTATGTCGGCCGCTTCGCTCCATCGCCCACGGGGCCGTTGCACGCCGGCTCGCTCGTCGCCGCGCTGGCCAGCTATCTCGACGCGCGCGCCCACCACGGCACCTGGCTCATCCGCATCGAAGACATCGACGAGGGCCGCAGCGTGCCCGGCGCCGCCGAAGAGATCCTCGACCTGCTGCACCGCCTTGGCATGGATTCCGATCGGGAAGTCGTGTGGCAGAGCCGGCGCAAGCATTTGTACGAAGCGGCGTACGACAGCCTGGTCGGCCACGTCTACCCGTGCGGCTGCAACCGCCGCGAGATCGCCGATTCGCGGCTCGGCGTGGCGCCGGACGGCGCCGCGATCTATCCGGGCACCTGCCGCCCTGGCCTCGCGCCAGGACGCAGCCCGCGCAGCCTGCGCCTGCGCGTGCCCGATGCGGGCGACGACGTGATCGCCTTCCATGACCGCTGCGCCGGCATCGTCACCCAGCGTCTCGCCGGCGAGTCGGGCGACTTCGTGTTGAAGCGGGCGGACGGCTACTGGGCGTACCAGCTGGCCGTCGTCGTCGACGATGCCGACCAGGGCGTGACGGACGTCGTGCGCGGCGCCGACCTGCTGGATTCCACGCCGCGCCAGATCTTCCTGCAGCGCCTGCTGCACGTGCCCACGCCGCGCTACCTGCACGTGCCCGTGGTGCGCAATGCCAACGGCGAGAAGCTGTCCAAGCAGACGGGCGCGCTCGCGGTGCGGCCGGGCGACGAGGCGGGCGCGGTAGCGGCGTTGCGCGAGGCGGCCGGCTTTCTTGGGATCGACCTGCCGGCGGTTGGATCGCTCGACGAATTCTGGCGGGCCGCGATCCCCGCGTGGGCCGCAATGATCGCGGCGCGTGGATAGTCGTAATCCACGGCAACCTGCTCGGGCCACGGCCCATCCTGTTGGCCGCGGTGCCATCAGTACGGTCGAGAAAGTGCTCCCGGGCGACTGAAAATCAGAAAGCTTGGCACAATCGCAAAAAAAATCGACCGGAGGCGATAATGCGATCCCCCATGCGATCCTTTGTTCCGGCCCTGCTGCTGGCAGCCGCCGGCCTGGCCCAGGCGCAGGATGCGTCCCTGCTGGCGGGCGCGATGCGCGTCGACAAGGACCACGCCGATAACTCGTTCGCCGTCGACGTCGGCTATACCCAGCGCCTGACGCCGTGGCTGGCCGTGAGCGCCGATTACCTGAACGAGGGTCATCCGAAACTGCACCACCGCGACGGCCTTGGCGCCCAGGTGTGGCTGCACAGCCGGGTACCGCAGCGCGGCTGGTCGTTTGGCGCGGGCATCGGCCCCTACTATTATTTCGACACGACCACGGGCAACGGCTCGCTCGCCGACTACCGCAACGAGCATGGCTGGGGCGAACTGATGAGCGTAAACGCCATCTACCACCTGCATTCGCGCGCCTATGTCGAGGCGCGCCTGTCGCACACCAGCGGCATTACCGGGCGCGACACCACGCAGCTGATGGTGGGCATGGGCTATGAGCTCGGCACGGTGCCGAACTGGGAGCGGCGCGAGAATGCCGACCGCGGCGACCAGACGCTGATGCTGCTGGCCGGCCGTTCCATCGTCAACAGCTTCAAGTCGGAAGAGGCGGTGGCGTCGGGCATCGAATACCGCCGCACGATCAATCCGAACGTCGAATGGAGCGTCATCCTGATGAACGAGGGCAAGGTCGGCGTGGCCGAGCGCATCGGCGTGTCGAGCCAGGTCTGGCTGCTGCGACCGTTCACGGAGCGCACCGTGCTGGAGCTGGGATTCGGTGCCTACGGCGTGCGCGACCAGCTCGACCGCATGGATGCCGAGGCCGAGCGCGTCACCCGCCTGACCGGACTGGCGTCGATCGGCATGCGCTATCGCATCAGCGACACGTGGCGCGCACAACTGACGTGGAGTCGCGTGATCACCGATTACCACCGCGACTCGGACGTGTTCCTGCTTGGCGCCGGCGTCACGTTCTGAGCGTGTCAGGCGCCGAGCCGGAGTTCCCAGTAACCCACGTCCACCCAGCGTCCGAATTTCTTGCCGACTTCCGAGAAATGCGCGACCTTGCGAAAGCCGAGCGCCTCGTGCAGCCCGGTGCTGGCGGCATTCGGCAGGGCGATGCCGCCGATCACGAGGTGCAGGTCACGCGCGCGCAGGACGTCGAGCAGCGCTCCGTACAACAGCCTGCCGAAGCCGCGGCCGGCGCATGCGTGGTCGAGGTAGACCGAGCTTTCCACCGAGTGCCGATAGGCGGGCCGCACGCGCCACTTCGTCGCATACGCATAGCCGGCGACGGCGCCGTCGACTTCCAGCACCAGCCACGGCAGGCCGGCGGCCGCGACGTCGGCGATGCGCCGTGCCATCTCGGGGCCGTCGACCGGATCTTCCTCGAAGCTGATCGTCGTCGTCGTGACGTAGTGGTTGTAGATGGCGCAGATGCGGGCGGCGTCGGCGGGTGTGGCGGGGCGGATGCGGGGGGCTTGCTGCACGATCAGTCGGGCGTCGATTGCGCGGCAGCTTCCGGATGCCGCGCTTCCCACTCGGCCAGCGCCTGCTTGTAGTTGGCCAGCAGCATCTGGTAGACGTCGAAGATGCAGTTCGGACAGCCGGACCCGCAGCAATCCTCCAGTGCGGGTTCGATGGGCGGCAGCGGGCGCGGGTCGGGGGTGGATGGGGCGAGATCGGACATGCGGCCAGCATACCGCAAACGCGACGCGTACGTCGAGGGCGGCGCATGGCGCCGCCGGCCCGCGGTCAGTCGTTCAGCTCATAGCTGCGCAACACGAACACCATTTTGCCGTTGCGCTTCGCGCAGACGCCTTTCATCACTTCCCCGTCGCCCAGGTTCCACGTCAGGGCGCTGCCGGCCGCCTTGTTCGCGCAGGCCGCGTGGGCCTCGGCCGGGACGGGCGGCACCTTCGGCGGTGGCGGCGGCGCCGGGATGTGCGCTAGCGCGGGTACGGCCGGCACGGCGGGCGGCACGCCCCGTTCGTTGAAGTCCAGCCCGGGCGGTGCGGGCGGTTCAGGCGGGGCCGGTGGCGCGGGTGGCGCCGGCGGCGGCGGGCATTTCCCGGTGGTCGTCTTGCAGTGG
>Ga0207667_10006783_pt1 | contig 13827 bp, 8 predicted proteins | sample KBSCornC52_FD_184301 | JGI IMG/M metagenome (GOLD analysis project Ga0207667, IMG submission 184301) | Corn rhizosphere microbial communities from Kellogg Biological Station, Michigan, USA - KBS Corn C5-2 (SPAdes) (version 2) | ecosystem: Host-associated > Plants > Roots > Rhizosphere > Soil ...
GCCCTACTCCTGATTAGATTTAAATCCTTGGTGGCGTCCGATAAATTGCCCTGTTCAGCCCTTGCTTCAGCCCTTATCAAGTATTGCTCTGCCAGGCGGAAGACGACCTCGTATTCTGTAACAGGGTTAGTCATAGAGTATACTCCTTGCTTATATTTATATGGAAAATAATAAGTCTGTCCTGACTTCGTATAAGCTCCAATCCATTTGGATGCGCGGTAATCTCCGAGTTCAAACGCACCAAACAATTGTGGGCTTATCGCTACAGAAAATGTACCCGTTCCTGGTGGAGAAGTAAGTATGTAGTTTGTAGCGTCAGCGGTATTGTATCCGGGCTTAATCGATTGTAGCTCCCATATGCTTTCTACGCTATTCTTCAAAAAAACGCCATTTAAGGTATCCAGGCTGTATAATGGATTATTGGAAATCACCTCGCTTGCTTCCAACTCGGCACTATTCCATTTCTTCTGATATAAATATGCTCTTGCTAGCAATGAATTTACTGCCCCTTTATTTGGGCGGATTCTTTCAGTCGTTTCGGCACCGGTTGGGTCTAAAAAATTGTCATTCAGTAACCTCTTCGCATCCTGTAAATCTTCAATGATCTGTTGGTATACCTGGCCCCTCGGTGTACAAACTAGTGAATTGTTCGTTTGATAGTTAGTGGTGGTTACCAGCGGCACATTGCCGAATAAATTCGTCGCATAAAAATGTAAAAAGGCTCGAATAAACAATGCTTCACCCAACAACTGATTTCTGATTGATTGCGAAAGGCTTTTTGAATTTGATATTCCTTGAATTGCAGCATTCGCAACATATATTTTCTTGTAAAGATTAGACCAAAATACACCAACATCTGGAGTGTAGCTATTGGTATAGAAATTAACAGAAACACCCGCCTTTGTATAATTCATTAACTCATCCGCCGCATTTCCGCAAAGGTAGCCAATGCTGCTTGGCCCACCGGCATATACGCCATCTGTGGCCATCCCACTATATATGCCTGTTAATACCGCTGCAGCACTTGAGTTGCTTTGATAGACTGTAGTACTCGCCAATGCCGTCGCTGGAACACTTACCTGCACAAATTTTTTACAGCTTGATTGCATGATGCCAAACATGATACAAACGATCGCAATCTGTTTCATTTCTGAAGATTTGTATTTGCAAAAATGGTTAGTCACAAGCCAAATTGAACTCCCACCACCAATACTTTCAATGGAGGAAGGATGTCTCCTTGGGATTCAGGGTCGAGGCCCAAATACCTTGTTATCGTCACTAGATTTTGTCCGTTCACATAAAGACGAAGATTTCTAATGTGCATTTTATGTAGGGCGTTTTCTGATAATTTGTAAGAAAAGGCGAGATTTTTTAGCCGAATAAACGAGGCATCTGTGTAAACAGCGTTGCTCTGATAATAATAACTATATGAGGTATGTGCCTTACTGCCGTAGCTTTGTGTAAATTGTTCATATGGCTTCATATCTCCCAGTTTTTGCCATCGGCTGAAGACATCAATCGGCTGATTAGCCATAAAACCAGGTTCCCATCCTAGATAGCCGTTTATATTCTCGCCTTTCTGGTTGACAAATTGAAATAAAATATCTAATTGAAATCCGTTGAAGCTAAAGCTGTTCTCAAAGCTGCCATATATCTTTGGCGCAGAATTAACAATCGCCGTCCTATCTGTCGAAAAATTCGGTTTGAAAGTCTTATCGCCCTTGCTATTCGTAAATTGATAAATGCCAGCGCTGTCATTTAATCCTGCATATACATACTTTTTCGCGATTGAGATCGGCTCCCCGATGATCCACCTCGTTGCATAGGGGGAAGATGCCAGATTAGGAAAGGAAATCAATCTATTTCTTGGTGCTGATAGGTTGAAAGAGCTACTCCATTTAAAATTCCGTGATTTGATGTTAATGGTATTCAATGACAGTTCAATCCCTGAATTCTGTACGACAGCAGCCAAATTAGCCGGAATTGATCCAAATCCTGTTACTGCAGATAGAGGTTCAACCACCAATTGGTTGCCTGATCGGTTGACATAGTAGCTGACTTCTGCAGAAATTCTGTCTTTTAATACGCCTAACATTATGCCGCCTTCCAATTTTTTGTTGAATTCCCAAGCAAGATTTGGATTAAATAGGTTGGCTGGATACAGGCCTTGTGAGTTCTGGTAGGGATACTGCGAGGGCATATACAGGTCCAGGAATCTATAGTCACCTACTTGGTCACTGCCTGAAGTTCCATAGCTTGCTCTTAATTTCCCGAAGCTGATAAAAGGGAAGGAATTTTGAATGAAACTTTCATTGGAGAAGATCCAGGCCCAACTAATAGAGCCAAAATTGGAAAATTGACTTCCAGGCCCAAATCGGCTGGAACCGTCCCGGCGGGCCGTTGCAGTTATGATATATTTGTCCTGCCAATTGTAATTCAAACGACCGAATATTGCATTGTATTTATAAGATGTGCTAATTGCGGATTGAACACTTACAGAGGTGGCCGCCTGAACGTCTTGAAGCAATTCATCAGTGGAAAACCCCGATGCATAATACTCCTGCCCATCTGTAGCGTTTTCTTGGAAAGTAGTTCCTGCCAAAGCCTTAAGAATACCTTTTCCGATTCCCAAAGAATAAGTTGCCTGCGGCTCTATAATCCATGAACTTGTGCTTGTACTATTAAATAGACTGAAGCCTGATGTGACATAATATCCAGGATCATTTGAAGTTGTTGGATTGGTAACGATTTCATTTGTTTGCGTATGTGTATAACCAAAACTTGAACCGATATTTAGACCGCGACATATGGAATAGCTTACTAGAGCATTACTGACCAAATTGTTCGTTTTGGCCCTATACCCAACTAACATGTTCGACATCGGATTGGTCCAAGTTCCTAACTGCCCCGGTGCCATTGCCGCCCAATTCAGTGTTCCATCGGGTGCGTACAGGGCAGGCGCATCAGGAGGTAATGTTAAAGCATAGAAGGTAATGTCAATCGGAGGTATATTTGACATATCCGCCGTATAGTTTGCGGTCAATGAGATTTTAAATTTCCTATTTAGGGAATTACTATTGAGATTAAAATGTGCTGATGCTTTTTGATCTGCGGTTGTCCCAGGAAATACAGAAGTTTCACGGTGGTAACCACCCCCGATTAAATACGCTATATTTTCGCTACCAGCTGACACTGATACTTGCGCATCGTAATAGTGAGCTTGGTTCCCGATCAGCGCTTTTTGCCAATTTGTATAACGGGTAGTGTCCCAAAATGTAAGATCGAAGTCTGAGTTTGGACTAGGATTCGTACCGTCGTTGTTGAACGCTTCATGTCGCATGGTCAGATACTGAGCAGTATTCAATACAGGCAACATTCGTGAAATTTTCCCTATCCCCGTATATAAGTTGACATCTAGCCTTGAATCACCAGATCTTCCCTGTTTGGTAGTGATAAGTATAGCTCCATTTGCAGCACGGCTTCCATATATCGAGGTTGCATCTGCATCTTTAAGGATGGAAATGCTCTCGATATCCGCTGGATTAATGTAATTCAGCGGATTCCCTCCAGCATGGTTATAACCATATAAATTGGAATTCCCTACCAAGGTAGGATTAATAATGTTCACAGTTTGTGATGAACAGGGCACTCCATCAATCACATAAAATGGGTCATTGCCGTTAAGTAGGCTGTTTTGACCTCTTATCTGCACCGCAAATGCACCACCTGGATTGCCTGAAGTTTGGCTAATGACTAGTCCAGGCACCCGGCCTTCCATTGCAGCCAAAGGGTTTGCGACCGGTTGTTGCTCTATTTCCTTAGAGGTGACAGTAACCACATTGCCCGTACTTAACCGCTGGCTGGTCGTCCCATAAGCGATGATCTGAACTGCGTCCAGTGGATTCGTTGAAACAGAAAGGGCAACAATAATAAAACTCCTTCCATTTAGTCTAATTTCCTGGTTTGAATACCCAGTATATGAGATAATCAGTGTGGCGTCTTTTTTTACCTTTTGGATAGTGTAATTCCCTTCCTTGTCAGTAACCGTACCCTTTGAGGCGTCTTTGACCTGAATGCTTGCACCGTAGAGAGGTTCGTTCTTTTCATTAGTTACTTTTCCTTTTACATCGATGGTTTCTTCATCCGGGACCGTTGGACTTATTGTCGCCGGCATTTTGTCTTTCAAACTAAGGACAATGACATTCCCAATAATAGTAAATTTCAGCGGTTGATCCTTTAATATCTCGACCATTGCCTGGTCGAGAGGTACATTCTTGATTTGTACGGTAACTGGAGCAGTATGAATCAGAAATGTCTTTTCACACCACACAATATAATTCCCTTGTTTTTCAAGGGCACGAAGCACCTTTTCAAGAGGGGCATCTTTCATGAGCAAAGTGACCTTGTCTTGCGCATTTGACCTAGCACTCAGTTGCAGACAAGCTGCCAATAATATGATTGCGGTTAGTTTCATAACACGCAGTGTTTTGATGAGTTGTCTTCGGGCTGTGGGCCGCTGGCTGGTTCGGCGGCCGGGAAAACCATTTTGCCCCTCACCGCTACTGCTGGTGTCGATTCCAACAACGGCGGCCGTTGTATTCGTAAATTTCATTACATTTGTATTAGTTGGGTTATGCTAAATCATGCGCATACAAACGGTCTAATGACCGTCTACAACGGGTTAACCCAGCTACCGGCTTGCTGGAAACAAGCCGGCGACCGGGGGTGGTCAGATCACACCCGGTTTTTTTATGAGTTCCCCTTCGATATTGAGGCTAATGACAATATCGGTGTGCTGCCTGCTTAATCCGGCGGCAACGGATGTTCCAAATAACATTTTGAATTCATAATTAGCAATTGTTCAGGGTTGAATAATATTTTGCACTTAAACACTTCAGGTCGCGTCCCCCGGGTTTAGATAGAGAAAACAAGCCAGAAGGTTTAATGGCGATGGGCAAGCGGTGGAGAGTATTATAACTGAATAGACACAATCCCTGAGGAGGCTTGGCTTGGAATCGAATGTTAATCACTAGGGCTTCACTATTATCTTTCTTCCCTCGACCTTAAAATGTATGTTGCTTAGTTCCAGCACTTTTAAGACCTCCGAGAGGGCCGAATTCCTCGGTATTCCACCCATGAATGTCCGGTCAGGAATATTACCTTCGTATACAACATCCACATTGTACCAGCGAGAAATTTTGCGCATTATGCTTTTGATATTCGCGTTAGCAAAAGATGTCACTCCATTTTTCCAGGAAACAACCTCTTCTGTGTCGACGTCATTTACCACTTTAATTCTCTGTTTAACGTCACTCGCAGCGTTAGTGCTAGCATTACTTATCAGCGCCTCCTGTCCAGGTGATAGTGTTATACTTTCGCACTGTTCGCTACCATTGGCTTCCGCAATAGGCTTGGTACTTACTTTTACACTCCCTTCCAACAGGGTCGTACGGATTGCTGCTTCGTCATCATAGGCATTGACATTAAAGTGGGTCCCGAGTACCGCTATCTGGGCGGCAGGTTTTCCGTCTGATGAAGAAAGCACATCCACAATAAACGGTAAGGCGCCTTCCTGATCAGTCAGTTTCGCTATTTCGAAATAGGCTTCGCCTTTCAATTGAACTTTCCGCTCTTTTCCGATAAACGACACTGGATAGCGAAGAGAAGAAGCTGCGTTCAACCACACTTTGCTACCATCTGCTAATTCCAAAAAATATTGTCCCCCGCGCGGTATAGTCAGTGTATTGAATTGTATAGCTAATGGTTTTTCATGAGAAGAAGAATAAGCTAACTTTCCATCCGCCCTCTTTTCTATACTTATTCCAGCTTCTTTGGCCAACGTACCGTTTTGAGCACTGTCCAAAACAATAGTGGATCCTCCCGCGAGAGTAAGTATAGCCTTATTTTTACCAGGAAAAATATCATTTTGGGATTTCCCGCCCGAATTTGTAATTGATCCATTGGTAGTTTTATGACCGACAATGGAGACTATGCTAATTACAGAACCTATTATCAGAACAATAGCAGCTGCCCACCAGGCACCAGCTACAATTATCCTTCGTCGCGAGCTGCTTTCAATAGTATCCTCTTGTGAATTTTCCGCTATTCTATTTTTTATGGCTGCTGCGATTCTCTGCTCGGAATGGTATTCATCTCGCAACTCGAAAAGAACTTCCTTGGACATGAGCTTTTCAAATGATTCTTTGTTGGGGCCCTTCCATTTTTCAAGTTCTTTTTCCTCAGCCAAGGACAATTCACCTCTTGAATACTTTACAAGCAATTCCACTATTCTTTGTACATCTGATTCAGACATAGGAATAAGTTTACAGTTCCGTTAAGGATAACTTTGTTCTATTTGCAGTAAGTTCTACTATTATGACGCATGAGTGTAAAAAAACTCCTATCGCAAAGTGAAATTTATTTCAGCGCAGACATATGTCTAAATTCGGGCAAGAGTAGTGGCGGCGGTAATTATGGGAATAATAGAGAACAGTGTTGCAGTGATGGCCTTTATACGAGGACTGATCATTTCAAAGGCAGCCTTTTTTTGATTGCTTACAGTTTTGGGAGCGATATTCAGAAGCTCTGCAATCTCATTTGTTTTTTTCCCTTCATAAATAGCCAATTTAAGAATTAGCTGACGTTGATCCGGTAAACGCTCAATTTCTGCACGCAGCCAGCTCTTGTATTCAGCTTCAATAAGAATTTGATCTGGAATATCGGCGGATTCTTCCGTTGCTGCCAATAAATTCGTATTGCGTGTTTGAGTTCTCCTTAAAATATCAACGCAACAGTTACGAACTGAGGCATATAAAAATGCCTTTATATTTTGGATCGAAAAAAAACGATCTCGTAATTTCCACAAATTAAAAAACACGTCCGCAACAACATCTTCTGCGTCCTCTTTCCTCTCCAATAATTGCCTGGAAAAATTTATTAGCTGAAATACGTATTTATCATAAATGGCATTGAAAGCTTTTTCATCTATCCTGGCCAGATTATCAAGCATATTTTCATTTGTGTGACGCAGGTTGTTTGTTGCCGTTGAATCACTCGAGCTAACACAAACAGGCACACGAACCGATAATGTTGATTTGTGAACTTCGATTGGGGCATCCACCGAAGAGCAACTTTCCAGGTCTATTCCCTTTTGCATAACAGTTAGCTTTTTAGAAAGTCCGTTTGGTTCTTAAAACTCTTTCTTCTAGGCTAAGGCATTTAAATAAAGTTGGAGTATAGCGGGAAGTTCCAGAAAAGGGTAAATTCGCACTAAATATATTACTTTTTTCTCAATATGTTAACCGGCTAACAAATCACGCTTGGCAGCATATCCAGGACTCGCTGCAATATATCGGCAATTTTGAAGAATATGAATCATCAAGCAATATTTTTTAAATAATTTATCGGGTTATTGGAATCTTTTTAGACTATTTGTAGAAAATGAACTAGACAGTTGCATGAACACTAAAGAGGCTTTTTTGTACTAGTCGTTTACTAAATAAATATTGCAGCCTATACATTTTACCGCGCAGTTCCCTGAAGCATGGATGCGCGACGGCCAAGGGCGGTGTCGCGATCAGGGAGAATGTAATGCACGGATTTTTTATATATTTAAAGGTCAACCCATGCCCATGCTATACGTTGATCGAAGAAGGAGCCGAAGGATCATACACATGGCTGCCATCGCCGGAGCCCTGGCGGCCCTCATCATGGCGCAGCTGCCCACCAGCGATAATCTCATCCTTGTACCCATCGAGGTTATCATGGTCATCCGCCTGGGTGGTGTGTTCCATGTCGGCCTGAAACATTCTATTTCCACCTCTTTGATCGTGGGAAATATCGCTACCCTGGTCGGTCGGGGAATATCAGAGTTCCTGGTAGGCTGGATACCAGTGGCGGGAAATATAGTCGACGCCCTCACAGCGGCAGCGGTCATAGAATTCTTTGGACATGCAGTAGCCCGAAGCTTTGAAAGGAGTCTCCGCTAAAAAAGCTATATTCATAGCTATAATGAACGCTATGAGAAAAAACCTTACCATCCTGCTGATTTCGGCATGGACCTTATCGGCTATGGCCCAGGCCCCCGACAGCGGCACTTTCCTCCTCCATAAATTTGCCCAGAACATCGGCAAAGAGCACTATTCCCTTCAATACACAGAAGCAGGTCCGCAATACTCCATCAACTTCAAGTTTGTAGACCGCGGTTCCCCGGTGCCATTGACGGCCAGGCTGGGTGTCACGCAGGAGAACGAACCTCGCAGCCTTATTATAAAAGGGAACACTTCCCGCTTCTCTACCATCAACGACAGTATCCAGATTAGAGGGCGGACGGCCCTCATCCGGGTGGATGATTCCAGCTATAGCAAAGACCTGGGACCCCTGGCCTTCCCTGTGGCAGGATACTCTCCAGGTACCGTACAAATGATGTTGCTGAGATATTGGGAAAGCCATGGCCGCCCCGCCAGCATTCCGATACTCCCCACCGGCGCAGTCCAGATACGGATGGATGGGGAAGACGTTATCGAACAGGATAAGCCTCTCCATCTCAACCGCTATGTCATCAGCGGTCTGGTATGGGGTAACGAGCTGTTGTGGACACGCACCGACGGGCAGCTGGTATGTCTCATTACCAATGATGCAGAAGGAGATAAGCTGGAGATGATGCTGGAGCCTTATGAAAGCCTGTTGCCCACACTGCTTACGCACGCGGCCGGCTATGGGATGGAGCTATTCACGCGTGGAACCGTACTTCCCAAGGCCAGGCCTACGGCCATTGTGGGCGGTAAGCTGATAGATGTCACCAGCGGAGCGTCTATCGATAACTCTGTGATCCTGCTGGAAGGCGGGCTGATCAAGGCGACGGGACGATCAGGCGAGCTGGCCATCCCCAGGGACTATACAGTGATCCATGCGGAAGGGAAGACGATACTGCCCGGTCTTTGGGATATGCATGCACATTTTGAACAGGCGGAATGGGGACCTGCCTATCTGGCGGCGGGTGTGACGACAGTACGGGATTGCGGCAATGAGTTCGAATACATCAATGCCATACAGGGCGCCATCGACGGCGGCAAGGGCATAGGACCCCATATTTTAAAGGCAGGCATTGTCGACGGACCGGGTGCAATGGGGCTCGGTATCATCCGTGCCTCCACTCCGGCGGAAGCTGTGGCGGTGGTAAAAAAATATAAGGACAACGGTTTTGTGCAGATAAAGATCTACAGCTCCGTCACGCCGGAGGTGTTGAAAGCCGTCTGCCAGGAAGCTCACCGTCAGGGGCTCACGGTGACAGGTCATATCCCTGAAGGGATGACGATACAGCAAGGCATCGAGGACGGCATGGATATGGTCAACCACGTACAATACGTCTACAGCGTGATGAAGATGAACAAGGACAGGAGCGTGGATGTCAATGACAGCGCCAACCAATGGGTGCTCCGCTTCATTAAGGAACACGGCACAGTGCTCGACCCTACATTAGGGGTCTTTGAAATGGTGTTCCGCAATACAAAGGACGATATCACTCAAATGGAACCCGCCTTTTATTCCCTGCCTCTTCCTTTACAGGCCCTTTTTAAGAACATGGGCATGCCGCCGGCGAAGGCTGTCCGGTTCAAGCCCATATTGGAAAGCATGGGCAGGATCGTAAAAGCCATGCATGACCAGGGCATTCCCATCGTTGCGGGCACAGATATGGGCTTCCCCGGATATAGCCTGGACCGGGAGCTGGAACTATACGTGGCGGCGGGTCTCACCCCGCTGGAAGCCATCCAGACGGCCACCGTGGCGCCCGCGCAGGTAATGAAACAGGATAAAGTGATGGGAACGATAGCGCCTGGCCACCGCGCCGACCTGATCATCGTGGAAGGCAATCCCCTTGTACAGATACGGGACATCCGGAATGTGCGTACAGTGGTAAAGGACGGCGAGATCTATGACCCCGTAAAACTACACGCGCTGGCAGGGTTCGGGAAATGACCAGCCAACCGTCTACAAGGGATTTTCGTTACATTTAGATCATGCTGCCGAGAGGATCTGTCCTGCTGTTGTTCCTATCAGTGTGGATCTCATCCACCTGTTGGGAAAAGGTATTAGCGCAGCAGACGCCCATCCAATTGAATATCACTACCACTCCCCCTACCTGTGAAGGTGACAAGGGGATCATCGTCGTCAATCCATCGGGTGGCACAGCCCCTTATAGCTATTCTTTTGACGGCAGCCCCCCACAATACAGCGGTATCCTGGCCGTCGGGGATGGCACCGTCCATTATATCGAAGTGACAGACGCAGCAGGGGTCAGGGTCACTACTAGCGTGACTTTGCCGACGGGGGATATTCCTTCCATCTCGGTGACCAACGTAATCGCTATTTCCGGCTGTGGCATGTCGGATGGCGTGATCTCCGTGCAGGGGTCGGATGGCGTACCGCCGTATACTTACAGCACCGATAAAAATATCTGGTCGTACCGGCAGGACTTTGTGGGCCTGTCCGCGGGCTATTATATCCTTTTTGTAAAAGACGCCAAAGGATGTATACAATTTACTACCTATAACCTTAAGGACTGTGTAAACCCGACCGTCTCCGTCGGCAATTCCATCTGTGGATCGGGCGGTGTGATCAATATTATGGTCAGTGGCGCAAATCCTCCCTATACCTATTCACTCACCGGGGTGAGCTACCAGAGCATTGGGACCTTTACGCAATTGGCACCACAGACGTATACGGTGCGTATAAGGGATGGGAATGGCGCAACCTATCTCTGCCATGCCGTCGTCCTCGATCAATGCGGGCTGGAGGTAACGGCGCAGGTACAGGAGGCAGGTTGCGGCAGACAGGACGCGAAAATTTTTGTGACGGCCAGCCGTGGAGTGGCGCCCTACCTATATTCCATCGATGGCATCCATTTCCAGTCAGGCAATACTTTTATGGGGCTGAAGGCAGGGCGGTATTCCGTGCTGGTAGTGGATGCGGCCGGCAACAGGGAAGTCGTAACGGTACAGACAGGGGATGATTGCCAGTACGTGCTGTCGGCTACTACAGACCCCTCCGTGCCCACCTGCGGAAAGCCCGATGCCGCCGTTACGGTGACGGCCAAGGGCGGAACGGCCCCTTATCAATACAACCTCGATGGCGGCCCCTTTCAGAATAGCAATGTCTTTCCCGGCGTCGCACCTGGTACACACTTTCTCTCCGTAAAAGACGCTGTAGGCGCCGTTGTCACCATCAGTGCACAGGTGCAGGCTACGAGGAGTGTAACGGCTGACGGGGGAGGGGACCTGTCCCTGTGTGAGGGCCAGACGGCCCGGATCATGGCTACTTCCAATGGAACCAGCTTCTCCTGGGAGCCAGCTGCGGGTCTGGATGACGCCACCTTACTGCAGCCCAGGGCGTCACCCTCTACCAACACCACCTATACGCTGACGGCTCGTGCGGGCGTCTGTGCGGCCATGGCCACTGTCAATGTCATCGTCCATTCGGACCCCAGGGTATACATCGGCGATGATACATCCATCCTGAAGGGACAGCCTCTGCCTTTGCATGCTGTGGACATAAATAACACCGGCTTTGACAGCTGGAGCTGGGACCCTCCTGATGGGCTGGATAACGCTCATGTACAGGCTCCGGTGGCCTATCCGGTGGAAGACGTGGTCTATACGGTAGTGGCCTCCACCGCCTCGGGATGCAGCGCCAGAGCCCGGATAGGCGTGAAGGTCTTTAGCGCGGCGGGTATTTTTGTCCCGAACGCCTTTACGCCCAATGGAGACGGTCACAACGATGTTCTGCGAGCCATACCCATGGGAATAAGGGAGTTCGGGTATTTTGCCGTCTGGAACAGATGGGGGCAGCGTGTCTTTTATACGAAGGATCCGGCTATTGGCTGGGATGGGACCGTCGGAGGGCGGCCAGGGGAGGCGGGCGCCTTTATCTGGAAGGTCAGCGGCATAGATTATAAGGGGGACAAGGTTTTGCGGGAAGGAACAGTTTTTTTGATTCGATAAAAATATATATTTGCTGATTCTTTTACCATTTTAAAATACAACTCACATGAACAAGGCCGAACTTATCGACAAGATTGCTGCCGACGCGGAGATCTCTAAGAAAGAAGCTAATGCTGTTTTGGATTCTTTCACAGAAGCCATCGCCAAGACCTTAAAGAAGGGTGACAAAGTAACCCTCGTTGGTTTTGGTACTTTCTCCGTATCCAAGCGTGCTGCTCGCACGGGCCGCAATCCTCAAACAGGCGCAACTATAAAGATAAAGGCTAAGAAAGTAGCAAAGTTCAAAGCAGGTAAAGAACTGGCCGCAAAGATCTAAGCTTTAAAGCCATTGAAAACAGTGAAGCAGCCGGTTGGGAGACCGGCTGCTTTTTTTATGCTGTAATACTATTTATTTGAAATTAAGGTATTTGTTGATATCCGATGAGAATCCTACCTGTATGTTCAACCAGCTATTGCTTCGGGTGCCCAGGTCGTGGAAAAAAGCTCCACGAAGATACAGCCTCTGGCTTTCATCCCTGTTTGGCATATAGTATACCTGAAATTGTGGGTTGATGATGATGTTTTCGTGCGCCTTGAACTCCTGAAAAGTATTGCCGTCCCTTGAATAGTTACCACCGCTTTGTTGAATATCCTTATCCAGGAGTTTCAGCCAGATCAGGCCTGCGGACACATCTATACCGACATATGAGGTGGCCTTGATCTTCATATTTGCCTGAATAGACTTCTTAAAAGTCAATACATTGAAGGTGCGCGGAATCTTTGTTGTGTCATTGCCATTGATGTCATAGATGGTGTCCCGAATGCCTGTCCGTATAATTCCCGCTGCGATATACAGATTGAATTCCCTTTTGTAGCTTTCAACTTTAATGGCGCTGACCTTTACACCGGATTCAAGGTTGTCATATTGCAGCAGTTGGAAATTAGGCACAAATGTCACCTTATTACCACCATTTATAATGCTTGCATCCAGGTAGCGGAGTTTGTTGTCGATCTTGGAAAATCGGAGATTGGCTTCCACATGATCGAGAAAATAGGTGGTATTCTGACGATAGCGAACCTGTCTGCTCCATCCAAACAGGTGTGTAGTAAAAGTACCTTCAGCCTGTAATAGTCCATTTGGCTGGTCTTCCTGTACGCCGACGAGGTCTGAAAAAATATTCAGTTTGATGACGTTGTTAATGTCCGTCTCCCTCATCCTGGCTATTTCTGGTTTTTTGCCATCAAAAATGATACGTCCTGTACGGGTAACAAAAAGGTCATATATATCTATATCATAAGGTGGATCATAGGTGAACAGATCGGACATACGGAACCAATATTGCAGTCCACGGTTAGTATTCTTCCAAACGGCTATGTACAAACTATTCGTTTTCCGTGAAGCCGCCGTTACGCTCCTCAGGTCGATGGAAAAGTTGTAATCCAATATTTTGCTTATGTTCAGCTTGGGCAAGGATATTTTACCGCCGCCAAACCTGTAACGCAGTTCAATGCTGTCTCCCAGGGTGATACGCATAGCCTTTGCGAAACCGGAGTTTATGACGAGCTCGCTACGCTCTACAAATGCAAATCCCACCAGATAATACTCGCTATCATTCTTGCTTACCATGCCCTGTACTTCCCTTAGTACCTGCTCATTTTTCAGTAGCGCGTTTGATGTTTGACTAGCCTGCTCCAGGTAGCTGGCCCGCTGAGTAGCTGTCATTTCTGGTTTGGAAAGGTTTTGATCTATCTCCTCCTTTTTACGATTGAGGCTGTCTATCTTTTCCTGCAGCATTACTGAATCCTTTTTTTTAAGATAGTCATTATACCCTACCAGCTTGTATAGCCG
>Ga0207667_10006787_pt1 | contig 13823 bp, 8 predicted proteins | sample KBSCornC52_FD_184301 | JGI IMG/M metagenome (GOLD analysis project Ga0207667, IMG submission 184301) | Corn rhizosphere microbial communities from Kellogg Biological Station, Michigan, USA - KBS Corn C5-2 (SPAdes) (version 2) | ecosystem: Host-associated > Plants > Roots > Rhizosphere > Soil ...
TCCGGGTAATCTGCGAAAGCACGGTGCTTGCGCAGATTACCCGGATGGTGGAGCAGGCTCAATCGTCGCGCGCGCCTACTCAGCGGCTTGCCGATCGCGCCAGCGCGATTTTCGTTCCAATCGTGTTGCTGCTTTCTGCACTCACCTTCGTCATCTGGTACGTCTCCACCGGCTCCCTCTCGATGGCCCTGGCTACTACGGTTTCGGTTTTGGTTATCGCGTGTCCTTGCGCCATGGGCCTCGCCGTCCCTGCCGCATTGACTGTTGCTGTGGGCCGGGGAGCCCAGATGGGCGTCCTGTACAAAGGCGGAGAAGCCCTGGAACGCACAGCCAATCTGAATGCGGTGGTCCTGGACAAAACAGGTACCCTGACCGTCGGCCGTCCAGTTTTGCAGGCGGTTCGCCCGGTAAAGGGGTACTTCGAACAAGATCTGCTGCGAATGGCGGCTGCCGCTGAGGAGCGCTCGAATCATCCCCTCGCCCATGCTGTTGTGGATTACGCAAAAGCGCAGGGCATTAAGTGGGAACCCGCTCAGGATGTGCAGGTCATTCCAGGACGCGGTTTGTCAGCGCGGGTAGAAGACTACGATTGCCTGATCGGAAATGAAGCGCTCTTTCTTGAAAATGGAATTCGCTTCCCCGACACAATTCCTCCGGCAAAGCCCGGCACCACTCGTCTGTGGATGGCGCTCGACCATCAATCGATCGGCTGTTTTGATGCGCGCGATACGCTTCGCGATGATGCTTCCGAGACCGTCTCAGCTCTGCGTGAAAAGGGCCTTCGCGTCCTGATGCTGACGGGAGATTCCGCGGCAGCATCAGCCCCGATCGCCAACCAGGCTGGGGTCGCGGAAGTCGAAGCCGGGCTCGACCCCGCCGGCAAGCTGGCGCGCATTCGCTCGCTGCAGCAGGAGGGTGTGCGTGTTGCAATGGTCGGCGATGGAATCAATGACGCCGCTGCGCTTGCCCAGGCGGACGCCGGCATTTCGATGGGCAGCGGTGCGGACCTCGCCCAGGAAGCTGGAGATGTGCTCCTGCTGCGCGCACAACCAGCGTCTATTCTCTCGGCCATTGAGCTTGCCGAGTCAACCGTAAAGGTCATGCGGCAGAACCTGTTCTGGGCGGCCGGCTACAACATTCTCGGCATACCGCTGGCAGCCGGGGTCCTGTATCCCGCTTTCCACATCCTGCTCAGTCCGTGGATCGCCGCCGCTGCCATGGCCCTCAGTTCGGTCAGCGTCCTGAGCAACAGTCTCCGTCTTCGGGCCTGGGAGCCCAGCCGCCGTTGAAGTTAAACTAGCGGCAGAGCCCTAACGTGCGCATCCTCACCCGATACATCCTCGGCGAGATCCTCTCGTATACCCTGATCGGCTGCGCCGTATTCACATTCATTCTGTTTATCCGGGACCTGAACCACATCCTCGAAGCAGTGGTTCGCAACAGTTCCACCTTCGTGAATATTGCCCAGATTTTTGTTTTCAGTTTGCCCAATACTTTCAAGGTGACCATCCCGATGGCCGTGTTGGTCGGCATCCTGCTGGGACTGAGTCGCCTTGCGGCAGACAGCGAAATCATTGCGATGCGTGCATCCGGACTGGGCATCTGGTACTTCGTGCGCGTCGCATCGGTGGTTGCCATCGGCGGCACGCTGCTCGGTCTGGTCAATTCGCTGTACATTGCCCCACGCGCCAACCGGTCAATCCTGGAAATGGAGCAGGAACTCGAAACCTCCCAGGCCTCGTTCGAAATCCAGCCCCGGGTTTTCTATGAGGACTTTCACAACGCCGTTCTATATGTTCAGACGGTCCGCGGCGGGACAGGCGCCTCCAACTGGGATCGGGTCTTTATGGCCGACGTTTCGGATCCCGGAAATCCGATCATCACGACTGCGGAATCGGCGACGGTAGTCAGCGACTCGACCCAGGAACTTCTGATGCGTCTGCGCAACGGATCCAGGCAGGAAACCATTAATGGGCAGTCGCAGCAATATAATATTTCAAGTTTTTCGAAAACAGATCTGCCGCTCACGCTCGGTCCTCAAAACGAGATGCACCTCGGCCGTCTCGACACGGCAATCTATGCCTTGTCGATGGACGCACTCGAGGCCAGGACACACGGACCCGATGCCCGAAGGTACCTCCTCGAGTTGCACACACGGTTCTCCTATCCTGTGGCCTGTTTTGTGCTCATGCTGGTTGGGGTTCCACTCGGAATCATTTCACGGCGCGGGGGTAAAAGCTCGGGTCTCGTATTCACGATCCTGCTGGTTCTGGTCTACTACATCCTCTCGTACACAGGGATCGCACTGAGCCGACAGGGAAAGCTTCCGCCCTTTATTGGCGTGTGGATGGCAAACCTGATCTTCGCCTTTGCCGGAACCTTCCTGCTGTGGCAGATGGCAAGCGGCGGGCGCGTCCTCAGTGTTCTATCGAGCCTGCTGTCACGTTCTTCCCGCCCGGGCCTTGGGATCAAGACAAACGGGAACCATCTGACTTCCCTGCTCGAAAAGCTGCAGCCGCGATCTGTTCGCATTGGTTCGCGCGGAGTATTCCCTCGCCTGCTCGATGCTTACGTAGTCCGGGAGTTCTTCGGAATGTTCCTCCTGGTACTCGCCAGCTTTGTATCCCTGATGCTGGTGTTTACGTTCTTCGAACTTGTGGGCGACATCATCCGTAATCACATCGCGCTGACTACGGTTGGAGAGTACCTGCTGAATCTTGCGCCGAGCATGATCTATGCCATCACGCCTCTGGCGGTGCTGATTGCAGTGCTTGTTACGTTCGGCGTTCTCAATCGCAACAGCGAGATTGTAGCCATGAAGGCCACCGGTATCAGCCTATATCGATTAGTGGTTCCAGTGGTTTCGATATCCGCGATTCTTGCAATCGCGCTGTTCATGTTTGACGACTACTATCTGCCCGCTGCGAATCGCCGACAGGAATCACTGCGCAGCACCATCAAGGGCCGGCCGCCGCAGACGTTTCTGCATCCAGAAGAGAAATGGATGTTCGGCCAGTCAGGTCAGGGCGAACCTGCGCACATTTTCTATTACCAGTTCTTCGATCGCGATGACGACGCGTTCGCCAATCTCTCGGTGTTCGAATTCAATCCGTCCACCTTCGCTCTTTCGCGCAGAATCTACGCCTCACGGGTCATCTGGGATGAGAAGACAGAGTCGTGGCGATTCCTCAATGGATGGGTGAGGAATATCGATGGCAATAATTCCGAATACATCGAGTTCAAGAACACAAGCTTTTCGGAGATTCGCGAAGATCCCGGCTACTTCAAAAAAGAGAACCTGCAGTCGCAGGAGATGAATTTCCAGCAGCTTGGCGCATACATTCGCGACCTTCGCCAGAGCGGGTTCGACACCATGCGCCTTCGCGTCGCATTGTGGCATAAACTCGCCTACCCGCTGATCGCCGTCATCATGGCTGTGATGGCGATTCCATTTGCGCTTTCGATGGGCCGCCGCGGATCGCTGACAGGCATCGCCGTGGCCATCTCCGTCGCGCTCGCCTACTGGGTAGTCGACGGGCTGTTTGGAGCTATGGGAAACGTCAATTATTTACCTGCCGTTCTGGCAGCATGGTCGCCAGATGTGTTATTCGGGCTAACCGGAGGCTACCTCCTGCTCCGAACGCCGACCTAAAGCCTGCTCTCCGGTCAGATCGACCCTGCGCTTCGCGACCCGTACAATAGAAATATGCTTCGCGACCTGGGCCCGCTGCTTGGCTACATGCGCCGCTATCGCTGGGGATATGTGTGGGGCACCCTCGCGTGCATCGCCACAAATATCGCTGCCGTTCAGGGTCCACAAATCCTGAAGAAAGCCATTGACGAGCTGGAAGGCGGCGTCTCGCGCCAGCGCATCATCTTCCTCGCCGGCATCTTCGTCGCAATCTACCTGGTGAAGGGCGTTTTCCTTTACGCACAGCGCTGGATTCTGATCGGCATCTCGCGCGAGATCGAATTCGATCTGCGCAACGATCTTTTTCTCCAGCTAGAGCGCCAGGACGCCAACTTCTACCAGAAATACCGCACCGGCGACATTATGGCCCGCATGACAAACGACCTGAATGCGGTCCGCATGCTGCTGGGCCCGGCGCTGATGTACAGCGCAAACACGGTCTTCTTTACGGTGGGCGCGCTCTTCTTCCTTCTTCGCATCAGTCCGTGGCTCACTCTCGTGGCCTGGGCGCCTATGCCGCTAGCCAGTATCCTGGTGCAGTATTTCGGACGAAAAATCCACGACAAGTTCGAGAAGATTCAAGAGAGCTTTTCGGAAATATCCTCGCAGGCTCAGGAGAACTACAGCGGTGCCAGGTTGGTTCGTGCCTTTGGGCGCGAGGAATCGCAAATAGGCCTCTTCGAAAAGCTGAACCGGCAGTACATCTCCCGGGCTCAGGGCCTGGTTCAACTCATGGGCATGCTGTGGCCGACTCTCGAGTTCATCCTTGGGATTGCGATGATCATCACGCTGCTGGTGGGCGGCCACGAGGTTGTAGCTCATCGCATCACGCCGGGCGAATTCGTCGCATTCAATACCTACATGATCCTGCTGATCTGGCCAATCATCGCAGTGGGATGGGTGGTCAATCTCTTTCAACGCGGGACTGCGTCGGTCAAACGGATCGATGAGTTGCTGCACGCCAAACCAGCCATCGACGACAAGGACGCGGATCCGGCCATTCCGCTGGATGCCACTCTGCAGGGGGAAATCGAGTTCCGCGATCTCAACTTCAGCTACGGCGATACGCCGGTCCTTCGGAACGTGTCGTTGAAAGTCCCGGCGGGATCGAGTCTGGCGATTGTGGGCCCCACCGGCTCCGGCAAGACGACTCTCGTGAATCTGGTCTCGCGTCTCTATGAAGCGCCCGAAGGGACAGTGTTCATCGATGGGCGACCCATCCGCGAATACCCACTCGAGATGCTCCGTCGCAACCTGGGCATCGTTCCGCAGGAAACTTTCCTGTTCAGTGAAACGATCCGGGAAAATGTGGCGTTCGGTGTGCCAGACGCATCCGCAGACGATCTGATCAACGCCGCCGAGGCCGCACACATTCGGCGCGAGTTTGAGGAATTCCCTCAGGGCTTCGAGACAATGGTTGGTGAGCGTGGCATGACGCTTTCGGGCGGACAGAAACAACGCTCAGCGATCGCCCGCGCCCTGCTCCGCCGCCCCGCGATTCTAATCCTCGATGACGCGCTCGCCAGTGTCGATACTTATACTGAGGAGCGCATTTTGGGCGGGCTGCGCGGCTACACAGAAACGGCAACAACCATTCTCATTTCGCATCGCGTCTCAACCGTCCGCAACGCCGACCAGATCGCCGTTCTCGTTCATGGCCGTATTGTCGAAGTAGGGCGCCACGACGACCTGCTCGCCCGTGATGGCTATTACGCGAGCCTTTATCAGAAGCAGCAACTTGAGGAAGAACTCACCGTTGCCGGCTGAAATCTACGCCGTCCAGGAACCGCCCTGCGCTCCTATCGATCGTTCCGGCCAGGCCGTTTCCCCGTTTGGCAGAACTGGCTGACCCGATGAGGTTCCGTTCGCAGCCGAATCAGCTAATACCTGCTTCCATGCCTCGCGCACGTTGCGCACGTTCGCAATGACCTGCTCAAATTTCTGCCTTGAATTGGCCTGCGAGCCCTGCAGCATCAGCGCAAACATGGCCGTGTAAAACTCCGTCAGTGCCTCGGCCGGCTTGCCGCCGTTTCTTTTGTCGAGCGTGACCTGCAGATGCATCACGATGTCCATCGCCCTCTTCACGGCAGCGCGGCGCTGTTCGGCGTCATTCTGCTCAACCGCCTCGATCGCTTGATTCATGAAGCGAACGATTCCATCGTAGAGTGCAATCGTAAGCTCAACGCCGCTGGCGCACTCAAGTACATGAGCCTGGTACGTGTCCATTTGTGTAATCCTATCCGTTCTGATTGCGGTTGTATCCGGTGATCGCGCTGTACATCTCGTTTACCTGATTGATCTGCTGGGGAATGGACTGGAGTATCTGATTCGCGAGGTTCAATTCGGCGGTGAGATGTGATTTTTGAGTCTCGATCAGCGCTTCTTGCCTGTCCACGTTGTCATTGAGGGTTTTTTCCTGACTGCTGTTTTCCTTCAGCGCCAGAGCGATCGCACCACCAGCAGCGCTGTTCGTGCCAAGGCCTTCCAAGGTGTCCATGAATGACGACCCGAAGCTGCCGGAATCCTGGAAAAGCGAGACGACCTGGTCGAAGTTGCTGTTCAATGCCGAATTGAGTTTGTCCGCATCGAGAGTGATCGTACCGTCCGCTGTAGCTGTGGCCGTAATGCCCAGCGCGATGAGAGAGTTGATGGAATTCGTTCCGAAAGACGCGCTCACGGCAGTCAACAATCCCTCCTGTATCTGCGCGGCGACGCCCGTACCGTAGAGCGGCTCCGGATTGCCCGAGGAGTCCTTCCCTTCCTGCGTGTTGATGGTCTTGATGGCCGAGTTGTAATCGGTAACGAATTTCGCAATGGCAGTCTCGATGCTAGACGTATCGTTGTCGATGACGACCTGAATGCTCGGAGGTGTCGAGTTGGAGTCTGAAGTGCCGGTAGAGAGCAGCTGAAACGTCACACCAGGAATGGCATTGGTGACGGTGTTGGATGCGCTTGTAACCGTAACTCCATCCACCTTCATCGCTGCGTCAATGCCGCTCTGAATCACCGCCAGTCCAAGGTTCGCGTTCTTGTCCGCAGTGGTGCTGTCGGCCAGGTTGGTCGGGCTCAATGGATTGTTGGTGGAGTCGGCAAATGTAATCTGCCCCGCACTACCATCCGTTTTGCTCACCAGCGAGAGCCGTGCTGTTCCATCGGCATTGGTCAGAACGCTTGCAGTGACGCCGAGATTTGCGCTGTTGATTGCCGCCGATAATCCAGCGATGGTGGAATCCGTGGAAGCATCACCCACCTTCACTGTCTTCCACGGCCCGTCTCCGACCTTGAACGTAATGCTGCCGGCGATAGTATCCGTGGCTTTGATTGCATCCGTCGCCGCGGTCGATACCTGAGCAAGGTTCTGAACGACGACCGTATGCGTGCCCGCCACCGCGTTGGCGCTGGCAGAAGACAAGTGCAGCACATCCGTGTTCGAACTCGAACCCGTCTTGTAGGCCATGGTGCCGCTGAAATCCGTGAGAGCCTGAAGATCGGAGGTGAGAGTCGAAAGCTGCGTGCCCAAACTTGAGAGCGCAGTGTCCTTATTCTGCAGGGCCGTAAGCTGGTCCTTCCATGGCTTCTCGACCGTCTGCAAATTCGTGACGATCTGATTGACCGTGCTGGTCACGTCAAAGCCCTGCCCGCTCGTAGCCGAGCCGAAGTTCAGTCCGACTGCACCCATTTGTATGCTCCGGGACTGCTTGTTATCAGATGAGAGTCCGTTTCACGCTCGTCAAGATTAGAGACTGCCAAGACTCCGCGAATCCTCGTTACAGCACAACGGAGAAGGCCCATTGCTGTTGCCTTCCCCGCTGTGCTTCCCGGGTTAGAGTGAGAGCTCCGCGATTACTGGAGCAGCTTGGTAATGAGTTGCTGTGCCTGGTTGGCCTGCGAAAGAGCCGCAATACCCGTCTGGCTCAGGATCTGATACTTCGACATATCCGAAGTCGCCTGGCCATAGTCGGTTGCGGTCACGTCGTTCATGGCCGCAAGGGTGTTCGTGGACTGCGTCGTCATGACATTGCCAACAGCTGTGAGTGTGTTGATGTTGGCGCCAATTGTGCCGCGTGATGCCGCCACGCTTGTGATTGCAGCATTGATCGCGGTCAAAGCAGCTTGCGCGCCTGCTGTGCTCGTCAAATCTGTTCCGGCAAGTTGCAATGCGCTGGAACTGGCCTGAACCAGATCAGAAGCCGCATTGTTGTAGGACTGCGAGATTGTACCGTCTGATGTAAAGATGGACACTGCCGAATTGGTCTTAGCGTTCACAGTCTCCGATTCAGTGAGTTTTGCGGCACCGCCTTGAGATAGGGTTCCGCCGGTAATGGTCATCTTGTTTCCGGAGATAGTTGCATTTACCCCAACTGCCCCGAATGTCGTGTTAATCGCAGCGGCCAATTGCGACAGATTGCCACCTCCACCGGCACCATCCCAAGCGCCGCCGAGTGTCGTTGCAGTCCCACCAGTCGGCGTAATCTGCAGCATATTTGTGGCTGCGACCCCTCCAGGTTTCAGCACATCATTCGCATTACCAACCGTCAACGTTGTCACTCCGGCAGTGACATCGATGCTGTCAGTAAGTTTCACGCCAGAGGTGATTGCTGCGCCGCCGCTCAGAATAAGTTGATTTCCTTGCACATTGGCGACAGACGCGCCAAACTGAGAATTAATCTGATTCGCGATGTCATTGATCGTGGAACCGGCGACCATCTTATAGTAGCCCGTGCCCATATCAGCGATTACACCCGATGTCGTATTGTCTGTGCCGGCGGCAGTTTGACTGTTTGCAAGAACCAGTGTCTTATGGCCATACGTCACAGTGGCTACATCTAATGCAGCCGTACCAATATCAAGCTTGTCACTCGAATTGCTGACCGTGTAGGCGGCGTTCTTAGCGAACGTATTGATACCGTTGTACTCCGTATTGTTGTTAATCGTGTCGGTCTCAGTGAGGATCTTCTGATATTCGGAGTTGGCGGCTGCAACCTGGCTGCCGTTCAGCGTGCCGTTGGAAGCTTCGGTCGCCAGCGTGATAGCACGATTGAGAAGACTCGTTACTTGCGCGAGTGCACCGTCGGCGACCTGCAGGAAGTCCACACCTTCTGACGCGTTCTTCGCAGACTGCGACAGGGCGGTCGAAGAAGCCTGCAGGCCGTTAGCCAGCGAAAGACCGGCTGCATCGTCAGCGCCGGAGTTAATGCGCGATCCGGAAGATAACTGTTGAAGTGTTTTGGACAGCGAAGCCTGTGTATTGGCGAGATTGTTTTGCGCGTTAATTGCAGAGATGTTATTCAGGACACCCAATGCCATGGAAATTCTCCTTGTTTCGGTTGAATTGATCCAGTGAGTTCCTGCTGCGGGTGCCTGACCGGGCGCCTGCGCAATCGCCTGCCCCGGGTCACCTTGTGGAAGGAACCACGTTTCCCACTGGCTTCATCGGCGCACCCGGGCGGGACTTTATAGGAATTTTCAACAGGCTCAGCAATCCTGCTTCCAATCACCGGCATTGGTGGTGAGAAGCGTGACTCTGAGCCAGCGAATCGACCGACATGGGAAGAACTCCCCTGGGCTCCAACACGGACCAAGGCACAGCGGATCTGAATGGCAGAAGCCTTAGCTCACTCCCAGCACCTTCACGATCACGCGCTTTCTTCTCTGGCCATCGAACTCGGCGTAGAAGATACGCTGCCATGTGCCCAGGTCCAGGCGACCGCCCGTCACCGGCAGCGTCGTCTCGTGATGCAATAACAGCGACTTCAAATGAGCGTCGCCGTTGTCTTCTCCGGTCTGGTGGTGTTTGTAGTCGGGACGCGCGGGAGCCAACTCTTCCAGCCACTTGCCGATGTCTTCGATCAAGCCGCTCTCATGATCGTTCACATAAACTGCCGCGGTGATGTGCATGGGCGATACGAAGCAGAGGCCGTCTTTCACTCCACTGCGTTTCACGATTTGCTCGACCTGATCCGTGATGTGGACCATCTCACGGCGCTTCTTTGTTTCGAAGGTCAGGTATTCCGTATGGCTCTTCATCTCTCCTGCCGGCATTTGGGCTCTCCTTGGCGACCTTTCAGGTTCAGCCTTTATCCTAAAGAATGTCGTGACTGAGACGAAACGAGCCAGCGCGGAAGAACTCTCGCTTCGTGGGTTGAATCAACTCGCAGAAGGCGACGCTCCCTCCGCTGTCCAGAGCTTTCGAGGTGCGATTGCAGAGGACGCTGACTACTTTGAGGCGCACCATGGATTGATCCGGGCGCTTCGGGACGCGGGACGTCTTGAGCAGTCAATCGGGGCCGCTCTGGCGCTCACGGCACTCACCCCGAACGATCCACTGGCCCACACCGCGCTCTCCATTTCGCTTCAGCAGGCAGGACATATTCCCGAAGCCGAGGCCGCTGCTGCTCGCGCGCGGATCATTGAGTGGAAGTCGCAACTCCGATCCGCACCGGAATCCCAACCGTGAGCAGGGCAGCCGCAAAATCGCCAGGTCAGCGTTTGCGGGCAATGCATGATCAGCTGGTGAAAGCCTACGGTCCGCAGTTCTGGTGGCCTGCCAAAACACCCTTCGAGGTTATTCTCGGCGCGTACCTCACGCAGAACACATCCTGGAAAGCGGTGGAGGTTTCGCTCGCGAATCTGCACCGTGCCGGCGCCCTGAACATCGAAGGAATCCGCGCGCTGACTGTCGACGAATTACAGGAACTCATCCGCCCGTCGGGTTTCTATACACGGAAAGCGCCGGCTCTGAAAGCGTTTGTTGCGATGCTTGATTCAGAATTCGACGGATCGCTTGAGCGGCTTGCAGCAGCGCCTACTGAAGCTATTCAACAGAGACTTTTGCGCCTGCCCGGAGTGGGCGAGGAAACAGCCGATGCAATCCTGCTCTACGCCCTCGGGCATGCCGTCCCCGTAGCGGATGAATACCTGCGGCGTATTGCAGAGCGACACAATCTCATCCAACCTGCTCCGGGAAAGAACCGGAAGGGCTACGAAGCTTTGGTTCAGCTAACGCGAAGTGCGTTTTCCACCGACCCACCAGAAAATCGAACCCAGCTGTTCAACGAGTTCCACGCGCTCACCATCGCGGTAGGAAAGGCACATTGCCGGCGCACTCCCGACTGCCGGCACTGCCCTCTTGCCGGCGATCTGGATCAACACACCAAAAGGGCCCATTCCGGTTTGGAATGAGCCCTGTTCGGTACAACGCGATCTGGGGTGCGTTGAAACTGGTAGCTAATTGACGGTCAGCAGCGTTGATCCCGTGATGCCGCTGAGAGTCGCGTTGATGTTTGTAGTTCCGTGGGATGCGCTCGCCGCGACTCCGGTCTTATCCACGACCGCAACCGTAGGCGTGTCCGAAGTCCACTTCACCACGCTCGTGATGTCCTGGGTTGATCCATCACTGAATGAGCCGCTCGCCGCAAACTGCTGCGAAGAGCCCAGTGCGATGGTGGGATTTGCCGGCGTCACGGAGATGCTCTGAACTGTTGCGTTCGAGACCGTGAGCGTCGTTGTTGCCGATCCCTGGCCGTTAATGCTTCCAGTAACCGTGACGCTGCCAGCAGCTACGCCTGTGGCTACACCCTGCCGATCGATCACGGCATCGGCGTAGTTTGAGGTCTGCCACCGAGCGGAAGCCGTCAAGTCGATCTGCGTGGTGCCATCGCTGAAGGTTCCGATCAGGGAGAGCTGCAGTTTGGTACCGGCTGCCATGGTCGGGTTCGTCGGCTGAATGGCAAGTGTCTGGATCGTCATGGAGGTGATGGTGACGCCGGTTGTGCCCTTGATGCCGTTCAGCGTTGCGGATATGGTAACCGGCTTGTTGGCCGATCTCTTCGTGCGAAGCACGCCGCTTCCGCTCACCATTGCATACTGCGGAAACGTGCTATGCCACGAAACTCCTGAGAGCACCAGTTGCGAGCCATCGCTGAAGTAGCCGATCGCTGTCAACTGAACCCTCGAGTGTGGCGGCACGATCGGGCTGTCCGGTGTGATCTTGATGGACAGGAGCGTCGCCGTCGTAACATTCAGAGTTGCCGAACCAATTATGGTCCCGGAGGTTGCAGTTACCGTGACCACGCCGGTGCTCATTCCTGTTGCCAGACCAGCCGCATTGATCACCGCGAAGGTGCCGTTGGACGACGTCCAGACCACCTGCGAAGTAATGTCCTGCGTGCTGTTATCGGAGAATACTCCCGTGGCCGTGAACTGGACGTTGCCGTTGATCCCAACAACCGTTGTCACCGGCGTGACTACGACGTTTGTCAGAACCGCGGCCGACACTGTGAGTGATGCCGTTGCCGACATCGAGTTGTAGAAGACCGAGATGGTCGTTTGTCCAGCTGCAAGTCCGGTTGCAAGCCCGTTGGAATCCACCCCGGCTACGGAAGCCGAAGAAGAAAGCCAGGACAGACCCGACGTTACTGGCTGCAGGCTTCCGTCGCTATACACCACGTTGACCGAATACTGCTGAGTTGTCCCGCTCGCGATCGAAGCCGTGGCAGGCGTGAGTTGGATAGATACGGGCACCGCGTCTGTAACGTAAACAGTAGTTGTGCTGATTATGGTTCCGTACGATGCAGTAATCGTCACCGGGTTGTTGTTGCTGTTTGCAACTCCGGTAACGATCCCGGTATTCGGATCGACTGTTGCAAGCGTCGGATCGGAGGAGGTCCAGGTTGCGTTCGCAGTAATGTCCTGCGTTGAGGCGTCGCTGTATGTACCCGTGAGGCTCAACTGCAGCTGTCCACCTACCGGTACATACTGAGCATCCGGTGCGATATCAAGTTCCGTCAGAACCGCCGCAGTCACCTTCAGGGCTGCCGTTCCAGGTGTCACACTGCCCGAAGCCGCCGAGATCGTTGCTGCGCCCGCGCTCACGCCGGTTGCGAGACCACTCAGGTCCACAAGGGCGAAGTTTGTCGCGCTTGAACTCCAGGCCACGGAATTCGTGATATCTGTCTGGCTGCCGTCAGAGAAGCTGCCATTAGCTGCGAAGGCTTGCGTTTGACCCGTGGCGATGGTTGCTGTTGCCGGAGTCACATTGATGGTCTGCAGCAGAGCCGAAGAGACGGTGGCTGCGGCCGATCCGCTCTTGGATCCAATTGTCGCGCTGATGGTGGAAGTACCGGCCGAGGCGCCCGTCACCAAACCAGCAGAATCCACTGTTGCGGCTGCTGTGCTCGAACTCCAGGTTGCCTGGCTGGTTACATCCTGCGAAGTACCATCGCTGTAGGTACCAGCCGCAGAAAGCTGTTTGCTCTGCCCCGATGCGATTGAGAAAACAGCCGGAGTCACCGCGATGGATAAGAGCGTTGGAGCGTTTACCACCACTCCTGCCGTTCCCGAGATGGAATTCAACGTTGCAGTGACGGTTACACTGCCGGACTTGAGGGCCGTCAACACTCCGTTGCCGCTCACCGCCGCGACTGAAGGGTCGGAGCTTTGCCACGCGACCTGGCTGGTGAGAGATGCGGTGCTGCTGTCTGAGTAGACGCCGGTTGCAGTCAACTGCTCAGTGCCACCGGATGCAAGAGATGGATTCGGTACACCCACATTGATAGCCGTCAGCGCAACTGACACCACCGTGACGCTTGCTGTTCCCGAAACTGAATTCATGGTTGCGGTAATCGTGACCGTACCCGCTTTCAGCGAGTGCAGCAACCCTCCGGTGTCGACGGTTGCCACGGTTGGATCAGCGCTCTGCCAGGTCACCTGCGTTGTCAACGTCTGGGTAGAGCCGTCTGTGTATGTTCCCTGGGCTGCAAGCTGCTCGCTCGCTCCCGCGCCAAGCGACGCCGCACCAGAGATCGAAATTGCGGAAAGGGCGGCACCATTGACGGTGACCACCATCGTTCCAGACACGGAGCCCAGCGTTGCCGTCGCGGTCACCGAACCGGCCTTGTAGCTCGTAAGCAGACCAGAGGTGGCGATCTTGCCGATGCTCGAATCCGATGACGCCCACGTCACCTGCGAACTGATGTCGCCGGTCGTTCCATCGCTGTAGTTCCCTTTTGCGGCAAGCTGCAGCGTTGATCCCGCAGACACTGAGTGAACGGCATTTGCTCCGGACACTGTGATGGAAGTGAGTGTACGGGTGCCCCCGCCGCTCTGCGAGTTGGTGTGGCTACTGCCACCA
>Ga0207667_10006788_pt1 | contig 13823 bp, 17 predicted proteins | sample KBSCornC52_FD_184301 | JGI IMG/M metagenome (GOLD analysis project Ga0207667, IMG submission 184301) | Corn rhizosphere microbial communities from Kellogg Biological Station, Michigan, USA - KBS Corn C5-2 (SPAdes) (version 2) | ecosystem: Host-associated > Plants > Roots > Rhizosphere > Soil ...
CGATCTATGACATCACTCCCGCATATAGTGCCGGCCTCTCGGGAGCTGGCCAGGCCATCGCAGTGGTCGGGCAGACCTCGGTATCGGTTACCGATATGGAGAATTTCCAGAAGGCTGCCGGCCTCAGTGTCCAGGACCCGATCCTGGTTCTGGTACCGAACACTGGAAACGTCGCAGAGTTCCCCGGAGATGAATCCGAATCTGATCTTGATCTGGAGTACTCGGGAGCGATGGCACCGGGAGCAAAGATATTGTTCATCTATACTGGGGATAGCCCGAACTCGGGTGTGTTCGATTCAATCACCTATGCAATCGATAACGACCTCGCGCCGATTATCAGCGATAGCTACGGGATTTGTGAATCGGCGCTCACCACCGCGAACTACAGTCAGCTGAACGGAAAGCTCGCGCAGGGGGCAGCCCAGGGCCAAAGCATCATCGTGCCCTCGGGAGACAATGGGTCCCCTGATTGCCAGGGTACGAACAGCCTCAGCACAGCCAAGCAGCAGGCCCTGGCAGTGGATTTTCCCGCGAGCAGCCAATTCGTGACCGCGATGGGTGGATCCGAATTTCCAGCCTCCGTGGTATGCAACACGAATTGCAGTTCGCCGCCTGCGCAATACTGGCAGGCTGCGAACGGTACCGATGTCCTTTCCTCTGCTCTCTCCTCGGGTGTCCCCTTTCCGGAACAAGTTTGGAACGATGATGCCGCAGCCAGTGGCGGAAATCCCGCGAACTTGAGTGCGAGCGGAGGGGGAATCAGCGCCCTTACCGCAAGGCCCAGCTGGCAAACTGGGGTGCCGGGAATTCCCTCGGGTAGCTTCCGCCTGGTACCAGATATCTCGCTCACTGCGTCTCCAAATAACGCCGGATTCTTATACTGCTCGAGCGACCCCAGCCTGAACATCACCGGCAGTTGCTCGAATGGCTTTCGTGACGCGAGTAGCACGGCACTCACGGTCGCCGGAGGCACCAGTTTCGATGCGCCCATCTTTGCGGGGCTGGTTGCTCTCATCAATCAGCGGCAAAAGTCTAGCGGCCAGGGTGTGGTGAGTTCGACGCTTTACAACCTGGCTTCCAATTCGACAACCTACAGCTCCGCTTTTCATGACATCACCAGCGGAAATAACAACTGCTCAACCGCCGGTTCCACCGTGTGCTCGGGGTCAGCCCTGACGCAATATTCCGCCGGCACCGGCTATGACATGGCGACCGGTCTTGGATCGATCGACTTTAACCACCTTCTTACGGCGTGGCCGGCGGGTTCTACCCACACCGCTTCCACTACTGCCCTCTCGGCGGCAACGAATGCGCCCATCGTCGGCACAGGAGATACCATTACCATCGACGTTACGCCCAGCTCCGGCTCGGGCACGCCCACCGGCACGGTGAACCTCTTCGTCGATAGCGCAAGTCCGGCAACAACGCTGACTCTGACCAACGGTTCAGCAACATACAACTTCGTTTCTTCCGCCGGAGGGGCGCATGTAATCCGGGCAATCTATTCCGGCGATTCCACGTTTGCAACGTCAACAGCCACCCTGGTTATTGGCAACCAAAGCTTTCGCGTGACTGCCAGCAACCCCACAATCTCTACGGGAAGTGCCGGCCAGTCGACACTCACCATTGAGCCACAGGGAGGCTATACCGGTTCTATCTCCTGGACGGTAACGAGTGCTCCTGCTTTCACAAACGGCTGCTTTAGCGTGCCCAACACCACCGTTCCAAGTTCTTCGAACGTCACAGCAATCTTGACATTGAATACCAGCTCGGGCGCTTGCGGCGGATCGGCAATGCTGAGGGATCGCAAGAGCACGGTCCTCGCTGAGGGCGAGGGCCGCTCAAAGTCACCCTGGCACCGAGCACCCGTGGGCCTGGCGCTCGGAGGGTTACTGTTTGGCGGCATCTTCGCAGGCCGTCCGCGAAAACTGCGAGGTGCGCTGCTCTTGCTGTTCCTGGCTGCTTTGGCGTTTACTATGCCAGCCTGTGGGGGCGGCTCGTCAAACAACAATAGCAGCCCCAAAAACGTTGCCGCGGGAACCTACACGCTGACGGTGATTGGCAAGGATACTTCCTTGTCCACGATCTCGAGTTCGGCCCAGACGAGCGTTACTGTGCAGTAGGAATCGAGACCCGCATACTGAGTGAAAAGGGAAGCCCGTTCGGCCCCCATTTCATTCCGGTGACCGGCCTAGGGGTTCAAGAACGCCCGATTCATCGCGGGTTCATTTTCGAGGGTTGAGGGGGGCTCGCGCCCGGGAATTGCGACGACCCGGGGAATGCTGAGGGATCGGCCGCTCACCCAACCCCCCGCTATCGAGCTGTGCCTCGCGCCTAAGCGGCCCTCTTGCTACCCTTACCTTTGTGTAAAACTCAGGTGAGTTACCGCTTGCAAAGCGTGGACGGGCGGGGTTACGATAAACTTGTCTCAGTGGCCATGCCCCCTGGCAGGCCCTCCGCGCCCAACGGTTCCAGGCGCATAACAGACATAGATCAACTTTTGAGTTCCAGCCGAATGGGTTTTTCGCACGCTATGTGCATCTGCGTATTCACCCAGGCGGATCAATCGTGGACCACAATCGGTCAGCCCTTCGGGCCGACTCAATTAGGACTTAAGTAAACAACATGAATGCAGGACCAGGACGCCCCTCCGGTGGAGGAGGGAGAAACAGGCGGCGGCGCGGTCGTCGTCCACGCGGCGGAAACCCAGGCGGACAACGCGGTCGCGATCAGCAGCATGGCGGGATTTATACCGCGCCGATGGATCACAGCTATCGCGCGGCACTGTCGGGGAACAACAATGGCGGACGTCCCGGACGTCAGCGGCCCGGGTTCGCGGCCAACTATCCGCAGCCCGATCCAGACCCTTTGCCGGTACGGGAAGACGCTACCTCGCGCATCTTTGGCTTCGTTGACGATCTCTTCTTCCAGGCCAAGATTCAGGAAACGGCGCGAAAGCTCAACGTCAAAGTGGAGTTTGTGAAGTCCGAGCAGGACCTGATGGATCGCATCAAGCAAAACGGGGAAGAAAAGCCCTCGCTGATCATCTTCGACCTAAACAGCAATAGCGTGAAGCCCATCTCCCTCATCCCTAAACTCAAAAGCAAGCTCAAGAAGACGTCGGTGATTGGCTTCCTCTCGCACGTTCAGGGAGATCTCAAACAGCGCGCCCACGAGGTGGGTTGCGATATGGTGTTGCCGCGTTCAGCCTTTTCCCAGAACCTCCCGCAGCTGCTGCGGCGTCACGGGGCATCGGAAGAGGAAGTAGCAGGATAGATTTTGTCAGAGGCCCGGGCCAGGCGCTTTTCCCTAGCTGGGGAAGTGAAAGTGCACATCCTGGCGTGAGCTGATCGCGATCCCATCCAGCATGGCTGGCCGGAATCGCCAATTCCTGAGCGTGGCGATGCACTTCTCGTCGATGTCATGCTGCAACCCCTGCAGCACCCGCATGTCAGCAACCGAGCCTTTCTCATCGATGGTTACTTCGACGACCACGTCTCCCTTCACTCCGCTCAACTGCCAAGGGTAGATATCGGGATCAGGAAAGTGGAGAGGAATCGCGGGCGTCGCTTCGATGCCCCGCGAAGGCCCGCTCGAGGCAGATCCCTGGGGTGAGCCCGCTCGGGCGGATTCAATAGGGGGCAGCTTTGGTTGGGGATGGGGCCGGTGATGGAACCGGAGTTTCGGAAGCTCGTTGTTGGCTACACTTCTCGGCGGAAGATAGATCAGCGTACCCGAGACACCCTCCCTTCCCCAGGCCACCGAGGACGGCTTTACAAAGATTGGTTCCCGGTGAACCCAGACAAATACGGCAATCGCGTGGACGAGAAAGGACAGGAGCGGCGCGAGATTGCGTCGTAAAGGGCGACGTTGAGGAACTTCAAACACGGCCTGCTTCCTCGAATGGCTCTATTCTACGCCCGGTTGTCTAGCCCGGCGGCCATCGCAGCTCGCGCCCGCCGAGCAGATGTACATGCAAATGGAACACCGATTGTCCCGACTTCGGCCCAACGTTCAGAACTGTGCGATAGCCGTCTTCGATGGCTCGATCGCGCCCGATCTTGGCCGCGGTCAGATGGCACAATCCCACGATCTCCGCCTCTTCCGGGGTCGCTTCTTTCAAACCGCGGATGTGCTTTTTCGGAACCACCAGAACGTGCGTGGGGGCCTTAGGATCGATGTCCTCGAAGGCATAGGTGTGCTCGTCTTCGTAAACCTTCCTGGAGGGGATCTGGCCGGATACGATCTTGCAAAACAGGCAGTCAGTCATGAAACTTATGCTAGCGCAAAGCGGTGGGAGATTTGAATCATGGGAATCTTCCGACATGGAATCCTTGCCCGAAAGCGATGAAATTCAGCTGCGTCGACCCCGAGCCCCTCAGTCCAGTCGCACCAGGAAAACCGTACCTTCGCTCGTAGTGGTATCCCGCAATACTTCTTCAGCCCGGGTCCGCAAATCATCTTTTACCCTCACTCGCACCCACCAATCGCCGATGGGACTGTTAAAGGTCAGGACCTTGGCCGTCCGATATCGCCGCATGAGGTGTCCGGCGAGATCGCGTGCGGCTTTCTCGTGATCGAAGGCTCCAATCTGCACTGCCCAGCGCCCCCCGTCGAGGATCGGCACCGGCGTCTTCAAGACCTCTATCCGAACCTCGGTCGTCCCTTTCTGCAGCATGTCGATCTTCTCGGCGGCGGCTTTGGACAGATCGATGACCCGCCCTTCCACAAAGGGGCCGCGATCGGTGATGCGCACCACTACCGAAGCCTTCGTGTCCAGGTTCACGACACGCACGATCGAGCCCAAGGGCAGAGTTCGATGAGCCGCCGTCATGGCGTGCATGTCGTAAATCTCGCCATTCGAGCCGCGCCGGTTGTGGTACGGCGGACCGTACCAGCTGGCAATGCCGGTTTCAATGAGCACCGGCTTGGTGTTTTCAGGAAGTGCTACTTCCGGAGGCACTGAGGGCGGTTGCCCCGCCGAAGCTTCCCCGGCCGGAGCTGTCGCTACCGGAGGGGGTGCTGCAGGCACGGTGACTTTGGCCGGCGTGTGCGAGCAGGCGCTAAGAAGCGCAAGCAGGGCAAGCGGGAGCGCAATCTTCAACATCGGTTGCGAGCGATTGGCGTAACCGAGCATTCAGCATGCAGTCCGGCGTTGAGTCCGAGAAGGTTTGATGCTCACTTAGTGGAAGACGAGTGCTGTTCCATATAGTTAGCAAGCTCCTGCAGCTTTTGTGCCGCTGAGCGCAAGGCCTTGGTTGAATGTTGGCGAACCGTAGGCACGACTTCGTCATTGAGGTACTTGACGAATTCCTGCGCGTCCTTCTCGAGCCGTTCGGTAGTTTCGGCCACGGTCTTGCTGAACTTAGCTGAGGCTTGCTGTGCCTTGCTGGTTGAATCTGCCATATCTCAATCCTGACACAGTTATGACGATGCCACATGCCAAGGGCCACCGCAAGAGGCGAGGAGGGGACCGGGCGAGGGTTGGCAGCGGCAAGAGATAGGTGACCTGCAAAACTCTTGCGCTCTTTGAGGACGCCCAGGGATTCATGGATCCAAGGATTCGGGGGATTCGGGGGGATTCGAGGATTCGATCTCCGAGCCGACAAGGGTCAGGGTTGGGACAAAAAAATTCGGGGTTAGCAATAGCGGCTCGCGCCGCCACTTCCAACCCCGTCTCCCAGGTTCTGTGGTAGGTGATGCGAGTATGGACCTGGGGGTTCGGGGTAACAAGATTACCGAGGACAATGACCTTTAGTAACTTCGCCGGAGTTTCGCCTTTTTCCTATCGAGCTGCATTCGGCGCCTCGCGATTCTAGCCTGGGTTTTACGAGGAGTCGATCGAGGGAGGACGATACCTACTGCTCTCCCGCCCCACGCAGGTCAGGGGTCTTCTTGAGATGCTCGGGAAATCGCTTCTCGTAGGAAATCAGCGGAAAACAGATTCTGCGGTTCATTCCGAAATGCTGCATCTCCGCCCAGGCCTCCTGGGCGGTCCAGTTTTCGACCGCCATTCGATAAGCCGCGATCATCATTCCCGTACGATCATCACCATAGCGGCAGTGAACGAAGATCTTCTTCTTCGGATTTTCCCGCAGTATCGCCAGGAATTGCGCGATCGCCTTGTCCTTGGGAAACATGCAGTGCCAGGGGATGGAAACATACTGCATGCCTGCGGCATTGACGACCTTCTTCTCCGAGCCTTTGCCGGACAAGCGAGCGTCCACCACGATGTCGATGCCTTTGGCCGCCAACTCCTGGAACCCTTGGCGGCTCGGCTGCGCCCCACGATAGAGCCACGGCGTGACTTCCCCGAAGTTGGCAACACCAGTCAGACTCAACTTTTTCGCCGGGCTGTGCTCGGATCCAGCAGCCGTTTTGGGCTGGGCTTGGGGAGGACCACTGGCACACAGCATGCCGCCCAGTAGGATCGTGCTTGCGCTCCGGCAGACGATTCGAGAAAACCACTCCATAGCGATAGCGCTATCTTACTGCGCCGAGAGTTTTGCTTCTGACAAACTTGGACACGAAAAAGGCGCCCGCCGAAGCGGACGCCCTTAGCGAATGGGGCAGGTTTTCCCCGAAGCTTACTTGGCGGCAACCAGCGAGTGGGTGATCGCGTGCACCGATAGCGCGATGCGGTTCTGCACGCCTACTTTGCGCATCAGCTTGGCAACATGGGCCTTCACCGTGCGTTCTTCAATTCCGAGCGCGGCGCCGATCTCTTTATTGGAGCGGCCGGCGACGAGCATTTCCAGAACTTCTTTTTCGCGGTCTGTGAATGTCACCCGGCCCGCCGGAAAGATACGTCCCGGAGAGGAACTCACCCGCTCGATGAACATCGAAAGCACGCGGCGTGGAGCCCATACCGAACCCTGATGAACGATGCGAATCGCCTGCACGAATTCAGCGGCTGAGGCAGCCTCATCAACATAGCCTTTCGCTCCGGATGCAATCGCCTTCAGAATGGTTTCCTCGTCCATCCCCGCGCCGGTCACGATAATCTTCAGGTCAGGACGCGCGGCCTTCAGGCTTGCCATTACGTCGAAAAGGTTTTGTCCGCTGCGGTTCCCCAGCAGAACCAGATCAATGTCTTGCATGACTGAGATGTCAGGCAGCGCCGCGGAGACCAATTCGAAGTCGGGCTCCGAGTCAAACAGCGCGCGGAAACCGACAAAACGCAGGGGATCGCTTTCCACTACCGCGATGCGAATCAAGGCTTTCTTTGCAGGTGCAGTCTTCACGCCCGTTCCAGATTTCATAGAGATTCCTGCTCTTCTTGCAAGATGTGTTTAGGATATCTGTATTGCCAGCCTATGCAAGGCTCCGTAACGTTCTGTAAATTACGGGAGTAACATGGCTTGCATCTAATCTGGATGGAGGGCAAACACACAACTTACGACGATAAAAAAGGCGGGTTCCATAGCGATCTCATTGCTCCTGGTGACAGCATTTACGGTGGCCCAGGTTGCCTACCAGCCAAAGTTCAAGGGCGATCCAGCTCGATCTGACTCGGAAGCAGCCGCGCTCGGTTACATGCGCACCTTCCTCCGCGCCCAGCGGATTTTCAAAAAGAAAAACAGCCGCTACGCCACCAGCCTGCTGGAATTGACCAAGACCGGCTCCTTTACGCGCCGCATGGCTGGCACCGACCGTGGCGACTATACCGTGAAGTTCCACTCCCACAAGGAAAAAGACACCTTCGAGATCACCATGCTCCCCAAGCAGGAAGACACCATGCATCGTTCGTTCTTCTCCGATGAGCAGGGAAAGATTCGAGCCGAGGAGCAAGGCGAAGCCAGTGAAAGCTCGCCGGTGCTGAAAGCCGACTCAGAGTCGGGCGGATAAAGCTAAAGGTTCAGCCGTAGTTCGACCTTGGGCTGCCCAGCCGCGTCGTTGCCTAGGACGACGAGAGCATAGGCCGCTTCGTCATCTACCGTATGAAGACCACTTCGACCGCGAAAGGGAGCGGGCTAGGCCGATTTGCGACTTTCTCTGCCCTGCGGGTGGTTCAGGAGGGAAGACTTCGATGGAACTGAGGGAAAGGACTTTAAGAGAAGTCGGATAGAAACCCGGCAGCGGCCTCGGGACGGGTTATCCGCGCGCTTCCTGTTCCAGCCATCTGTCAAGTTCTTCCGCTGCTGCAGTCACGAATCGGCCCTTCTTCCTTACTGGCATTCCCTCTTTCGCCCAGCGCTGAACAATGGGGATTGGTTGACCTAAGAAGGCACCGACTTGTTGCCAACCTCTGAGTTGTTGCAGTTCCGACCCGCGACGTTTGTCCTTCGGAGTCTTCGGGAAAATGCCGCCCTCCAGCAATCTGGTCCTTCTCGATGCCAGAATAAACATGGGCATACCCCCAGCGCGCAAGCCCCTTGAGCTGTTTCCCCCCACGCTAGGCCCAGCCGGATGATGGGTCAATTGCACGAAAGTTGTAGGGAACCCAGCATTGGTTACGGGTGCCACCAGGAGAGCCGCGGGTTTGCGGCTCTTGAAAAGCTCGAGGAATAGGAAGAATGCCGATCTTCTCGGCCATGGGGCGGGCCGCTTTCAAGGCAAGCAGGCCGGAGTGGCTCCTTGCCGCCGCGAAGCGTGTGCCGCGCAGCTTGAAATGGCTGCCCGACTCACGACAAAATCCTTCTTTCGTGAGCGCCAGTCCTTCGCTCGCTAGATTCTGGTGCGGGTCAGGGGAACTCGTTCGGCAAGTCTTGACCGGAACTAGTGAGTTGTCGAAAACGTTCCAGAGGTTTTCAGGGACCGAAATACCCCGAGAACCAATTCGCAATCAACCTCTCTGTGGCAGCTGGTACATCTGGATCAGGTTGCCGCATGTATCAGAAAAAATCGCAAGCTTCACTGGTCCCACTTGCTTCGGGTCCGTTGTGAACTTGACGGCGTGCTGTTTCAGGCGCTTTGCCTCGGCTTCAATGTCGTCCACCTCAAAGGCGGCAAGAGGGATTCCTTGCTTGAACATTGCTTCTTGAAACGCTTTTGCAGCAGGGTTCGCGTTTGGCTCAAGCACCAACTCCACATCGGGATAACCATCGGGCGAAACGAGGGTGAGCCAGCGGAATTCCCCAGCCGGAATGTCCTTTGCTTTTTTGAAACCTAAAATATCGGTATAGAACGCGAGGGCAGCTGTTTGATTATCCACCATGATGCTGCTGAGTTTTATTTTCATAGCCTCAGAAGCTATCAGTCTCGTCGGCGGCCTGTCTTCTCGAAAATTGCTCTGTTTCCAAAATCCCGCCCATCAGCGAAAGACAGCCGGGGACCAAGCTCGTTGGTAGATGAGGTTCCGATCGCGAGGCCTGCCGATACCGTCGCTGGAATTCCGACGGCGACATGCCGACACGACGGCGGAAAAGGGCACTGAAGCTGCCGTGACTCGAAAAGCCCACCGCCATGCAAATCTCAGTAATCGATGAATCTGTCAGGACCAAAAGATGTTGCGCCTTCTCGATTTGCGCCCTCACGCGATACTGGTGCGGCGTTTCGCCAAACAACGCCTTGAATATCCGAATGAAATGAAAACGCGTGAGATTGGAAGCCCGGGCGACCGCGCTGATCGAAAGGGGCTCCTCCTCCCAGTCCCGTAGCAGGTCGCGCGCATGGCAAAGTCGGTGAAGAAGGTCGGGGTGAATCATCTTCAGACCAACAATTATATGGGTGGCGGCATGTGCCACTCACTGTGGTGATCGGATCTATCACTAACCTGCCGCACAGCGTGCAATGAGCGCTCTACCGGATCTCACCGAGAGCAAGTGATTCTAGGCACGGCCTCCCCGGTCAATACGTCTAGTCTTCACCGTTTGAAAATCGCCGCTGGCTAAGGCCGAGCGGCAAGCCTCGGGTGTGTTCCGAGTGGGAGTGCACAGTGCGTCTTGCGAAGTGGATCGTCTGGTGGGTGGCCCTCCTTTGGGCGCTTGTCGGCGTTGCTCAGGAGCAGTCGAAGAATCCTGATCCCACTCTCACGACCGTCTTCCCACACTCCATGGATTCCAGGTTTTGGGTGTCGGGGCAGATAAACTTTATTTTTCAGGCCCATCCTGACTTCCCGGCGCTGTACCGCGGCCAACATAGCCTCTCTCCTTATTACGAGAACGCAACCTCTCAAGTCCTGACTCTGTTCACGGGGTTTCAAGCCACTCGAAATACTGACCTGCTGCTGGACGTGGAAAGCAGCGGCGGAAGAGGGATTAGTGATGCCCTCGGCCGGGCGGGTTTTACCAATCTCGATGTGGTGCGCAATCCCGACCTAGGATCGGTTCCCTACGTTGCCAGGTTGATGGTTCACCAGATCATCCCCTTATCTTCGGAGCGTGAAGAGTCCGACCGAACTTCACTTGCGCTATCGACATCTGCCCATTCGTCGTCTGGAATTCCGGTTCGGGAAACTCAGCCTCGCCGATTTTTTCGACGTAAATCGGGTTGGAAGTGACAGCCATCTTCAGTTCATATGAATTGGACGCTTGATAATAACGGGGCCTATGACTACGCGGCCGATACTCGCGGCTACACTTGGGGCTTCATTGCCGAGTATCAGAGCAAGCCGTTCGGGGTTCGTTTTGGCGAGATGTTGATGCCCAAGGTGGCGAACGGCATCAACCTCGACTGGAATCTCCGACGGGCCCGGGCTGAAAACATCGAGCTTGAATTTCATTCAAGACGCATTGCCCATCGGGAAGGCATGCTTCGACTTCTTTCCTATGTGAACCACGCCAATATGGGAGATTACAGAGAAGCTGTCGCTCGTTTTCGGGACGGCTTGGATGCGGTTCCGACAATTGAGAACGCTCGGCAGCAGGGCCGGATCAAGTACGGTTTTGGTGTCAACGGCGAGCAGGCGCTGTCGGAATCCCTTCGGGTCTTTGCACGATGGGGATGGAACGAGGGAAGACATGAATCCTTTGCTTACACCGAAGTGAATTCGACGGTCTCATTCGGAAGTGACTATGCGGGCACCCAGTGGGGTCGCAAGCTCGACAAGCTAGGTATTGCATTTGTCTCTAACGGCATTTCCCTAGACCATCAGGCGTACCTGCGGTTGGGTGGAAAGGGCTTCTTGCTTGGCGACGGAGCGCTCAATTATGGGCGGGAGACGATTCTCGAGACCTATTACACGGCCCACCTGTGGCGGGGTGTATTCGCCAGCCCTGATCTTCAGTACATATGGAATCCCGGCTACAACCGAGACCGAGGGCCTGTCATTGTTCTCGGTTTCAGACTGCATATCGATTTGTAGGGGCAAGAGGAAAGAGTTCTGGTCTGGGGCTGCGCGGCAGTTTTGCGAGTTGCCGTCAAGCTGAAACAAGCGCGCCCGCTGCGAACTTTGCGTTGATGAGTCAATAAGCTTTGGCGATCAGGGCCCGACGGTCGACCTGTTCGCCCGTAACGATGCACTTGCCCGGGCCGTCGTATTCATCCACCAGAGGAATACAGCGGATGGTGGCTTTGAACGCTTTCATGCGCTGATCGCAACGCGGGTCATCCTTCAGGTGGGCCATTACGAACTTGCCACCTCCTTTTTCGGCGGTGACATCCTGGAGGATCGACTCTACTTCCTCGATCGAGTTGGCCAGCACCGTATTCGTCTTCATGCGTTGCTGGGCTGCGCGGAACATGCCGACTTGCATTCCGCCCAGAAGCTGGTGCAGCCTTTCTCCCACAGTTTCTAATGGTACCGAGTGTCTGGCTCCGGTATCCCTTGCCTTCACTACGACGGTGCTCGATGCAAGATCGCGTGGTCCGAATTCCAGTACCACCGGAACACCACGGCGCTCCCAATAGAAAAACTTAGCGCCAGGAGTCTGGCCCTCGCGATCATCCAGGGTAGCCCCCACCTGCTTTGCAATACGATGTGCAGTTTCAAGTACGCCCGCCCTCTCACCGTCCTTGCGATAGATTGGAATTATCACGGCCTTCACGGGCGCAAGTTTCGGCGGCAGCACCAGACCCTTGTCGTCGGAGTGGCTCATGATCAGCCCGCCGATAAGACGCGTGCTCGCACCCCAGCTGGTCTGCCATACGTAATCGAGCTGGCCAGTCCGGTTCTGGAACTGGATGCCAAACGCTTTGCCAAAGTTTTGGCCGAGATCATGGCTGGTTCCGGCCTGTAGCGCGAAGCCGTTCTGCATCATGGCCTCGATGGAGTAGCTTTGCAGAGCGCCAGCGAACTTCTCGGACTGGGTCTTTACACCCCGAATCACCGGCATTGCCATGACATCCTCAGCCACTTCCCGGTATACCTCGAGCATCTGCCGCACCTCTTCGACGGCCTCCTCGTGATGGGAGTGTGCGGTGTGGCCTTCCTGCCATAGAAATTCTGCAGTCCGCAGAAACATCCGCGTGCGCAGCTCCCAGCGAACGACGTTGGCCCATTGATTCACCTTGAGCGGTAAATCACGCCAGCTCTTGATCCACTTGGCAAAAAAGTGGCCAATGATGGTTTCCGACGTTGGCCGAATCACATAAGGCTCATCCAGTTGTTTGCCGCCCGCGAGCGTTACCACGGCCAGTTCAGGGGAAAAGCCTTCGACGTGCTCCGCCTCTTTATGAAGAAAGCTTTCGGGGATCAGCAGAGGAAAATACATGTTCTGGTGGCCCGTAGCTTTGAAGCGGCGGTCAAGTTCGCGCTGGAGCAGCTCCCAGACAGCATACCCGTTGGCTTTGATGACCATGCAGCCTTTCACGATTTCCGCGGGTTCGGCCATGTCGCCCCGCAGAACAACGTCTTGATACCAACCCGCGAAGTCGTGATTGCGTGCGGTGATGGGAGACTCAGCCATTTTGGAAGAATACGTCCTCTCTGGAATTGAACCACAGTTTCGGCAGAACGGCTGGAGATCGAAACGTGTGGCTGGCACTCGGATGTCGGACCGCCTTATACCGTGTGTTACGTTGCGACAGTCAGGGAAATACGGTAACTGCCTTATGGCAGTTCTACGGGGGAGATTTGTTTTTAATAAGTTTGGACGGGGCCTACTCGATGCTTACGCTCAAGATTTCAACCACTCTAGCCCGTACCAGGATGCGCTGCCTAATCATGGAAGAGCAGCTCACGCACATGCGCAGTTTGCGAAAACTGATGCGGTCACAGCTGCTGGAAGCCAAAATGAAGGCAAATGCCAGACGATCGAATTTGCCGGGTCGCTCGCGCTATCGGACGGAGACCACATAATGTCCAGTCCGTTGCGCGCCTCAGCGGTGGGATTGGTCTCTATGGGTGAAAACCGCGCCTGGCGCGAGATCTAGGAGCCGCGCCGCGCTATGGGGCAATCCGTTCAGCCGCCAGGAATATCCGGGGAATGTAACGCGCTCATTCCGTGGTGCGAGCTTTAGCGTGGCATAAAACCTCGCCCCATCACCGTTTCAGATCCGCGCTTTTCCTTGGACTCCGCGAGCAGTGTGTGCGTCTTTTGAACTTGCTCGAGTGCATGCTCGATGGCGGCTTTGGCGCGGGTCAGCAGTTCGGAAAATTCCAGAGTAGCGGGCGCAGGGCGATCTTGCCGGGTAGCGGAAGAGCTTGGAAACTCCTGGTTGTACATAGGCCAAACCTCAGTATCGAGAAATCATGCCACAAGACGCGTAATGTTGCAGTGACGGGGAACACGCGAATGTGCTATCGGCCCGTTTCGCAATGTGCTCTCTATTGGTTTTCTCCGCCTCAGGCGATATTGCGGCTTTTCCCGGGAATTTTTTCGACCAGTCAATCGTTGCAATCAGTCGCTGCGGGATGTCTCTCGACGAGCGCAAGGTGTGCCCGTGCAACTCCATTTCTCAAGCCGTTTGTGTGCTCCTGATAATTGCTCGGGTGTCATTTG
>Ga0207667_10006791_pt1 | contig 13820 bp, 13 predicted proteins | sample KBSCornC52_FD_184301 | JGI IMG/M metagenome (GOLD analysis project Ga0207667, IMG submission 184301) | Corn rhizosphere microbial communities from Kellogg Biological Station, Michigan, USA - KBS Corn C5-2 (SPAdes) (version 2) | ecosystem: Host-associated > Plants > Roots > Rhizosphere > Soil ...
TGCCGTTCGAAACCGCGGCGGTGATCCTGACCGTCGCCGTGATCGCCGCGATCATGCTCACGTTGCGCAAACGCGAGAACACGAAATACCAGAATCCGTCGCGGCAGGTCGCGGTCAAGGCCAGCGATCGCGTGCGCATCGTCAAGATGCCGAGCGCCACGAAGGAGGCTGCGCCGTGATTACCCTCGCGCATTTCATCGTGCTCGGCGCGGTGCTGTTCTGCATCTCCGTCGCCGGCATCTTCATCAATCGCAAGAACATCATCATCCTGCTGATGGCGATCGAGCTGATGCTGCTGTCGGTCAACATGAATTTCGTCGCCTTTTCGCGCTATCTCGGCGACGCATCGGGGCAGGTGTTCGTGTTTTTCATTCTGACGGTAGCGGCGGCGGAGTCGGCGATCGGCCTGGCGATCCTCGTCGTGCTGTTCCGCAATCGCGCGACGATCAACGTCGGCGAAATTGACACGTTGAAAGGCTGAGCATGAGTCTCGACCAGAACATCCTGCTCGTCATCGCACTGGCTCCGCTCGTCGGCGCGCTCGTCGCCGGCTTGTTTCGCAACCAGATCGGCCGTGCCGGCGCGCACTGGGTGACGATTCTCGGCGTCGCGCTTTCGTGCGTGCTATCGATACACGTGCTGTATCAGCTCGTCTGGGGCGGCGCGGAAACCTTCAACCAGAACGTCTATACCTGGTTCCAGGTCGGCGATTTCTCCACGCACATCGGCTTCCTGATCGACCGCCTGACCGCGTTGATGATGGTCGTCGTCACATTCGTTTCGCTGATGGTGCACATCTACACGATCGGCTACATGGCCGACGACGATGGCTACCAGCGCTTCTTCAGCTACATCGCGCTATTCACGTTCTCGATGTTGATGCTCGTGATGGCGAACAACTTCCTGCAGCTGTTCTTCGGCTGGGAAGCGGTCGGCCTCGTTTCGTACCTGCTGATCGGCTTCTGGTTCAAGCGGCCGACCGCGATCTTCGCGAACATGAAGGCGTTCCTCGTCAATCGCGTCGGCGACTTCGGTTTCCTGCTCGGCATCGCCGGCGTGCTGATGTTTTTCCACACGCTTGATTACGCCAAGGTCTTCGGCGCAGCGAACTCGCTCGACGGCGCGACATGGCAGATCTGGGGCGCGACGCCGTGGTCGGTCGCGACCGTGATCTGCCTGTGCCTGTTCGTCGGCGCGATGGGCAAGTCCGCGCAAGTACCGCTACACGTGTGGTTGCCGGATTCGATGGAAGGCCCGACCCCGATCTCCGCGTTGATCCACGCCGCGACGATGGTCACGGCCGGCGTGTTCATGGTCGCGCGCATGTCGCCGCTGTTCGTGCATTCGGAAACCGCACTGTCCTTCGTGCTGGTGATCGGCGCGACGACCGCGTTCTTCACCGGCCTCATCGGCATCGTCGTCAACGACATCAAACGCGTGATCGCCTACTCGACGTTGTCGCAGCTCGGCTACATGACCGCGGCGCTCGGCGCTTCGGCATTCGGCGCCGGCATCTTCCACTTGATGACGCACGCGTTCTTCAAGGCCCTGCTGTTCCTCGGCGCGGGCTCCGTGATCATCGCGATGCATCACGAGCAGGACATGCGCTACATGGGCGGCCTGCGTCGTTACATGCCGATCACCTGGATCACGATGTGGGTCGGCACGCTCGCGCTGACCGGCATGCCGGGTTTCGCCGGTTTCTTCTCGAAGGACGCGATCATCGAAGCCGTGCACGAGAGCTCGCGCTGGGGTTCCGGGTATGCGTATGTCTGCGTGCTGCTCGGCGTCTTCGTCACCGCTTTATATAGTTTTAGACTTCTGTACCTGACGTTCCATGGTCGCGAACGCTTCGTCGTCGAGCATGGTGGTCACGGCCACGACGACCATGGCCACCACGAGCCCGGACATCTGGAACATCCACCGCACGAGTCACCATGGGTCGTGACGGTGCCGCTGATCCTGCTCGCAATCCCGTCGATCGTTGTCGGCGCTGCGACGGTCGGCGCCGTGCTGCATGGCGATTACTTCGGTTCGGCGGTCGTCACCGGCGAACACGCGGGTGAATTCGCCGGTTGGATGCAGACGATGCTCGAAGGCTTCACCGGCTGGCCGTTCATTCTCGCGTTCCTCGGTTTTGCGACGGCGACGTACGTCTATTTGTTCAATCCGTCCGTCGCTGACAAGGCGCAAACCGCGCTGCGCCCGCTGTGGATCGTGCTTGATCGCAAGTATTGGTTCGACCCGATTTACCAGGCCGTGTTCGCGCGCGGTTCCGTGCTGCTCGGTCGCGGCTTGTGGAAAGGCGGCGATGTTGGCGTGATCGACAACGTGCTGATCGACGGCACCTCGGCCGGCATCGGCCGCATCGCCGCGAGTGTGCGCTGGGTGCAATCGGGGTATTTGTATACTTATGCGTTCGCCATGATTCTCGGTCTCGTCGCGCTGCTCGGCGGGCTTTGGTACGTGGTGCGATAGGGCAGGGACGCGAACTCATCATGCAATCCAATTCAATCCTGCTCAGCCTGTTGATCTGGCTGCCGATCATCGGCGGTGCCGTCGTCGCGCTCGTCGGCGGCGAGAACGCCAATCGCGCGCGCTGGTTGGCGCTGGGCGTATCGCTTGTGATTTTCGCGGTCAGCATTCCGCTGTACACCGGCTACGATGCAGCGTCCGCGAACATGCAGTTCGTCGAGATGGTGCCGTGGATTTCGGCAATCAACGCCAATTATCACCTCGGCGCGGATGGCATCTCCATAGCGCTGATTCTGCTGACCACGTTTACGACCGTGCTCGTGATCATCGGCGCATGGGATTCGGTGCACACACGCGTCAATCAGTACCTCGCGGCGTTTCTGATTCTCGAAGGGCTGATGATCGGCGTGTTCTGCGCGCTCGACGCGCTGCTGTTCTACGTGTTCTTCGAGGGCATGCTCATTCCGATGTTCATCATCATCGGCATTTGGGGCGGGCCGCGGCGCGTCTACGCGACGTTGAAGTTCTTCCTGTACACATTCTTCGGCTCGATTTTCATGCTGATCGGTCTGATCTGGCTTTATTTCCACGCGCACTCGTGGGAACTGAGCCAGCTTGCTTCGCTCAAGATCAGCGCGACCGCGCAGGCGTGGCTGTTCTTCGCATTTCTTGCCGGCTTTGCGATCAAGGTGCCGATGTGGCCGGTGCACACGTGGTTGCCGGACGCGCACGTCGAAGCGCCGACCGGCGGTTCGGTGATCCTGGCCGCGATCATGCTGAAGATCGGCGGATACGGCTTCCTGCGTTTCTCGCTGCCGATCGTGCCCGACGCATGTCACGAATATGCGTGGATCGTGATCGCTCTGTCGCTGATCGCCGTGATCTACATCGGCTTCGTCGCCCTCGTGCAGGACGACATGAAGAAACTGATCGCGTATTCCTCGGTTTCACACATGGGCTTCGTCACGCTCGGCACCTTCATCGTGTTCGCGCTGATGCGCGGCGGCAGCCATGACGCGGCTTATCTCGGTGCCTCCGGCGCGATGGTGCAGATGATTTCGCACGGCTTCGTTTCCGGCGCGATGTTCGCGTCGGTCGGCGTACTCTATGACCGCATGCACAGCCGCATGATCCGCGATTACGGCGGCGTCGTGAACACGATGCCGTGGTTCGCCGCATTCTGGGTCCTGTTCTCGATGGCCAACTGCGGGCTGCCCGGCACGAGCGGGTTCGTCGGCGAATTCATGGTTATCGTGGCGAGTTTCCAGATGAACCCGTGGGTTGCCGCCGGCGCGGCATTCACGTTGATCATCGGCGCCGCGTACACGCTATGGCTGGTCAAGCGTGTGATCTTCGGCGACGTTGCCAACGAGCATGTCGCGGAGCTCAAGGACATCAACGCGCGCGAAGCGCTGATGCTCGGCGCGTTCGCCGCCGGCGTGCTGCTCGTCGGCGTCTGGCCGGCGCCGCTGACGCACCTGATGGACGCGTCGATCCGGCATATCGTCGATCAAGTCATGGTCGTGAAGATCTAGGGCGCGATTAGAAATGAACTTCAACATCCACGACCTGTTTCTGCTGCTGCCTGAGGATTTCCTGCTCGGCGCCACCTGCGCGATCTTGCTGATCGACTTGTTCCTCAAGCCGGCGCAGCGCGCGGTCACGCATTGGCTGTCGCTGCTCGCGCTGCTCGGCACGATGGCATTGATCCTCACCGACATCGATCCGGCCGTGATCGCATTCAACGGCGCGTACATCCACGACAAGATCGCCGCGGTTTGCAAAGTATTTATCCTCGGCATTTCCGCGGTCGTGTTCGTATTCGCACGCGGCTACCTGCGCGATCGCGAGTTGTTCATCGGCGAGTATTACCTGCTGTGCCTGTTTTCGATCCTCGGCATGTTGCTGCTGGTTTCGGCCGGCAATCTGGTGATGGTGTATCTGGGTCTGGAATTGTTTGCGCTGTCGACGTACGGACTCGTCGCGATCAATCGCGACTCCGGCATCGCCTCGGAAGCGGCGATGAAATACTTCGTGCTCGGCGCGCTCGCTTCGGGCTTGCTGCTCTACGGCATGTCGATGATCTACGGCTCGGCGCATACGCTCGATCTTGCCGGTATTCGCGCCGCGGCGGCAACGGCCGAACATCCGCACCTGCTCACGTTCGGCCTCGTGTTTCTCGTCGTCGGCATCGCGTTCAAGTTCGGCGCGGCGCCATTCCACATGTGGCTGCCGGACGTCTACGAAGGTTCGCCGACCGCCGTGACGATCTTCATCGGCTCGGCGCCGAAAATCGCCGCGTTCGGCATGGCGTATCGTCTGCTCGAAGCCGGCCTGGGCGGTCTGTCGCAGCACTGGAGCCTGATGCTCGGCGTGCTGGCCGCCGCGTCGCTCGCGATCGGCAACGTCGTCGCAATCGCGCAGACCAATATCAAGCGCCTGCTCGCCTATTCGACCATTTCGCATGTGGGTTTCCTTTTGCTTGGTCTGGCCAACGGCACACCGTCGGGTTACGCGGCCGCGATGTTCTACGCGATCAGCTACTCGATCATGGCTACCGTAGCGTTCGGTGTGATCCTGCTGCTCGCGCGCGCCGGTTTCGAGGCGGAGGAAATCGCCGACTTCAAGGGGCTGAACCAGCGCAACCCGTGGTACGCGTTCATCATGCTGCTGGCGATGGCCTCGCTCGCCGGCATTCCGCCGCTATTCGGCTTCTTCGCCAAACTGCTCGTGCTCAAGGCCGCGATCGATGCCGGCATGATGTGGCTCGCGATCATCGCGATTGTGTTCGCGATCATCGGCTGCTACTACTATCTGTACGTGATCAAGGTCATGTACTTCGACAAGCCCGAGCAGGAAACCGCGCTCGTGCTGCCGCAGGACAAGCCGCTGCGCTGGCTGCTGTCGCTCAACGGCGTCGCACTGATTGTGCTCGGTCTGTTCTGGGGTCCGCTGATCGGTTGGTGTTATCAGGCATTCGGCTTGCCGTCATAGATCCAAACCATATCCCGCTACCGATGGCGCAAACATATGTTGCGCCGCAACGCGGCATTCAGCTAAAATGATCGTTCCCCTGGTGCGGGGTGGAGCAGTCTGGCAGCTCGTCGGGCTCATAACCCGAAGGTCGTAGGTTCAAATCCTACCCCCGCTACCAACGCCATTGAACCTCCGGGATTTCGGCATAGATCACGCCGTCACTTTCCTGGATGCGTATCTCGGCCCAGAGCAGCCGAAAGCCGCTCGGATTTCCGGAATCCCTCGACGAGCCTGCAAAGCGGCCACTAGGCCGCGTTCGCGTGCGCGCGGGATGAGCATGGCCGGTTCAGGCCTATCTCGGGCAGCGCGGCGCGGGCTGTTCGGCCTCGGCGCTTCCAGTTCGGCTTTCGTTGTCGGAGATCTTAGTGTCTGGGTTGTGGCGAAAGTGACGCTGGACGAATCGGCTACAGGAAAGGTGATTGACTTTCACCACTCGGTTCAAGTGCTCGAAATGTGAGCATCGTCGGCCAAGTCGACGAGACAACAGCGAGCCAGAATCCAATCCTCGCTTGTCGGATCACGGCATCGTTCGCGTGGGCGGAGGTTGCCAGGCGGCGGGGTGCAGGTCGCGCGTGGCGTAGTCGCTGCCAGCGAGGGCGAATATCAGCAGCAGCACGAACAATGCGACACCGACGCAGGCTCGCGCCGCACTGCTTGCGCCAAGATGCATGAAAACAGCTGCCACGATGGCCGCTTTCAGCGCGGCAATGCCGAGATTCACGACGCCATTCCATACGCCGATCGGCAGCCACGCGCTGGCGCAAGTCGCCGCCAGCAGCAGCAGCAACGCACTCCAGGCCAACACGATGCGGCGAGTGTTGCGATGCATGCTCAGGCTCCGGATCTTCCGAGCAGGTAGAGCAGCGGATAAAGGAAAATCCACACGATGTCGACGAAATGCCAATAGAGTCCGGCAAGTTCGATGCGGCGCGGCGCGCCGAACTCGTCCGCACCTCGCCACAACGCGATGGCGAACACGGCCAGCAGGGTCATGCCGACGATCAGATGCAGTGCGTGGACGGCGGTCAAGGCAAAGTACAAAAAGTAGAAGTAGCGCACCGCCGCGGCATCTTCACCGGCGAACGCAAAACCGGCGCCCGGGAACAGATGTTCGTGCCATTCGCTGCGATATTCGAGGCCTTTGACCACGAGAAATGCGCAGCCCAGCAGGAATGTGATCAGCAGCAGTCCGGTCGCGACGCGCGTCGCCCGGCGCACGCGTGCGGCGACGGCTGCCGCCATTGCCGCACTGCTGCTCAACAGCAACGCCGTGTTGAGCGTGCCGAGCGTCACGTCGGTATGGCGGCTCGCCACGGCGAACGCGTGTGCGTATTCGACCCGGCCGAACCAGTAGCCGAACAGCAACGGACCGAAGAACATCAGCTCCGTCATCAGGAAAATCCACAGCCCGAACGTGTCGGCGCGCGCTCGCTGCCGCACGTCGTCGAATGGTTCTGCCGCAGCGGCATTCATGCGCGTGATTCCTTCGGGTCTGCGCTGCTGTCGTACGCGTAGGCCTCCTCGGTCACGATCGGCGTTTGCGCGAAGTTGTGCGGCGGTGGCGGCGAGGACGTCGTCCATTCGAGTCCGGTCGCACGCCACGGATTGGAACTCGCGCGCGGGCCGCGAAACAGCGACCAGGTCAGATAGCCGAGCGGCAGCAGGTAACCGATCGCGAGAATCGATGCCCCTGCCGACGACAGCACATGCAGCAACTGATAACGCTCCGGATAGACGTGATATCGGCGCGGCATGCCGGCGTAGCCGAGCAGAAACTGCGGGAAGAACGTCAGATTGAAGCCGAAGAATGCGATCAGCGCGGCGATCCGGCCCCACATTTCCGGATACGTTCGCCCGATGATCTTCGGCCACCAGAAATGCACGCCACCCAGATAGGCCATGACCGCGCCGCCGACCATGATGTAATGAAAATGCGCAACGACGAAATAGGTGTCGGTGAGATGGACATCGGCGGACAACGAGGCGAGGATCAGACCCGTCAGTCCGCCGAGCGTGAACAATCCGATGAAGCCGAGCGCGTACAGCATCGGTGCGGCAAACTCGATCGAACCGCCCTTGAGCGTCGCCAGCCAGTTGAACACCTTGATCGCCGACGGAATCGCGACCAGGAACGACAGCAGCGAAAACAGCAGGCTGGCGTATGCCGACTGCCCGCTCACGAACATGTGGTGACCCCAGACCATGAAGCCGATGATCGCGATCGCTAGGATCGCATAGGCCATCGAGCGATAGCCGTACACACGCTTGCGGGCGAAGCACGGGACGATCTCGCTGACCACGCCCATCGCCGGCAGTACCATGATGTAGACAGCCGGATGCGAATAGAACCAGAACAGGTGCTGGAACAGCAGCGGGTCGCCGCCGAGCGCGGGATCGAAAATGCCCACGCCGAGCAGGCGCTCCGCGGCGAGCAGCAGCAGCGTCATCGCCAGCACCGGTGTGGCCAGCACGAGGATGATGCTGGTGGCGTAGTTGGCCCAGACAAACAGCGGCAGGCGGAACCAGGTCAGCCCCGGCGCGCGCAGCATATGCACGGTGACGATGAAATTGATGCCGGTCAGAATCGACGAAAAGCCGACGACGAACACGCCGAACAACACGAAAATGACATGCGTGTTCGAAAACAGCGTGGAGAACGGCGCATAGAATGTCCACCCGGTGTCGGCACCGCCGGCGATCAACGCAACGACCGTGAACAAGCCGCCGCCGACATACAGGTACCAGCTCAGCAGGTTGAGGCGCGGAAACGCCAGGTCGCGCGCGCCGATCATCATCGGCATGAGGAAATTGCCGAGGCCCGCGGGAATCGACGGGATCAGGAACATCCACACCATGATCACGCCGTGCATCGTGAACAGCTTGTTGTAGGTATCGTGGCTGACGAGGTCCCCCGCGGGCGTGGCCAGTTCGAAACGCATCAGCACCGCCGCGGCGCCGCCGATGAAAAAGAACGCGGTGATCGAAATCATGTACAGCAGGGCGATGCGCTTGTGGTCGTGCGTGGTCAGCCACGAGCGCAGCGTCGTGCCCGCCGCGAGATAGTTGTCGGCTTCGGTGACGCGCTCAGTGCCGTTGCTCATCCTCGTCTCCTTGCGCGGCAGCGCCTTCATGGAGGTAGCGGATGATCGCCATGAGGTCGGCCTCGTCGATCTGTCCGGCATAGCTCGGCATGATCGGCGCGTAACCGGCCACCACATCCCTGGCCGGCAGCAGAATCGAATCGCGCAGGTAGGTGTCGTCGGCGGTGATGTTGCGCCCGTCGGCGAGCGCGACGGTCCGGCCGGCCACGCCATCGAGTTTCGGTGCGTGCACGCTCGAGTTCGCACCGTGACAACCATCGCAGCCATAGCTGCGGAACAGGGCGAAGCCGCGCTGGGCCATGCTGGGCTGCTGCGTGCCGCGATCGAGCCACGCGGCAAAATCGGCGGGCGACATCACCACGATCCTGCCGCGCATCAACGAGTGCTGCGTGCCGCAATACTCGGCGCAGAACAGGTCGTACTCGCCTGTCTGCGTTGCCTCGAACCACAGCGTCGTGTAGCGCCCCGGGACGACGTCCTGCTTGATGCGGAACGCCGGCACGTAGAAGCTGTGGATGACGTCCTGCGAGGTCATCGTCAGGCGCACCGGCCGCCCGACCGGCACATGCAGTTCGCTGATTTCGCGCCGACCGTTCGCGTGTTCCAGCTTCCACATCCATTGTTTGGCGACGACGAACACCGGCATCGCGTCGGCGGGAACGCGGGCCAATTCGAGGAAATCGTGTGCGGCCCAGGCATAGATGCCGAGAAAAACCAGCAGCGGTCCGGTGCTCCAGATCAGCTCGATGCGGCGACTGCGCGACGGTGCGTTGGCACGCGGCATCCGCGCGCCGCGGCGATAGCGGATGCAGAACACGACGAGCAGTGCACCGACGATGATGATCACGGTGCTCATGAGCAGCGTCAGTGCAAGCATGAGCCGGTCCAGATGCGTCGCGGCCGTCGACGCGCTCGGCGGGAACAGCAGCAGTTCGCCGCTCATCTGCCGTTGTCCCGCGCACGGCGACGGCGCCAGATCCAGACCGACAACAACGTGCATATGGCGATGCAGACGACGCGCACGAGCGTCATCACCGTGACGCTGTAACGGCCGCTGGACGGGTCGTAGTGGGCGCACAGCAACAGCAGTTGTGCGAGGGCGGAGCCGACGTGATCGTCGGCCGCCTGCGCAAGGGCGCTCCTCAGTTCCTGCGCGTCGAATCGCGCGCCGAAGAAATACCGCGAAATGCGACCGTGCGGCGTCACCACGAGGAATCCTGCAGGATGGACGTACTGTGCGTGCGCCGCATCGTAGGAATACTGGAACCCCGCGGCACGCGTGAGTGCATCGATCGCCGCCGGCGCACCGGTGAGCAGGTGCATGCGGCGGGCGAGCGAGCCGAAGCGCCGCGCGTAGTCGGCCTTCTTCTGCGCGGCATCCGCGGATGTTTCGTGCGGATCGATGCCGATCTCGACCACACGCACGGCGTCGTCCGGCAGCTGCGCGCGCGTCAGCGCTTCGAGCACTCCCGTGCCGACGACCCCGCACAGCATCGGGCAGCGGTAATAGCCGAACAACAACAGTGCGCTGTGCTGGTCGAGCACGTCGGCCAGTCGCACCGGCCTGCCGTCGTCGTCGGTGAAGCGCTGTTGCAACGGCAGCGACGCACCGACGTTCTGCGTGAATTGCGCATGCGGCGCGGGCGGCAAAGCCAGCGGCGCGGAGCGGGCCGTCGTGCACGCCAGCGCGAGGAGCGCAATAGTGATTGCCGCGCGGCGCTTGCTCATTGCGGCGGCTTCGAAGTTGGTGAAGCACTACGTCGAGCCGCGTCGCGCTGCACGAGCAGGCGCATGGCGTCTTCGACCGGAATGCGCGCGATGCCGGCGTCGGCATCGACCCACTCGTGCGCGTGCAGCAGGCGTTCCTTCTCGGCTGCGTAAGCGGCGCGCCCGGATCGCGGCGCGGATTCCAGGACCACTCCGGAAACACGCAGCTCGGCGGGCGTGTTCGGCGCCAGTTGGCGCGGTGCGTGGGATGCGCCGCGCCAAGCCAGATATGCGCCGGCGCCAGCCAGCGATACGATCCCGCACAGCGCAGCCATGATCCACACCACCGCGCGAAGATCGATGCCGTGGCTGCTTTTGGCGCGCGCGCGGTCAGACATGTCCAATCTCCACGCGTTCATGCCGTTGCCATCGCCACATCGACACGGCGATGCACAACGCGACGGCGACGGCGACCGGCAAAGCCCAGGCCCATTGCGGCGGGGCGATATCCAGCGATGGCAGTACCAGCCATGCTGTGTCGACGAACTGCATCAGCAGCACTGCGCCAGCCAGGCGACCGAGCAGAAGCGGGCTTTGCTTCACGCGGCGCGAGAGCAGCAGCAAGATCGGGACGAAGAACAGGCCGAGCGCGAGCAACTGCGCCACGATCGGCCACGGGCCCCGGCTTCGCACGACATACCAGTGGATCTCGTGCGGCAGATCCTCGGCCCAGATGATGAGGAATTGCGAGAACGCCAGGTACGCCCACGTCAGCACATACGTCAACAGCAGGTTGCCCAGGTCGCGACAGGTTTGCGCGTCGGGTGGCGGGTGCCGACGCATCGCGATCGCAATCGCGAACGCCATGCCGGCAAGGACCTGACCGGCATCGACGAGCCAGCCGAATACGCTGGAATACCACAGCGGCATCAGCGACATGATCCAGTCGACCGCGGCGAGGCCGGCGGTGAATCCGTAGACGATCAGCGCGATTGCGGAAAACTGCGGCGAGCGCGCCAGCGCCGGCCTGTGCGAAAGCTGTGCGAGCGCGTTCCAGATCAACAGATAAGCAATCGCACGTGCGACAAAAAAACCCGGTGCGAGCCAGAAACTCTTGAACTGCGGAAGCGCAATTTGACCTTGCCAGCGCTGTGCGCCTTGCGCGGCATGCGTGACCCACGGATAGAGCGATCCCGTGTCCGCCCACAGCGGCAGCGTCAGCAACGACACCAGCGGCAACTGACGCGAGAGGCGCAGCAGATCGTCGCGAATCGCCTCTCCCCAGGTGCCGCCGGTGAGATTGTGCAGCCAGACATTGGCCAGCGCGCCGAGCAGCATGCCGATCCAGAAGAAGCAGACCGTCAACCAGGCGCCGAGCAGCAATGTCGCTGGCGAATTCATGAGTGATTCCGCGCGCGCGGCGGCAAGCTGGACCGTTCTTGAGCGGACAAATCCGCCGCTTGCGCGTGCTGACTGAGCTGCAAGGCGCGGATGTAGGCGACGATCGCCCAGCGGTCGTATGGTTCGATGCGATCGGCGAATGGATACATCGCGCCGTAACCGTTCGAGATCGCGTCGAAGAACCGGCGGTCCGGCGCGGCGCGCAAGGATTCGCTGTGATAAGTCGGCGGCGCCGGAAATCCGCGGCGCACGACGATGCCGTCGCCGTCGCCGACCGGGCTGTGACACGGCGCGCAGTAGATATCGTAGCGTTCGCGGCCGCGCTCGAGCAGCGCCATGTCGACGACGTACGGTTGCTCGCTCGCGGCCAGTGCCGCGGTTCGCGCGGCCGCCGCGTCGGTGCCGATGCGGCCGCTGGAAGTGCCTGCGAACGGCCCGCTCGAAAACGCGACGGTCGCTCGCACCGGCGTGCGCGCTGATGCGCCGTCGTCGAACAGGGTGCTCGGCGCAAGCGGCTTGTAGCGCGGCTGATCGTACATGTCCTGCGCGGCTTTCTCGCAGCCGCCGAGCAGCAATGCGGCGCACAGCAACGGCGCTTTCATCGGCCTTGCTCGGTGATGCGCAATGGCGACAGCGTCTGCAGCCATGCGCGCGCCGCATCGGCGTCGTAAGCCGGATCATCGGCAGGCAGGAAAAGAAAAAACCGATTGCGCGAGGCCAGATCGAATTCGGGCATGTCGAACAGTGGATGGCGCAAACGCGGCAGACCGTTCATGGCCAGCATGCCGATCACTGCTGCGAGCGCGGCGCCGAGAATCGTGACCTCGAACGTCGGCGGTATGAACGACGGCCAGCTGTGCAGCGGGCGCCCGCCGACGTTGATCGGATAATCGAGCACCGCCGAATACCAGATCAGCGCGTACGTCGACAAACCGCCGAGAACGCCACCGAGCGCGGTGACGAGCGCAACGCGGTTGCGATGGAAACCGAGCGCGTCGGCGAGGCCTTCGACCGGAAACGGCGAGTACGCCTCTGCCGTCGCGAAACCATTCGCCCGCGCGTGGCGTGCCGCTTCCAGGAGCTGATCGGCCGTGGCGAACTCGATCAGCAGACCGCCGCTCACGCGCCCTCCTTCGCGCTCGTGCGCACGAGCTGGCGCATCTCGCTGATCGAGATCGTCGGCAGAAAGCGCACGAACAACAGAAACAGCCAGACGAACAATGCGACGGACGAGAGCAGATGGATCCAGTCCCAGATCGTCGGATAGAACATGCCCCACGCCGAGGGCAGAAAATCGCTATGCAGGCTGGAAACGACGATCAGGAAACGTTCCATCCACATGCCGGCATTGATGATCAGGCTGATCGCGAACAGCAGCCACACGCTGTGGCGCGCACGCCGCAGCCACAGCAGCTGCGGTATCAGCACGTTGCAGACGAGCATCGCCCAGTACACCGGTGCGTAGGCGCCGAACCAGCGGTCTTCGACGACATGGATTTCGTAGCGGTCGCCGCTGTAGTAGGCCGTGAATATCTCGGCGGCATAGCCGTAGGCGATCAGCCAGCCGGTGGCGATCAGCACCTTGGCGGCATTGGCCAGATGACGCTGAGTGATGAACGACTCGAGATGAAAAAAATGACGCAGCGGTATCGCGAGAGAAAGCACCATCGCGAAACCGGAGAACAGCGCGCCGGCGACGAAATACGGCGGAAAAATCGTCGAGTGATAGCCCGGCGTGTTGCCGATCGCGAAGTCGAACGAGACGATCGTATGCACCGACACCACGAGCGGGGTGGCCAGACCGGCGAGCAGCAGATAAGCGCTTTCGTAGCGCGCCCAATGCCGCGCTTCGCCGCGCCAACCGAGCGCAAGCAGACCGTAGATGTGCTGCTTCACGCGCTGCGCCGGCGCGCTGCCGGCGCGGTCGCGCAGCGTGGCCAGGTCCGGTATCAGACCGACGTACCAGAACATCAACGAGACCAGGATATACGTGCCGATCGCGAAAAAATCCCAGAGCAGCGGGCTGCGCCATTGCGGCCAGACATTCATGACGTTCGGGTACGGGACCAGCCAGTAGAAGAACCAGGGCCGGCCAAGATG
>Ga0207667_10006795_pt1 | contig 13816 bp, 10 predicted proteins | sample KBSCornC52_FD_184301 | JGI IMG/M metagenome (GOLD analysis project Ga0207667, IMG submission 184301) | Corn rhizosphere microbial communities from Kellogg Biological Station, Michigan, USA - KBS Corn C5-2 (SPAdes) (version 2) | ecosystem: Host-associated > Plants > Roots > Rhizosphere > Soil ...
GCAAATATGACGTTAGGTATTAATATTGGCAACACATTGGAAGCCCAATATAACGAAAACGGGTGGGGAAACCCCAATATTACCCAGGCACTCATTGACGGCTATAAACGAATGGGCTTTAACGCCATAAGAATCCCTTGTAATTGGGATTGGTCACACATAATAAACACGTCAACCGAGCAAATAGACCCGGCCTGGCTTGCCCGTGTGCAGCAGGTTGTACAATACTGCGTTAACGATGGGATGTATGCGATATTAAATATACATTGGGACAACGGATGGTTGGAGAATAACGTTACAACCACCGCGCAGGCCGCCGTTAATGCCAAACAAAAAGCACTTTGGGAACAAATTGCAACACAAATGCGTGGTTTTGATCAACACCTGCTTTTTGCCAGCGCGAATGAACCTAACGCAACGGATACCACAGGGATGAGGGTTCTGCTTTCTTATCATCAAACTTTTATCAACGCGGTGAGATCAACCGGCGGCCACAACAGTTACCGGACGCTGGTAATTCAGGGCCCCAAAGGAGGTGATATGATTTATACAGACAGTCTGATGAACACAATGCCAACTGATCCGGCATCCAACCGTTTGATGGTGGAAATCCATAACTACACTCCCTGGAACTTCACTTTGTTGGACGCGGACGCATCATATGGTAACAGGTTTTTTTATTGGGGCTCGGGATATCACACCACCTTCGATGTTGCGAACAATCCGACGTGGGGCGAGGAATCGTACATCAGCGGAGAATACCAAAGGATGCAGAGAAAGTTTACAAGCAAAGGCATCCCGGTCATAATGGGCGAATTTGCCGTAATGGAGCGAAACCTTACGGGAGACTCTTTAAATTTCAATCTTGCGTCCAAAGCATATTGGTATAATTACAATGTGCACCAGGCTTTGGCGAACGGTTTACACCCCTTTCTTTGGGACGTTGGGCATCTCATCAACAGGTCAACTTACGCGGTACAAGATCAACGTGAACTAGCGGCCCTTCTGCAAGGAACACAAACTGGCTCGTCCCCTGCATTTCAGGTTGGTGGTGTGTACCAGATTATCAATAGGTATAGTTTTAAGCCTTTAGAGATCGGTGGCTGGGCAAGTAATAATGGGGCGCTGGCAGATCAATGGGATTATGACGCCGGAGCAAATCAGCAATTTAAAGTGCAAGCTGCGTCAAATGGGAGCTACCTGTTAACGCCTATGCACGTTAGCGGAAAGTGTTTGGAGGTATGGGGTTGGTCTCAATCTAACAGCGGTGCCGTGGATATGTGGGATTATACAGGCACTGGCAACCCCAATCAAAACTGGTTAATTCAGCCCACCTACGATGGATTCTATAAGATCATCAACGTAAATAGCGGAAAAGCCCTCGAAATAGCATTAGGAAATAATGCGGCAATTCCATTCAGAAATGGTAGTGTGGCTGACCAATATGATTATTTTGGGGGCAAAAACCAGCAATGGGCGTTTGTGAAACTATAAAACTCGCTGGCTCGCAAATGAGTGTAAAAAACACAATTAATAATATTAATTTTCACGATGAAAAAGCTATTCTCAATTTCAGGTTTGTGCCTGTTCCTGTTCACTGCAACAAGCGTGAAAGCGCAAAACCCTAAGCTTACGCTTGATTTAACCAAACCTGGCGCAAACGTAAGTCCGCAACTGTATGGGTTGATGACCGAAGAGATCAACCATTCGTATGATGGTGGTTTGTATGCCGAGCTGATCAGAAACCGGATATTTAAGGACAACCCAAATACGCCGGAAGCATGGAGCGTAATAAAAGAAGGTGGCGCGAAGGCTACAATTCAATTAGTTGCCGCAAACCCCGGCAATGTACCCACTGATCAACAGCGCCAGGCAATTAATGGCGCGTTAACTACCTGTATAAGACTAGTGGTGGATACCTGCGGCGGCCGGGCCGGTATTGCAAATGAAGGTTATTGGGGCATACCTGTTTTGCCTAATACAACTTATAACGCTTCTTTTTATATTAAGGGTACGGACAACAAGCCATTCCCCCCCCGCCCCTGGGATCCCAAACCTACAGTTATGGTTCCGGTAATTGCTGATAACACGGCCGGGCCCATAACCGTAAGTATAGAAAGCAATGATGGTAAAACGGTATACGCTTCGGGGACTATTAATTTGGCAAAAAGCGCCTTTTGGAAAAAATATGAACTTAAATTAACAACAGGCGCTGATGTTAAACCAACATCTGCCGCCCGTTTTGTTATTTCCACTAACCGCACCGGTGTTTATTATTTCAATCTGGTTTCATTATTTCCACCAACTTATCATAACCGCGCGAATGGCAACCGGATAGATATAATGAAGTTATTGGCCGATATGAAACCCCGTTTTTTACGTTTTCCCGGCGGTAATTTCCTGGAAGGCCCCAAATTAACCGATGCCTTCCCATGGAAGACCACTTTAGGCGCGCTTGAAAACCGCCCGGGACATACCGGCTCGTGGGGTTACCGCCCTGGCGACGGGATGGGGTTACTTGAATTTTTAGAATGGTGCGAAGACCTGAAAATGGAACCGCTGCTTGCCGTTTATGCTGGCTATTCACTCGACGGCGACCATGTAGACGCAGGCCCGCTTTTAAAACCGTATGTAGAGGATGCGCTTGATGAAATTGAATATGTGACAGGCGACCTACATACGTACTGGGGCGCTAAGCGCGCGGCAGATGGGCACCCGGCACCTTTTAAACTTAGCTATGTGGAAATTGGTAACGAAGACGGGTTTGACGATTCTGGCAGTTACGATGGGCGTTATGCCCAGTTTTATGATGGTATTAAAGCCAAATATCCTAACCTTCATTGTATTGCAACCATCGGCGGTAGGGACTGGCTTGGAGGACGGGGTAAATTAACCATTCGCAAGCCGGAAATTGTAGATGAACATTATTATCGCAATGCCTGGGAAATGGAAGAGGATGCGGCACATTATGATAACTACGACCGCAATGGATATAAAGTATTTGTAGGTGAATGGGCAACAACGGAAGGCAAGCCCACCACCAATTTGAATGCTGCCCTCGGTGATGCTGCCTGGATGACCGGTATGGAACGTAACTCAGACCTCGTTATCCGCTCATGTTATGCGCCTTTACTTGCAAATGTAAATAATGCTACCCCAACTGCGCCGAAAGCATGGCAATGGGAATCAAACCTGATAGGTTATGATGCACTGACAAGTTTTGGTTCCCCCTCGTACTATGTGCAAGCAATGTTTAATAGTTATATCGGCGATAAGGTAGTGCCCATAGCCGGCACCAATATTCCTACCCAAACAAGGCCCGCTACCAAGCAGGACAGCGCGGCGAACAACATGCGCCAATCTATACCAGCTATGTTTTATGTAGCTACCCAGGATACTAAAACGGGAAAACTGTTTCTAAAAGTAGTAAATGCAACAGGAAAGCCGCAATCGGTTGATATCGATTTAAATGGTGCCGGAAAGTTATCACCAGAAGGTACCCTGGTGGTAATAAAAGGGGACAAGCCAGAGGACACAAATACGATCAGCGACCCCCAAAAAATAGTTCCGGTTACCAGCAAGATAAACGGGATCAGTAAAAAATTTACACGAACATTCAATGCCTACTCGGTAAGCGTACTTCAAATAAATACATTAACTAAGTAATTAAAAACCAGGTAAGAATACCCAGGACAAAAAAAACAAATGTCAATATGAGAAATGCAATCTACCGGTTATGGGTGACGGTCTTAATTATCACACTTTTAGTGCCGTGTTTATACGCACAAAAAGCCACTAATCCCATTATTTATGCAGATGTGCCGGACATATCAATAGTACGTGTATGCAATAGCTATTACATGAGCAGCACAACGATGCACATGAGTCCCGGCGTACCGATTATGAAGTCGAACGACCTGGTGAACTGGAGGATGGTGGGGTATGCATATGACACTTTAGGAAACGTTGATGCATTAAATCTCACAAATGGCAAAAACGCATATGGGCAGGGGTCGTGGGCAAGTTCTATTCGCTTCCATAATGGAACCTATTATGTAAGCACATTTTCTGCAAATACCGGCAAAACGCACATTTACAGTACTAAAAATATCGAAAAAGGCCCATGGAAAGCCAGGTCATTTACCCCCGACCTGGGTGATCACTCCCTGTTTTTTGATGATGACGGAAAGGTTTATATGATTAGCGGGAGCGGAGATTTAAGGTTAGTTGAGTTAAAAGATGACCTTTCGGGCATAAAACCTGGCGGAACGGATCAGGTTATCATTAAAAAGGCAAACGTGCCTTCGGGCGGCATTGGTCTCGGTCCGGAGGGCTCTCAGCTGTTTAAGATAAACAACAAATATTATCTTTTCAATATTACGTGGCCGCCGGGCCACGTGCGCACTGTTATCATACACCGGGCTGATAAAATCACCGGCCCGTACGAAGGGCGAATTGGCCTCCAGGATTTAGGTGTGGCGCAAGGCGGATTGGTGGAAGCGCCAAATGGGGCTTGGTATTCTTATTTGTTCCGTGATTATGGCGCAGTGGGGCGTATACCCTATTTGGTTCCTGTAAAGTGGGAGGATGGATGGCCCGTTTTGGGCACCGGCGGCAAAGTGTCCGATACACTCGACTTGCCGGCTGGTAAAGGTTTAATCACAGGCATCGTCGCTTCAGACGATTTTACCCGTAAAAAAGGTGAACGTGCATTACCACTGGTTTGGCAATGGAACCATAACCCGGATAATAGTTTGTGGTCTGTTACTGCCCGGAAAGGGTACTTACGACTCACCACCGGCAGGATCGACACCAGTTTCCTGATGGCTCGAAATTCATTGACACAACGCACTGTCGGCCCGGTATGCTCCGGGACAGTTTCGCTCGATATTTCTAAAATGAAAGATGGTGATTTTGCGGGTTTGGGCCTTTTGCAAAAAAATTACGGGCTGGCAGGTGTAAAGACAACCGGGGATAGCAAAGCTATCATAATGATCAATGCAAGCACCGGACAACCTGTAGAAGCACAAAAGATCCCCCTGAACCAAAAGGTGGTATACTTTAAGGCGGAATGCGATTTTACGAACAGAAAAGACCTGGCAGATTTTTTTTATAGCCTCGACGGGAAAACATGGATACCATTGGGCACACAATTAAAAATGGCCTATACCTTCCCGCATTTTATGGGTTACCGTTTTGCTTTGTTTAATTATGCTACAAAAAATATTGGGGGATCGGTTGACTTTGACTTTTTTCATATAACAGATTCCATTTCCCCGGAAAAGTAAAGCCTATTAAATAGCGAACTGAAAAAATTAAAAAAGAAGCGCATTTGTTCTTATTAGCTACCTTTTTCGCCCTGCGAAAAATGAAATTTAACCAGTTAAACAAATAAATCGGTACAGATCTGTCTTATGAAAAAAGCTTTAAATTATTTGTTAGACATCCTGACATTAACAAGATGCAGTAAGCAAGAAATTGCTGAATTAAGCGTAAAACCAATTATTACAAACACTAATAAGTCGTTCGACGCAACCAGTTACATATTATTTACAATATAAATCTCATATGGATGACCACAACTTTGAAAATTTTAACTTTTTTAATAGTATTTAGTTTTTGTACATCTATAAAGGCGCAAAACACGAGTGTTGCGCTAAGCCCCCCCATGGGATGGAACAGTTACAATTGTTACGGTATGACGGTTCATGAGGATGAGGTAAAAGCAAATGCTGATTACGTTGCGCAAAACCTGAAGGTGCATGGCTGGCAATATATAGTGGTGGATTTTTTATGGTCCTTTGATAGCCGAAGTGGCGACCCGTTTCAAAAAAGACTTAAAGGTGGCTCATATAGCCCCTGGCTGGCAATGGACCAATGGGGGCGTCTAACACCTGATACAATTAAGTTTCCGTCGGCATCTGGAGGTAAGGGGTTTAAGCCATTGGCTGCCTATGTCCATTCGCTGGGGTTGAAATTTGGTATTCATGTAATGCGTGGCATCCCACGCCAGGCAGTATGGGCAAAATCACCCGTAATGGGCACTAATGGCATAACTGCTGATATGATAGCCGATACTAATTCAAAATGCGCCTGGAACAACCACATGTTTGGCCTGAATATGGCTAAACCCGGTGCGCAGGAATACCTGAATTCAATATTGAAGTTATATGCCGCTTGGGGCATTGATTTTATCAAGGTTGATGACTTATCGGCTCCTTATAGCATTGCGGAGGTTGAGGGCTATCGGGAGGCAATTGACAATTGCGGCAGGGACATCGTGTTCAGTACATCACCGGGGGCTACGCCTATTTATAGAGCTGATAACTTAAAACAAAATGCCAATATGTGGCGGGTGGCTAATGACTTTTGGGACGAGTGGCCCGCAGTATTGCAAATGTTTAATTATGGCAAACAATGGGAAGGCGTCGGCGGACCCGGCCATTGGCCCGATTGTGATATGATACAGATAGGCAAGTTGTCAAAACGGGGCCCTGTAGGTGACGAGCGTTATAGCCGTTTTACAAAAGACGAGGAGTATTCGCATATGACATTTTGGACCATCTTCCGCTCCCCCTTGATTTTGGGCGGCAACCTGCCCGAAAACAGGGAACAGGAATTGAAACTGTTTACAAATGATGAGGTACTCGCCGTTAACCAGCACGGGACCGAACCGCGGCAGTTATACAAAACTAATGATGCAATGGTTTGGTATTCGCACGTGCCCGATAGCAAGGATATTTATGTCGCTTTATTCAACCTGGCGGCAAAACCGCAGGATGTGGATGTAAACTTTGCCCAGCTTGGTCTGAAAGGAAAGGTAACGGTTCGGGACCTTTGGGAAAAAGAAGATGTAGGTACCTTTAAAGAAGGATATAAAAAAACAATCAATACACACGGGGCCGCTTTGTTAAAACTATCGTTGCTTAATTAAAGTAATCTTAGCGGTAATACACTACTGCGTGGGATTAAAAAAAATATTGTTTAACAATAACAGAGTTCACGCTATTTGAATAAAACAATGAAAATAAACAAATGGATATTATTAGTGTTTTTTACACTGTTCCACTTTTTTCAAACATCCGGTTATGCCCAGGTAACTTTGCCAAAAGCGTTTGGCGACGATATGGTTTTGCAAAGAGGTATAGCTTCCTTTTTTATATGTTCAGTTGGCCAACTTCAAAAAAGAAGACCCGCTTCCTGCTGAAAGTGAATGGGCTGAACTCAGAGAAGCACAAACACTAACACTGTTACAACCCAATACTGGTATGGCTTGCATAATAGATATCGGCGATGCAAACAGTATTCACCCGACTAATAAGCAGGAGGTGGGACGCAGGCTGGCACTGATAGCGAAAAAAAAAGCTTATGGGAAAAATGTTGTTGCCTTGGGACCAATGTATAAAAACTTCGTTATCAAAGGAAAAGATATAATTATAAGGTTTACCGAGACAGGTTCGGGACTTGCAACCCGCAATACAGATTCACTAAAGGGTTTCGCAATAGCCGGAGATGATAAAAAATTCTATTGGGCATCGGCCAGGATTGAAGGGGATAAGGTGATAGTTAGTTCGGATAAGGTAAATATACCCGTAGCAGTACGTTACGCCTGGGCCGACAACCCCGTTTGTAACCTTGTTAACAAAGAAGGGCTGCCGGCCGTGCCCTTCAGAACAGATGAACGGAAAGGAATTACCCAAAAGTGATTTGGTTTACAAAACCCCAATTATGGGTTTGAGGAAAACAGCAAAAGCATTCGATAACATAACAGTAAAAATGTACGAGGAAAGCAGCGATCAGTATAGTTATCAATGGGATGGATAAAAGCGGCCTGTAAGCTATGCTGGATGCAGGCGAAGTTGAGGCGATTGAAAAATGTCGCTGTTGGGTTACATTTACGCTGAACATCGGTATATTTATTATCGGTATAATACCTGTTACTAAATTTGCAATATGAAAAAAAGAACAATACTTAAAACTATCGTAATCGCCGGCCATTTTATTACCGTTATGCTCATTTGCAAGCCGGCTTTTTCACAATATATCGGTCAGTATCAAATAAAGCTGGCCAACCGGCCTGAGGTCACCGCAAAGGCACAAAGCTTTAATTTACAGGATGTAAGGTTATTAGACAGTCGTTTCAAACAAAACATGGAACGCGATGCCAAATGGATGTTGAGCATTAGTAACGCAAGCTTGTTGCATGCCTGGCGGCTAAATGCCGGTATTGCGTCCAATGCCAAACCCCTTGGTGGATGGGAATCACCAAATTGTGAGTTACGCGGACATATTATGGGCCATATACTTTCGGGGCTTGCATTGATGTATGCTTCAACAGGCGAGATAGTTTACAAACAAAAAGCCGATTCGCTGGTGACAGCACTTGCCGAATGCCAGCAAGTTTTGGATGAAGGTGGTTACCTAAGTGCTTTCCCCAAACAATTTATCAACCGGGCGATCAAGGGTGAGGGGGTGTGGGCACCGTGGTATACGATCCACAAAGTGATGGCAGGGCTGACCGATATGTATCTGTATACAGGCAACAAGCAAGCTTTGGATATTGCCGAAAAGATGAGCGGATGGGCCTTTCGCAAATTGGAACCTTTATCGCCGCAACAATTGTCCACTATGGAAAAAACGGAGTTTGGCGGAATGAGTGAAGTTGCCTATAATTTGTATGCCATAACAGGAAACAAAAACGACAAAAGATTAGCAGAACTTTTTTATCATCACGCTATTCTGGACCCTTTAGCAAATAAAGAAGATAAACTCGCGGGGTTTCACGCTAATACCCAAATCCCTAAAATAATAGGTGCAGCACGCGGCTATGAACTTACAAACAACGACACACTAAAAACAATCGCGCAATTTTTTTGGCAAACAGTTATTGATCACCATACTTTTGCCACCGGCGGTAACAGCGATGAAGAGTTTTTCTTTACGCCTGATCAAATTTCGAAACATATTACAGCCACCACCACAGAAACCTGCAACACCTATAATATGCTAAAACTGACGCGTCACTTATTTACATGGACGGCGGACGCAAAGTATGCAGATTATTATGAAGGTGCTTTGTACAACCATATATTGGCGTCGCAGGAACCGGGAACCGGTATGGTAACTTACTTACAATCTTTAAAGCCCGGCTTGTTTAAGACCTATAGTTCACATGACGACTCCTTTTGGTGTTGTGTTGGCACGGGGTTTGAAAATCATGCAAAATATGCGGAAAGTATTTATTACCACACGGATAATGGCATTTATGTTAACTTGTTTATCCCATCGGAACTGAACTGGAGCGAGAAAGGCTTTAAGATCGTTCAACAAACCCGCTACCCCGAAGAAAGTGTGACCAACCTTACCGTAAAGGAAGCGCCGGCGCGTATCCCGTTTTCGTTATATATCCGATATCCGCATTGGGCAACGTCTGGTGCGAAGATTACAATAAATGGTAAAGTGGTTAAAATATCAGAAAAACCGGGCAGTTATATTGAGTTGAAAAGAGTATGGAAAACCGGTGATGAAGTGGCTGTTAGTTTTCCTATGTCATTGCGACTGATTCCAGCAAACGATAATGCAAAGGTGGCCGCGATCGCTTACGGCCCATTGTTACTGGCTGGAGATATGGGTACCGGCGGAATAAACCCGCCTGCACCTTTTGCCAGAGACCAACTGGAATTTGTAAAATATAATATCCCTGAAGATGTTATCAGTTCATTAAGCGTTAAAGACCGGAAATTGACTGAGTGGCTAACACCATTGGCGGGGAAGCAGCTTACATTCGAAACGAAAGACGTGGCGGCCAGGCCCATTACGCTGATTCCCTATTACCAGATTGATAAACAGCGTTACGCACTCTATTGGAACTTGAAATAACTCAGCCACATTTATGTGAATGTAATATGGTAAAAGTGTTATGGAATTAATAGTTTGTTATTCCGGAACCAGGTGGTCAATGGCTCCGGAATATTCATCTTTGCCACAAAACCAATGAATAATTGAAGCCATTTTTATAAATGTTTTATCGTCGGTTTTGTAATACTTAGTTTTTTTCCGCCCCTAAAATTGCATCAAAATCCAATCGGCAAAATATCCGACACCCAAGTTCAGAAGCGAAGTAATAAAAAAGGCAACGAAAGTAAGGCCGATTATTTTTACTTTAGATGTATTATTGAAGAACTGGGAATAACACCAGCACATTAAAATAAGTAAAAAAAACTGTTGAATTATGCCATATTGGAGAGTTGCTGCGATACCGAAAATATAAACGATGGGGAAAATGAGTAGGCTAACAATTAAAAACAATCCCATTAAGTATGTATTCAAAACGAGGTGTTCCGCAAGATTATATTTCCGTTTTTTAAAAATGACATAGGAAACCAAGGTGCTAGTTATGATCAAGATTAGCCCGTCAAAAGCAAAATGCTCAGTTATCCAGGTAACGATTTTCCCGGAAGCCCCGGTTATGTCGTCCCTGGGCTCAATTAGACTCGCGTGAAGATGGTCTAAAATTAAGTAATGCCAGAGTAATCCATAAAAAGTGGCAAGCACAATGACAAAGGACAAAGGCTGAAAATGCCTGGCTCTTTTTCCTTCCAAAAACTCGCGGATAGTGTGACCGGGGCGTGTCAAAAGCTGCTTGGTAGTGTACAAAACCCCTTTATCAAAATGAAACAGTCCATGTTGCAGATCATGCAAAATAAAATGCATGGTCAGTTTGTGGGTGTCTGCACGTTGTCCGCAATTACTACAAAAATTGCCCGATACCTGGCTACCACAATTTTTGCAAATGACCGTAGTATTTATTTTATGAGCAGTTTTTTTCAACGTTTTTCCCATTTGCTTTCTTTGTTCAGCTTTGTGCTAACAATGCTTAAACTTACGATTTTGTATTGAGTTAAGTAATGGTCACATCCGGTAAACACCTGTTCTTTGTATCCAATGATCGAATATGAATCATCCTTATTTTGAGGAAAGCAAAGCACCCATTTTCTTTGCAATCAGTCCTGCCGCATACGCAGGGTTCAGGCGATAAAGGAGGTCCAACATTTTAGCATCCTTGCCCACTAACACCCGGTAACGGTTTTGCTCCATCCCCTCGATAATCATCGCCGCGGCCTTATCGGCAGAAAGTATTTTTTGGGCCCCTTCGGTGGAAGAAGGCATTCGGTCGGCAAGGCCCGAGTTGGACATGATATTGGTGCTAACACCGCCGGGAAATACCACAGTCACTCTTACATTCGTGCCCGACAATTCGGAATGAAGCCCTTCTGTCAGCAATTTTACAGCTGCCTTGGATGCGCCGTAAATGGTTTGCCCCGGGACCGGTAAAAACCCACCCATGCTGGATATGTCGACAATATGCGCTTCTGGCCTGGTAAGCAGGTGTGGCAGAAAAGTCTTAATCAAATAAAGTGTACCGTAGAAGTTGATATTCATTACCCGTTCAATCGCCTCGTAGCTCAAGTCATTTACTCTTATAAATGGCTGAATGATACCGGCATTGTTGATAATACCGTCCACCGCACCAAACTTGCTGATCACTTTCTCTAATAAGCCTTCCACTGCCGCTTTATCGGTAATATCGGTCACAAACAAGCTTAAATTTACGTTCCTGGCACCTGCCAACACTGCGGTTTCCTGCAAAGACTTTTCGTTGATGTCTATCGCAGCCACTTTTGCACCTTTTGCCAGCAGGTTCAGTACGAGTTCGCGGCCCATACCGCTGCCGCCTCCGGTAACTATTATCGTCTTGTTCTCAGCTTTCATTTTCGTTATTTCTGATTTCTGATTTTAAGCTCAGCAAAGGCCATTGGAGGCATCAGCACCCTGCTAACTTTTTCAACGATCGTTCTCCTATTCAATGTAAACGACGTAGTTTGTCTAATATCCTCACTGGACGCGCCAATCTTCACCAGGTATTGTCCTGCATCGGCGACCCAGGCTGATTGGACCGTGTTGAACGAAGCAAGGTCTTTAGCATTAATTGTAAAAGTCAGCGTCTGCGATTCGCCTGGTTTTAATAATCCCGTTTTAGCAAACCCCTTCAATTCTTCCGTAGGTTTATCCAAATCTCCTTTGGGTGCTTTCAGGTAAAGCTGTACAACTTCTTTCCCGGCAACTTTTCCCATATTTTTTACGTCAACACTTACCGCGATCTTACCCGTGAAGGAAGCTGAACTCAATTTGAGGTTGCTATAGGTAAAATTGATATATGACAAACCATAGCCAAATTCATAGGCAGGTTTCACCTTAAAGGTGTTATAATAGCGGTAGCCTACGTAAATACCCTCTTCATAAACCACTTTTCGCTTGATAGTGGAGTCATCTTTCACTTCTATGCCGGGAAAGTTCTTCACCGATGGAACATCGGCATAAGATACCGGGAAGGTTTGCGCCAGTTTACCGGAAGGATTTACTTTCCCACTGAGTAAATCTGTTATAGCGTTTCCTGCTTCAAGGCCTGGCTGCCAGGCGAGTAATATGGCATCAGGATTGCCTCTCCAACTTGCTGTTTCGATAACCCCGCCGATATTAAGCACTACAACAATTTTTTTCCTTTTGGCATGAAATGCTTTGCAAATAGTATTTATTGAAGCCGTTTCCGCATTCGAAAGATTAAAATCGTTATCCAGTTTTCTGTCTTCACCCTCTCCCGAGTTGCGCCCAACTGTAAAAATCGCTATATCGTATTTCCCAGCCATTTCTTCAGCCAGCGAGTCTGTTACAGGCATCTCAGGCGCACGTTTTTTGCCGCCCATAATGTTCGCGATCATATCGCCACCTTTGGGCGCATTTTCTGTCATATAGGTCTTGTATTTTTCTTTCAGGGATTCGTCGGTAACATATCCGGCATTTTTCAAGCCATCAATTAAATTTACCGAATAGGCTACGGCCACATAACCGCTACCCGAACCGCCTAAGTACGCTTGGTATGACGTATTCCCAAACAACGCAACACTTTTTATTTTTTCCGTAAACGGAAGAGCACTATCGGTGTTTTTTAATAATATCATTCCCTCGGTAGCTGCCTTTCGCGACATTGCCGCATTCGCTCCGGTATTAGGTTTATTTGAGTACTTATAGTTTTTGAAACGGGGAGTCTTAACAATAAGGTTAAGTATATCTTCTACGTTCCTGTCAAGCACCTTTTCATCCAGCTTCCCATCTTTGGCAGCTTGTATTATGGTGTTAACCTGGTTAGGGCCGGGCATCAGCAGATCGTTGCCTGCTTTCATCTGTGCAACCGCGTCTTTTCCGGCACCCCAATCGCTCATCACAAGCCCGTTGTAGCCCCACTCTTTTCTTAATACTGTAGTTAGCAGATCGTAGTTTTCGGATGTGTACTTTCCGTTTAGTAAATTGTAGGAGGACATGACGGTCCATGGGTGTGATTCCTTAGCGGCAATCCTGAAACCTTTAAGATAGATCTCGCGAAGAGCCCGTTGGCTTACAATGGTATTTACGGTCTGACGGTCGGTCTCCTGATTGTTCGCAGCAAAATGTTTTATGGATACGCCTACACCCTCCGACTGTATGCCGTTTACCATGGCGGCAGCTATGGTGCCTGATAACAATGGGTCTTCAGAATAGTATTCGAAATTCCTGCCGCATAACGGATTTCGCTGTATGTTCATGCCAGGAGCGAGCAATATATCGACCCCATATTCCAATACGTCATTGCCATACGTGGCTGTTGCACAATGGAGCAATTAGGGATTATGAATTAATTTTGTGCTTTATGTTAACCTAGATATTATTGAACAGTAAGTGGAATTTGTTGTGTTAACGAGCTTAATAATGCGTCCCAAAG
>Ga0207667_10006802_pt1 | contig 13811 bp, 9 predicted proteins | sample KBSCornC52_FD_184301 | JGI IMG/M metagenome (GOLD analysis project Ga0207667, IMG submission 184301) | Corn rhizosphere microbial communities from Kellogg Biological Station, Michigan, USA - KBS Corn C5-2 (SPAdes) (version 2) | ecosystem: Host-associated > Plants > Roots > Rhizosphere > Soil ...
GGGCTATCCGGGCCGGCGCTACTACGGCGGATGCGAATACACCGACGTGGTCGAGAACCTTGCGCGCGATCGGGCGAAGCAGATCTTTGATGCCGAATTTACCAACGTGCAGCCCCACTCCGGCTCACAGGCAAATGCAGGCGCATACATGGCTGTGCTGCAGACCGGCGACACTATCCTCGGTCTGGATCTTGCGCATGGCGGTCACCTCACGCATGGACACAAACTCAGCTTCAGCGGCAAGCTCTATCGCACCACGTTCTACACGGTTCGGCGCGACACCGAGGTAATCGACTACGACGAGCTTGAGGCGATTGCGGTTCGCGAGAAGCCGAAGGCGATCATCGGCGGCGCCAGCGCCTATCCGCGGCTGTGGGATTTCGCCCGTATGCGGCAGATTGCAGACAAGGTAGGTGCCGTCTACATCTTTGACATGGCACATATCGCTGGGCTGGTGGCCGGCGGTTCGCATCCCTCGCCAGTTCCGCACGCGCACATCACCACCACCACCACGCACAAGACACTGCGCGGACCTCGAGCTGGAATGATTCTCTGCGGGAAGAATTACCAGGTCGGCGAAAAGCCCGAGCAGACAATCGGCAAAGCTATCGACATGGCCGTATTTCCCGGGCAGCAGGGCGGCCCGCTGGTCCACATAATTGCGGCCAAGGCTGTGGCTTTTGGTGAGGTGCTTCGGCCGGAGTTCAAGACGTACGCTGCGCAAATTGTGGCGAATGCCAAAGCGCTGGCTGAGTCGCTGCAGGAGGCCGGTTATCGGCTCGTTTCCGGCGGTACTGACAATCACCTGATGCTGGTCGACGTATTCCAGAAAGGCATCCTCGGGTCTGAAGCTGAGGCCGCGCTTGGCAAGGCCGGAATCACGGTCAACAAGAACGCGATTCCATACGACACGAATCCGCCGCTCAAGCCCTCAGGCATTCGCATCGGCACGCCGGCCTTGACCACGCGCGGTATGAACGAGCCGGAAATGCGGATCATTGGCGGATGGATCGCGAAGGCGCTGGAAAAGCGCAACGACGATGCGGCGCTCGATCGTATTCGCGGCGAGGTTGCGGAATTGGCTAACCGGTTTCCGCTATACGGATGGCTTCGCACCCCCTCTGCGGTTGTGGCCTGACCGGCGCGGCGTGCCTCGTGACTTCGTGACAATTCAGTATCAGCCTTAAGTAATGCATCGCGATTTCTGAAGGTGGGGTAGAGTAGGTGCACTTTTGCACCCGCCTTCAGGACCTCTTGCGCGGATTTCATTTCGCGGCCGTGCATGTCTCCCTGAAAGGTCAAAAGGGAGGAACCATGCGCGTTGCATCCTTCGCTCTGGCAGGCGTCCTCGTTCTCACGCTTCCCGCATTCGCAGAGCACGATGATCACTCCGACCGTGTTGATCGCGAGTATTCGCGAACTGCGCCTCTCCAGGGACCAAGGGAGTATCACGGCCATAGCCATCAGTATTACGAGGGCTGGGACTTTCAGGATCATCACGGGCATCCCTACTACCCCCATGTTGACGGCACGCACTGGGTCGGTCACGACACCGGGCGCAACGATGAGCACTATCGAATTGAGAATCCCTGGGAACACGGCCGCTGGGAGGGTGGGTACGGTCGCGAGCACGTGTGGCGACTGTCGGGCGGCTCTCCCGCTCGATTCTCGTTCAGCAACTGGTATTGGAACGTTGCCCAGTTTGACGCGGTCTATTGCGGTGATTGGGACTGGAATGCCGACACAGTTTCCATCTATGCAGATCCAGATCATTCCGGCTGGTACCTTGCCTATAACCTGCGGCTCGGAACCTATGTGCACGTAATGTACCTGGGGCGATAGATATAAAATAGAGATTAAGATAAACATAAGGGAACGGGCCGGCCGACAGGCGGCCCGTTTCTATTTGCGGGCGTCAGCCGCATCTGATCCAATGATCTCGCGTTCGCTATCCGGATAAGTTGCATGCATTTACCACTGCCGGCAACTTGCAAGCGCGAAGCGTGTTTCACAAGTTGTGAGGAGAAGAAGAGTTAGAACTGAAGCGGCAACTCCCCTTTTTTGTATTGCCGCTCAGCGTACGCAAAAGGAGGAACATCATGCGTACAGCAATGGTTATTTTCGCAGCTCTGTTGACTGCCGGCTTGCCCGCGCTCGCTCAACAACAACATCCGAACGATCACGCAAGACCGGCCATGCCGCCCCCGTCACATGGACCTGCTCCCTATCGTGCTCCCAGAGCAGCGCCCGCGCACAAGACCGATAACATGCGCCAGCAGCAGATCGAGCAGCGCAACAATGGGGACCAGCAGCAGCCTCAACAGCGCAACAATGGAGACCAGCACCGGGGGCAGGTGCAGCAACGTAATTATTCCGACCAGCCTGGTCATCCGAACGCTCCACATGTGGATCGCGGAAACAAATGGGTAGGTCACGATACAGGCCGCGATGACGATCGCTACCATGTGGATCGTCCATGGGAGCACGGCCGCTTCACCGGAGGGTTTGGACCATCGCATCACTGGCGACTGGCCGGCGGAGGTCCGAATCGGTTCCAGTTCAACGGTTGGTACTGGAGCGTAGCGCCCGCGGATTTCGCATTCTGCGGTAACTGGGACTGGGATGCTGATGAAATCGTCATCTATCCTGATCCGGATCACGACGGCTACTATCTTGCTTACAACGCCCGGCTCGGAACCTATATTCACGTGCTCTTCATGGGACCGATGTAAGCAGCACAAAACATAGATTGCAAATGGGCATGCCAACCGGCTTGCCCATTTCTATTTGCTGACGGAACGCGTCCGACTCGCATGTACATGATCACCTGCGGGGCGATAAGATGATCCGTCTGCCGCGAGCATCTGCGCGACGTTCGCAGATGCCCGTCGATCTCACTCAGCAAGGATCAGCAATGCCTCCATTCATTCACCGCTTTGTCATACGTCGCGCGTTTTCAGCGTGTTCTTTGGTGGTCTTAATGGTCCTCGTTACATCAGTTGGCTGTTCGACGGCGCCTGCTGCTCCAGGGCCGATCGTATTGACAGGCGCGGACCGCAGGCCTGCCATGTCGCTCGATGGTGAGTGGGCTTCCATCGTCGATCCGTATTTCTCAGGGCTCTTCAGCTTCCATCACGAAGAGAAAAAGAATGGCTGGTTCATGAACTACAAGGCCAAACCGGGCGACACCTTTCCGACGGAGTATGACTACTCCAAGGCGCCCAAGCTGAAGGTTCCAGGCGACTGGAACACGCAGCGCGAGTCGTTGATGTTCTATGAAGGCCCGGTCTGGTACGAAAAGGATTTTAATTACAAGCCGAAATCGCACACACGCGCTTTTCTGCACATAGGTGCGGCAAATTATCACTCATGGTTCTGGGTGAATGGGCAAAGAGTCTGCGAGCACGAGGGCGGATACACCTCATTCAACTGCGAGATTACACAGGCGGTGCACCCCGGCGATAACTTCGTGGTTGCAGCGGTCGACAACACGCGCCACGAAGACAACGTACCTACCCTTGAGACCGATTGGTGGAACTATGGCGGCCTCACGCGCGAAGTTTCCCTGATCGAGGTGCCCGAGACGTTCATTGATCAATACGATCTGCACCTGAGTCGCACGGAAGAAGGAGTAATCGAAGGCTGGGTGCACGTGATCGGAGCAGCGGCTCGGGATAAGGCGCACGTTGAGATCCCTGATTTGCAGGCAAGTTCAACAGCGGAGATTGGTGCCGATGGTCGTGCATCTCTGCACTTCAATGTAAAGGGACTTCAGCGCTGGTCCCCTGAGACACCGAAGCTTTACAAGGTGTTGATCCATGCAGGGAACGACTCCATCGACGAACTCATGGGCTTTCGCACCATTGAAGTGCGTGGAACCGAAATCCTCCTGAACGGAAAGCCTGTCTTCCTACGTGGTATGTCGGTTCACGCAGAAGCGCCATACCGCACTGGCCGAGCCTATTCAGACAAGGATGCTGAGACGCTTCTGGGCTGGGCAAAGGAGCTAGGTTGTAACTTCGTGCGCCTCGCACACTATCCACATGCTGAAACCATGCTGCGCGCCGCGGACCGAATGGGTGTGCTGGTGTGGTCGGAAAATCCTGTTTATTGGGCGCTGGAATTCGACAATCCAAAGGTACTGGCCAAGGCCGGGCAGCAGCTCGACGAGGAGATCAATACTTCGCGCAATCACGCTGCCATCGTTCTCTGGTCGATGGCCAACGAGACGCCGAACACTCCTGCGCGTACGCAGTTCATTGAGACATTGGCTACGCGCGCCCGCGGTCTCGATCCTACGCGCCTGATCACGGCGGCTCTGCTGGTGCGCGCACACGGGAACACAAAGATCATTGATGATCCTCTCGGCCAGGCTCTCGATGTGATCGGATTTAATGAGTACATTGGCTGGTATGAGGGCCATCCTGAAAGCGCAGATACGACGGAGTGGCAGATCTCGTATCAAAAACCCCTCATTGTGAGCGAATTCGGCGGGGGCGCCAAGGCAGGGCTGCACGGAAATGAGAACGAGCGCTGGACAGAGGAGTACCAGGCAAACATCTATCGTCATCAATTGCCTATGCTCAACAAGATTTCCCAACTCAGGGGAATGAGTCCGTGGGTACTGATGGATTTCCGCTCACCCAATCGACCTTTAACGGGAATTCAAGACGAATTCAATCGCAAGGGACTTATCTCTGAACAGGGGCAGAAGAAGAAGGCTTTCTTTGTATTGCAGAAGGCCTACAGGGATAAAAGTATTGGTAACCCGCAGTAAGTAATCGCAAATTTCACACATGTAAGTACCATGTTTCTTCTATGTTCGACATAGACGATCATTTATGCTTGAGGCATGTCAATTGAATCTATCCTTGCCGAAATTGACGCGGAGATCGCAAGACTAACTCAGGTGCGTTCTCTGCTCGCAGGTTCACGATCAACTAGCTCATCGAGTTCCGCCAGCAAAGCAACAAAGGGACCAAGCAAGAGGAGAAAGAAGCGCGTACTCAGCGCGGATGCACGCAAGCGGATTGCCGAGGCACAGCGCAAACGTTGGGCCGCACAGAAAGCCAAGTCGAAATAAATGATTGCGTGAATGGGCTGAGCGCTGTGAGCGCAGCGAAAACTTCAATCGCAATTACCAGGTTTCAACTGCGAGTATGTTCGGCGGGCCGGAGTGTCCTTCTATCACCTGTGTCTCAATCACTGCTTCCATGTTCATCTTTTCCCAGTTGGCGGGCGCCTTCGCAAGCAGTGAATTGAGATAGACGGGGTTGTACAGGATCTCTCCGGCTGCTTCTGTGCCTTCTTCGGAGATACCGGCCGCAATAATCACCGGCTGTCCGGTGGTGTTGTCGCGGATACGGGCCACAATCGCATAATCCTTTGACAACTTCTGATAGGGCAAATCCCACGCGGTTGCCCATGTGGTCTTGTCTCCGCTTTTGCGATCGACAAGCAGAGCGTCGCCATTCTTTGACTCAAAACCGTACCGCAGCTTTTGCGTGACGCGGAGCGTCCAGATGTTGTCGAAGGCGCCGATCAAGACAATTGGTCCTTCGCGCAACTGTGCGAACGTCGCTTCAGAAGCGGGGACCACGCGGAAGGCCTTGTGACGCGTCTCCAGCGCGGCGGCCGCCCGCGTCAGCGTGATTACGTCGGCGAGCGCCAGATTTCCAGAGAGGTGCAGTCGTACGTACAGTTGTTGCGGCTCTGAGCGCGCACCTACCGGCGCCTCCAGAGAGTTGATGGAATCCATGTCGATGTTCTTAGCCGGTTCGCCAAGGCAGAACGTGGTGATTCCCGAACTCGAGAGGAAGGGCTCCCAGAAGCGGTCGATGTTCGACGGTGCCTCAACCGGAGGCGCCGGCTGAATCCGCATGCCGATGAGAACGCCTGCGATACCGCCAGCCACTGTGAGCAGAGCGAGAAGCGGCCAGCGCAGTCGCGATGGTCTGGCCGGAGGCAGGATCTCGGCAGTCAAAGCGAGAGATGGAGGCTCTGCTGTACCGATCGAAGCGGCAACTGACTCCAGCGCATCCTGGGGGGGCTCGCCAGCCTTCCCAGCGGTCCGGAATACCGGCACATAAGAACCGACCGGCAATTCGATCACCAGTTCGCCCGCGTGTGCTGGGTCGTAGTAGTAGAGCCCTAGTCTCTTGCGAACCTCGCCGGCGGTAATCCGCACAACGGGGTCAGCATTTGCATCGTAGGTGGGCGTCCGCCCGAACACCTCGATCCCGATGCTCCGCTCCTTCAAGTCGCCGGCATTGCCAAGGAGACTCTGCTCCACGGTATAGGCGAGCAGGGCCGGGTATCGTTTGCTGTTGGCAAATAACGGGTGGGCGAGCAGCCTCTGCAGTTGCTCGCGGATGGCAGCTGCATCGGAGGCCAGCACCGGCTGTTCCACGTCCTGCATGGATTTCGGCGCCAACGGCATTTATTACTCCTCGATCGGCTCTAGCCCGGCCTGGGCATCAGTCGGTGCAATCAACTTGCGCAAAAGCGGTCCGAACAAGTTTCCTTCGAATCGGCAGCGATTACATCCGAACAAAAAACACATCAGACAAACAGGAAACGACGCACACTCTGCGCATCATCAAGCGCCCACGACAGTGGAAAACAAGGGCGTATAGATTTCTGGATTCCCTGCACTGCGTATAATACGTCCCGTCATCATGCTTGTCCAGAATAGATTAAAGCCTGCAAAATGTTCCTGTTATCTGATAAATCGGTGTACTGCTACCCGATGAAACCTTTTTGTGATTTTCAATTCTGCATACATTTGAATTCGGTCCAGGAGATGTGCCGAAAGTGTGTCGCACCAACGGCGCGTTTTCTTGTGATTGCGGCTCCTCGCCCCTCCGATTACCGGACCTGGACTGATCCAGGCTGGACTAATCGGGGGGCGCTTTTTTTCCAGGGGACATCGTGAGTTGCGCAGGCCTCGTGTGACCAGCCGTCAGCCAAAAATTCACCTTCAACGCGGCTGACTCGAAGTTGCAAAGAGAGCTGCCAGCCAGACTAAACCCAAATGCAATATGCTAACGGGTCCCCAGGGAGGGACTTACACGTCCATGCGAAATTCCTGGCTATTCAAATCCATCCTTCTGCTCTGCTGTGTTTCTGCACTAACGAGTAACCTGCGCGCGCAGCCCGCAGCAATTTCCGCCGATGAGGCTCATCGTCGGGCTGAAACCCTACTTAAGCAGATGACCTTGGAGGAAAGGATCGGCCAGATGAACCAGGCTTCGGGTGTGGTGATGCCGATGCTTGGCGGCCAGAAACCCGACGATCTGATCGCCAGGGGCGGAGTGGGCTCAATCCTCTGGCTCATCGATGTGAAGGAGATCAATCGGCTTCAGCACATCGCCATGGAGAAATCTCGCCTCCACGTTCCCATCCTCTTCGCCTATGACGTCATTCACGGGTATAGGACGGTGTTCCCGGTTCCGCTTGCCATGGCATCTTCCTGGGATCCCTCCGTGGAGGAAGCCGCGCAGCATTACGCGGGGCAGGATGCCCGGGCTGCCGGAATTCTGTGGACCTTCACCCCCATGGTCGATATCGCGCGCGACTCGCGGTGGGGCCGAATGGTTGAGGGCGCCGGAGAAGATCCGTATCTCGGTGCTGCGATGGCGCGGGCGCAGGTTCGCGGTTTTCAAGGCGAGACGGTCGGCCCGGATAGCGTGCTTGTCTGCGTGAAGCATTTTGCCGGGTATGGCGCTGCAGAGGGCGGCCGCGACTACGACTCCTCGTATGTTCCAGAAGAGCTGATGCAGAACGTTTACCTCGTTCCCTTCCACGCGGCGGTTGATGCGGGGGCGGGCAGTTTTATGAGCGCCTATATGGATCTGAATGACGTTCCGGCTTCGGGCAATCATTGGCTGCTCACTGAGGTGCTCCGCAACCAATGGGGCTTCAAAGGTTTCCTCGTGTCGGATGCCTTCGCGGTAGCCAGCCTTCAGACCCACGGATACGCAAAGGATCCGGAGGACGCCGCATACAAAGGTGTCAGCGCCGGCTTAAATATGGATATGGCCAGCGGCACCTACGTCAAAAACATTGGCAAGCTCGTGAGCGCAGGAAAGCTCACGGAAGCCCAACTCAACGCGGCAGTGCTCCCGATCCTCGAAGCCAAATACAAGCTCGGTCTGTTTGATCACCCGTACGTTGACGAGTCCAAAGTTGAGCCCACGTTGAATCGGCCCGAAGGAAGGGAACTCGCGCGCAAACTCGCAGTGCGCTCCATGGTTCTGCTGAAGAACGAGAACCGTACTTTGCCGTTGAACAAGAGCGTAAAGAAGATTGCGGTAATTGGCGCATTGGCCGACCGCGGATCTGATATGGAGGGCGGCTGGGCCGTCGAAGGGCTGTTTGGAGGCGCCTCAAAAAGCAATCCAGTGACGTTGCTCGCTGGCCTGAAGAACAAGGTTCCCGACGCGGAAATCAACTACGTCGCCGGTCCGGTTCCAGGACGCGTATACCCCTCGATGCTGGACCAGATCACCGGCGCCAAGAAGGTGCAACCACCCACCGAATCGGAGATCAGCGAGACAATCGCAAAGGTCAAATCAGCAGCATCCGAAGCAGATGTTGTAATCGCGGTCCTCGGCGAAACGGCAAATATGAGCAGCGAAGCCGCCTCACGTGCGTCGATGGACCTGCCCGGCATCCAGGAGCAGATGCTGGAGGCGGCGGCCTCGGCCGGCAAGCCTGTGGTGCTCGTTCTTGAGAATGGGCGGCCACTCGACATCAGCTGGGCGTCGCAGCATGTCCCCGCAATTCTTGAGGCCTGGTATCCAGGCAGCGAAGGCGGCAATGCGGCGGCCGACGTGCTGTTCGGCGATGTGAATCCCGGCGGCAAGCTGCCGGTCAGCTGGGCGCATTCGGCCGGCGAAGAGCCGCTCTACTACAACCACAACCTCACGCACGAACCGGAAGACCGCCCCAACTTCACCTCCCGCTATTGGGATGTGGCGAGCAAGCCGTTGTATCCGTTTGGGTATGGCCTCAGCTACACCAGCTTCAAGTTCGATCACCTCAAGCTCAGCAACACAAGTATCAACGCGGGTGGCGCAATCGAGGTCCAGGTCGATGTAACGAATACGGGCAGCGTGGCTGGAGATGCCGTAGGTCAGCTCTACATCCACCAGCGCTGGGGCTCGGCTTCCCGCCCCGTGCGTCAACTGGAGGGATTCAAGCGAGTGGCGTTGAAACCCGGCGAGACGCAGACTTTGAACTTCAAGCTGGGGAAAGATGAGTTGCAGTTCTGGGATCCACAATCGAAGAAGTGGGTGGTAGAGCCGAGCACGTTCGACGTTTGGGCAGGAGAAGATTCCACGGCAACCCTTCACTCCGAGGTGACGGTCACCGAATAGCAACACGGGCGGAAACGCAAGAGAAAGGGCCGGGAGAATTCTCCCGGCCCTTTTGTTCAGGAAATCAAGTTAGCGCCGCTAGACCGAAAGCAGACGCCCGAAAAACGCGCGATATCGGCGAAGCGCCACTCGCAATTCTTCTGTCGAAACGCTGTCGCCACGATCCCACTGCTTTTCCAGCCGTTCGCGTTCTGCCGCGAATATCTCAGCCAACCTCTTCATGGCGCCGGCCACCAGCTCGTCAGCCCGTTCAACGGCCTGGCGCGGCTCATCGACGAAGCCTACCTGGACGGAATCCCACTTTCCGCGAAGGCTGTTCGCCTCGTCGGGTGAGAACAATGCGATGCGCTCGTCCGTGTCGGTTGCCTGCGCAGAACTGGAATTCACCTGCTTTGTGCCTGCATCGCTGCGATCATATCCGTCAACGCGTTGTGCGGAGCGCTGATCCGCGTAATCCTGATCCTGCTGGGCATTTTCATCGGCGTGGGCCAGGGCTGCTGTGGAAAGTCCGCTACTGCTGATAGCTTCTTCTCTTCTAATTTCTGCCATAAGATCCTCCTGCTTTAGGGACTGCCTGCTTGCGGCTTATCGACTCTACCGAGTTGAAGTGTTTCAGTGCTTTCCAGGGCCGCTGTACGACGCAAGAAAGGTGTCAGCTGGTTCAGATGAGTCCCAAGTGCAAAGGTTGCCCTGTGGAGGCATCGAGCGCGCCTGAGCACGGCACTCCAAACATTCCGTGGAAGTTGGCCAGCAGCAAATACTCCAGCAAACGAAAGCTCAAAATGCTCAGCGACCTTTGGCCCGTGTCCTTGGTAACGCCTCCGATGCCACAAATCACATGACATTTCGAAAAACTGGATCACGATGAGAAAAACCAAAGGTTCAACCCATGAAGACCTTGTACCACTTTTTGCTTGGTTGCTTCGTCGTCTCCGCTTTCACCTCCCGTGCTCAGGACATCCCTTCGCGCATGGACGAGATGAAGACCGCCTACACCGCCTCGGGCAGCATCGTGGTGCTCGATGGCCAGACCCTTGTAATCGAACCCAAGATGCCGGGTCCCATCTGTTCGCTTCCGCGAATGGAGGATGGAAAGACCACCTGGTATCGATATGCCTTTCCGCTTGCGTCCATCACCGTTCCGCTCACAGCCGTGGACGAGAACGTGGTGAGCGAAGACCGCGTCTTCACGGATCCAGCGGCTCCGCAGGTCTATAAGCCCGGTGATCAGGGCGACGCGACCATGATTGTCGTGGTGAGCGCGCCCGGCAAGAAGTTCCCGGCGCTTGTTTATGATCGCGAGAAGCTTGCGCACCTCGGACCCGGCCCCCACAGCTCCTCCGACTACGGCCAGTTCCAGGATCAGGTGGAGGCATTCGGCCTTACGTTTGCCGACGACGCCGCCGCGCGCGAATTTGTGACTGCCCTCAGAAACGCCGTTCGGATGGCGAAGATGCAAGCCATGGCGACGCGGTAGCAACCCCGGCCGCCAGTCCTGCTCTACGGCAGTTCGCGCACCCAGATGTTTCTGAAGCTCATGGGCTCGCTCTTGTCGCCGTGGGCCTGCAATTTAATCGGAGCCGCATCGTACTTCTTGTAAAACGGCTTTCCGATGTAGAGCGTCTGGCCTTTCAGCTCAAAATGATTCTGCACCAGCACGCCATTCAAGAACACCGTGACGTATGCTGGTGTCTTGACGGAGCCGTCATCGTTGAACGTGGGTGCCGTCCACACGACATCGTAGGATTGCCACTCCCCTGGCTTGCGGCTTGCATTCGCGAGCGGAATGCTCTGCTTGTAGATGCTGCCGACCATGCCATTCACATACGTTGAATTGTTGTACCCATCGAGCACCTGCAATTCATACCCGTCGTCTCCCGGCCCTGTTGAGGCGAGAAACACACCGCTGTTGCCGCGACCTTGTCCGCTGCCGGTGATGCTGGCCGGAATCTTGTACTCCACGTGCAGCTGGTAGTCCTTGAAGCTGCGCTTGGTTTCGATGTTGCCGCCCTTCTTGTTTACGGTCATCACGCCATCATGGACATCCCAGGTCGCGGGCTGATGATCTTTCACGTCGACCCATTGATCGATGTTCTTGCCATCGAACAGAACGATGGCATCGGATGGAGGCGCGTTGCACTCGGCGGCCGGTGTGACGACCTTGGGCTCGGGTTTCCAGACCTCGGTTTCTTCTGGTTTCGGCTTGGCCGGCGCGGCCTGTTGAGCGTTAGAAGGCGCGGCTACGAGAAGAACAGATGCAATAAAGAGGAGCTTCGAAAGACGAGTCAGCATATCGACGGGAGTATACACTACCCAATTCTCGTTGCCGGTCTAGCACTCCATCCCGAAGCCTTCGTGAAGGACGCACATGCTCACCAGTGGCATCAGAATCTGGTCGTAAGCTGTGCGTGCTCCCGCATCCATGGTATGAATCCGGTCCAGCATGTTCACGATCTCGTTCTGATTGAAATAAGGGATCGACGCCATGGTGCTGCCGCGCAGCAGATCCTGCACGTAGACATTGAACGTCTGGTCGGGATTCAGCGTTGCCGGCGGGCTCAGGAACGGATGCTTCTGCCGCTTGTACACCGTATCGGTGATGACGTCTCGCACCGCTTCGCGAAGCACGTATTTTTCCGTCAGGCCGCGAATTTTCATATTCACCGGCTGCCGGCAGATGCACTCAACAACGTGGTGATCCAGAAAGGGAACCCGGCCTTCGATGGAATGCGCCATCTCCATGCGATCGCCGAGCATCGTGAGAATGTAGTTAGGAAGCATCGACTTCCCCCAGAGATAGAGCGATTGGTTCAGAGCATCGCGCCCCTTGAGCTGACCCGTCACGTCAATACCCGAGAGCAGTTGTACATAGCTCTCGCGATGCTTGAACCGGCAGCTGAAATCGTCAGCGAACAGTGGTCGCGCCTTGACTGCGCGTGACGAGAACGTCTCGAACCACGAGGGCACGTAGCCCAGAATTCGCCGCACGGCCTCGAGATCTCCAACGTCCCCATCCGGCAGCAGCAAGCCGCGGGATACCGTGTTGTTTTCGTTCAGCCAGCTGAGCAACTGCTCGATTTCAGCCGCATCCTGTCCTTCGCGGTTGTAAAGCAGCATGTCGCGCCGGAAGTGGGCATAGCCGCCGAGAATCTCATCTGAGCCCTCGCCGGTAATGACCACCTTGTATCCGGCATCGCGAACAGCCTTGCTCAGCAGAAACTTCGCCACCCCATGCGCATTCACGCAGAACGATTCAGCCTGCAGAATCGCATCGGCAAAATTCGCTGCAAGATGATCTTGGTTAATCGGAATCGTATTGAACTCTGCCCCGGCCAGCGAGGCCATTTCACGCGCAATCGGCCCCTCGTCGTACGCCACGTCATCAAACGTCAGGGTGAAAGCGCGGATCGGTTCAGGATGATGCCGCGCAGCCAGTCCAAGCACAGCGCATGAATCGAGTCCTCCGCTCAGGTACACGCCGACGGGCACATCGGCACGCAGGCGAATGCGAACCGCTTCCTCCAGTTCGTGACGAAACTCGGCGATGTAGTCGGCATCGCTCATCTTCCGTCCGGAGTCGCCCGCAACGGGATAGTTGAAGTCCCAGTAGCGGGTGATCTGGAAGTGCTTTTCGGTTGCGAGGAGGTAGTGTCCCGGCGGCAGCATAAACACGCCATCGTAGAGCGAACGCATCTGATGACCGCCTGCCGTGAATGAGTTGTATACGCTCTCTTCATCCCACCGCGCCGGGACGCCCGCCGCAAACAGCGCCTTTACTTCCGAGGCGATGTAGAGTTTTTCGTTATGCCAGGAATAAAAGAGCGGCTTGATGCCGAATCGATCGCGCGCGGCAAACAGGCTCTGCTGCTTCTCATCCCAGATGGCGAAAGCAAACTCACCGCGAAGCCTGTGCAGGCAGTGCACGCCCACCTCTTCGTAGAGATGCAGCGCAATCTCGCTGTCGGATCGTGTGCGCAGATGATGACCGCGTCCCTCGAGCTCTCGCTGGATGGTCTCGTATTCATAGAACTCGCCATTGGCAGCAATGTGTGTCCGATCATCTTCGCTGGCGATAGGTTGGTCGCCGGTCGCGAGATCGATAATGCTCAGGCGCGCATGCCCGAGGCCGACTCGGCCACCCCGGCTGATCCATTGGCGCTGTCCGTCTGGGCCGCGATGATAGAGGCTGCTGGTTGCGCGTTCGAGCATTGCCGGCGAGACTGGTTCACGGCGCGAGTAGACGGCCACAATTCCGCACATGTTGCGTGCTCCTGGTATTTCAGCGGTTGATGCTGCCCGAGGCTGGCTCAGCAGGGAAGCGGACAGCGCAGGAAGAATACGTGGAGTCCGATCAGCCAGGCAATCGAAATCGGATATAGCGAATACAAAACTGAAGCGCGAAATAATCCGGCGCTTAGGTTTCTGTTGCGG
>Ga0207667_10006803_pt1 | contig 13811 bp, 15 predicted proteins | sample KBSCornC52_FD_184301 | JGI IMG/M metagenome (GOLD analysis project Ga0207667, IMG submission 184301) | Corn rhizosphere microbial communities from Kellogg Biological Station, Michigan, USA - KBS Corn C5-2 (SPAdes) (version 2) | ecosystem: Host-associated > Plants > Roots > Rhizosphere > Soil ...
CACCGATACCACAAAGCTTTGCGTAGTAGTGTCTGCCCGAAACATGGCCGAGTCGGGTTTCCCGTTCACGATATGATGCACCGATAACTGGCTTAAATGATATGGGGCGGCGCTGCCATAAAACAGGTTGTTGCCCGTAGTTTTACTTACCAGCTGAAAATTGAGGAAAGGGAGCATTTCAGCAATCTCGGGGCATGGCCCGCATTTATCGGCGCTGTGGGGAGTGGTGTAGCAACCCTGCAAAAAAAGGGCTGCCAAAATCGCGGTGATGGTACAATAAAGATATCTCATAACAATAAGTTGAAAGCCGTTCAAATATAGACTATTACGTTTGCAATATTGACAATGTAACAGGCAGGGACAGGTTTATTATGATTAGCTAACGAACCCACGTGTGACATAGTGCCGCCACACTTATCAGATTATCTCCCAATAACGTATTGTCGTTTTACAAACGCCAGCTATTTTGTAAATTAGCATTTACGAAATCAATGAAACAGGTCGACGACAAGTTTTACTACCAAAGCCAGGTCCTCAAAATCAGGGATGAACATTTTCCCGGGCTGTATGTTGCGGGGTATGTGAGCAGGGCCAGAAAGTTCATCGACGAAAATTATTGCAGCGAAATCGACCTGCAAACCGTTTCGGGGTTTTCCTTTCTTTCCAAATTCCATTTCACCCGGCTTTTCAAAAGATGTTACGGGCGCACGCCTCACCAATACCTTACCGAAAAGCGGATCGGACTCGCAAAAAAATTGCTGGCATCAGATTTCAGCGTTGCCGAAACCTGTTACCGTGTAGGCTACCAGAGTCCCAATTCGTTTTCGGCGGTATTCAAAAAGTATGCGGGCTGTAGTCCTTCTGAGTACCAAAAAAAGCAATTTTCGATAGATTTATGCCGGGTAAATGTGCCAGTTTTGTGGGGCATTAAATAAAAAACCATGAAAATTAAATTGCACAGCTTGCTGGTTAACGACCAGGAGAAAGCCCTGAAATTTTATACCGAAATATTGGGTTTTGTAAAGAAAACCGAGATCCCCATGGGCGAACACAAATGGCTGACAGTAGTTTCGAAAGAGGAACAGGACGGCACGGAGCTGGTGCTGGAACCAATGGCCTTTGCCCCTGCCAAAACCTACCAGGAAGCACTTTATAAAGCGGGCATCCCTTTAACGGCTTTCCAGGTGGACAATGTTGAAAAGGAATACCAGCGCCTTAGCGAATTGGGTGTTGCTTTCAGCATGGCGCCGACACCCATGGGCGCTGTAAAACTTGCGGTATTGGACGATACCTGCGGCAACAACATCCAGATTTTCGAAATTGTGTGATGAACAACGGGCCTATGTTGATCTACTGACCGCGGGCAAAAGCTAATTGTTCTGCTTTATATTCGCTGCGGCGGCGATACAAATTGACTTTAACCCCTTTAAACTTCCCAGTGACTTTGAAAGGATCGATCAGCAAACCGGGCAGTTTAATGGTGGTCCCGTTTGTAAACACCAATTCGCATATTGTTAAAATCGGTGTAGACTTCCCGGTTAAAACTCCATACACATTTATTGCTGTGATGTCGGACTTATTATATTCTGCTATGTCCTGGTCTTCCCCAATAATTAAATCCCAAATTAACACTTTTCAAAAAGAAAGACCATTCTATTTTTAAAGCTGAAGGTTGTCTTCCAGTTGTTTAATCAATATGTCGCGTTTTATTGGATAGCCTGTTTTTGAAAGTTCAAAACTGCCGTCTTTTTTGATGATAAAAACAGTAGGGAAACCGGTGCCTTTAACCTTCGCCATAATATCTTCTGTGAGTTTGTCACTGGCAAGCAGGTGGGTGCCTTCCATCCCGAAATAGGCAATCAGTTTCTTCCAGCGGTCGCCGTTATCCTTATCGTAATTAGCTATATATAAATAAGTGAGGCCCTTGCCTTTAAAATATTCGTGAATAGCTGCGCTGTTTTTTTCTATCTCCTCGCGGCAAGGTCCGCACCAGGTGCCCCACATATCCACCAATACTGTTTTGCCCTTCATGGCGGCAAGCACCTCATCCAGGGTATTAAATGAAGTACCGTTACCCGGCATAAAAACCATCCGGTCATTCAGCGTGTACTTTTCCTTTGCAATAATGGTATCTACCGACTTGCTGAATTGCGCCAGGTACCGGCTGTTGGGAAATTTCGCCTTAAAACGACCAAATATCTCCGGGATGTTTTGCGGATTGCTTTCGGATTTTGCTCTCACAAATAACACTGCGTAAAGGTATTCTGCAGTTTTACCGGTAAAATACCTATTAATAATTTTTTCCAGCACCAGGTTATGTTTGTCGGCGTTGAATAATTTCTTACCTTCAACCGTGTCGGTATTATACCATTCCCGGTAAAATGCAACAGGATGCAGCCACGCTTCATCAGCAAAATGTTCTCTTTCGCGCCCTAAAAAAACATTAAGCAGTTCGGTATAATGAAAAGCCGGCAAAGCGTCATCATTGTTGAGTTTTGCCACGGAAAACAGGCTATCGGCAACTTTTTGCCATTGGGCATAGTTACGTCTGTAAGCATCCTCTATCCCAAACTTGTTGTTCTCTTTAAAATCGTAGTATAAATCACCGGCATAATAATGCAAACTCATTTTCCAGTCCTTCACGAACAATGCAGATGGCTTATACAGCCTGATATATTCATTCAACTTGCTTTGCAGCGCTATTTGGGCTGAATTAACGGCGTTGATAGCCCTGCCCGGCAGGGTATCCTTATTAAAAGAGTAAAGGTCCGCTTTTTCTATACCCGAAAGCAGCGGCTGGTTGTTGTTACTCCCTTTGCCTGATACTTTAAAAGCAAAACCGGGTTTGCTCAAATCTGCCGTTAGCTGGAGTTTATCGCCCGGCGAAATGTACAGCAGGTAATTAAAATGTTTATGCACCCAATCGGTCGGGTCAAGACAATTTAACTGGACAAACGCCGGCCGGGTTAAATCAAAGATGTGCCTGCCCTGGCCGCCAATTAATGTTACATTTACTGAACTGTGCAGTGGTTGGCCCGGTATATACAGGTAGCAAACAGCGCCCTCGCTATTGGCAACTGAAACATTTAAAACTGCGTTTTGACCCAGCAGGGTACAAAAAGGAAAAATAACCACAGTAAGCAGGATAACAATTTTTCTCATAAGGCTGTATTTTAGGTTTAAATAAGGGGCATTTAGCAAATCTAAATTAGCATTAAAACGTTGCACTTTTACTTCTATCGCACACAAGGTTAACCGGGGACTCCTGCTTCGATAACGGTATAAGTTTTTCAATCCTGTCGCTAAAGGTACATCTAAATACTCATGCAGTTATAAAGCATTTTGATAAGCTCCCATTGTTGTCGCTCCGTTTTGAATCAACAAATTGCCATCGTAATCTGTTGCCCCGGCATCTTTAATGATAGCAATATTGCCGGCGTGAATACATGGGCTTGCAGATTGCAAATGAAAATCAAAAGGCGTCACCGGGCTTTTAAAGAGGGGATCTTTAAAAAACGACTTCCCATCCTGGTGTGTTGCCGCCTGGTACGATGCAAATGTGTTGTACGTTTTATTAAGCCAGTTTACCTGTATGTTGGCGGCATTGCCGCCGGGCGTGTACCAGCAGTTGTAGTTGATGAAATTATTGGCCTGAGGAACAATAGGCGTCAGGCTGAACAATACGGCCTGGCCGTTGGTATAAAATACATTGTTTTCGATAATGCAGTTAGATGCTTTGGTAATAATAATTTCGCCCGAGCCATCCACAGCGGTATTGTTTTTGTAAAAGGTGTTGTTATAAAAGCTGCAGTTTACCACTTGCCCGGTGGTTGCCGGGTTGTACCCACCTATGGCAAGGCCGGCCACCTGGTTAAAATACAATACATTACTTGCTACCGTTATGTTACTTGCCGAACCATTCTCCTCGTTCCCTACCTCAACGCCATAACCATTTTGATAGCTAATATTCCGCTCTATTTTAACACTTTTAGCCCCGTCTGCGTATATACCGCCGCTGGTAGCGTAGGCAGATGTATTCTTAAAACAGATATTTTGCTCAACCACGCCGTTTCTGGTTTGGTCAAGTGAAGCGGTGGCGCTGGTACCGTAGTGGCCTATCACGGCAATACCAATATTGGTATTGTCATGAACCTTATTGTGGGTTATAGTAAACCCGTCGATATTGCCATCAAGCGAGATAGCCTCGCTAAACCCAAGGATATTATTGCTTACCTCGCAACTATCGATCACCAAATTGCTTATCGCATTTGTCTGGGTTAAACCCTGGCCATAAACAATTAAACCCTGCGCATTTTGATTAGCATTGGGGATAGTAGTCGCGCTTGCTGTCCAGTTAATCTTCCTGATGTTTATATGGCTGAAAGTAATGTTTGAAGCCTTGCCATGTGCCGTAGCGGCCAGCAATATGCCTTGTGCATTATTTTTTGTAAGATTTTGGATGGTGAGCCCCCTGAAAGTCAGGAAGCTTTTATCGGTGATGGATAGGATGGTAGTTCCGGGTATGCCTGTTCCGTCAATCACCACGGCATCATTGCCATAATTCATAAAGGTGATGGGGCTGCCGCTCAAGCCCGTAACATTTACGGTCAACTGCTCGTTGTACACCCCCGCCCTGATGAATACCACACTGCCCGGCGTAGCACTGTTAAATGCCTTTTGAATGGTTTTCCAGGGTTTTACAAGTGATTTGCCGTCGTTGGCATCGTTGCCTGTTTTGCCATTTACATAAAATGCCGATAGCGCAGCGCTATACTGTGCCTGCATGTCAATTGAGGGATGCGACTCGTTCACGGCCGTTTTTTTGCAGGATGTGAACATACTGGCGGCAAAGAAGATAATCGAAAAAAGTATCAATCCTTTGATGATGCGGCTGCGGCAATCTGCGAATTTTGCAGGTAAAAATAATGAGGCCATTGTGCGGTTTTTAGATAGGTAAATAAGACGTTTAAACGTATTTTCTGCGCTTATGTTGTGATTGAAAGGGCTCGAAACGACATAAAAAAAATGCGAAAACTAATCGTTCCACATTAAATGGCTCAGCCAATGCACTTACATCATTGATCCGACTGGAGAGTCGCGAAACAAGTTCTATAACATACTAAAGGACGGTTTGCCGGCTACCGAAATCATTAACACAACCGATAGCACTTAAACAGCCAGAGATTATGCGGTTTAACTATTCTTTTTAGCTGTAACCAACAGAACAATGCCCCCTATCACCAGCAATCCACCGGCAAAAGGCGGCCACGAAACGGTGTGTTCCCGCTCAGCCGAAACCTGGATAAGGCCCGCATCAATCACTTTATCTTTTTTGGTGTAAGTGAAGCCGGTCCAAATCAGCATCGCGATGCCAATTACCAATAAAACGATGCCAATTGTTTTGTTCATGATGAGTATTTATTTAGTATCCCAACCGGCAAACAGATTAATTGTTTTCAACGGCGAGTTCACCTTCTTTAAAACGTGCTGATACACCGCCTTTAATCATTGTCGCGCTGGTGCACGCTCAGCACTAGCCGTTTTAGCTTCGAAACCGCGACAATTTCCGTGCAGAATAACCTCCGGATATCAAAAGCTTATTTATATCTTTAAACTATGATAAGAATTTTAAAGCCCCTTATTGCCGGCCTTTTATGCTGTTTGCTGCTGCCAGCGTTTGCACAACAAAAAAACAAGTATGTAAAAATTGAAACGGCGCAGGGTTATTGTATCGTAAAGCTTTACAACGAAACCCCGGTACACCGCGATAACTTTATTAAGCTGGTAAAGGCAAAATATTTTGACGCCACTACCTTTAACAGGATCCTCAAGGGCTTTGTGATACAGGGCGGCGACCCGGATTCGCTTTACGACAAAGGAAAAACGTTAAAGCCCGAACAAAAATGGATACAGCCTGAATTTAATACGGCGCTGTTCCATAAACGGGGCGTGCTGGCTATGGGCCGCGACGATAATAAGGATAAGTCATCCTTTACTACCCAAATTTACTTTGTTGATGGTAAAACCTGGACCAACGATCAACTGGACGCTATTGAAAAAAAGTTTAACCTGCATTTTACCGAAGCCCAGCGCGAAACCTACCGCACCATAGGCGGCACACCATTTTTAGACCAGAATTATACCGTTTTCGGCGAAATTGTTAAAGGAATAGATTTTATTGACAAGGTAACTGCCGTTACTGTGAATAAAGACGGCAACCCCGATAAAGAGGTTTGGATGAAAATAACGGTGTTGTCGGATAAAGAAGTAGCGAAGGAGTTGAAGGGGATGTGATGTTTAGATAAGTAACATGGCTTTGATACTATTGCACCCGGACATTGCCTCCAGGCATAACATCCGCGCCCCGCAACCGGATGCAGATTTTAAGGTCACTACAAATTAACTTCGCCACCAAATATGCCATCGCCTGCACTAAACGATAATTGGGCCGCCACCTGGAATTCGCGTCGCAAACGGTATCAATTGGTCATTGGTACCGTGGTGATGCTTTCAATAGTTGCTTGCTTACCTTCCTTTTTCGCGCACATTCAAAAAAGGAAAGGGGCGGTGTTAAACGATTGGCTGCTGGCGCGCATACCTCCGCATAATGTGTCCCTGTTGCTTTTTGCACTTATATGGGGGATGATCTTATTGATAGTGATCAGGGTCATCAAAACACCATCCATTTATATAACCTTCTGCTGGACCTTATTATTTGTTTATATCATGCGTTTAACTACCATCAGCCTGGTTGCGCTCGATCCGCCGCCTGGTATGGTCCCTTTGGTCGACCCGCTCAACAGTGCTTTTTACCGAAATGCCGTAATAACAAAGGACCTGTTTTTTTCGGGGCATACTACTACCGTGTTCCTGATATTTTTATGCCTCGAAAGAAAAACTGATAAAATAATAGCACTTATTGCAACTTGTGCCGTGGCTTGTTTATTGCTGGTACAGCACGTTCATTACACCATTGATGTACTGGCGGCGCCCGTTGTTGTTTATCCCTGTTACCGGTTAACCCGGTATCTTTTTTTTAAATAGAAGGGTGCTCCATTTCCTGGTTTGGAAAAGCAATGCAAAGCGTTCCATTTTTTCATGCGGAACACCCCGGAACACTGCGAAACACACTCACTATCAACTATTTAACACTTTTACAAATCGAGATCTTTGCGTAAGCAACTGACAATCAACACATTCAAAATTAGTGCTTTTTGGCAGCACCCACACAACTAACTTATAATCAGCCGTTTCGCGTTTCGGAATATGACCATGTGTAAACCTATTCAAGGACGACGCACGCCTCTTGTGTAAGCCAATAAACCGAAAAAGGCAATTTTTGCTATATTAGCCCACGATAACCCACCCCGATTTTTAATTTAACCAAACCCAACAAAGCATGATTAAAATTTACTTACCACTATTAGGCCTTTTATTATTTGCATCCTGCGGTCCGCCGCGTCTGATTACAAAGGGGGTACCCGTAAACACCCCCGACTATATTGTAAAAACCGATGGTAAACAAGTTGATGTAACCCATATAAAAAGCCTGAACGAAGCTACCGTAACCGTTAATACCCACACCGGCAAAGCAGATACCACTTACTCCCTGGCAAACTTAAGTGGCATAAAAATGGACGATGGTTATTTGGGTGTGCAGGACGGGAAAACATATACAGGCGTATACTACGGCAGGCTCATACTGTTAAAACGCTTTGCGGGCATTTCGTACGATATGAATACGCATCGGTCACATGCAACGTACCGCTATTACTTGCAAAAACAAGGCCAGCCTGAAATCGTCGACCTGAATAACAGCAACCTGATTGATTATGTGCAGGATAACCCGCTGGCGCTGCGAAAAGCAAAATCCGCCCGTATTTTTACAGATATTACCTTTGCAAGTTGTATTACAGCCATCGGTGGGCTTTCATGTGTGTTTTTACCCTACAGTAACCACCTGCGGAAACCCGCCGTTACCGCCGGCCTTTTTGCTTTGCCCACATTTTTAATAACCCTACCTATTGCTTCGCATAAAAGGTATAAAACTATCTTCGTTTATAATCAGTAAAGACATAAGCCTTCCGGGCGTTTTTCGCCTTTGTTGATATGATCAGCAAAGGCGAAACATTTTATTTTGACCCCATAGCGGAACTACTGCATTATTCTCAAAATTTTCTTCTCAAAACTCACCAGGCCAATTCGATCGACCTGGTTAATTTTTTGTGAGATATCTATAACAACGAAAACTTTTTAACTCAAACTTGGTTATTTATGTTGTTATAAATCAAATAATTTACTCTAATGAAAAATTTATACTTGCCTTTTTTATTGGCATTGCTCTTTTTTGCTGGCTGCAAGAAAGATAATATGACAGCCAACAACGCCGGAACAGGCAACCGCAAGGTGGATACCCTGCAGGGCAGCATCTCTCAAAGCATAACGCTGGACCCAAACAAAAACTATTATTTAAAGGGACAGGTATATGTTAAAAACAATGCCACACTTACCATACCCGCAGGCATTACGGTTTATGCACAGGTAAATGCCGCGCTTTCGGCTAAAAGCGTTTTGGTAATTACGCAGGGTGCAAAATTATATGTTAATGGCACGGCCGATAAACCGGTGGTGTTTACCTCCGCAGCGGTAAATAAAAATCCCGGCGACTGGGGTGCTATTGTTATATTAGGCAAGGCGCCTGCCAACCTGGGTGTAGGCTATGCAGCGGGGTTACCCGCATCGGCCGATACACAATATGGCGGTAATGCCGCTAACGACAATTCCGGATCCATCACCTATCTGCGGTTAGAATACGCCGGCGGTATCAATCCGCCTGCCGAAAATGAATGGGCGGTTGATAAAGTGAGCGGGATGGTTTTTGCCGGCGTTGGATCGGGCACCAGGGTTGATAACGTAATGGTTAAATACTCCAACGACGACAGCTTTCAGTTTGTTGGTGGCACTGTAAATGTTTCGCACCTTATCAGCTATAATTGTGGTGATGATGATTTTGATTTCGACCTTGGTTATGAAGGCTATATGCAGTTTTTGATAGGTTATCGCACACACGCTTCGTCGCAGGCGCTTCGGGCCAATGGCGTTGAAAGTTACAATGACTCCATACCGAGCACCAATACCCCGCTTACACGGCCGGTTATTTCAAACATGACCATCATAGGGCCGCATGGTATTGATGCCGTAAAAACCAATATTAACCAGGGTGTTTACATGCGAAAGGGAACACGTTTAGCCATTCGCAATTCGCTGATAGCTGAATATTCAGAAGGAGGATTTATGGTTTGTCCGCGTACCCGGCCGGTTATTCTAAATAATGATGATGCCGAATTCAGGAGCAACCTGGTAAATGCCGACACGGTGGCACGCACGTTTTGCTGGGACCAGGACACCAAAGGCGTAATAGCCGACCCTGAACTAACGGTATTTTTAACCAATGTGGTTAACCGGGATTCGGTGATCAGCGCATCGTCCGACCTGAAACTGGCGGCCATGTATGCTGCTTCGGGTACCGGAGCACCAGATCTGACTCCGCTGAGCGGATCGCCGGCTTTATCCGGCGCGGATTTTAGCGGGCCAGATTTTTCAAACAGCTTTTTTGCACAAACAAGTTATCGCGGTGCGGTAAGCGGAAGCAACTGGGCAGCGCAAAGCGCCTGGGCCGACTGGCGATAATGTTTTTTAGCTTAACGGATTAAACAAGAGGCTGTATCATCCGCCTTTGTTGGTGTTATCACCAACCAACTGAATGGGTGCAAATTCTATCGCACTGCCTGTTGAGGGAATCCGCCTTTTCCGCCTTTGTTGGTGTTATCACCAACAAACCGAAATCTCCGGTTATTTTGTAAATTAGCTAAATGGCAACCATAAACTTCGATTATCACCCTCAGTTTTTTACAGCAACTATCCTGGAATGGAAACACCTGTTAAAGGATGATGGCTACAAAGACATTATCATCAATAGTCTTAGGTTTTTAAAAGAAGAAAAGAGTATCGTTATCTATGGATATGTGATTATGCCTAACCATATCCATCTCATTTGGCAAATACAGGATGGCTTTAAACGCGAAAATGTTCAAATGCGGTTTATGAAGTTTACAGCTCAACAAATGAAATTCAAACTGCAAAAAGAAGATCCGTTAGCACTTGAGCAATTCCGTGTTAACGCCAAAGACCGGGAGTTTCAACTTTGGGAACGAAATCCGTTAAGTGTTGACTTATGGACCGGGGCGGTGTTTGATCAAAAATTAGATTATATACATTATAACCCGACCCAGGAAAAATGGCGATTGGTTGAATTTCCCGAGCAGTATAGGTACTCATCCGCCGGATATTATTTTAACGGCATTGATGAATTTGGTTTGATTGAAAACATGGAATGAGTGGTGATTAAGCATAGCGGTTTGTTGGTGATAACACCAACAACGGCGAGAAACAGTTAATGAGCCTGTGCTCTTATAGGTTAATCAGCATGTGCTCATATCGGTTAATCTACCAAGAAATTTATTAATCAGCAAAACAGGTTACATTTCCAACTAATTGGTATTAAGATAAATTGCCAGTTTAAATGAAAGTATATTTCATAGCACTTATTGTAATCGTTGTTGCGGGCTTTTCATTTATTGGATTAATAATTTACAACGCCTTTCCGCATCCACCCCAACCAGTGGTTTTTTACTTGAATACTGGAGGCATGATTGAAGCAGATAATACTGTGGTAGATTCAACCAACGGACCTACAATCATCCACTCATACCCTTGTAAAAAAAACTCTAATACAAGTTCAGGTGTACCCTGGGCAGACCTTTTTTTGTGCCGATCTGTGAAAAAGGACACATTACATCCTGACACTGTTTTAATTTTAGATACAAGACTACAACATACTAATGGAGATTTTGAGAGAGACGATTTTTGGACTGGTGTTAAACCAACTATAAAATTAAACGCGTGTCGGGTATTGTTGCCTGAAAATGAAATTAAAAGGCTGATAAAGTATAAATATAAATATGGCCAGGTATTTTTGATAACCGACGATTAGCATACCTATCCGCGGGAGACGCAAAGTATTGCGTCTCTACCCAACCGGCCAATTCCCCCCAACTTTTCAACCTTACAACCTTCAAACTTTACAACAAAATAACACCAACTTCACAATAAATAACAACCAACAAAATCAGTGTAATCAACAAAAACAATCGGTGCAACTAAGCGAAGCGACCTCATGAACGCCTTAAAAAAAACAATTACAAAGTGAATAATCCAAAAACCAAAAAACCATTTGCAATTAAAGCAAAAAGCCCTATCTTTGCAGTCCCGAAAATGCGGGGTATAATAAACGTTTAATTAATTTAATTTAAAGCAAGTGAATACGTTAAGTTACAAAACTGTCTCGGCCAACAAAAAAACCGTTAACAAGCAATGGGTTGTTGTTGACGCTAATGGCGAGATTTTGGGGCGCTTGTCTACGAAGATCGCCATGATCATCCGTGGAAAAAACAAGCCTGATTTTACCCCAAACGTAGACTGCGGTGATAACGTAATAGTTATTAATGCAGACAAGGTAAAGTTGACCGGAAACAAATTCAGCGAAAAGCAGTATGTTTCGTACACAGGTTATCCTGGTGGTCAGCGTTTCATTTCTCCTAAGGAGTTAATGGCAAAACATCCAACACGCGTAATTGAAAAAGCCGTGCGTGGTATGTTACCTAAAAGTCGTTTGGGCAAAGCATTATTTGGCAATCTGCATGTGTATGCAGGCGCCGAGCATCCTCATGCAGCACAAAACCCTACAACCATTTAACTTTTAATTTAAAGGAGAAAAGAAAAAATGCCAACAACTAACACTTCAGGCAGAAGAAAAACAGCTGTTGCTCGCATCTACCTAACAGATGGCAGCGGCGCAATTATCGTAAACGGTAAAGATTACAAAGAGTACTTCCCAACATTGCCTTTGCAGTACATCGTTACCCAAAGCACCGAGGTTTCGGGCTCAACCGGTAAATTTGATGTTAAAGCAAATGTTGCAGGTGGTGGCGTAAAAGGACAGGCTGAAGCCGTTCGTTTAGCTATTGCGAAAGCTATTGTTGAACTTGATGCTGAAAAGAAACCAGCACTGCGCGCTAAAGGTATCATGACACGTGACGACCGTATGGTTGAACGTAAAAAACCAGGACGCAAGAAAGCACGTAAGAGATTCCAATTCAGTAAACGTTAATCAACAAGGAGGACAAGAAAATGGCAAGAACAACATATCAGGATTTACTGGATGCAGGTGTACACTTTGGTCACCTTACCCGCAAATGGGACCCAAAAATGTCGCAGTACATTTTTATGGAGCGCAACGGTATCCACATTATCGATTTAAATAAAACCTTAACCAAGGTTGAAGAAGCTGCTGCAGCTATAAAACAAATTGTAAAATCGGGCCGTAAGGTATTATTCGTAGCTACTAAAAAGCAAGCGAAAGATATCGTAGCTGATTACGCAAAAAGTGTAAACATGCCGTTCATCACCGAAAGGTGGTTAGGTGGTATGTTAACCAACTTTGCTACTGTGCGCAAGTCGATCAAAAAGATGTCTAACATCGATAAATTGACTAAAGACGGTACTTATGCTAACCTTTCGAAAAAAGAAAGGCTGATGATTCAGCGTGAGCGTATCAAATTAGAAACTTTGCTGGGCGGTATTGCCGACCTGAACCGTTTACCGGCTGCATTGTTCCTGATTGACGTTAAGAAAGAGCACATCGCTGTTTCGGAAGCATTGAAATTGAACATCCCGACTTTCGCGATGGTTGATACCAACTCCGATCCTTCAAACATCGATTTCCCTATCCCTGCAAATGACGACGCTACCAAATCAATTTCGTTGATTACCGGTATCATCATCCAGGCTATAGTTGAAGGTTTGGACGAACGCAAACGCGAGAAAGAAGACGAAGCTGAAAAAGAAGCTATCCAGGCTAAAGCAAAAGCTGACGCTCCGGAAGCTCCTGCCGCTGATCGTTCTGCATCAGCCGAAGGTGGAAAAAGAGCCCGCAAAGTAGCTGTTGAAGCTGACGCTGCGGTTGAAGATACCACCCCAACTGCCGAAAGCACAGAGGAATAATATTTTGTTGTAAGGTTGAAAGGTTTGAATGTTGCAATGTTCAAACTTTTCAACCTTACAACTTTCCAACATTAAAACATACAAAAAAATGTCTACAGTAACAATATCTGCATCCGACGTAAACAAACTGCGCCAGCAAACAGGCGCCGGTATGATGGACTGCAAAAAAGCTTTAACCGAAACTAACGGTGACTTTGAAGCTGCTATTGATTTTTTAAGAAAAAAAGGTGCTAAAGTGGCTGCAAGCCGCCAGGACCGCGAAAGCAACGAAGGTGTTGTAATTGCGCGCACCAGCGCCGATGGCAAACGTGGCGTTATCATTGAGCTTAACTGCGAAACTGATTTCGTTGCTAAAAATGCTGAGTTTGTTGCTTTTGCTAACGCGATAGCAAACATCGCAGTTGAAAATAACCCTGCTACAATTGAGGAACTTGGTGATTTTTCTATCGATAACGAAGTAAGCACTGTAAAGATCAGCGAGGCTATTATCGACAAAACCGGTAAAATCGGCGAAAAAATCGGTATCTCTAAATATGTATCTGTTGCAGGCGAAAAAGTTATCGCTTACATACATGGTAACTTCCGTTTAGCGGTATTGGTTGCTTTAAACTCAAACCCGGCAAACGCTGATGAAGCAGGAAAAGATGTGGCTATGCAAATTGCTGCTATGAACCCTGTTGCTATTGTTA
>Ga0207667_10006805_pt1 | contig 13810 bp, 14 predicted proteins | sample KBSCornC52_FD_184301 | JGI IMG/M metagenome (GOLD analysis project Ga0207667, IMG submission 184301) | Corn rhizosphere microbial communities from Kellogg Biological Station, Michigan, USA - KBS Corn C5-2 (SPAdes) (version 2) | ecosystem: Host-associated > Plants > Roots > Rhizosphere > Soil ...
CCTCGTCACCGGCGGCGACGGCGACGGCTTCGGCATCGGCTGCGGTCACTTCGTCCACGCCATGCGCCGCAACATTGACCTGCTCTACATCGTCATGGACAACCAGATCTACGGCCTGACCACCGGCCAGACCTCACCCACCAGCCGCCTCGGCATGAAGACCAAGAGTATGCCTTACGGCAATATCGAATCGCCACTGAACCCCGTCTCGCTCGCGCTGTCCGCCGGGGCGACCTATGTGGCGCGTGGATTCAGCGGCGACCAGAAGCACCTCACCGAACTGATTAAGCGCGGCATCGAGCACAAGGGCTTCTCCTTCATCGATGTCTTCAGTCCTTGCGTCACCTACAACCACGACAACACCTTCCAGTGGTTCCGCCCGCGCGTGAAGCGGCTCGAAGACAACCCCGAATACGATTCCACCGACTGGGGCGCGGCCATGGAGAAGTCTCTGATGTGGGGCGATGAAATCCCCATCGGCAAATTCTTCGAGCGCACCGACTTGCCCTCCCTCAACGATGCCGAGCCGGTCCTCAAGTCCGGCCCGCTCGTCCACCAGGAGACCCGCCTGCCCGCCGATGTAGCAAAGTCCTTCATCGACGAGCTGATGTAGAGGGAACTCTATAGCAACTCCGCATCGCTACGGTCATTCTCAGCGAAGCGAAGAATCCCCGCATTTTGTTCACCCAGTTGCACTGACCTTTCCCGAAGAACAGTTTCATTCTCTCGCGCAAAAGGGCATCTTCCTGCACCCGCTACAACCAGCGCAGCAACAAATCCGGAGCGCAGCCAAGCAACACCACTCCCACCGCAATCAGACACAGAACAGCCTGACGAAGCACAGACACTCGAATCGCCGAAGCATTCGGACCATCAGCGACGTAGATGCTCTTCAGCACCTTCAGATAGTAATAGAGCGACACTGCGCTCATCGCGATGGCCAGTGCCACCAGCCACAGCAGGCCAAGCGAGCCTGGCGTTGAAGCCAGCACCGCGGAGAACAGATAAAACTTGCCGAAGAACCCAGCCAGCGGCGGGATTCCCGCCAGCGACAACAGAAAGATCAACATGCAAAACGACGGCACGGGCGCCCGTCGGCTGAGGCCCGCGAAGTCGGCGAGCGTGTCGCCGCCCGTCGCCTCCTCCACCACCGCCACAACGCCAAATGCCCCAAGCACCGTAAGAGCATAGGTGATGGCGTAATAAAGCAGCGCGCTAAAGCTCTGATTGGTATGCGACACGATGCCCAGCAACATATAGCCCGCGTGCCCAATCGCAGAGTACGCCAGCAGCCGCCGCACGCTCGTCTGCATGATGGCGACCAGATTTCCCAGCGCCATCGAGAGCACCGCCGCGATGGCGACCACCGGGACCCATCCCGCTGCATAGCTATGCCGGGCCATGTCTCCTTCCGACCCAGCCAGGCCAACCGCCATCACCTGATACAGGATGAAAAAGCCGGCCACCTTGGAGCCGGACGCAATCAACGCCGCACTGGGCGCGGGCGCGCCCTCGTACACATCCGGCGCCCAGAAGTGAAACGGCGCCGCCGCCACCTTGAACCCAAGCCCAACCAGCGTCATCACGATGGCAACGGCCACAAGCGGGTCGAGCAGTGGGCTGCGAACGCTCGCAGCAATGCCCGCAAAACTGGTCGAGTTGGACACCCCGTAGAGCAGACTGAACCCAAACAGCAGAAACGACGCCGAGATTCCGCCGAAGAGAAAATACTTCAACGCAGCCTCCGCAGACCGTGCGCTAGCCTTGTCGAATGCGGCGAGAACGTAGAGCGACAGGCTGAGGAACTCCAGCGCCAGAAAGATTACCAGCAAATTCTGTGTGCCAACGAGGAACATCATGCTCGCCGTCGCCAGGAGAATTATCGCAAGGTATTCGCTGACGTGTTCGGTGAAGGCCGACCCGGCAGAGAGCAGCACCGTCAGCATGGTCAGAATGAGCACCGCAATCTGGACATGCTGCGCCACCGGATCGAGTACCAGCATCCCGTCCAGAACATTCACAGATTGCGGCGCGTGGAGTATCCACACCACAGCCGCCGCACAGCCCGCAAATGATATCGCCACACCCGTGGAGTAACGAAGGCGCGTTCCCGCCGCACGCAGGAATATCAGGTCCACAGAAAGCACGCAGAGCGCCGCAACCACGACGATCGCCTCAGGCAACGCCAGACGCAGCAGTTCCAGATAACTGAACGCTATCATCGCGCGCTCCCTTTCCACAGGCCGTCAAACATAGGCGAGTGCAGGGCCGGGATGATGACGCGTAAAAGCAGTTGTGGATAAAGTCCGATCGTGATGCTTGCTGCCAAAAGAATCGCCGCGCCAATCCGTTCTGGGATGGAGATTGGCGGAAACGGATGGGCCGTAGTCTCAACGGCTTGAGTTGTCCCCCCGAAGAACGCCTTTTGCATCGCGCGCCATGTATAAGCAATGCCGATCACAACGCCGAGTCCCGCGACAACAGCGAAGAGCGGGAACGAGCGCCATGCTCCGATCAACACTTGCAACTCCGCGACAAAGCCGCTGAAACCAGGCAGCCCGATCGAGGCCATGCTTGCAAGAACGAACGTAGCGGCTGCGAATGGAATCACCTTGCCCAGATGCATCATCTCCAGCGCCGCCAGGTCGCGTGTGTGGGTGCGGTCATAGACCATCCGCCCAACCACAGCAAACAGCAGGCCCGCAAGGACGCCGTGCGAGAACATCTGCAGCACCGCGCCATCCAGCCCAATCTGCTGTAGGGTCATCAACCCAAGCAGCACAAAGCCCATGTGGCTGACGCTCGAATACCCGATGACGAACTTGAAGTCTTTCTGCACGAGCGCCACCATCGCGCCGTACAAAATGCCGACAAGCGCAAGCAGCGCGAAGACATCGCGCCACGAGCCGAAGCCCAGCACGTGAAAGCCCCACGCGTCCAGCCCGCGCGGAAACAGCGCCATGGCCACGCGCAGACAACCATACGCGCCCAGCTTCATTACCACTCCGGCAAGCAGCATCGAAGCCGCTGTCGGCGCGGCGACGTGGCCGGTCGGCGCCCACGTATGGAACGGCCAAAGCCCGGCAAGAATGCCGAAGCCAACAAACACCAGCGGAAACGCCCACATCTGAAAGGGAACAGGGAAGGGAAACTGCGCGAGCCGCACCAGGTCCATCGTCCGCGAGCCAGCCACAACGTACGCGGCGATCAATCCAATCAGCACCATCGCGCTGCCGACAAACGAGTAGAGCGCGAGCTTCATCGCGGCATACTCGCGCCGCGTCGAGCCCCAGATCGCAATCAGGAAATACTTCGGAATAATGGCGATCTCGTAGAAGACGAAGAGCAGCAGCAGATCGAAGCTCAAAAACACGCCATACACGCCGCCGATCAACGTCAGATAGAACGCAAAAAACTCTTTGGCGCGATGCTCGACGTTCCACGAAAACAAAATCCCGGTAATCGCCACGATGCCGGTAAGCAGCAGCAGAGTCAGGCTGATCCCATCCGACGCCAGGTGATACTCAATGCCGAGCGCAGGCACCCACGCAACTCGTGCAACCGTCACCAGTCCGCCCGATTGCTGCTCCACAAATCCCGCGACCGTCACGGCAAATCCAGCCACCGCGACCAGCAGCGCAAGCACGCGCGCCGCGCGCACGAACCCCTTCGGCAGCAGCATCAGCGCCAGAGCGCCGAGAAACGATATGTAGATAGTCCAGGCCAGCATAGTTAAAACTTCAGTTGCTGCACAAACTGCACAACGGTACTGTTGACGACGCCGAGGATGAGCTGCGGATACACTCCCAGCACAAACATCAGCACAAGGGCGGGAAGCAAAGCGAGCCGCTCCCCGGTGGTCAGATCAGGCATCCGCGACCACTTCCCCGGAAGCGGCCCCGAGAAGACACGCTGCAAAATTGTAAGAAGGAAGATCGCCGTCAGCAGCAGCCCCAGTACGGACACTACCGCCGCCCAAGTTGCCAGCGGAAACACCCCTTTGAAGATGAGGAACTCGCCAACGAAGCCATTCAGCCCCGGCAGCCCCAGCGATGAGAACAACGCAATGCCCATAAGCCCGCAGAACGCAGGAGCGACCCTACGCAGACCGCCGAAATCATTGAGGCCGCGCAAACCGCCGCTGCGCTTTTCGAGCAGGGCCACAAACCAGAACAGCGTTGCAGCGGTAAGTCCATGATTGAACATCTGCAAAAATACGCCGCTGAGCGCCGCAGCCTTCTCCGTCGTAAGCGTAGGGTCGTTGCCCGTGAACCTCAGGATGGAAAATATCCCCAACATGCAATAGCCCAGGTGGTTGATCGAGGAGTAAGCGAAGATGCGCTTCAGGTCCCTCTGTGCCAGTGCGGCATAGGCTGAAAGAACAATGGTGGCTACGGCAAGCCACAACAGCGGCGTCCGCGCCGAGCGCAGTTGCACGCAAAAGATGGGAAGCAGCACGCGAAGGAATCCATACACGCCCATCTTCGACATCGTGCCGGTCAGCAGCATAGTGGTGCCCGTCGGCGCCTCTGCATAGGCCGCGGGCAGCCAGGTATGCAGAGGAACAAGCGGCACCTTCACGGCAAACCCGAGAAACGCTCCAAAGCACAGCACAAGGGCCACCTTTTCCGCCGTAAACCGATGCCAGGCCAGACCGTTGGCCAGGGCCGGAAGAAGCTGCCCGTTCCGCGCCATCTCCGCCAGATCGATGAAGTCGAATTTACCCGTACATAAAAAGATGGCCAGAAACGCGAGCAGCAGCGCGACGCTCCCGGCCATCGTATAGATGAAGAACTGCGTCGCCGCTGTAGCCCGCTGCGGTCCGCCCCAAAGCCGGATCAGAAAAAATGCAGGGATGAGGCTAAGCTCCCAGAAGAGAAACCAGTGAAAGAAATTGAGGGCCGTGAAGGTCCCGAACAATCCAGCTTCAAGCATCAGGACGAGCGAAAAATAAAGAGATGCCCGTTCCTCAATCTGCCGCGACGCCGCCATCGCCATCGGAACGATGATGGCCGAAAGCATCAGCATCAGCAAACTCAACCCATCGGCGCCAACGTGGTACTCCACACCCAGCGATGGAATCCATGCATGGACCTCCTCAAACTGGAGACCGCCGAAGGCAGGATCGAACCGGTGCCACAAGACGAGCACGACGGCGAGCGCGAAGAAAGCAAACGCCAGAGCCAGTCCACGCGCCAGCCTGCTGTTCCTTGCGCCAAAGATCAAGACCACAGCCGCGCCCACAAGCGGCAGGGCCGTCAGAAAAGAGATGGGCGGAAGCATATTCATCGCGCTCCGCTCCAGATCAGAAAGATGACCAGCACGGCAAACGCGACTCCCACCAGCCGCAGATAACTTTGTGTGCGCCCATTCTGCAGGCGCGACAGCAGCCTGCCGCCGGCTGTCACCGAATTGCATCCTTCGTCAAATCCAGTGTTCACCACGTAGGCATCCGTCGATCGGGCAAGCCATGAAAATCCCAGCACAAGATGCGATAGCGTCCACACCGCGCCGCCCCATATCCATCGGTCCAGCCAATCGCTGACGCGCGACAGCCACGTCGTCCATCGAATGAAAGTCGCATCGTACAACTCGTCCACATAAAACTTGTTGCGCAGCACAGCGAAAGTCCACGGCTGCAACTGCTCCAGTGCATCCGGGGCGGCGGCGCTCTCAACGCGCCTATGCCCATAGAGCCACCACCCCAACCCCAGCCCCGCGAAGACAATGATCGAAGAAGACAGCATCACCGGGAGAACGCCGCTCTCCAAAAATCCCGAGAAACTCAAAGTCGCAGGTAGGCCGTTCAGGAACGAATCAAACCAGTTCCACGCGGGAGTGCCAATCGCACCCAGAAGGATCGCCATCGCCGCCAGAATCATCAAGGGCGCGGTCATCACCGCAGGACTCTCGTGCGGCGAGCTCGGCGCGGTGGAGTCTTGGTGCTCATGCTCATTCAGCCGCGACTTGCCGAAAAACACGTACAACACCTGGCGCGTCATATAGAAGGCTGTGAGCAGAGCGCCAAATGCCCCAAGATAAAACGGTGCGCGCGAGACGCTCCAGCCGTGCGCAGCGTGCAGAATGGCATCCTTGCTCCAGAAGCCGGAGAAGAACAGCGGAAATCCGCACAGCGCCAGCATCCCCACCGCGTAGGTAGCAAACGTAATCGGCATCCACCTCCACAGCCCGCCCATCCGGCGAATGTCCTGCTCTTCATGGCAGCCGTGAATCACCGACCCCGCGCCCAGAAAAAGCAGCGACTTGAAGAACGCATGAGTGATGAGATGAAACATCCCCACCGCCACTCCTCCAACGCCCAGGCCGATCATCATGTAACCCAGCTGCGAGACAGTCGAATAAGCGAGGATGCGCTTGATGTCATCCTGCGCGACAGCAATCAGAGCGGCGAAGACCGCCGTAATCGCACCAATCCACGTGACAACCTGTAGCGCTGTAGTGGACGAAGTCACAGGGCCGCCGGAGGCCGCCATCAGCGGATAGACGCGCGCCACCAGAAACACTCCGGCGGCAACCATCGTCGCCGCGTGAATCAACGCGCTCACCGGCGTCGGCCCTTCCATCGCGTCGGGCAACCAGACATGCAGCGGCACCTGGCCTGACTTGCCCATAGCGCCGGCAAAGATTAGCAGCGCGATGCCAGTCAAAGCGGCCATCCCGATGCACGTAGTCTGCGCGACCATCCGCAACAGCGCCGTATGCTCAAGACATCCCGCGCCATGATCGTAGAAGAGCAGCGTGCCGGCCTGCGAGTACAGCCAGACCATGCCGATCAAAAATGCGAGGTCGCCAATGCGTGTCGTGATGAATGCTTTCTTAGCTGCGGCCGCGGCGGAAGGCTTCTGGTACCAGAAGCCAATCAGCAGGTAAGAGGTCAGCCCGACCAGTTCCCAGCACATGAAGAACAGCAGCAGGCTATTGGCAATCACCACGCCCAGCATTGCCGCGGCGAAGAGCGACAAAAAGCAGAAGAAGCGCGTGAAGTTTTCGTCATGTGCCATGTAGCCTGTGCTGTAGATAAACACCATCAGGCCAACAAACGTCACCATCACCAGCATGACGGCTGTGAGCGGATCAAGCATCCAGCCGAGCTTCAGCCATTCCCCGCCATACTGAAGCCACGGAAAATTGAAGACCTGCCTCGCCGTCTCGCCCTGACCGTTCGACAGCACATGCGCAAACGCGCAGAGCGACAGCAGAAACGATAGACTCATCGAACTGATCGCAAGCGACGCCGCAAACCTGCGCCTGCTCTGGCTGGCGAGCGCGCTCAGCCCTGCCGCAAGCGCCGGCAGCGCGGGAATCAGCCAAAGGTATCGGACAATCCAGGTCATGTTGTCTCGGTAAGAGTTACGGGGAACTCGAAAAGCGCGGCGGGGCGGTAGTTCGTGCGCGGTCATCCACTCATTGAGTTGACCTCGTCGATATTGACGCTCTTGATGTGGCGATACAGAGAGATGATCAAGGCCAGCCCCACCGCAGCCTCGGCTGCGGCAACGCCGATCGAGAAGACCACGAACATCATCCCGGTCAGGGCTTCGGGGTGCGGACCATATCGCCAGAAGGCGATGAAGTTCAGGTTCGCGGCGTTGAGCATCAACTCAATCCCGATCAGCACAAGGATGGCATTGCGTCGCACCAGTGCGCCGGCCAGGCCGATGGCAAACAACAGCGCGGAAAGCAGAAGGCAACCCATCAGCGGAGTCATCGCGGCCCCCTCTTCTCGCGCGAGGCTATCGTGACCGCTCCAATCAGGGCGGCGGTTAGCAGCAGGCCGATCATCTCCAGCGGAAGAGCGAACCGCAGCATCAACGCGTCGCCGATCTGCTGCATCGAGGCTTCGGGCTGCGGCATCGCCGCGCCGTGCGATGCGCTGCTGTGGCTGATTGCCCAGGCCAGAACCCCAAAGACAGCAAGAGCGGTCACACCGCCGGCCACCCACGAGCCGCCGATAGAGGACGAAGCCGTATCCGCGCTCCGCGTAAGCAGGATAGCGAAGACGATCAGAATCGCCACCGCTCCGATGTAAACAAGCACCTGAGCAAACCCGACGAACTGCGCTCCCAGCAGCAGGTACACCACCGCCAGCCCACCGAACGCCACGATAAGCGCCAATACGGAATGTACGAGGTTGCGGAGGCTCATGGCCGCCGCCGCTCCCGCTAGCGTCAGTATTGCGAAGATCGTGAACAGCAAATTTGTCCTTTCGCGTCAGGCACTCATCTGTCGGCAGCGCAGCAACATCTCAACTACTCAGCAAATCGATATACTCTCTTTTTCAGCTTCCATCCCTGCGCCAGTCCGCGTCCCAGCAATATATAGGGCACAACGACCATCACCGCGCAGACAATCCACCGCAAAATCCCATGCGGCAAAAACCGCCAGACGCCAGTCGTAACCAGGTTGATGAGCGCCAGCGGCAGCATGAACTTCCACGCGAAGTTCATCAGTTGGTCCATGCGCAGCCTCGGCAGCGTGCCGCGAATCCAGATAAACATGGCGATCATGAAGAGCAGCTTCGCAAAAAACCACAGATATGATGGCACCCATGTCAGAAAGGAGAGCGGCGCCGTCCACCCGCCTAGAAACAGCGTGATTCCCAGTCCGCTCATGGCAAACATGCCAATATATTCACCCAGGAAAAACAAGGCGAATTTGAACCCGGAGTACTCCGTGAAATAACCGGCAATGATCTCCGACTCGCCCTCCGGCAGGTCGAACGGCGAGCGGTTCGACTCAGCCGTCGTCGCAATCATAAACAGAACGAACCCGGCGAATCCCCACGGCGTCAGCACGAACCAGTGGGGAAGTATCCCCGTATAGCCAGCCTGCTTCTCCACGATGGTCACGGTCGAGAGCGACCCCGCCGCCATGACCGCAGTGATCGACGCAAGAATCAGCGGCACCTCGTAGCTGATCATCTGCGCGACCGCGCGCATCGCACCCAGCAGCGAGTACTTGTTGCGGCTCGACCACCCCGCCATGAAGATCGAAACCTCCATCACTGAACTCGCGGCGAAGAAGAACAGCACCCCCGCATCCAGATTGGCCAGCACCATATTCCGTCCAACCGGCAGCACCGCATACATCGAAAACGCCGCCAGCACCAGCACGACGGGCGCAAGAAAGTGCACAATCCTGTCCGCCGCTTGTGGAACGATGTCTTCCTTGGTCAATGACTTGATGCCATCGGCGAGCGGCTGAAGAATCCCAAACGGCCCCACGCGGTTCGGGCCATAGCGGTTTTGTATCCGCCCCAGCCCTTTGCGTTCAAGAACGGTTGTCATCGCGAACAGCGAAGCAAACACCGCAAGCAGAGCCACAACCGAAATCACTTCAGCAAAGACCGGACGCACGCCCGCAGGCGTATGGCCTACAAGCCAGCGTTCGAGCGCCACAAATATCTGGTCCGCGGCTTCAGCCATTCCACCGTACCGTATTGGAAGATAAAAAAATCATCGTGTCGATGCCGCTCCGGAAATCGTCTGAGGCGTATTCTCTGCCGCGGCCTTTGCCTTGGCTTCAACTTTAGCCTTCTCCTCGGCGAGCCGTGCATCCACCTCTGCCGCTTCGGTCGGATGAATCCCATGGTAGTACTCGTTCGACCTGGACAGCCGCTCCTTGTCCCACAGCAGCCCACAGAAGCGGTCATCCGTGCTTAGCTCAAAGTCGGTGTTCATCTTGATCGCCTCGAACGGGCAGACCTCGACGCATATCTGGCAGCTCATGCAGACCGAAACATCGATATTGAAGACCGCCGGATAGAACTGCGGTTTGCCCACCGCGTCCGGCTTCTTGTCCTTGCTCTTTTCGATAAAGATGCACTTCGGCGGACACTCTTTCTCGCAGATCTGGCACGCAACGCAGCGCATCCCGGCCTTCCAGTCGTCGCCGTCGTACACGAGAAACGGAAAATTCCTCGCCGCCTCCACCTGCGGCAGACGCTCTTCGGGATACTGCACGGTCGTCAGACGCTCTCGGCTCACGTAGCTGCCGAAGAAGTTTCTGGCCGTCTCCACAAGACCCTTCGCGATGCCTTCACCCAGCATGATTCAGACCCTTTACCTCGATTTTGACATCGCGAATTCCCGCATTTCGCTCGCACCCGAAGTCTACCGGTCTACCTCGCCCAGCACAATATCTATCGTGCCAAAGATGACAATCAGGTCCGCGACGTTGTACCCGATGCACATGTCCTCCAGCAGCGTCAGATTAATCAGACTCGGCGGACGCACCCGATAGCGGTAAGGATTCGCCGAGCCATCGCTGATCAAATAAAACCCCAGCTCTCCCTTAGCCGACTCAATCCGCCCATAAGCCTCCCCCGCCTTCGGCCGAAACCCGCGCAGCTTCGTTTTCGTGTCCATAATCGGCCCCGCCGGAATATCGCGTAGCGCCTGCTCCAGAATCTTCACCGACTCGCGCATCTCCAGCATCCGCACCATGTAGCGGTCGTACACATCGCCATGTTCGCCCAGCGGCACCCTGAAGTCGAACCGCTCGTAGATGCCGTACTTGTCCACCTTGCGAATGTCGTAGTTCACCCCGGAGGCGCGCAGCACCGGCCCCGTGATTCCGCCCTGAATCGCCAACTCCTTCGAGAGCACGCCGATACCCTGCGTCCGCGCCAGCAGAATCTCGTTGCTCGTCAACAGATTTTCAAACTCATCCAGAAACCGCGGAAACTCCGCGACGACCTTTTTCGTCTGCTCCATCCATCCGGCAGGCAGCTCCACCCGGCAACCACCGAATCGCATGTAATTGCACATCATCCGTGAGCCTGTCAGCGCCTCGAACAGGTCCAAAATCTTCTCCCGCTCGCGGAACCCATACATCAGCGGAGACCCGCTCGCGCCCATCTCCTGCAGCAGAAATCCAATCGACGAAGCATGATTCTGCAACCGCGTCAGCTCCGCCGTAATCACGCGAATGTACTCCGCGCGCTCGGGCACCTGTATCCCGGCCAGCTTCTCCACCGCCAGCGCGTATGCCCAGTTGTTGGTCAGCGAGCCAATGTAATCCAACCGGTCCGTATACGGCATCGAGCCAAGATACGACGCCGTCTCCGCAATCTTCTCGTGGTTGCGGTGCAGATAGCCAAACACCGGCTTCAGCTTCATCACGCGCTCGCCATCCAGCACCACGTCCATGCGAAACACGCCATGCGTCGACGGATGGTGCGGCCCCAGCGAAAGCTCCAGCAATCCCTCCTCGCCGGCGTTCGTCGTCAAATTGCCCGTCACTTCCTGCGCTGCCGATGCGGTCATTTCCATCCTTGCATTCGCTAAAGTATCGCGTGATTCATGGGCTGAAAATCCTTTGTTTTGCTTAAGGGCACGGCTTCAGCCGTGCCGAAAATACTGCCCGGCCAACGCGGCTTTAGCCGCTGAGGTACGCCTTTCTCTCCTCTGGCCACTTCTTCTGCATCCTCGTCATCCTTCCGCCGCCCGCGCCGCTTTCGCTTTCTCCAATACGGCATCATGCGCAGTCGGCTCATATTCATAATCGTTCGGCTCCACGTAATCCCTGCGCATCGGAAAGTCCTCGAACCCGTCCCACATCAAAATCCGCCGCAGGTCAGGATGCCCCTCGAACACAATCCCGTACAGGTCGAAGATCTCCCGCTCCTGAAACTCCGCGCTTCGCCACACCGGCGTCAGCGACGGCAGCGTCACCCGGTCCGTCCGGTTCTCCGTGCGCATCCGTACCACCACCGGCCCATGCTTCTTCTCCATCGAATACAGGTGATATACGGCCTCTAGATACCCCGGCGTCCTCGTCTTGCGCACCTCTTCAATTTCCTGTTCCACGCCGTCCACCAGCTTCTTCACCTTCACCTTTTCGGTGATCTCTCTGTCCAGCCAGTCCACGCCCGTCGCATTCGAGCAGTAATCAAGCCGCAGCTCCGCATCGTCGCGCAGAAACCGCGCCACCTCCCGCGCATGTTCCCGGTCGAGCAGCAGTGAATGCTGCCCCGAAGGACTGCCGTTGAGCACAACCTGAATCGAAGCGCCCGGAACCGCCGCCTCAATCGCCGACTTAATCTTTTCGATGTCCATCTTCACCCGTGGCGCACGGCGCATTTGGAGTGTTCTTCAACGTAATGTTCCACAGCTTCACGTTCTTCGGAGGCTCCAGATCGTGCGCTCCATACTGCGGCACGACGAATTCGCTCGGCTCATCCGGGTCCAGGTGCCGCGGCCTCTCCGCGCCCGTCAGCGACTGCGACTCAATCTTCTTCTGTAGCGTGATAAACGCATCCATCAGCGCCTCCGGCCGCGGAGGACACCCCGGAATATGTACATCCACCGGAATATAGCGGTCAATCCCTTTCAGCACGTTATATCCCTGCTTGAACGGCCCGCCCGAGATCGCGCACGCTCCCATCGCAATCACATACTTCGGCTCCGGCATCTGGTTGTACAGCCGCACCACCTGCGGAGCCATCTTCTTGGTCACGGTCCCGGCCACAATCATCAGGTCGGCCTGCCGCGGCGAAGGCCGAAAGACCTCCGCCCCAAACCGCGCCAGGTCATAGCGCGCCATCGTCGTCGCAATCATCTCAATCGCGCAACACGCCAGCCCAAACGTCAGCGGCCACACAGAGCTCTTCCGGCCCCAGTTGTAGAGCTCTTCAAGCGTGGTGGTAAATATCCCCTGCCTGCTCAATTCCGTCCTGAGTTGCTGGTCCATTCAGCTCCGCTTCTTACACCCGTAAGTTAGACTCCACCCACACGCTTTTGCTGGCCACAGCGACCACCTCCAAAGCCGCTAAACCCAAGTCAGCACCCCTTTTCGCCACGCCCAAACCAATCCCTCCGCCAGCAGCAGCAAAAAGATCAGCATGGCAACCACCGCCCCCAGCGACAAGCCCGAAAACGCGACCGCAAACGGAAGCAGAAACACCGCCTCCACATCAAAGATCAGAAAGACGATGGCGTAGATGTAGTACTCCGGTTTGAACCAGAGCATGACATTGGACTTCGTCTCCAGCCCACACTCATACGTTGCATTTTTCAGCGGCCCCGGCTTGCGCGGGGAGAACTTCTTTGCCCAGAGCCACGCCAGCGCCAGCGGAGCAGCAGCAAAACCCAACGCCGCAATCATCAAAATTGCAATGGGCCGATAGGTGTCAATGAAGTGCAAACTCATATTTTCCAAATGCTTCCGGACGAAACGGAACTAAGCCCGGCCGGAGCGAATCTTCCGCGCCTGTTTTTTCTGCCAACAGACTACGCCATCCCGCTGAAGGTTGGCACCCCTAAAATTCGCCCGTCTCAGAGTGCGTCCCCTTTCATCGGCTGAAAAACATCCGCAGAATTTTTTCCACACCCCGCGCCAATTTCTCCGCGCAGTGCTACCATACACTCCAATTTCCTTGAACCGGAGGCCCCAAATGACCGCCTACGCACCCCCCCGCCCCGACGAAGGCATCGGCAAAGGCGCCGTCGAAGACTACGCATTCGGCCCCGGCAGCCTGCCTCAGAACAACTCCATGGCCGGCCAACTCGGCCACCGTGACCAGGACGAGATGCTCAAAGACAACGACACCGACTTCCCCGGCCTCGACGCAGAAGCGGAACACACCGGCCGGTAACCCGCCGCAAAAGCTCGGGGGGTCTTCTCCAAGCATCCACAAAAACGCGGGTGCCCATCCGTCGCGTTTTTGCGATGGGTGGGAAAATACACTGCCCAACCAGCCAGCTTTTGCATTTGCATTCCGCAGCGCAACGGAGGAATCGGCTTTTACCAGTCCCCGAACCTCAGCGAAGTGCGAGCGCATCCAAGC